>Ga0070698_100005079_pt1 | contig 14410 bp, 16 predicted proteins | sample KBSK1502metaG_FD_65477 | JGI IMG/M metagenome (GOLD analysis project Ga0070698, IMG submission 65477) | Corn, switchgrass and miscanthus rhizosphere microbial communities from Kellogg Biological Station, Michigan, USA - KBS K1-50-2 metaG | ecosystem: Host-associated > Plants > Roots >...
GGACTGGAGGTCCGCGCAGTGGCTGCCGGTGTACCTGATCGGCATGGGCATCATCTCCTGGCAGGGCCAGTTCAGCGGCGGTGCTGTCCTGGCACCGGTCAACACCGGAAACATCCCGTTCTGGTGGGACATGGTGGTGGTGGCGGCCTTCAGCCTGGCCATCTTCTACTGGGCACAGGCCACCAAGCTGCCGCGTGCGGAAATGCTCGATCTCGTCGCGCGGCAGAGTGCGCAGCCACCGGCTGAGCTGCCCGAAATGCCAAGGCACTAGATCCGGCCCGTCATCCCGTTACAGCGACAACCCGTCGGCCCCGCACCCTCCCGGAGGATGCGGGGCCGACGCGGTCACCCCGGGCCCGTTCTGGATAAAGAGCGGCGCAGCGGCCAGTAGCGGACCAGCACCCGGCCGACGATCTTCTCCTCGGGCACCGGGCCGAAGCGGCCGCTGTCCACCGCGCCCGCCGCCGGATTGTCCGACTGGAGCCACCAGCCGCCCTCCACGCGCCTGGCCGCGCGCTTCAGCAGCAGGAAGCCCGGGCGGGACGGGTGCCAGGCGAGCACCACCTGACCTGGGCGGATGCGCCGGGTGCGGCGGGCGAGCAGCCAGTCACCAGGACGCAGCGCGGGCAGCATGGACTGCTCGGCGACCTCGACGCGGAGCAACGGCCAGCCGTGCACGTTTAGCTTCCATCCCACGGAGTAGTGTCGGAAGTGAAACCTTACTGATCTGGTACGGAGAAAGGGAATCGATGAGGCTGCTCACCCGGCTGTTCGCGCCGACGTCCGTCGCTCATGCCCACTGCGACCTGCCCTGCGGCGTCTACGACCCCGCGCAGGCCCGAATCGAGGCGGAGTCGCTCAAGGCTATTGACGAGAAGTATGCGCAGAACTCGGACCCCGAGTTCAGGACCCGCTGCCTGATCATCAAGGAGCAGCGTTCCGAGCTCGTCAAGCACCACCTGTGGGTGCTGTGGACGGATTACTTCAAGCCGCCGCACTTCGAGAAGTACCCGCAGCTGCACCAGCTCTTCAACGAGGCCACCAAGCTGGCCGGCGCCGCAGGCACGAAGGGCAGCAGCAACGTCGCCACGGCGGACGAGCTGCTGGCCAAGATCGAGGAGATCTCCAAGATCTTCTGGGAGACCAAGCAGGCCTGACGCCGGCGGCCGCCGGCCACATCGACGTGGCAGCGCCCCCGATATTGGGGGGCGCTGCCACGTCGCGTTTATGCCATGGAGCGGATGACGGTAAGTTGCAGTCAGGGGCCGGCGATCATCGCCGGCCGGGTGAGATGACCGACGGAGAAACGTGACAGAAGACACCGCCGCTACCACGGCCGTGCCGGCCGGCCGCGAGACGGCCGACTACGTGCACGTCAGGATGCCAGCGGAGAGCGCGTACCTGTCCGTGCTGCGCACCGCCACCGCCGGGCTGGCGGCACGGCTCGACTTCACTCTCGACGAGATCGAGGACCTGCGCATCGCGATCGACGAGGCCTGCGCGATGCTGCTCGCGCAGGCGATCCCCGGCACCGACCTGGAGTGCGGCTTCGAGCTCGGCGCCGACCAGGTGACGATCACGGTGTCGGTGACCGCGGCCCACGCCAAGATGCCCGCCAGGGACACGTTCGCGTGGACGGTGCTGTCCGCCCTCGCCGGAACCGTAGACTCCCGGGTCGGGCCCGGTGACCGGGTGGCGATCGTGCTCGTCAAGCGCCGCGGCGGAGCGGGGTCAGGGTGAGCAGCGAGTACGAGGTCTTCGAGGTCACGGTGAGTCCGGTGAGCGAGGAGCCGCCGCCGCTGCCGCGGACCGACCATTCCGCGCCCGACCGGACACGGGCCCGCGAGTTGTTCGAACGGCTCGCGACGCTGCCGCCTGACGACCCGGAGCGCGCGCGGATCAGGGCCACCCTGGTCGAGCTGCACCTGCCGCTCGTGGAGTACCTGGCGCGCCGGTTCCGCAACCGGGGCGAGTGGCTTGACGACCTCACCCAGGTCGCGACCATCGGGCTGATCAAGTCCATCGACAGGTTCGACCTTGAGCGCGGCGTGGAGTTCTCCACCTACGCCACGCCCACCATCGTCGGCGAGATCAAGCGGCACTTCAGGGACAAGGGCTGGGCCGTCCGGGTGCCGCGGCGGCTGCAGGAGCTCAAGCTGTCGCTCACCAAGGCGATCGGCGAGCTGGCGCAGCGCGAAGGCCGCGCGCCCACCGTCAGCGAGCTCGCCGCGCACCTGCAGATGTCGGAAGAAGAGGTGCTCGAGGGCCTGGAATCGGCCAACGCGTACTCCACCGTCTCGCTGGACGCGCCGGACTCCGGCGACGAGGACGCGCCCGCGGTCGCCGACTCCCTCGGCATGGTCGACGACGCCCTGGAGGGCGTGGAGTACCGGGAATCGCTGAAGCCGCTGCTCGAGCGGCTGCCGCCGCGGGAGAAGAAGATCCTGCTGCTGCGGTTCTTCGGCAACATGACCCAGTCGCAGATCGCCGCCGAGCTCGGAATCTCCCAGATGCACGTGTCCCGGCTGCTGGCCAGGACGCTCACTCAGCTCAGGGACGGGCTCACGATCGACGATTAGCGGGGGGCCGTCCCCCGGCGCGGGAATTGGGCGGCTTGGGCTTGCTGGAGGCGGGGGCCTCCTCGGCCGGAGCGGGCCGGTTGAGGGCGCGGAGGCTGGGCGGCGCCAGCAGCCCGGCGAGTCCGGCGAGCGCGAGCAGCACGGCGGGCACTCCCCAGTCGAACCGGTGGGCCTGCAGCAGGTAGACGGCGATCACGCCGGTGAGCACCTGGGTCATCACCGCGGGCGTGCGGCTCCACGGCCTGCCGCGGGCGAGCCCCGCCGCGATCCAGCACAGCCCGGCGGCCACGATGAAGGCCAGCAGGGTCAGCCCGATCCCGCTGGACGACTGAGACGAGTGTCCGGCTGCGGTGTCGACGGCGGTGAGCACGCCGGCCACGACCAGGCCCGCCGCCTCCGCGGCCTGCACCCCGGCCGCGAGCAGGAGCGTGCCGGGTACGCCCTCGCGGCTTTCGCCATAACCCATACCCATAAGTCTCGCATCCCCTCCGGCACCGTTAACCTGAGCATCGTGCGCGCGCTGCTGATCATCAATCCTCACGCGACGTCCATGTCCGGGCGCGACGCCGGCCTTGTGGTCCGCACCCTCGGCTCCCGGCTCGAACTGGAGACCGCGCAGACACGCTATCGCGGCCACGCCCGTGAACTGGCTGCCGCCTCCGCGGAGGCCGGTTTCGACCTCGTGGTCACCTTCGGCGGCGACGGGACGATCAACGAGGTCGTCAACGGGCTGATGCGCTGCCAGGTTCCCGCGGCCGACAGCGCCGCCGCTCCTGCCGGGGAGGCGGCAGCGGTCCGGCGGCCGGCGATCGCGCCGGTGCCCGGCGGGGGCGCCAACGTGTTCGCGCGCACGCTCGGGCTGCCGCTCGGCCCGGCCGAGGCGGTGCAGCGGATCCTGGCCGCGGTGGACTCGGGGACCTGGCGCACCATCGGGCTCGGGCTCGCCGGGGACCGCTACTTCACGTTCAGTGCCGGCCTCGGCATCGACGCCGAGGTTGTCGCGGACGTCGACCGGCGGCGTGCCAAGGGCAGGCGGGCGTCGACGATGCTGTACCTGCGGTTGGCGCTGCGCCGGTATTACGTGAGCGACCGGCGCCACCCGGCCCTCACCCTGACCGCCCCTGGCCAGCCGCCGGTGACCGGGCTGTTCATGGGCGTGGTCACCAACAGCTCCCCGTGGACGTACCTCGGCAGTCATCCGGTCCGGCCGGCGCACGCCGACTTCAGCTCCGGCCTCGACCTGTTCGCGCTGCGCCGGATGCGCACCCTGTCGACGCTGGCGGCGCTTCGCCACATGATCCATACGCCCAGCGAGCTGCCGTCGGTCCGCGATGTGGTCAGCAGGGCGGCGCTGAGCGAACTGGCACTCGAGGCGGACCGCCCGATCGCATTTCACATCGACGGCGAGTACCAGGGGGAAACTGAGGGTGTTTCTTTCCGCTTTGTCCCCGAAGCACTTTGTGTCGTCGCGTGACCCAGCGCACTTAGTGTGATCGATCTGACATCAAATTCGCAATACTCGTTCGCCGCGCCCCCTTGCGTTGGCTCTGCCCTGTTGAGAGGCTAGATCTCGTGCCTGGGGAGTGACGTCCCGCCGGGGTGTTGAGCGTGGCCGACACGGGTGCGTCACCCTTCGGAGCGTGTCCGGGCTCACCCTGATGCCTGGGCGCAATCAAGTAGGCACTAGCAAAGATCGGGAATAAGGAACTGTTCCCGACATGTCGCGTAGCTCGTGAAAAGCTTCACAAGCACTGAGTGGCGTGTGGCGGCCAGCATCGATGACCAGCCGCGACGCCGAGAAGGAGTGAGCACCATGGACTGGCGTCACGTCGCCGCCTGTCGTGAGGTAGATCCCGAGCTGTTCTTCCCGATCGGAAACAGCGGTCCTGCGCTCCTCCAGATTGAAGAAGCCAAGCAGGTCTGCCGACGCTGCACGGTGATCGAGGATTGCCTCCGCTGGGCCATCGACAGCGGCCAGGACGCCGGGGTATGGGGCGGCATGAGCGAGGACGAGCGGCGGGCGCTCAAGCGCCGCACGGTCCGGCTGCGCGCGCGGGCCCACGTCTGACGCATCTCTTTGTGCCGTGTTCGCCGTCAGCGCGGGCCCGGTTCGTAGCGGACGGGCAGGTCGACGACCGCCACGGTGCCGCCCCCTGGCCGCGGAGCGATGCTCAGCCGCCCGCCAAGCTCAGCTACGACAAGCGTCCGCACGATCTGGAGTCCCAGGCTCGAGGTGTTCTCCAGGTCGAAGCCCGGCGGGATCCCCGCGCCGCTGTCGCTCACGGTTACCGTTAGCTGCTCTGGCGCCCGCGCGGCCAGCACCTCGATGATCCCGTCCGCGCAGGCGCGCGGCCCCAGCGCTCCGAAACCATGCTGGAGCGCGTTCTGCAGCAGTTCGGTGAGCACCATCGCGAGCGCCGTGGCCACCGACGCGGGCAGCATCCCGAACTGGCCGGTGATCTTCGGCGTCACCCGCGTCTCTGGCGCCGAAACCTCCCCGGCCATCATGGCGACCCGGTCCGCGATGTCGTCGAAGTCCACGATCTCTTCAGGCGCGTGCGACAGGGTCTCGTGCACGATCGCGATGGAGCCGACCCGGCGGACCGCCTCTTCGAGCGCGGCCCGCGCCTCGGGCGCCTGCAGCCGCCTGGCCTGCAAGCGCAGCAGCGCCGCCACCGTCTGCAAGTTGTTCTTCACCCGGTGATGGATCTCCCGGATGGTGGCATCCTTGGTGAGCAGCTCGCGCTCCCTGCGGCGCAGCTCCGTGACGTCCCTGACCAGGACCAGCGCGCCGGTCCGCTTGCCCGCCACCACCAGCGGGATGGAGCGCAGCTGGACGACCGCGCCATTGCCGTCGATCTCCGTCTCCTTGGGCGCCCGGCCCCGTGCGACAAGCATCAGCGACTCGTCGACCGGCTCGCCTGCGGCGCCGAGCTGCGCGGTCGCGGCGCCAAGCTCCACCCCGATGAGGTCCGCGGCGAGTCCCAGCCGGCGGTACGCCGACTGGGCGTTCGGGCTGGCGTAGGTGACCCGGCCGGCGCTGTCGAGCCGCAGCAGGCCGTCGCCCACCCGTGGCGAGCGGACCAGGGTCGTGTCATGCCCGGGGTACGGGAACGTGCCCTCCGCCACCATCCGCGCCAGGTCGTCGGCGCCCTGCAGGTAGGTGAGCTCGAGACGGCTGGGCGTGCGCGCGGAGTTCAGGTTCGTCGACCGCTCGATGACGGCGATCACGTCGCCGTTCCTGGTCACCGGGATGGCTTCGGCGCGCACCGGCACGCCGCTCGTCCAGTCCGGGTCGCTCTCCCGCCAGATGCGCAGCTCCGCGCGTGCGGTGTCCAGCAGCGGCCGCAGCCCCTGTCCGATCTGGGTACCCACCACGTCGTCGGGGAAGGAGGTGGGCCCGGTCGTCGGCCGCATCTGCGCGACCGCCACCCAGCCGGAGCCCGCCGCGCCCGCGGGCACCCGCATCGGCACCCACAGGATCAGGTCGGCGAACGACAGGTCGGCGAGCAGCTGCCAGTCGGACACCAGCGAGTGCAGCCATTCCACGTCGGCGGCCGAGAGGGTGGTGTAGTTCCTGGCGAGGTCGGTAAGCGTGGGCACTTTTCCATTTTGACACGCGCCGGCCAGGTGAAATTTCCGCATCAGAGCATGACCTGGCATTATGCGCCCATGCAAGGCTCCGCTCACCCCACGTTCGATCCGCTCGCCGGGCTGCGCGCGGCCGCGGCCGCACGCGAGTCCGCTGGCCTGCGGCGATACCTCGTACCGCGCGCCGCCGGCGAGGCCACGCTGGACCTGGCGTCCAACGACTACCTCGGGCTGTCCGGCGACGCCAGGCTCGCCGAGGCGGCGGCCGTGGCGGCGCGCGTCTGGGGGACAGGGGCCACCGGGTCCCGGCTAGTGACCGGCACCACGGCGCTGCACACCGAGCTCGAAGCGGAGCTGGCCGCGTTCACCGGCGCGGCGGCGGCGCTCGTGTTCTCCTCCGGCTACCTGGCCAATCTCGCCGTCGTGACCGCGCTGGCCGGCGCGCTGAGCGGCGACGGCGTGCTCATCGTGTCCGACGAGCGGAACCACGCGTCGCTCGTCGACGCGTGCCGGCTCGCGCGGCGCCCCGGCGTGCGCGTCCTGGTGACCTCGCACGGCGACGTGGCGGCAGTCGCCGCTGCGCTCGCGGCCCGCGAGGAGCGGGCCGCGATCGTCATCACCGACGCGGTGTTCTCGGTGTCCGGTGACCTCGCGCCGGTCGCCGCGCTGCACACCGCCGCCCGGCGGCACGGGGCGCTGCTCGTGGTCGACGAAGCGCACTCGTTCGGCGTGCTCGGCGAGGGCGGCCGCGGCGCGTGCCACGACGCGGGCATCGCGGCGGCACCTGACCTGGTGCGCACCGTCACGCTGTCGAAATCGCTGGCCGGCCAGGGCGGCGCCGTGCTCGCCGCGGCCGACGTGACGCAGACGCTGGTGGACACCGGGCGCGGCTTCATCTTCGACACCGGGCTGGCGCCGCCGTCCGCGGGCGCCGCCCTCGCCGCGCTGCAGGTGCTGCGGGCCGACCCGGGGCTGCCCTCCCGGGCGCGCCGGGCCGCCGCCCGGCTGGCCGCCGCGGCCGCCGAGCTCGGCCTCACGGTCACCGCGCCGGCCGCCGCCGTCACGGCGATTGTGCTCGGCGATCCGCGGGACGCGCTGGCCGCGCAGCGCTGCTGCGCAGAGCACGGCGTCCGGGTCGGATGCTTCCGGCCGCCATCGGTTCCGGCAGGCGAGGCGTGCCTGCGCCTGACCGGGCGCGCGACGCTGACGGAAAAGGACATCAGCGTAGCGTCGCGCGCACTGGCCGTTGCGCGAGATCGCTGCCATCATTGCCGGAATACCGCACAAGCGGGAAGGAACACCCCATGACCGTGTCTCCGATGCCGGCTGAAGACCGCGCCAGCCAGCCTGGCGCCTCCGCCGCCCCCGGCGCCCCGAGCGTCCCAGGGGCCCCGAAGGCCCCAGAAACTCCGGAGGCCGCAGGCACGCCGGGCGTTCCCGTCGGCTCATCGCCGACCGTGCTGCGGCTGCCGAAGTACTACCAGGTAAAGCGGCAGCTGCTCGAGTTCACCTCGGCGATGTCACCGGGCAGCCCGGTGCCTCCGGAGCGTGAACTCGCCCGGCTCTACGGGACCTCCCGCACTACCGTGCGGCAGGCGCTGGCGGAGCTGGTGATCGAGGGACGGCTGCTGCGCATGCAGGGGAAAGGCACCTTCGTCGCCAAGCCGAAGGTAGCGCAGTCCCTGGAGCTCGCCAGCTACACCGAGGGCATGCGGCAGCACGGCCTGCACCCGCTGACCAAGATCCTCGAAATCGGCTACGTCACCGCGGACGACCAGCTCGCCGGGCTGCTCGGCATCCGGCCAGGTGGCCGCGTGCTGCGCATCCACCGGCTGCGGCTCGCCGACGGCGAGCCCATGTCCATCGACACCTCGCACCTGCCCGCGCGCCGGTTCCCCGGCCTGCGCAGGCAGCTGGAGCGGCACGCCTCGCTGTACGAGACGCTGCGCACCGCGTACGGCATCCAGCTCGCCGAGGCCGAGGAGACGATCGAGACGGTGCTCGCCGACCCGCATGACGCCAGGCTGCTCGCCGTTGACCCGGGCATCCCGCTGCTGCTGCTGTCCAGGCACGCGATCGACACGACGGGCCAGCCCGTGGAATGGGCGCAGTCCTGGTACCGGGGCGACCGGTACAAGTTCATCACCCGGCTGCGGCGCACATCCGGCCAGTGACCCGCGTTCTCGTCGTCTCGGGCACCGGCACGGGCGTCGGCAAGACGGTGGTCACGGCGGCGATCGCCGCACTGGCGATCGCCCGCGGCGACCGCGTGGCCGTCGTCAAGCCCGCGCAGACAGGCGCCGTCGCGGGCGATGTCCCCGATACCGAGACCGTCCGGCGGCTTACCGGCCTCGCCGACACCCACGAGCTGGCCACGTTCCCCGATCCGCTCTCCCCCGAGGCGGCCGCCCGGGTCGCCGGCCTGGCCCCGCTGGACCTGTCCGCGGCCGCGGACTACGTGGCGAAGCTCGCCGAGTCCCGCGACCTCGTCCTCGTGGAGGGGGCCGGCGGGCTCCTGGTGCGCTACGACCCTAACGGCGGCACGATCGCCGACCTGGCAGCCGCGCTGGACGCTCCCGTCGCGGTGGTCGCCGCCGCGGGCCTCGGCACGCTCAATCACACCGCGCTCACCCTCGAAGCGCTGGCCGCTCGGAAGCTGGCGCCCGCGGGCGTGGTGATTGGCAGCTGGCCGCGCCGGCCGGGCATCGCCGAGCTCGCCAACCTGACCGACCTGCAGGCCGTCGCCGGCGGCCCGCTGGCTGGCGTGCTGCCAGAAGGCGCGGGCGGGCTGGACCGGGCCGGGTTCCTGGCAGCCGCCACGGCCGGGCTCGCCGAGTGCCTCGGCGGCACTCGCGCCAAATCATTGACCGGGCTCTAATCAGCGATTACGGTCAATCGCAGTGCGCAAGGCATTGCGTAATCCGCTACGAGGGTTCAACATAGTTGAAATTGCGTGACCTTTGTCACATCCAACCGGTCGAGAACGCCGAGAGGACCCGATGACTGAGCCCGCAGCAACCCCTAGCGCCCCAGGAGACCCACAGCGCGCCGTGGCAACGCGGCGGACGAACCCAGTGGCCGCCCACCCAATCACGTCACTCGCCATCGGCGTGCTCGTCACCGCGGCGATCCTCGGCACGCTGATAGTGCCCATCTACGCACGCGAGACGCCGTATGTCGGCGATTTCCCCTTCTTCTACTTCTACCTGCTGATCTACATGCCGGCTACGGCGCTGGTCCTGTGGATCGCGATGCTGCTGCAGCGCAGGCTGGCACCGCGGCAGCCAGCCGGCCCGGGCACGGCGGGCACCGCCGGTGACCCGGTATCGGGAGGCGTGCGATGAGCAACGTCAACGCCGTCGTTTTCACGATCGTCGTCATCCTGTTCGTCTTCGTCGCGGTCATCGGCTTCGCCGCGTCCCGCTGGCGCAGGGCCGACGACATGCTGCACCTCAACGAGTGGGGGCTGGCCGGCCGAGGCTTCGGCACGTTCATCGGCTGGTTCCTGCTCGGCGGCGACCTGTACACGGCGTACACGTTCATCGCCGTGCCCGCGCTGGTGTTCGCCTCCGGCTCGATCGGCTTCTTCGCGGTCTCCTACACCATCATGGTGTTCCCGATCGCGTTCATCTTCCTGCCCCGGCTGTGGTCGATCTGCCGGGTGCACAACTACGTGACGCCCGCCGACTTCATCCGCGGCAGGTACGGTTCCCGCGGCCTTTCGCTGGCGACGGCCTTCACCGGCATCCTGTCGCTGATGCCGTATATCGCGCTCCAGCTCGTCGGCATCCAGGCGGTGCTGACCGTGATGGGCGTCGAGGCCGACTCGACCAACAAGTACGTCCAGGACATCCCGCTCTTCGTCGCCTTCGTCGTGCTGGCGATCTACACGTACGTGTCGGGGCTGCGCGCGCCGGCCGCGATCTCCTTCGTCAAGGACACGCTGATCTACGTGTTCGTCATCGTGGCGGTCTTCTACATCCCCACCAGGCTGGGCGGCTGGAGCCACATCTTCGGCACCGCGCAGACGCACATGGCGGCGATCAACCCCGTGACCAAGAAGCCGAACGGCACGTTCATCCCCACCTCGAAATCCATCGGCAGCACACAGCTGGACTTCGCCACGCTGGCGCTCGGCTCCGCCCTCGCGCTGTTCATCTACCCGCACACGATCACCGGCGCGCTGGCCACCAAGCGGCGCGACGTGGTCAAGCGGAACATGGCGCTGCTGCCGGCTTACTCGGTCCTGCTCGCCTGCATCGCGCTGTTCGGCTACATGGCGCTGACCGACAAGACCACGGCCGCAGAGGTCAAGAAGGCGGGCAACACGCAGCTCGCGGTGCCGTACCTGCTCCAGCACATGTTCCCGAGCTGGTTCACGGGGATCGCGTTCGCCGCCATCATCATCGGTGCCCTGGTGCCCGCCGCGATCATGGCGATCGCCGCGGCGAACCTGTTCACCAGGAACATCTTCAAGGATTTCTTCAAGCCGGATGCCTCGCCGCGGCTGGAGACGCGGGTGTCCCAGTGGGCGTCCCTCGTGGTCAAGTTCGGCGCGCTCGCATTCGCCGTCTGGCTGCCGCACACGTTCGCGATCAATCTCCAGTTGCTCGGCGGCGTGTGGATCCTGCAGATCTTCCCGATGCTGGTCGCCGGCCTGTTCACCCGCTGGTTCCACCGCTGGGCGCTGGTGATCGGCTGGGCGGCGGGCATGATCTACGGCACGATCGCCGCGTACAACGTGCACAGCCCGACCAGCTCGCACTGGGCATCGTCGTCGGACATCGTGTTCGGGCATACCGTCTACATCGGCCTGACCGCGTTGGTCATCAATGTGGTCCTGTCGGTGGTCCTGACGGTGGTCTTCAAGGCCGTTAAGGCCCCCGAGGGTGCCGACGAGACGCTGCCGCACCAGTACACCGCCGACGCCGTAGATGCTCCGGCGCCCGAGCCCGCGGGCGTGGGGGCAGCCGCGTCCGACTGACCAAGCAGCCACGCGTTAACCGGTGATAACGTCAGCCGGGTGACGCTGATATCAGGACATGGCGGCACGCAGGCCGTCGCGGTCGCGCGACGGTACGGCGTGACCGCCATGTTCACTCTCTCCGGCGGCCACGTGTTCCCGCTGTACGACGCCGCCGTCAAGGCGGACCCGCCGGTCCGGCTCGTGGATGTGCGGCACGAGCAGACCGCGGTCTTCGCCGCCGAGGCCACCGCCCGGCTGACTCGCATGCCGGGGCTTGCCGTGGTCACCGCGGGACCGGGGGTGACCAACAGCGTTAGCGCGGTCACCACCGCCTGGTTCAACGGCGCGCCGCTCGTACTGCTCGCCGGCCGCGCCCCCGACTACCTGTGGGGCAGGGGCGCGCTGCAGGAGATGGACCACGTCCCGCTGCTCGCGCCGGTCACCAAGCGCGCGTGGACCGAGCACGACAAGCTATCCGTCGCGGCGTCGGTCGACGAGGCGTTCCGCCTGGCGCTGACGCCGCACCGCGGGCCGGTGTTCTGCGACTTCCCGCTGGAGACGATCTACGACCAGGCCGAGGTGGAGCTCCCCGACGGCCCGATGCCGGCCCAGGCCGGCCCGGACGCCGATGACGTGGCCCGCATCGCCGGGCTGCTCGCCGCGGCGCGCCGTCCGGTGCTGGTGCTCGGCTCCGACGTGTGGCTCGGCGGCGCGGAAGAGGCCGCCCGCGCCGCCGCGGAAACGCTGCGGCTGCCGGTCATCACCAACGGCCAGGCCCGCGGCGTGCTGCCGCGCGGCCACGAGCTGCTGGTGACCCGGGCGCGGTCCGCTGCGTTCGCCGAGGCGGACCTGGTGATCGTGGCCGGCGTGCCGCTGGACTTCAGGCTCCGCTACGGGTCGTTCGGGCCCAAGGAGGCGCCCGCGCGCGTCGTGCACGTGGCCGATGCGCCGGAGGGGATCGCGTCGCATTGCGCGCTGGCGGCGTCGGCCGCCGGAGACCTGGCTGCTTTCTTCACGCTGCTCGCCGAGGCCGCGCGGCCTGGCGGCGATCCTGACTGGCTGGGCAGGCTGCAGGCCGCCGGGCAGGCGTCGGTCGCCGCGGACGCCGACCTGCTCGCCAGCGACGCCACGCCGGTGCACCCGATGCGTGTGTACGGAGAGCTGCTCAAGGCGCTCGATGATGACGCGGTGGTCATCGGCGACGGCGGGGACTTCGTCTCGTTCGCCGGCCGCCTCGTGGAGCCGGCCAGGCCGGGCCGCTGGCTGGACCCCGGTCCGTTCGGCTGCCTCGGCACCGGGCTCGGCTACGCCATCGGCGCGCGGCTCGCGCACCCGTCGTCCCAGATCGTGCTGCTGCTCGGCGACGGCGCGGCAGGCCTGTCGCTGATGGACGCCGACACCCTGGCGCGGCACAACCTGCCCGTGGTGATGATCGTCGGCAACAACGGCGCGTGGGGCCTGGAGAAGGGCCCGATGCGCGCGGTCTACGGCTATGACGTGGCCGCCGACCTGCGGCCTGGCACCCGCTACGATGAGGTGGTCCGCGGCCTGGGCGGCGCCGGGGAGCTGATCACCTCCCCGGCGGAGATCGCCCCGGCCCTGCGCCGCGCCTTCGCCTCGGGCGTCCCGTACCTGCTGAACGTCATCACCGACGTAGACGCCGAATACCCGCGCACCACAACGGGTGTCTAACGCACTCAACACCCCTGGGCGCTAGCGGTCGGCTTGCGGGATGATCACGACCGGGCAGTGCGCGTGGTGCGCCACCTGGTCGCTGACCGATCCCAGCCGCAGCCTGGCGAAGCCGCCGCCGCCGCGCGCGCCGAGGACGATCATGTCGGCGTCCTCGGAGGCCTGGAGCAGCACGTCGGCCGGAATGCCGCTAACCGCCTCGACCGTGACCCCGTCGGGGCGCGCGTTGCCGATCCCCGCCAGCACTTTGTCGGTCAGCTCCTGGGCCGCCGTCTTGGTGCTTACCACGATTTCACTGTCCTCCGGGTATGGCACCGCGCGGCCCGACCAGCCGACCGGCACCGTGTGCACGGCCAGCACCCTTAGCGGGGCGTGCCGGATCGCCGCTTCCCTCGCCGCCCATTCCAGGGCGCGTTCCGAATAGTGGGAGCCGTCAAGACCGACGAGAATTCCGGGCATCGCGTTTCATCTCCCCAATAGGACATGGCCGACATTGTGACGTTAGCGCTAGCGGCGGCAATGCGAAAGACCCCGCTGTCGGCGGACGCGCGTCTTTTGGCGTGCGCCCGCACCAATGTCCGTATTTTTGGCCGGGATCGGCTAGCCGATCTCGGCGATCAGCTCATCCTCCTGGACGACGTCGCCCTCGGCGACGTGGAGCTTAGTGACGACGCCGGGGCTCTCGGCCAGGACGGGGATCTCCATCTTCATCGACTCGAGGATGACCAGCGTGTCGCCGTCGTCGACCTGGTCGCCCTCGGAGACGAGTACCTTCCACACGTTCGCGACCATCTCCGCGCGGATTTCCGCCACAGTACGCTCCTTTACCGCTCTCTGGTGAGAGGAGCGTACTAGAGCCGGATCACGACTGGCGCATGCGGCCGACCAGACCGGTGTCGTAGTCGCCGCTGACGAACTCGGGGTTCTCCAGGAGCTCGGCGTGGAAGGGCAGGTTGGTCTTCAGGCCCGCCACGCGGAAGTCCGCCACGGCGGAGCGGGCCAGGGACAGCGCCTCCGCCCTGGTGGCCCCGTGCACGCACAGCTTGGCCAGCAGCGGGTCGTAGAACGGGGTGACCGTGGTGCCCGCCGCGTACCCGGCGTCCACCCGGATGCCGGGGCCGGAGGGCTCCGACCATTCCGTGATGGGTCCGGGGCTGGGCAGGAACCGCTTCGGGTCCTCCGCGTAGACGCGCAGCTCAAGCGCGTGCCCGGACGATACGGCGGGCACGGACGCGTCGAACGACACCGGCTCGCCCGCAGCGATCAGGAACTGCTGCTGCACCAGGTCGATCCCGGTGACCAGCTCGGTGACCGGGTGCTCGACCTGCAGCCTGGTGTTCATCTCCAGGAACATGAAGTCACCGGTCTCGGTGTCCACCAGGCACTCGACCGTGCCCGCGCCGCGGTACCCGACCGCCTCGCCGGCCAGCACCGCCGCCGACAGCATCCGGGAACGCAGCGACGCGGAGACGCCAGGGGACGGCGTCTCCTCGGCCACCTTCTGGTGACGGCGCTGCACGGAGCAGTCACGCTCGCCGAGCGCGATCACCCGGCCGTCCGCCAGGCCCAGGATCTGCACCTC
>Ga0070698_100005080_pt1 | contig 14408 bp, 10 predicted proteins | sample KBSK1502metaG_FD_65477 | JGI IMG/M metagenome (GOLD analysis project Ga0070698, IMG submission 65477) | Corn, switchgrass and miscanthus rhizosphere microbial communities from Kellogg Biological Station, Michigan, USA - KBS K1-50-2 metaG | ecosystem: Host-associated > Plants > Roots >...
ACAGCGTTGTGGTTCTGATACTCGAGCTGGGAGACCGGCGGCACCACGGGTTGGCCGTTCACGACGAACTCCGCAGCAGTTCCCTGAAAGACCGTGTCGTTGACGATCGTGCCGGTCACCCGGCCCACGATACTGCCACCGGGTTCGAACATCTCGAGCCGGAGGTCGAGCGGGTTCAGCGGCGGTAGGGCGCCGGAGGTGTCGATGCTGACCAGCGCGAGCACGCTGTGGCAGCTCGTGGTATCCACTCTGGGGCCGATGGCAGCGCCGGATATCGCCACGATGGTGAAGGCTCCAGAGACCTGGGTGAGCGTACCCAGGCGGACCGTCTTTAAGCGGCCCTGGGAGTCGGTGGGCAGGTTGCCGACCGTAACGGTGTTACCGGCCGGATCGATCTTGATGGCGTTGTTGACCATCACCCCGGGCGTGCCTGAAATGCCCACCGTCCAGGCGCCACTCTGCTGAGCCGAGACAGTGCCCCCGACCGCGGCAGTGCCCTGCAACGTCACCGGGACGGGCTTGGTGGCGTCATTCACCACCAGGACATCCTTGATCGAGGCGGCGACGCTGGAGCGGTTGTTCCCAGGAAGATCCCCGCGGCCAGCACCCCCAGCCCGACCCCGGGCAAGATGAATCTTCTGAGTTTTTTCATCTCAGGTCTCCTTCTGAATACCGAGGTTGACAGAACAGGGCCAGCCTTCCCCGAGCGTGTCACCCGCGCTTAGCCTAGACCCGGCCTGGTGAGTGCATCAATGGTCGCTTTCTGAGGTCCGTCCCCCGCGCGGGTGAGAAGGACCTCGCGCACTCCCCCGCGCAGCGGAGCAAAAGATCGGGCGCACAGGTGACGACCGGCGGCCACTTCCGCCCTACCGTGAACATCACAGTTCGTTTGTGAAGGAGATGCCAATGGCAAATGGAAACGTCATCACGACCCACGGCCTGACGAAGCGATATGGCCCGTCGATCACAGCCGTCGACGCCCTCGACCTCGAGGTGCATCGCGGCGAGGTTTTCGGATTCCTTGGCCCGAACGGGGCCGGCAAGACGACCACCCTGCGCATGTTGCTGGGCCTGATCCGCCCGACTTCCGGATCGGCCATTGTCGCTGAGCACCGGCCGGGCGACCCGGAGGGCTTGCGACGGATTGGATCGCTCGTCGAATCACCCGCGTTTTATCCGTATCTATCCGGTCGCGAGAATCTCAAGGTCGTCTCGGATTACGCCGGGATTCCGCACAGGCGCCTTGACGCGGCGCTCGAAGAAGTCGACCTGGCGGACCGGGCCAAGGATCGCTTCGGGACCTACTCCATGGGGATGAAGCAGCGCCTCGCCGTCGCGGCGGCGTTGATCAAGGATCCGGAGCTCATGATCCTCGACGAGCCGACCAACGGCCTCGACCCGCAGGGCGTCGTCGAGATGCGCGCTCTGGTCCGCCGGCTTGGGAGCGGCAATCGGACGGTGATGCTCTCCAGCCACCTGCTGAACGAGGTCCAGCAGATCAGCGACCGGGTCGCGATTATCCGCAAGGGCAAGCTCGTGGCGCAGGGAACCGTCCCCGAGTTACGCGGCGAGTCGGCGATCGTGGTCCGGGTGACGCCGGTTGATGCGGCCCGGCGGCAGCTAGATCGCATGCTCGGCGCGGCGGCCGTGACGGCCGTCGACGGCACGCTGCGGCTGTCGGTGAACCCCGATCGGGCCGCCGACATCAACGACGCCCTGGTGGGCGCCGGCATCAAGGTCAGCGAGGTGCGCGCGGTCGAACGAACCCTCGAGGAAGTCTTCCTCACCCTTACAGGAGAAGCAGCATGATCAACAGTTTCAAAGCGGAATGGCGCAAGTTGCGGCAACGACCGGCGGTTTGGGTGCTCGGCGGCATCATGCTCGCCGCACTCATCCTCTTCGGCTACGCGTTCAACTGGATCCAGCTGTCGTTTCCCTCGAAGAACTTTCACCCCGAAGGTGGGCCGACCATCGCCCAGCTGAAGACGGCTCTCTATCCGATTAACTTCGTCAAGAATTCGCTGGAGGGCGTCGGCATCGTCGGCAGCATCCTGACACTGATCCTGGGCGCGCTCGTTGTCGGCAGTGAATTTGGCTGGGGTACCGTCAAGACGGTCTACACGCAGCAGCCCGGGCGGCTGCAGGCGCTGGCCGGGCAGGTGGGCGTCGTCAGCGTGATCGCCGCCATCTTTACGCTCGCGTTCTACGCCGTGGCGGCGCTGGCCAGCCTGGGCATTGCCGTTGGGGACGGTGCGACCATCACCTGGCCGTCCGCGATCGACATCCTCAAGGCGCTGGGCGCGACCTGGCTCATCTTCGAGTCCTGGAGCCTCTTCGGCATGACGCTTGCATTTCTTTTCCGCCAGTCCGCGATGGCAATCGGCATCGGGCTGGCGTATGTGCTGGCGATCGAGGGGATTCTCTTCCGGCTGCTCGGCGGCTTCGACGCCGGCTGGGTGACGACCATCGAGAAGTTCTTCCTGGGGCAGAACGCGGGGGCCTTGATCAAGTCGTTCGGCCAGCCCTTCGCGAGTCCTGGAGTGGCGGCGCCGATCGTCACGGCCGGCGTCGCGGTGCTGGTGCTTGTGGTCTACTCCCTCGTCTTCGCCGGCGTGACCTCGCTGGTCGTGCGGGCTCGCGACGTCGCCTAACGTTCCCCCTCCCGAGAGGAGCGCGTTTCCCCGCGCTCCTCTTTTTCTTTCCCTCCCCCGCAGGAAACGATTCCCTCCCCCGCCCGCGGGGGAGGGTCAGGGTGGGGGTGTCCGTTGTACCTGCCAATGACCTTCGACGACCGAATCGCCGCTTACCGCGCCCGGGCAACGGCGGCGCTGGCGCAGCAACGCTGGGCAGAGGCCGAGCAGGAGCTGCAAACCCTGGTCGCGATCTCGCCCAGCGACGCGACCGCCTGGAATAACCTCGGCGTCGCGCTGGAGCATCAGCAGAAGAACAGGCAGGCGGTCGAGGCTTATGCTCGCGCCGCCGCCCTCTCCCCTGACAGTCGCCTGCCTGGCGGCAACCTGGTTCGCGAGATGCAGCGCTACCTGGGGTTCGCCGCCGCACTTGCGCTCTTTAAGGTCATCGACATCGGCCTGCATTTTCTCCCGATACCGGAGGATGCCCGCACCGCCGCGGCCGTGATTGCGTTTGTCCTGCTGGTGCTCGGTGCGCTCGTCTACTACCAGCGCCAGCGCGAGCAGTTACCGGATGAAGCGTGGCATGCCTACAAATCGGAGATGGCGCGGACGCGTCAGCTACGGTACGGCGGCCTGGCATTCGTGTTCGTAGGCTTTCTCGTGTTCGCCGTCGTCCTCCTCATCCTGATAGAGCTAGGCGGCCCCAGTGACGGCACCGTCGTACTCGTCATCCTGGCCGGCCTCTGCTGGCTCATCGTGGCGCGGCTGCTCTGGGCACACGTTATCGCCCCCCGGCTCCAGGGCCGGATTCGTTGACCTCCGCGATTCCTTCCCTCCCCCGTCGTGGGGGTCAGGGTGGGGGTCCTGCCTAGCTCCGGTAGACCAAGAGCGGCACCAGTTGCTCGGCCGGGGTCAACGACCTGTAACCACCAGTCCGTGCCCGCCTGGCGGCACGCATGTGGCCAGCGAGCTCAGGCTGGCGGCCGTCGTCGCCGGGAACCCGGCGGTGAGCGGCTCTCGAGCGATCGAGTTCAGGAAGGGCGCGGCCCCAGCAGGCAGACGCGACCTGCCGCCTCGACCCCGAGCGGATTCGCAAAACCGGCAATTCCGAGGCAGCTGAGGAGCGATGGCAGCAGCTCGACAAGGGAGCGGGTCCCGTACCGCGGAAGCGGGGGCCCCCGGAGCCGGTTGGATCGTCACCGAATGGACCTTGCCGGGCTCCGAGGTGATTGGTAAGCTAGGGTGAACTTGGTCACCGTGGGTACCATGATTTGTTTGACTTTGGCACAACCTTTTTGTATAGAGGTGCCGAGTGCCCAAGACTAACCAGCCGCGGCGCCCAAAGATCGGCATAACGGGGCGCAAGACCTCCAGCGTGGGCACAAACGGGCCAGATGGCATGCGGGCCAACGGTTCTGACCGGCGGCACCCTCAGGACATCGCCCCGGAGGACGCCGAACTCATCCTTACGGTCCTGCGCGAGCTGAGAAGAGGCAATTTTTCCGTCCGGATGCCCCTGACCACGAACGGGGCCATGGGCAAGATCGCGGCCGAGCTCAACGGCATTATCGAGCTCAATGAGCGCAACGCCAAGAACCTCTCGGGCGTGGCCCGCGTCATCGGGGCGGTCGCGGAAGGCGATCTCTTCCAGACGATGGAACTCGAACTGGACGGTCGGCCGCTCGAGGGCCAGTTCCTGCGGACCGCGCGCACGGTCAACGCCATGGTCCAGCAGCTACGCTCCTTCACCTCCGAGGTCACCCGCGTGGCCAGCGAGGTCGGCACCGAGGGCAAGCTCGGCGGCCAGGCGCAGGTCAAAGGGGCGGCCGGCGTCTGGAAGGACCTCACCGACAACGTCAACCTGATGGCCGCCAACCTGACCGCCCAGGTGCGCAACATCGCGAACGTCACCACGGCCGTCGCCAAAGGCGACCTTTCGAAAAAGATCACGGTGGACGTTCGCGGCGAGATCCTTGAGCTGAAGAACACGATCAACGTCATGGTCGACCAGCTCAACGGCTTCGCCTCGGAAGTCACGCGCGTGGCTCGCGAGGTCGGCACGGAGGGCAAGCTCGGCGGCCAGGCCCAGGTCCGCGGCATCGGCGGCGTCTGGAAGGACCTTACCGACAACGTCAACTTCATGGCGAGCAATCTCACCGCCCAGGTGCGCAACATCGCCGACGTGACGACCGCCGTGCAGAAAGGCGACCTCTCCAAGAAGATCACCGTTGAGGTTCAGGGCGAGATCCTCGAGCTGAAGAACACCATCAACGTCATGGTCGATCAGCTCAACGCCTTTGCTCGCGAGGTCACCCGGGTTGCCCGTGAGGTCGGCACCGAAGGCAACCTCGGCGGCCAGGCGCAGGTGGAAGGCGTCGCCGGGGTCTGGAAAGACCTCACCGACAACGTCAACTACATGGCGGGCAACCTCACCGCCCAGGTCCGCAACATCGCCGAGGTCACGACGGCCGTGGCGCAGGGCGACCTCTCCAAGAAGATCACGGTCGATACTCGCGGCGAGATCCTCCAGCTGAAGAACACGATCAACAGCATGGTCGACCAGCTGAACGGATTCGCCGGCGAAGTCACCCGCGTCGCTCGCGAGGTCGGCACCGAGGGTCGCCTCGGCGGGCAGGCCAGCGTGCCGGGGGCGTCCGGCACCTGGAAGGACCTCACGCAGCAGGTCAACCAGCTCGCCGCGAATCTCACGACCCAGGTCCGCAACATCGCCGAGGTCACCACCGCCGTGCAAAAAGGTGACCTGTCGAAGAAGATCTCCGTCGAGGTCCGCGGCGAGATCCTCGAGCTGAAGGACACGATCAACGTCATGGTCGACCAGCTCAACGCCTTCGCCTCGGAAGTCACCCGCGTCGCCCGCGAGGTCGGCACCGAGGGCCGGCTCGGCGGCCAGGCGCACGTTCCGGGCGCCTCCGGGACCTGGCGTGATCTGACCGACAACGTCAACTCGATGGCCGGCAACCTCACCGCCCAGGTGCGCAACATCGCCGAGGTCACGACCGCCGTCGCCCGAGGGGATCTCTCAAAGAAGATCACGGTCGACGTCCAGGGCGAGATCCGCGAACTGAAGGACACGATCAACGTCATGGTCGACCAGCTCAATGGCTTTGCCTCGGAAGTCACGCGCGTGGCCCGAGAGGTCGGCACCGAAGGCAAGCTGGGCGGGCAGGCGCAGGTCAGGGGCGTCGTCGGCATCTGGAAGGACCTGACCGACAACGTCAACTTCATGGCCGGCAACCTCACCGCCCACGTGCGCAACATCGCCGAAGTGACGACCGCGGTCGCGAATGGGGATCTGTCGAAGAAGATCACGGTCGACGTCCGGGGCGAAATCCTCGATCTGAAGAACACCATCAACGGCATGGTCGACCAGCTCAATGCCTTCGCCTCGGAAGTCACGCGGGTGGCACGCGAGGTCGGTACCGAAGGCCGGCTGGGCGGCCAGGCCTACGTCCTGGGCGCCTCTGGCACCTGGAGAGACCTCACCGTCAACGTGAACCAGCTCGCCGCAAATCTCACCACCCAGGTGCGCAACATCGCCGACGTCACCTCCGCCGTGCAGAAGGGCGACCTCTCCAAGAAGATCACCGTCGAGGTCAAAGGCGAGATCCTCGAGCTGAAGGACACCATCAACGTGATGGTCGATCAGCTCAACGCCTTTGCCTCCGAGGTCACCCGCGTCGCCCGCGAGGTCGGTACGGAAGGAAATCTGGGCGGCCAGGCACAGGTCAAGGGTGTCGCCGGTACCTGGAAAGACCTGACCGACAGCGTGAACCTGATGGCCGGCAACCTCACCGACCAGGTGCGCGGCATCGCCCGCGTCGTCACCGCCGTCGCCAACGGCGACCTGCGCCGCAAGGTCGTGTTCGAAGCGAAGGGCGAGATCGCGGCCCTCGCCGACACCATCAACGAGATGACCGATACCCTGGCGATCTTCGCCGAGCAGGTCACGACCGTGGCCCGAAAAGTCGGTGTCGAAGGTGAGCTGGGTGGGCAGGCGAGCGTCCCGGGCGCGGCAGGCACCTGGAAGGACCTCACAGATAACGTCAATCAGCTGGCCGCCAACCTGACCAACCAGGTGCGGGCCATCGCCGAAGTGACCACCGCGGTCACCGAAGGCGACCTGACGCGATCGATCCGCGTCCAGGCCAAGGGCGAGGTGGCCCTGCTGAAGGACAAGATCAATGAAATGATCCGCAACCTCAAAGAGACCACCCAGAAGAACATGGAGCAGGACTGGCTCAAGACGAACATCGCCAAGCACACGACGATGCTGCAGGGCCAACGGGACCTGCGGACGGTCGCCGACCTGATCCTGACCGAGGCCGCGCCGTTGGTCTCGGCCCAGTACGGCGCCTTCTATATCGTCGAGAACCGCGACGGCGAGGAGCCGGTGCTTCGCATGACAGCCGGCTACGCCATCAGCCCGAGCGAAACCGCGGGCAAGGCCTTCCGCTGGGGTGAGGGGCTGGTCGGCCAATGCGCCCGGGATGCGCGCCGGATTCTGCTCACCACGGTGCCGGCCGGGTACATCGGGATCCGCTCAGGATTGGGCGAAGCGCCGCCGAGCAGCATCGTGGTGCTTCCCGTCCTCTTCGAGGGGCGCATCAAGGCGGTCGTCGAGCTGGCGTCGGTCGGGCCTTTCAGTGAGCCGCACCTCGACTTCCTCGATCAGCTGACCGCTGGCATCGGGGTCGTCCTCAACACGATCGAGGCCAACATGCGCACCGAAGAGCTGCTCAAGCAGTCCCAGATCCTCTTCGCCGAGGCGCAGGAGGCGAGCAAGAGCAAGAGCGCATTCCTGAGCATGGCCGCGCACGAGCTTCGGACTCCGCTCTCCGTCATCACGGGCTATCTTTCGATGTTGCAGGATGGGAGTATTCCGCCACAGAAAGCCGAGCAACCGTTGCGCGTGCTGATGGGCAAGGCGACCGAGCTGAACAGCATCGTCGACGACCTGCTGACCGCCGCTCGCATCGAGGGCGGCACTGTCCCGACGGATGCCAAGACGCTCGATCTCCGCGAGATGGCTCGCCAGGCGATGGGCCGCGCCGAGGCTCGCGCCGGACTGCTCCGGGCGGAGATCGCGTACTACGAGCCCGATGAGCCGGTCGCGGTCACCGCGGATCGGGAGCAGCTGGCGCGCATCATCGACAACCTGATCAACAACGCCCTGACCTACAGTGCCGGAAGGCCATGGGTCAAGCTGACTGTCGTCGCCGACGGCGGCCCAGCCCTGATCATCGAGGACCGCGGCGTCGGCATCGCGCGCGACAAGCAGGACAAGGTCTTCGAGCGCTTCTTCCGGATCGATGATCCCGGCCTCGGCCCCCAGCCGGGCACCGGGCTCGGACTCTTCATCAGCCGCGAGCTCGCTGAGCGTCACGGTGGCTCGCTCAAACTCGAGTTCAGCGAGCTCGGCAAAGGCAGTACGTTCGTCTTGCGCCTTCCCCCCACGAGTGGCGCCCACGCTGCCACCCTCGTATCCGCGCCAACTCTGGAAAGCGTCCCCGCCTCGTAGTCGAACGCCACCCTGGGTGAGCATCGCCAGGAATGGGTATGAACAGCCTAAGGCCCGTCGGGACGCCTTGACGTCCCTCCATCCTCAGGTTGAGCTTGAGCCTGGCCCCTTCAATGTCGATGCCTCGAGCCGTTCCGGCTTCTCATAGGAAGTCGGACAAGGAGAACATCACATGTCAGCAGAACAGAACAAAGCGATCTCACAGCGCATCCCCCTTGAGGTGTTCTCGCAAGGACGCCTTGACGTGGTCGACGAAATCGTCGCGCCCGACATCAAAGAGCACGGCGATCTTCCCCCTGGCATTCCCGCGGGCCGCGAAGGAATCAAGGCGATCGCATCGGCGCTGCGCAAGGGATTTCCGGACCTCACGTACAGAGTCGATCTCCAGATCGCCGAGGGCGACTTCGTGGCTGGCTACGTGACGGTCAGCGGCACGCACAAGGGCGAGGTGTTTGGGATGCCCGCCACCGGAAAGCGCGCGGAGTGGGGGGAGTCCCACATCGTGAAGATGGTCAACGGCAAGATCACCGAGCACTGGGGAATCGTGGATCAGCTAGGGATGCTTCGGCAGCTCGGCCTGGCCCCGGCTCCGCAAGCGGTGCCGGCCGGCCGCTAGAAACACCGATTCGCGAGAAAAGGGGCGGCTGAGAGGCCGCCTCTTTTTTTCGGCCCGGTCGACAAACCTAGACGCCCAGGAAACGCTTCTGCAGATCACGAGCCTGGCGAAACTGGTCGGCTGGACCTTCGTGCGCCACCTCCCCTCGCTCCAGCACGTAGACCCGGTCCGCCACGTCGAGAGCGAGGGCCAGGTTCTGCTCGGCGATGAGGATAGCGAGCTGCTGCTCCTGGCGCAGCTGGCGAATGAGCTCACCGATCCGGCGCACCAGCTGCGGGGCGAGCCCTTCGGAGGGCTCGTCCATCAAGACCACGGTGGGCGCGGTCATAAGGGCCCGCCCGATGGCCAGCATCTGCTGCTCACCGCCCGAGAGCGCCAGGCCTGGCTGGCTGCCGCGTTCGGCCAGGACCGGGAACAGCCGGTAGACCAGGCTGAGGTCGCCACCCCGCATTGCCAGCGTCAGGTTTTCCCGCACGCTCAATGTCGGGAAGATGCGGCGACCCTGCGGAACCAGGGTGATGCCCCGGCGTGCGACCCGATGGGCAGGAAGCCCCTGGACTTCGACGCCATCGACGCGCACCGAGCCCCGTCGCGGCATGATCGCACCGGCGATGGCCATCAGGGTCGACGTCTTACCGGCGCCATTGCGGCCCAGGAGCGCGACGGCCTCACCCCTCCCGACTCGAAGCGATGCGTTTCGGACCACCGTGCTGCCGCCGTAGGCGACCCACAGGTCGTCGACAACCAGCCGGTCCGGTGTCCTAGTCGGCCCGGCCAAGGTAGACCTCCTGCACGCGAGGGTCGGCGCGAATTTCGGCGGGCGTCCCGTCGGCGATCAGGACGCCGTGGTCCAGCACGGATATCCGCTGGGCGACCGCGAAGACCACATCGAGGTCGTGTTCCACGAGCACCAGGGTGACCTCCTTTGGCAGCGAGCGCAGCCGCGTGACAGCGGCCTGCCGCTCCTCGCCAGACAGTCCCGCCATCGGTTCGTCCAGCAACAGCAGTCGCGGCTGACTGGCCAGCGCGAGCTCGACCTCCAGGGCACGCTGTTCGCCGTGCGCCAGGGTCCAGGCCTGCCGCGACGCCACAGCCGCCAGGCCGGCGGCGTCCAGGCGAGACGACACCTCCACGGCGACCTTGCGCTCCAGCCGGCTCGGCCAGATGCGCCCGCCCCCTTGCATGCTGGCGCGCACCGCCAGGGCGAGATTTTCGGCAACGGTCAGGTTCGGAAAGAGTGTCGAACGTTGAAAGGTTCGGGCCAGGCCCAGGCGGGCGCGGCGCCATGTACTCAACCGCGTCACGTCGGCATCCGCCAGTAAGACCCGTCCCACGGTGGGCCGTCGCGCACCGGTGATCACATCGAACAGGGTGGTCTTGCCAGCCCCGTTCGGTCCGATCAGGGCCCGTCGCTCTCCGCTCGCGACCTCGAGGTTGACGTCCTGGAGTGCCACCACCGCGCCGAAGCGCACCGTCACCGATGCGGTTGAGAGGTTCAATCCGCGCGTCCGCGGACCAGCGCGTACATCCCGCCCGGCAAGAAGAGGACGAACGCGATGAAGACCGCGCCCAGCAGAAGCTGCCAGTGCTCGGCCAGGCTCTGAGCCGGGAGGCTCGACAGACCGAGCTGAAGCAGGACGACCAGCATGGCGCCGACAGCGGGTCCGACCAGCGACCGAGCGCCGCCCACGATCACGGCGATCATGGCCAGTCCGGAGGTTGTCCAGAAAGCGCTGGCCGGAGTTGCCGAGAAGTTGAAGCTCGCGCTCAGCATCCCGGCAAGGCCGGCCAGGGCCCCGGCGATGACGAACGCGGCCAGCCGGTAGCGGAATGTGAAGGTGCCCAGCGACTGCATGCGCCCCTCGTTCTCGCGGATCCCCTCCAGCGTGCGGCCAAAGGGTGAGGCGACGATGGCCGCAAGGGCGAGGTAGACCGCCACAGCCACGGCCAGCGTCAGGAAATAGAAGTTCGCCGCCACAAACAGGTTGACCGCCGGAAGGAACGGCAACACCGGCCGGGGTACCCCGATCAGCCCGATGTCGCCGCCCAGGACTCCCGCCAGCTGGTTGTTCGAGAGGACGCTCCAGACCATCTGGGCGAAGGCGAGGGTGAGCATCAAGAAGAAGATTCCGCGTGCCCGCAGTGCGAGCGCCCCGACCAGCGCCAGGCCCGCACCCGCAGCCAGCCCGATGACCAGCAGCGGGAGCAGATCAGGACCTCGATGCAGCGCCCAGAGGGCGCAGCCGTACGCGCCGGCCGCAAAGAAGGCCGCGTGGCCGAACGACGGCATGCCCCCGTAGCCAAGAAGAAGATCGAGCGACATCGCGAAGATCGCGAAAATCAGTGCCTGGGAGGCGACATTGATCCAGAATCGGTTGGGCGCCCAGACGGGCACGCTGATCAGGAACAGCAAAAATGCCAGCAAGCCGAGCGGTCGCCGCCGGAGCGTCGCTCGGCGCAGCCCCGTCATTGCCGGAGGCCAAGCAGCCCACGGGGACGAACCAGCAAGACCACTGCCATCACGGCGAAGATCGATGCCGCCTCAAACCCGCCAAGGACGAGCGGGCCGATGGCGTTGGCCAGGCCGACCAGGAGCGAGCCGACGATCGCCCCTTCGATCGATCCCAGCCCGCCGACGACGACGACCACGAGCACCAGCACCAGGATGCTTTCGTCCATGCCCGGATAAACGCTCAGGTATGGACCAACCACGACGCCGGCCAGTCCTGCGAGCGCCGCGCCGAACGCGAACGTCCCCGTAAACACGCGACTCAGGTCGATACCGAGCAGACCGAGCATCTCGCGGTCGGCCACCCCCGCTCGGAGGATCGCGCCCACTCTCGACTTCCTCCAGGCGACCACGAGCACCGCGGCCACGAGCGTCGCGAACAGGATCACGAAGACCTTGTAACTGGCGAACGGGACACCCATGACATGAACGGCACCGTCCAGGCCGGGCGGCGTCGGCAGGCTATGCGTCTGCGGGCCGAACCGCCAGCGGATCAGGTCGACGAAGACGAGTGTCAAACCAAATGTGAGCAGCACTTGCATCAGGTGGCCGCGTCGATAGATCCGGCGGAAGAAGACGACTTCGATCGAGCCGCCGATGATGGCGAGCGCGAGAGGCGCGGCGATCAGGGCGAGCCAGAAATTGTTGGTCAGACCGAGGACCGTCAGGCCGACGTAGGCGCCCAGCATGTAAAAGGAACCGTGGGCCAGGTTCAGCACGTCCATCAGGCCGAAGATCACCGATAGGCCCGCCGCAAGGAGGAAGATCAGCCCGCCGAAGGCGAGCCCATTCAGCACCGCCGAGAGCGCGACCTCGATGGGTTTGAGCTTACACGGGGTGCTCAGTGACCGGGATCGGCGACGCTCGCCACGGTCGCCAGCACCTTGTTCACGTAACCCAGGCTCGGATCTTTGATCAACTCCCGAATGTAGATCGGGTTGACCACGTTGTTGGTGGCGGCGTCGAAGAGGAAGTCGCCACGGGGACTCTTGAACTTGACGTCGGCGATCGCCTTGAGGAAGGCCTGCTTATCGTCCGTCTTGCCCTTGACGGCGTTGAGCGCTTCGACGATCACGCGCGCGGTGTCATACCCCTGCATCGCGAAGACGTCGGCGAGCTTGCCGTACTTGCTCTTGTAAGCGGACGTGAAGTCCTTGTTCTCCTTGCTGTCGAGGGTGTAAGCCCAATGCAGCCCGGTGATGGCGCCGACCGGTGACTTGTCGCCGATCGCCTGGGTGACGTCCTGCTCAACACCGAACCCTGCCCCCGTCACTTTGATGTTGGCGAAGAGGTCGACCTGCTTGGCCTGGGTGAAGAAGTTGTCCGCGTCGGTGCCGGAGAGGAAGAAGTAGATCGCCTCCGGCTTGGAAGCCTTGATCTGACTGATGTAGGTCGAGTAGTCCTGGTTATTGAGGGGCGGCTTGACCTCAGCCAGAATCTGGCCCGTGTATGTCTCCTTGAAAGCCCCGGCGGCCTCGCTACCTGCGGCATAGTTGGCGTAGACCAGCGTCACCTTCTTGGTGATGTTGTCGGCCACGTACGAGCCCATCGGATGGCTCGGCTGCCAGTTGCTGAAGGATGTCCGGTAGATGTAGGGCGATTTCTTCGCTCGGCTGAGCACGTTCGCGCCGGCATTGGCGATCAGGGTGGGGATGGCGTTCTGATGGAGGTAGTCACGGGATCCGACCGCATCCGGGCTGGCGACATAGCCGGCGATCATGGTGACGTTGTCCTGCTCGACCAGCTTCCGGGTCTTGGCAAGCGCCACATCCGGCGTCGCCTCCTCGTCCTCGAACAGCAACACGATCTTGCGGCCGGCGGCTTTGTTGCCGACTTTGTCCAGGTAGAGCTTCATGCCGTTGGTGATGCTCGCCCCCAGCTCGGCGTAGACCTTGGAGGCGGGCAGCACCGCGCCCACTTTGAAGTCCGGCCCGGCACTCGCTCCGACGGCTCCTGGCTGGGTTTCTCCGCAGGCGGCCAGCCCGATCATCGCCGCACCCGTCAGGCCCGCCCGCAGAACCTGGCGGCGCGTCAACGCGTCGTCAAGTTCTAATCCGAAGAAACCCTCAGACGAGTCGGCCATCTCCCTCCCCTCCTGTCGTCCATATCATAAGTTCCCTTCGGGGAAGGGCAGGGTGGGGGCCCGAATTTCGATTTACCCCTGTGCGGCAATCCGGGAGCTGGCGTCCGGGCGACGCCCAGCTCGGATGGATCATCGAAAACCGGGTCGATGAAGCCTACATCCTGTCCTGGCCTGGCCAGCTCGAGACCTATGTTCCGCTCCATGACACCGGCGGTTACGACCGGGCTCGGGCACCGCTCGGGTCCTACGACTTCAGGCTGGATCAGATCAAAGGCACCGCCAGCCTTCATTCGGGAAACCAACTCGAGATCGCCTTCAAGACGCCCGCGCTACATCCCGGCCGACATCTGGATTTCACGTTCGTGGACTACGACCTGCGCGCGCGCGAACTGACCGATCCCGCCTACCTGGTGCCGAGCTTAAAGCTCGCCGAGGTCTGCACCCGCGACCGCTCAGCTCCCGCCGGCTCACCGCGCTGGCTATTCGTGGCCAATCGCTCCGGCCTCGCCCAGGATCGTGCCGCACGGTACCAGGTTGCCGTGCGCGAGCTCGCGGCGGCTCGCGGCTGGTCTATTGTGCCGCCGAAGGCACCGGTCGTAGGCGTCTCCCGTCATCCCGTCGAAACGGGCACGTTCTTCGAGCGACACTTCGATGCGGCGTTCTTAGAGGCGGCCTCCGGCGACGAGGTCTTGATGGCTGCCGCTCCGGACATCTTCGGCCGCCACCGGCTCGCCTTTTCGAAGGAGAGCGGACGGTGGGCATCGCTCGCCATCCATGGATCGGCGGCCAGCAACTCCACGCAGTTGATCCAGGCCAACATCCACGCGGCGACCTTCTTCCCTCACCCACGTCATTACATCCTGGTCCAGCACTACGATCGCCTGCGCGCGGAATGGTATCCGTGGAGCTGGTTTATGCCGTCGACGGACTTCGCAAAACTGGCGGCCGGAAAGGGGCCGTACCTCCTCTTCACCACAACGCTGAATCCGCAGCGGGTCAATCGCTGGACACCCTATCGGATTCCCACT
>Ga0070698_100005081_pt1 | contig 14407 bp, 14 predicted proteins | sample KBSK1502metaG_FD_65477 | JGI IMG/M metagenome (GOLD analysis project Ga0070698, IMG submission 65477) | Corn, switchgrass and miscanthus rhizosphere microbial communities from Kellogg Biological Station, Michigan, USA - KBS K1-50-2 metaG | ecosystem: Host-associated > Plants > Roots >...
CACTCCCGAAGCGAAGGCCTGCGGAGGCTTAGGCCGCAGTGTAGGGAGTGGCCCGGGAGGAAGATTTTCAGATTGCGATCTCTGGCTGGCCGACGACACTTCTGCGAGTAGCCGGTTTGCCGTCCGTGTGACGATGGCAGCCTGTCCTGGTCAGATTCCGCAACCCAGTAGCTAGATTCCGGGTCCCCAACACTGTTTTCAAACCCGAGCAAACTTGTCCGGAGGTATCCGTCAAGACCTTACATTCTTGCCCGTAATCGTTATAGGCGCGGGCACAAGGTTGAACGGACTCACTACTCGTCGGCGAGAGCCTCCATCGGGGATATCCGCGCGGCGCGTTGAGATGGCAGCAGGCAAGCGACGAGCGACACCACCCCCATCCCGAACGCAGCTCCTGCGAGGATCGCCAGATTGAGAGCCGGCACATGAAAAAGTACCGCCTGCATGGCATGGCCTGTCAGCCAAGCTCCGATGACGCCCAATATGATTCCTCCAGCAAGCAGGCGTAAGGAGAGATAAAAAAACTGGCTGCGGATTTGCCCCGGCTGCGCCCCCAAGGCCATGCGCAGGCCGATTTCGCGGAATCCTGGCTGCTATTCCCTGTCTCTTAGTTTCTTCACAAGGACTAGGCTGTCGCCCACGAGATGAAACGCAGGTTGCAAGTGCTGTTGGATAGATGCAGCCCATTCTGGTGAGACATTGTCAACGCCGCTCGGGCCGGTGCTTTGCACCAGAAGAACGTCCCCCAGGCAATAAACGTACTCGGTAACGACGCTTCCACGGGTCGAAATAGAATTCGGAGCCGAGTCCTACCTGGGCCAGCTCGTCCAACGACGACAGCATCGATTTACGCAATCGAATATATTGCTCGCACGCCTGAATCTTGACTTCGTCTAGGCTGGAAGAGCCATAGCTTGAATCGCCAGCAGTAACTGTTGAATCGCTGCTAGCAGGCCTTGGAATAATTGCTTGAAATATTCGCGCTCCCATCAGACTGGTCATCGCCCGCAGATAGATCGCTCCGGGATTAAAGCTTAGTAGCGCATATACGGTCCATGTTGTGATTGATAACAGAACCAGTAAGGCTACCGCTCTAACGCGTCCTTTCGCGTTGATTCGGGCCAGAGCGTAAACACGAAACGAAACCTCTATCAAGAGGAAAAATTCCAAAAACGATTGGTTTTCGTGACGTGAGTGCCAAAGATTTCGTAGTAAAGTATACTTCTACGGTGCCCGAGTGGCGGAACTGGCAGACGCGCCGGACTCAAAATCCGGTGGCCGCAAGGCCGTGATGGTTCGACCCCATTCTCGGGCACCAAAAAATCCCTGAAAATCGCCATTAGACAGGTTTTTTACTCTGAGAGCGACGGAAGCGTCCAAAGCGGCAAAGCCAGCCGCGCGAGGTCCTCGCATTCTGCAGCGTGCTCCGCCGAGAAGGCGTTGGCGAATTCACTTTCGACGTCAATCGTTCCAAGAACTCTCTGCCCACCGGAATCAAGGACCGGCACAATCATTTCCGAAAGCGTATTCCCCAGAGCGGTCAGGTAGCGAGGGTCAGTTCGCACATCACCGACCACGATGGTCTTTCTTTCGCGAATCGCCGCGGACGTCAACCCGCTGGTGACGGAAAAAACCGGATAGGCCGGAGCATTGGGGCCGCTCCATGCAATCGCGGACACCGATACTGTCCCTACTTCATAAATTCCAACCCAGCGATAGGAACGCAGAGATCGGATCAGTTCTGCGAGCGCCTTTGCCCTTACAGATCGCGGCAATCGAGCGGCGACAATGCGCTGAACGTTTGTCAGGGCAAATTGAAGCGGTGAGTCCACGATTGCCCGCTCCTTTCCCGGTCTCGCTTGAGTTTACTACCGGAGGCGGACTGGACGAGCCTTCGGCGCGGCGTTACCCTTAAAGTTTCCCCGTTCCACAGGGATCGGACTTGTCCAGAGAGCTCCGAAGGGTCCGAAGTTGGAACGGGCGCTGAAACCAAATGGCTCACGCTGTTTCTTTGCCGTCCCGTGTTGTGTCTGAGCACCGCGGACTGGCGTTCTGGATGAACAGAGCGCTCGAGGAACTCTCCGCATTTCGCTCAGAACCCGACGCCGCCGCCGTGCACGATCTGCGCGTGGCGTTGAGACGCTGCCGGTCCATCGCTGCGGCAATCGAAGAGATCGACCCGCACTCCGAATGGGGCGAGATGCGCGGCTGCGCGCGGAAGCTATTCCGGTCCTTAGGCGATCTGCGCGATACGCACGTGATGACCGACTGGCTAAACCAACTGTACCCCGAAGACGATGCATTGAAAAATCAGATGCTCAACTGGCTTGCGAGCGAGGAAATATCGGCGCGCGAAAAGGCGCAGCGTAGAGCCACGCGATTTGATGAAAAGCGCTGGAGGGAATTATCGCGATCGTTGAGCGCGCGAATGCGTCGCATACCTTCGGATGGCGATGCGGCTTACTGCCTTGCCCTGGAGCGACTCGAAGAAGCAAGGGAACTGCACCGCCGGGCAATGCGGACCGAAACGCCGCAACCATGGCACGCGCTGCGAATCGGCGTAAAGCGATTCCGATATGCGGTTGAGTGTCTGCTACCCAGGGCTCACGCGGAATTGGGCGAATCGTTGAAGCGCGTACAGGATGTGCTGGGCAATATCCACGACCTTGATGTGCTCGCAGGAATGCTGAAAAAAGCTCATAAGCAAGCGTCCGACGAGAATCAGGATTGGGAAACGCGGATCGCGGCTGAGCGGCAGAAAAACCTGCAGACTTATAGACAACTCGCTCTTGGCACGGCGAGTATCTGGAACACCTGGCTAAGCGCGTTTCCACGAGAAAACTGGGAGCAATACGGGACGGCCAGGATCCGCGCCACACGCGCTGCGATGGTTGCCAAACCCAGCCGAAACCTGGTGGTCGGGCGACTGGCAATGCGAATTTGGTGCCAGTTGAGAGCGCTGAAGATCGGAGAAATATTCTCGGATAGGAAAGAACGGCGAATACTGGAAGCCGCGGCGAGACTCAGCGGGATCGATAATCCAAGCGCAAAGAAATCACGCGAAAAATTCGCGAGAACCTTTTTATTGAGATCGCCGGTGCCCCCGCGATGGACGTTTGCGGAATGGGAGCAGGTGGCTTGGGCGATCCGGTTTCAATGGGGCGCCGAGCCAGGCTTGCAACAAAAGCGCTTTTCAAAACTGACGGAGGCGCAGCAGGCGAAAATCTCCTTGCTCGCAGGAATTCTGCGCCTGGCCACGGCTGCCCAGAAATGCGGGGTGACCTCCAGCACTTCGCTGCAAATCGAAGCTCTGCCGCAAGGACTGTTGCTGCGCGCCGGGGGCGTAGAAGACAGCCCGAAAAATGCGGCGAGATTCACGGAAGCAAAGCGATTGCTCGAGCGGAGCCTCGGAAAGACCATCCTGGTGCAGCCTGAACCAAGCGCAGTGGCGGAACCCAAACAGGAGTCGGAACCGCCCGTTCCGATTTCGCTCATCCGATGACAAACCGAGAGTAATTTAGACAGCTATTTGCCTTTTGAAATTTTGCGGACAGCCCGGGGAGTTAGCATCCAAACCAGTTTTCCGGCAGGCGGACTGACGCGGCTCAGTTCGATGCAGGCAACGCCAGCTTTTTTAAGTTCAGTAACGTCCTTTTTCACCCCCAGACCAAACGAGATCAACTCGTCGAGTTGTGGCGCATGACCGAAGCAGATTGCACTTTCAACCGACCTTCTGCGGGACAATTCGCGAAAGAAAGCGGCTGCTTCGGCACCCGGGAGAAGACCTTCGGTCTTTTCAATCCTTGTTTTTGAGATGCCCAGGGCGTCAGCGAAAATTTCTGCCGTCTGCATTGCGCGGACGTACGGACTCGAGACAAACACCTTTGGCGGACCGATCAACTTCGCGGTTTTTTTCGCGATTTCGCGCGTTCTCTCGAGGCCTTCGGGTGTCAAATAGCGTTCGGGATCGGACGGGCATTTCGGGTCCTCGCGATCGATGGCGATGCCGTGCCGAACAATATAGAGCAGCATTTTACTGAATTTCCTTTCGATGCTTCCCGATTATACCGAAAGAGCACACAGACAAGAGTCTTCGGCCAGTCGTGTGCGCCAGAAAGTCAGCCGTTTAGCGGCCGGAAGTAAATTCGCGTGTGAAATTCCCTTTCGAAAAGTTCAGCGCTTCGATTCGCGTCGCGAATATCCTCGCTGGCATCTCCGCGAGCCTCCAGCTGCAAGCCCACCGCGCCACGCTGAAATGCGGCGCGAATTCGGCTGATGCGCTGACGGTGCGAGTGGTCCAGGCCTTCCGCGATGCGAACCAGAGAAGTCAGCCGGCGGGCGAGTCGGCGATCGTTGTTGTTGAGGGTTCCGTAAGAAATGTGATGGCCCTCAGGCTCGGTCTTGCGATTGTGGTAACGGACGACGGCGGCGGTGAGCGCCCGGTCGCGGCCGTCGAGCCCCGGGATGTCGCCGTTCATGGTCAGATATTCGCCGTGCTTGTGGTGGCCCTTGTGGCTGACCGAATGACCGATGTCGTGAAGCAGGGCCCCGGCTTCGAGAATGACACGCGCTTCACCAGGGAGATGATGCACGGGCTGTAATTGATCGAACAGTTGAAGGCTCAGTTCGCGGACGTGTTCAGCATGACGCTGATCGCTTTCGAGCCTGCGGGAAAAGCTGCGAGCCCCGGCGAGAAGCTGGCGGGCTGCGGTCGTGTAGCGATGCGGCTCCTTGCGCGAAAACGCTTCCGTGGCGATTTCGTGGATCACGCCTTCGCGGATGCCGACAGCCGGCACGGCGAAATTGCGGACGTTGAGATAGCGCCCAACGGTCACAAAGACGATGCCGGCGATGCCCATCACATCGGCGCGATCGCGACGGACGCCATACGCCTTCATCCTTTCGCGGATGTCCATGCTGAGGAGTTCCGGCAGGCGCTCGCGCAGCAGGGATAGTTCGAGCGTCGGGATGCCGTGATGACGCGGGCCGGGGGCGACGTTGGCGAGCGTTTCGGCATTGCCTCCGAGAGCGACCGTAAGGCCGTCAGCAAGATTGGGCCGAGACGCAAGTTTTGATTCGAGAAGCGCGCGCACATAGCGGCGAACCTGCTCGGCTTGAGCAGGACGCATTTCGCCGTGAAGATTTAGAGTGGTCATCAGGCGGACGGTACCGACGGGAAGCTGCGCCGTCTTTAGGACAGAATGATCGTGCAGCACGCTGACTTCGAGGCTGCCGCCCCCGAGATCGGCAATGCAACGGGCCTGTGAATCAGGACCAAGCGCGGCAAAGACCGCTTCCCTGCCGAGGCGGGACTCTTCGACGGCGCTGATTACTTCCAGGCGGATTGTGGATTTCTGCTGGACGCGCCTAACGAAATCTTGGCGGTTGGCGGCTTCGCGCGTTGCGCTGGTGGCCACGGCCCGGTAACGCGTGACGCCAAACTCGTCCATGCAATCGCGGAAGTGGCGAAAGGCCTTGGCGGCTTTCTTGAAGATGTCTTCGCTGAAGCGATTGCGGACGAAAACGCCTTCACCGAGACGGAGTGGATATCGCTCATTATGCAGCGGCTCAATATCGAGAGCCGAGTAGGCGCGCACAATGGACAAGCGCACCGCGTTTGAACCGGCATCAATTGCGGCGATGTGAACCGGTTCAGGCATTCGGGATTCTAACGCCAAAGATGAGCTAGTGCCGATGACGGCGCGTACTTTGTGGAGCGAATGCCCAAATGGTCGGCGATGCGCTGACGAAGGAGTTTGTTCACGTTTGGAACGCTGGCTTCGCCATCAAGCTCGAGAAAGTTGTAACGCTTGGCCACCGCCTCAAATTCGCGCTTGATCATTGTCTGGTAGCGAATGAAAGACCAATAAAGATCGTGCGAGAGCGACATGTCGCGACCAGCCTCCCAATAACTAATGGCTTGCGCTTTGCGGAATTCGCGGCCAAAAGCGGTCTCGGGACGGACGTTCAACCAGAAGGTAAGATGTGGACGAAGCGCCATCGCGTACAGGCCGCTAAGATAATCGCGATTGATACCGCGGACCACACTTCGAGCGATCAGCGTGAAAATATAACGATCGGCGAGCACCACAGCGCCGGATTTGAGTGCCGGCACAATGCGATGCTCGAGCTGATCGAAGAAGTCAGTGCAGTACATCAGCGCCAGTGTGAGCCGGGTGACGGCATTTTTGGCCAAGAGCTCGTCAATATCTCGCCCCACGAGGTTCGAACGGCGCAGGCCGCTCGTTTGCACGGCAAAGCCCTCGGACTCCAGCCACTCCTGCAGCAGGCTAATCTGCGTGGAGCGGCCCGAACCATCCATGCCTTCTATGACGATGAGCGTACCGGTAATTTCACTGGCGTCGAATCCGACAAGAGGCGCCGCGAAAAACGCGTTGGAAGCGTCTTCTTCTGCTGACGGTGCAACTTTCGTCGCGGCAGGCGCCGTCACGACGCTCGAGCCGTGTTCCGCAACGGCTTGCGCGGCGGATTTTTCCTTTTCCCTTTCTTTCTCTTTTTCGTGATCGGGCATCTTTATTCGGCCTCTGCGGCGTGGGGCGCGAAACGCTTCAGATCGATTTTCGAGGCGACGATATCGCGCATCTGTTTCTGCAGTTTGTTGACGGGCAAGGTCCCGTCGAGCACGACAAAATTGTCAGATTCCACCATTTTGTCGTAACCATCGAGAATGCGCGCTTGAAACAGGCGGAAGCTTTCCGGGCGGTCGTAGGAGAGACCAAGGTCCATGCCCGCCTCATAATATTTTAGTTTGGGACGGCCGCTGAGGATGCGCTGGACGGCGACATCCAGCGGCGCGCGGAAATAGAAGGTAATGTCCGGCACGGGCGCGAAGCGATACAGGTTGCGAAGCCACTTCTGCGGACAACCGCGAGCGCCATCGCGTGCAAACGCCGTGTATATATAGCGATCCGCGAGAACAAGATAATCGCCCTGGAGCAACGGCATGATCTGGCGTTCGCAGCGATCAGCGAAGTCGGCGGCGTGGAGCAGAGAAAACGTGGTCGGAGTGAGGAGACGGCGCTGCTTGCCGCGGCGCGTGGCGGATTTGACGAGCGGCGAAGAATTCCACTCCGTGAAATGCAGCCGGTATCCTCCAATTTCAAGCCAGCGCTTAAGAAGATACAGCTGCGTGCTTTTTCCGGAACCGTCCGTGCCTTCGACGACGATGAGAGCGCCCGGGTAAGCACGGCTCGGAATGGGCCGTCCAGGCTGGGGCAAAGTGGACTTGACCGCTTCGCTTCGCGCTTGTTTCAAAGTGAGATCTTGAGTTTCCATTAAAAGGATTGAAGATCCTGATTTCTGTCAGTCTAGGCTGAGAATTGTTACAGCTGAATTACAACACAAGCGTGACGCACGTTGCAAAGGGCACGAGCCGGAGCGTGATTCCGAACAAGCTAGAAAACCGCCACTTTAATGCGTAGGAATTTCTTGGGGTTCTGGCGGAAATCGCCGATCAGCAAGCGCAAATCTCCTGTAAGCCCGGTGAGATTGTCGTAAAGCTTGGGATCGGAGAAAAGCTTGCCGGCCGTGGTGGTATTGTCGTTGAGCCTGGCGGTCGCGGAAGCGAGGTTGTTGCTGGTGTCGCGCAATTTATTGTACAGCTCATCGTCCGTCGTGAGTTTGCCGAGGGACCCTTTCCCGCTGCGAACATCCTCAATCAGAGAGCCGCCGTTTTCGACTGCCTTCTTCGCTTCATCATACAAAGTCGGATCGTAAAGAAGCTTTCCGAGGGTGCCTTTCCCCGTGCGCACATCGGTGACAATTCCGTTCACGTTGTCGAGTGTCGTGCTGACCTTGCCATACATTTCGTCAGAGGCGACCAACTTTCCGATCGTGCCCTGTCCGCGCTGAACGTTCGACACCATTTGATCGCCTTTGGCCAAAATGCTGTTCAGATGGTTGTAAGCCTGGTCATCGGTAAGGAGTTTGCCGAGCGAACCGCGGCCTTCCTGGACTCCGGCCACCAGATCACGCACGTCCTGTGAAAGCGCTTTCAGGTTCAAGAGAACATCAGCGCTGCTTTCCACGACTTCCTTGATCGCTTTTTCCTCGGTTCCCTGCACTTCCTGGTTTTCCTTGAGCGGGACGCCTGTGAACCCGCGCGTGACGTTGACGTAGCGATTGCCGAGCAGTCCTTCGGTGACAAGGCTTGCGGTGGAATCGCTCAGAATATCGTTCTGGAATCGCCTGTCGAGCCGCATCACAATTTCAATGTTGCGGTTCTTCTCAGGGATGTGACCGGGCGTGCGGGGAACAAGTTTGATGGACTCGACGTTTCCGATATCAACGCCGTCCAGGCGCACCGGCGCGCCATTCGAAACCCCGGCGACTTCCGGCAGATACGTACGCAGCCGGTATTTCGGGCCGAGAAAACCCGCACCCGTGACGTAAAAAATTCCTGCGGCGATAATAAAAAGCGCCACCAACACGAAAAGACCGACGCGCAACTCCGTCCAGGTCAGTTGTTTGCGCTGCGCCATCTTCAACCACCTCTTTTTCTATGCGCTCCAGACTACCTTACATTCAGTCCAGAAACCGCTTCAAATACGGATCCTTGGCGGCTGCAAGCTCTTCGGGACTGCCTTCAAAAAAAACTCTTCCCTCGCGCAACACCGCAAAACGCGTGCTCGATTCTCCATCCGGGCTTTTGTCGCGGTGCTTGTCGGCATTCGGACGCACCCGGTTCGCGGCGGTGTCGAAGTGAAAGTTCGCAAGGGCGAACCCGTCCTGGAGTCGGTGTGTGGCCAGCAATGCGGTCACTCCATAAATGTCCCGCAAGCGCAGAATCAACGTAATGATCGTCTGTGAGGTTACTGGATCGAGGCCTGCCGTCGGCGAATCATAAAGAACGATCGGCGGACGCGTGATGAGCGCCCGCGCGATGGAGACTCGGCGGCGCATGCCGCCCGAAAGCTCAGACGGAATCTGATCGATTGCCTCCTCGAGTTCGACGAAGCGCAGCGCTTCCCTGACTTTCGGTTCGATTTCCTCTTCAGGAACTCTCTCTTCGCGCAATCGGTAAGCGACGTTTTCTTCTACGGTCATCGAATCGAAAAGAGCTCCTTCCTGAAACACAAAGCCAATCTCTCGACGGAAGTCCAGGAGTTCCTTTTCTTTCATGCGAGAGACTTGTTTGCCCAAAACAGTGACTTCGCCTTCCAACGGCCGAAGCAGCCCCGCTGCCATTTTGAGGCTGAGTGTCTTGCCAGCGCCCGTTTCACCCAACAGAACCAGCGTTTCTTTCGGGAACACCTCGAACGAAAGCCCGCGCACGATGTCGCCTTCTTCGAATCCAACTCGGACATCGCGAAAGGAGATCGTCGCATCCATTGGCGATTAGAAAACTTTGTGCGCCAGGTACAGCGCGACCTTCGTCAGGAATGTATCCGCAACGATAATCAGCACTGAGGACACCACGACAGCTTGCGTGGTGGCGCGTCCAACACCTTGTGTCCCGCCGCGCACCGTCAATCCCTTGTAGCAGCCCACTGTGGATAGAATGAACGCAAAGACGATCGGCTTCATCATGCCCTGCATGATGTCGGCGAACTCGAGCGCGTCAATGGCCCGCGTCCAGAATTGCACGACGCCCAGCCGAAGAGAGAAAACCGCGGCCACGCAGCCACCGACCAGGCCGATGAAGTCGGAAAGGGCGGTCAGGAGCGGAAGGACGAGGATCGTAGCGATGACGCGTGGCGTGACAAGTTTGCGGCTCGGGTCCGTCCCCATGGCCCGCATCGCGTCCACCTGCTCTGTCACGAGCATCGAACCGAGTTCAGAGGCGATACCTGAAGCGCAGCGGCCAGTCACCAGCAAACTGGTCAGCGTGGGGCCAAGTTCGCGCACCAGGGCAAGAGAGACGGCATCACCGGTCAGCGAAGTCTGCCCGAAGCGCACGAACTGTGAGGCCGTCTGCAACACCATCACCGCACCTATGAAGAAACCGGTGAGCAGAACGATCGGTATCGACCCTACTCCGATCTGGTCCATTTGATCGAGAGTGTCTTGAATGTAGTGCGGCGGGGAGAAAATGTTGGTGATGGACTGCGCTGCGAGGTAGGAGTATTCCTGAACCTTTAGCACCGCCTCTTTCAGGCCGCCAGTCAGAACCTGGGAAATCGAGACACCTTGCGGCGTCGGAGTCTCGTTACTGCCAACCTGCAGAGGCGTTTCTGCCACGTGTCCGTCTTCCGCGACAACTTTCCGGCCATGCGTCGCTCCTTACGCGATCGCGCGGCCCCGACTCAGTCACAGAGAAGCACTTCGACGAAAGCGTAACTGTGCTGTTGATTGCCGTCAAGGAAAGTTGTGAACGACGAGATTTTGGCACCGCACATGGGTTTCCGGGCAGCGCGTTGAGTCCATTTTAGATGGTGACCCTGCGCAGTCCGCAATCCGCGAAGTCATGAACTGGCCCGAGCGCGCCGCGGTCAGCGCCGTTTCCTGCTTTTGCTCTGCGCGACTCGCGCCTTCACCAGCTTCTTGATAAGAGCACTCGGAAGTGGCTTGTCGATGGGAAATTGGATGGTCCCTTTGGAGGTGGAGAAGCCCGTAAGTTCGTGCTTGAAGGCTTCGATCACCGACGCCGTTGGGAACAAGCTGCAATGGTTCGAGAACGCGGCGAACCAAACCAACATTCCGTTGTTGTACCTGAACGCTGGAATCCGATAGCTGATCGTCTCAGTAGCCTCCCGTGGCACGGCAGACCGAATCGCCGCGCGCATCGTTCTCAAGCTACGGCGTGCCAATGGCGGGACACCCGCAAGGTATTCATTAAAGTTTTCCGGACCGCCCTGCCCTTTGGCCGCAGAACGGCGCTTGCCAGATTTGGCCTTTCCCATGCGGAAAATGCTACAAGAATTTCCAATTCAAATCCATGTCCCAGCCCGCCGCGCCACCTCGATTCGCCGTCCTGCGGAACTCTTGATCATGATTCCTTTCACCTCGGGAGCACGCATTCGCTTCGCGGGAGATAGAGACGGCGTCAATGTGGTGCGCTTGCCGACTGGCCCTCCGGGCGATCTTTCAAACGGCTAGACGCGACTCGCCGCTGCAGTTAAACTCTACGTTTTCATAATCTACAATTTAGATGTGCAGGACACTGTCGAGATGCTTCGTTTCTACACTGCGGGAGAATCGCACGGGCAAGCATTGCTGGCGTTTGTGTCTGGATTGCCGGCAGGGATGCCAGTCGATGTGGGGTTCATTAATCGCGAACTGCACCGCCGTCAGCTTGGCTACGGTCGGGGTGGCCGCCAAAAAATCGAGAAAGACCGCGCAGAGATTTTTGCCGGTGTACGCCATGGACAAACCATCGGTGCGCCAATCGCCCTAAGAATCGAAAACCGCGACTGGGCAAACTGGGAAAAGATTCTCGCCGTCGAGGCTTATCCGGAAGATGATTCGGCGGCGAAGAAGCTGCTGGCCCCGAGGCCCGGCCATGCCGACCTAGCGGGCTCACAAAAATTCAATTTTCATGATGCGCGGTACATTCTGGAACGCGCCTCGGCGCGGGAGACGGCAGCCCGAGTCGCCGCAGGCGCACTCGCGAAAACATTATTGCGGGCGTTAGGAACGGAAATCGCCAGCCACACCATTCAGGTAGGACATACGCGCATCGATCGCTCCCCGAGCTGGGAAGAGATTCAGACCATTTCAAACGATCTGGAATCGCCGCTGCGATGCGTTGACCCTTCCGCGCAGGAAAAAATGAAGGCCGAAGTCGACGCGGTACTGAAAGCAGGCGACAGCGTGGGCGGAGTGTTCGAGATTGTCGCGCACAATGTTCCCGTGGGACTGGGGTCACACGCACAGTGGGATGAGAAGCTGGACGGAAGGATCGCTCAGGCCGTGATGAGCATCCAAGCTGTCAAGGGCGTCGAGATTGGTGCAGGCATTCTCTCCGCCGGGTCGCTCGGCAGCGAAGTGCAAGATGAGATTTCCTACGACAAGTCCGCGAAGAGATTTGCGCGCTCGTCCAACCGCGCGGGAGGACTTGAAGGTGGCATTACCAACGGAGAAGATTTGGTAGTGCGGGGCTATCTAAAGCCGATCTCGACGCTGCGCCGCGCCTTACGAACCGCGGACATGGTGACGAAGGAACCGGTGCAGGCAGCCTACGAGCGCTCCGATTGGTGCGTGGTACCCGCCGGCTCCGTGGCCGGCGAAGCGATGGTTGCACTTGTCCTCACCGGTGCTTTTCTGCAAAAATTTGGAGGCGACTCCCTGGAGGAGATGCGCCGGAATTTTGACGGATATGCCAGACAAATCCACGACTTCTGAGTCGGCTGCCGCGGAATCGAATGGCGAGCAGGCCGCGAGCGGAATCGCGCGCAAAATCTATCCGATTGTGAAGTACGGCGATCCGATCCTCGAAAAACCGTCCAAAAGCATCACGAAATTTGACGCCGAGCTCGAAGGGCTCATGGAGGATATGTTTGCCACGATGTACGCTGCGCAAGGGATTGGCCTTGCTGCGCCGCAGATCGGTAAAAGCCTGCGCGTCGCCGTGGTGGATGTCACCAGCGGCAAGAATCCCGAAGCGAAAATCGTCTTGGTAAACCCAGAGATTATTCACGGCGAAGGCGAAAAACGCGAAGAAGAGGGGTGCCTTTCCATTCCCGGCTTTCGCGGCTATGTGGTCAGGCCGCAGTTCGTAACGGTGAAGGCCCAGGACGCAAAAGGCCAAGAGTTTGAAATCCGGGGGGAAGACCTGCTGGCCCGCGCATTTTGCCACGAGATTGATCATCTGAACGGGATTTTGTTTCTAACCCACTTGAGCATGCTGAAGCGCGACCTGATCCGGCGGAAGATCAAGAAACTCAAGAAACAGGGTGAATGGTAATTCCCCTCCGCGTCATTTTTTGCGGCACGCCGCAATTTGCAGTTCCCACTCTGAAGCATCTGCTCGAGCAGAGTGACTTTGAAATTCTGGCCGTCATCACGCAGCCTGACCGTCCCCGCGGCCGCGGGCAAGAAGTTTCGTTTTCTCCTGTGAAGGAAACAGCAATCCGCGCAAACATCAGAGTATTTCAACCTGACAAGATCCGCACCGCTGAATCCGAACAGTTCCTCCGCGAAGCGGCTCCCGACGTCATCGTGATCATCGCCTACGGTCAGATCATTCCGGCGCGGCTGCTCAGCATTCCTAAACTCGGTTGGATCAATTCTCATGCTTCCCTTCTCCCGAAATATCGCGGCGCGGCGCCCATTCAATGGGCGATCGCCAATGGCGAGACCTTAACAGGTATCACCACCATGCGCATCGATGCCGGTATGGACACCGGCGACATGCTGCTGCAGCGCGAAACGCAGATTGGCGCGAGGGAAGCCGCTCCAGAGCTTGCCGCTCGACTGGCGGCACTCAGCGCTCCCCTGATGGCAGAGACCCTGCACGGCATACGCGCCGGGACCTTACATCCCAGGCCGCAGAACCACGCCGCAGCTTCCCTGGCTCCGATGCTGAAAAAAGAGGACGGTCGCATTAACTGGTCGCTGCCGGCGCAGGTGATTTTCAATCGCATGCGCGCCTTTACGCCGTGGCCCGGGGCGTACACCGGATTCAGAGGCGCGACTTGTCAGATTACGGGAGAACCGGTGTCTAAAGAGCATGACTTTGCGCTTTCCGCCGGCGAAATTCACGTGCAGGGCGCCGAGATGTTTGTTGGATGCGGCGGGAAAACTCTTCTGGGGGTTCCGCGCGTCAAATTGCAAGGACGAAGGGAAATTTCCGCGCTCGAATTCGCACGCGGCGCGCGCTTGCAACCTGGGGAACACTTCGACTGACGTCGCATTGCACGGTCCTCAACGGTCAGGCATACTCAAAATTCGTTCGGGCGTTAACACGCCACTCTGGGAGCAAGTACTTGAAAACACTTAGCAAATCGAGCCAACTCCGTGGTGTAGCTGCACCACATCCGCGGCGATGGATAATCCGCGCCGCAGCCGCCTCGGCAATGGCGGCGTTACTGATGCAGCCGGCGGGAATAGCCTCGGACGCGCCAACGGACAAAGCAGTCCCGGATTCGGTGATGACAGTGATGCAGGGCGAGCTGAAGCGCGCCAGTGCGGGCCTGGCGAAGAGTGACCCGGCGCCGTACTACATCAGCTACACGGTATACGACCAGACCTCGATTGTGCTCGCGGGCGCGTATGGATCTCTGATCACCAATACGGCTGTGCATCGCCGCCAGGCCGACGTGACGATGCGCGTTGGTTCGCCTGCGCTCGACAACACGCATGGACAGAGCCGCGGTAGCGGAATGATCTCTGGAAGCATTCCTTTCGGCACGGACCCGGATGCAATCTCGCGCGTGCTATGGGAATTGACCGACCGCGGCTACAAGCGTGCATCGCCGGCCTTTTTAAACGTCAAGACCAACACAGC
>Ga0070698_100005083_pt1 | contig 14401 bp, 14 predicted proteins | sample KBSK1502metaG_FD_65477 | JGI IMG/M metagenome (GOLD analysis project Ga0070698, IMG submission 65477) | Corn, switchgrass and miscanthus rhizosphere microbial communities from Kellogg Biological Station, Michigan, USA - KBS K1-50-2 metaG | ecosystem: Host-associated > Plants > Roots >...
CAAAAGGCGAGGGGCCGGTCGGTGAACGGCACGTACACCACGCGGTGGCGCGTCGGCACGCGACTCTCGATCGCACGGAGCTCGGCATCACCCTCGATGCCCACGCACGCGACCACGACCCCCCGCTGCAAGGCCGTGAGGCCCTCCAGCAGGATATGCTGGTCCTTGCGGCGCGCCAACACGAGCACCACCGGCCTGCCCCCGAGGTCACCGAGGGCCGCCCGCGCGGTGGCGATGTCGGCGGCGGACGGCGGCGCGTCGACACGCTCGCAGTCGATGCCGTTCGGCACCACACGAAGACGGGCGCGCGGGTGCAGGCGGCGCCGCAACGCGCGCGCGACCGCCGGGCTCACGGCGATCGTACGATCGGCCGAGACCGCCACGGCGATCAGAGCGGGCGCCAGCGTGAGGGGCATGGTGTGGCGCGTGACTACGAAGGCATGCGGCAGTCGCCGCTGCCACCGCAGCCAGGTGAGCGCGCGGCGATCGCGCGTGGCGTTGCTGTTCGCCACGTCCACGCCCGCGCGCGCCATCACGTCGCCGAGCGCGGCGGCGAGCGGGCCCAGTCGGCGGAAGTCCAGCGGCACGAGCTCGAGCCCCGCGTCGGCCGCAAGCCCTGCGAGCATCGTCCCGGGCCGACAGCCGATCAGCACGCGATGCCCCCGCCGGGCGAGCTGGCGGCTCAGGTTCGCGATCGCCACGGTCGAGCCGGATCCGCCGCCCTGGTGCGTCAGCTGGAGGATCGTGAGCGGCCGGGCTGGCATGGCTCGAAGCTAGTGTTTATTGTCCGGCGCCAGTAGGAGGGAGCCCGCTGAAAGCCAAGGAGTTCATCTACCTGTTGGGCCTCAAACCGAAGCCGCAGACCTTCGGATTCGTGATCGAGGCACACGACCTGGCGCGAGACGGTCGGATCGAAGTCGCGCGCTGGCTGCACCCCGGCGCCTATCGGATCGCGGCGGCGCAGGTCCAGGCGGTCGTCGATCAGCTGCGCCGCTTCCTCCGCGCCGGGGACGTCGCGATCGACATCGGCGCTCACACGGGCGACACGACGATCCCCATCGCCCTGGCGGTCGGGTCGTCTGGTGTGGTCCTCGCGCTCGAGCCCAACCCATACGTGTTCCCCGTGCTCGAGCGCACCGCCGCCCTGAATCCCGACAAGACCCACATTGTGCCCCTGAACTTCGCGGCGATGCGCTCGGACGGGTCCTATCAGTTCCAGTACGGGGAAGCGGGGTACTGCAACGGCGGCTTCCACGAGGGGATGAGCAAATGGCTGCACGGCAGCGCGTTCACCGTGCAGGTCCAGGGGAGGAACCTCCCCGCCTTTCTCGAGGAAACGCACGCCGACCTGATTCCGCGGCTCCGGTTCATCAAGGTGGACGCCGAAGGGTTCGACCTCGCCATCTTGCAGACGCTCGAGCACCTGATCCGGAGCCGCCGGCCCTATCTTCAAGTGGAGATGTTCAGTCTCCGAAAATCGACGCCCGCCTATCGCCGACAGCTGTACGATTTCCTGGTGGGCCACGGGTACAACGTGCATCGCATGAACGGAAGCGAGAACTTTCTGAGAGAGCTCGTCACGCCGGCGAATCTGATGCAGTGGAAGGTGTACGACGTGTTCTGCGTACCGAAGGACTGAGCCCTCCGCATGCGGGTCGTGGTCGCCTCTCACCAGCCGCTTCCCGCCAAAGGCTACGGAGGTCCCCAGCGCGTGATCATGGCGCTGGTGCGCGGGCTCGCCGCGCTCGGCCACCGCGTCACCCTGCTCGCGCCCCCCGGCACGCGCGTCTCGGAAGCAACGGTCGTGGAGGTGCCGCCCCGCAAGTTCGGCGACGGCACCGCCCTCGCGCCCTACATCCCGCGCGACGCCGACCTCGTACACGTGCACTTCCCGCTGCGGGACGCGCCCCGCTCCCCGCCGTTCGTTCAGACGGTCCACGGCAACCTGAAGGGAGGCGCGCCTCGCTCGCCCAATAGCATCTTTCTCTCCCGCGATCACGCGCGCCGACACGGGAGCGAGGTGTTCGTCTACAATGGGCTCGATCCCGCCGACTACGTGTTCCGCCGTTTCCCGAAGCGCGCCGAGCAGTACGACCTGTTCCTCGGTAAGCTGCACAGCGCCAAGGGCTACCACTGGGCGGTCGAAGCCGCGAAGCGCACCGGGCATCGCCTGATCGTCGCCGGCGGGTGGCGTCCGAGCTTTACGGGATCCGTGAAGTACGTCGGCGAAGTGGACGGCCCGACCAAGGCCGCGCTGCTGGCGCGCGCGCGGTGCTTGTGGAACCCGGCGCAGTGGGACGAGCCGTTCGGCCTCGTCAGCGTCGAGGCCCTGCTCTCGGGCACGCCCGTGTTAGGCACGCGGCGCGGCGCGCTGCCCGAGCTGGTCACGCCCGCGGTCGGGGCATTGTGCGACACGATGGACGAGATCATCGCCGCCGCCGACCGGATCCAGACGCGCGACCCGGCGGCGTGCCGGGCGCATGCCGAGCGGTTCTTCACGCACCTCGTGATGGCGGGTGAATACCTGCGCATGTACCAGCACGTGCTCGAGACGGGCACGCTGCCCGCCGGAAGAGCGACGCCGTCCGTTCCGGCATGACGCCGCTCCACGTCGTAGTCGCCTCGCACTACCGGCTGCCGGTGAAGGGATACGGCGGCACGGAGCGCGTCGTGGTCGCCCTCGTTCGCGGGCTCGCAGCCCTGGGTCATCGCGTTACCCTCCTCGCGGCGCCGGGCAGCCGGGTCCCGGAAGCGACGGTCGTCGAGGTGCCGCCGGACCGCATCCGACACCCGGACCTGGACCTCGCGACACTGCTCCCCCCCGACGCGGACCTGCTCCACGCCGTGTTCCCGGTGAGGCGGGCCCCATCCCATCCGTTCGTGCAGACGCTGGAGGGTAACCTCTCGTCTGGATCGCCGGCGCTGCCGAACAACATCTGCGTCTCCCAGGATCACGCGCGGCGTCACGGCACCGACGTGTTCGTGTACAACGGGCTCGACCCGGCCGACTTCATCTTCCGAGCCGCGAAGGACGACTACGATCTGTTCCTCGGTCGCCTCCACCGTGTGAAGGGGTATCGCTGGGCCGTGGCTGCCGCGAAGCGCAGCGGACGGCGACTCCTGATCGCGGGAGGCTGGCGCCCCAGCCTGCGGCGCAACATCCGCTATGCCGGCACGGTGGACGGGAGGAGGAAGGCCGAGCTCCTGGCCGGGGCGCGCTGCCTGTGGATGCCCGCCCTGTGGGACGAGCCGTTTGGTCTCACCACCATCGAGGCGCTCTTTTCCGGCACCCCCGTGCTTGGCACCAGGCGTGGCGCGCTCCCCGAGCTGATCACGCCGGAGGTGGGCGCCCTGTGCGACACGCTCGACGAGATGACGGCGGCCGCGGAGGCGATCCATACCCGCAGTCCGGAGGCGTGCCGCGCCCAGGCGGAGCGTCATTTTTCTCACGTCGTGATGGCGCAAGAGTACGAGCGGATGTACCGAAGCCTGCTAGAGACCGGACGATTGCCGGCGGGCCGCCCCACGCCACACGTCGCTACCGCAGGGTGACTGTGAGCAGCTCCTCGAGGCGATGGCGCCAGGTGTGCTCGCGCAGCGCCCGCTCGCGGGCCGCGGCGGCGAGCGACCGGCGGGCGGGCTCGTCGGCGAGGAGCTCGCGCGCCCGCGCGCGCAATTCCTCGACGGTCCGGTACAGGACGATCTCGCGGTCCGGCGTGAAGTGGCGGACGATGTCCGCCTTCGCGTCCGAGAGCTGGGGCGTGCCGACGGCGGCGAGCTCGAACACGCGCATGTTGGCACCCGCGCCGTAGCGTACGAGGTCGCCGCCCGGCCCAAACTGCTGGTGGATGTTCACTCCCACGGCGGCACCCGCGAGCGCGCGTACGAACGCGTCTCCGTACACCGCGCCCCGCGGCCATCCCGGTCCCCAGACGGCGAGACCGAGATCGTCGAGCGCGTGTACCACGCGCTCGCGCACCGGATCGCGCGAGCCCACGAACCCGAGCGGCGCAGTCCCGTGCGAGGGAGCCGGCGGGGGCCGCAGGTACTCCGGGTCGCAGCCGAACGCGAGGTAGTGCGGTCGGCCGCCCGCCGCGCGGTGGCGGGTGAGACTCGAGCTGTCGTGGGTGAAGAAGCAATCGTAGGCGGGCGCCAGCCGAGTGGACGTCTCGTGGTCGTGCGGGTCATCGGGGAACCAGTTGACCCAGCGGCCTGCGAACTGCCGCCTGAGCGTCACGACGTCCGCCGGGTCGAGGTGCGTCCCTTTGAAAACGAGCACGACGTCCGCCGGATGGTGGCGCAGGCGGGCGGCGAGGCGGTCGGCGAGCGCGCGCCGGAAGATGGAGTTCCAGCCACGCTGGCGCTCCTCGCAGGGGCGCACCTCGCAGCCGAGTGACGACAGGGCGGACGCAAGCGAGAGGCTGCTGCGGTGATAGCGACGGTTGAACGCCGCGACCAGCACGACCCGCAGTCCCGCAAACGGCGAGCGCGGCCCCATCGTCATACGCCGACGTAGTTCCTGTACTCGAACGGGCGGACGCCCGTCAGGCGCTCGATCCAGTGCGACAGGTAGAGCCGGAGGTGTGCCAGTCGGAAGTGTCGCGGGCCGACGGCCGGCCCCGTCGCCGCCGCCTGCTGGGCAGCGATCCACGGCTGCGCCACGCGCGGATGCGAGCCAGCGAACCGGCGCAACAGCGGGGTCCAGTCGAGCGCCTCCAGCGCAGCCCGGCGCTCCCACCGGTCCGCCACCTCTGTGAAGATCTCCTTCGCGGCGATGACCTTGCGGCGCATCGACTGCGGCGGCCGCGCCCAGCCGTAGTGGAACATCCGAGCGCCCGTGCCCCGCGCCCGGACACGCCGCTCCCCGGCCCCCACGCGAAAGCCCTGCGCGTCCTGGTAGGAATGGATCGCTCCGCCCAGCCGCACGACGCGTACTTCGCGGCGGTACCAGTGACGGTCCGTCGCGATCGTCCGGAAGTCGCCATAGAAGTGCAGGTAATCGACCAGCAGCCCCTCGACGCGCGCGTCCCCGTCCGAGTCGCGCACCTGCTCGCGGATCAGCGCCGCGCCGGACTCGTGCAGCACCTCGTCGGCCTGGATATAGACGCCCCACGTCCCGCCGCAGGCCGCCATCGCGCGATTGGTCTCGAACGAGAGCGTGCCGCCGCCGCGCGAGAAGTCCCACACGCTGTCGAGGATGCGGACCCGCGGGTCGCCGATCCCGGCGACCAGGTCGCGGGTGGGGTCGTCCGAGCGCCCCACGTTGACCACGACCTCGTCGCAGATGTCGAGGATCGAGCGGATCGCGGGCACGATCGGGTAGTCGAGCGTGACCGCGTTGCGGACGATGGTGAACCCCGAGAGCACGTCAGGGCCGGAACTGCAGGTCGTGCAGTCGTCGATACAACCCGCCCGCCGCGTACAGGGTGGCGTGCGTTCCCTGCCCGACCACCCGCCCCTCGGCGAGCACGACGATCAAGTCGGCGTGCTGCACGGTGGCGAGCCGATGCGCGATGACGAACGTCGTGCGGTGCGCCATCAGGCGATCGATCGCCTCCTGCACGAGACGCTCGGATTCCATGTCCAGGGCACTCGTCGCCTCGTCCAAAATCAGGATCGGCGGGTCCCGCAGCAACGCCCGCGCGATGGCGATGCGCTGCCGCTCGCCCCCGCTGAGGCGCGTGCCGCGCTCCCCCAGCAGCGTGTCGTAGCCGTCGGGGAGCTGCGAGACGAAGTCGTGCGCGTTGGCCGCGCGGGCCGCGGCCTGCACCTGGTCGAGCGTGAAATCGCTCCGACCGTAGGCGATGTTCGCGAAAACCGTATCGTTCAGGAGGATGGTCTCCTGCGACACGATGCCCATGAGCGACCGCAGGCTCGAGCGCGTGAACCGCGTGACCGGAACGCCGTCGACCGTGATCATGCCGCCCGTCGGCTCGTAGAAGCGCGGCAGCAGGTCCACCAGCGTGGTCTTCCCAGCCCCGGACGGGCCCACGACCGCCGCCACCTGACCGCGACGGACCTCCAGGTCGACGCCCTGCAGCACGGGCGCCTGGCCGTTGTAGGAGAACGTGACGCCGCGGTATTCGATGCATCGCTCAAAGCGCGCGGGTACTTCGCCCGGCCGGTCCCCTTCCTCGGCGGCGAGGTCGAGCACCTCGAACACGCGATCGGCGGCCGCGAGCGCGCCGGCCATCGCCGTGGGATAGTTGGCCACCGACTTGACCGGAGACATGAGGCGCAGCGCCACCGCGATGAACGCGATCAACACTTCGGGTCGCAGCACGGCGGCTTGCCCCAGCGCGAGTCGCGTGCCGACGGCGAAGATCAACACGATGACCGCCCCGGCGAACACCTCGCTCACCGGACTCGTGAGCAACGCGTAGCGCTGCGCACGCAGCACGCCCTTGCGGTAGCGGTCGGCGAGCCTGCGAAACCGATCGGCTTCGAAGCGCTCCGCCACGTAGGCCCGCACCAGCTTGATCGAGCTCACGAGCTCGCTCACGAGACTGGTGAGCTCCCCGCGCTGGTCCGCCTGCTCGCGCGAGCGGCGCCGCACCTTCCCGACCATCGGCCGCACGATGAGCACCAGGAGCGGCGCGCACACCAGGGCCACGAGCGTCAGGCGCCACGAGAGACCGATGAGGATCGCGAGGTACACGACGATGAGGCTGACGTTCTGGAGGAGCTGGGCGAGCGCGGCGGTGATCGCCGTCTTCACCTGGTCCGTGTCGTTGATCACCCGGGCCAGGAGCTGGCCGCCGCGGGTGCGCTGGAAGAACGCGAGCGAGAGTCCCTGCAGGTGCCCGAACAGGCGCACCCGCAGATCCCGCACCACGTTCTCCTGAATGGCCACGCTGGTGAGTGCCGCGCTGTACGACAGGACGTTCTTGACGACCAGCGTGGCGAGCAACACCAGCACGACGTTGCGCAACGCCGTGTGCGGTGCGCCCGCTACCAGCAGGGGACCCACCACCGCCGCCAGCAGCCGCTCGACGGTCGATCCGCCCGCCGTCGGCAACGCCTCCTGTCCGAACAGGGTGCGCAGGAACGGGATGAGCAGCACGAAGGTGACCCCATCGAGCACCGAGGCGACGACGGTGGTGCCGAGGTTGACGACGAACAAGGGTGTGTACGGACGGAGCAGCAGCAGGAGCCGGGTGCTGCGGCCCATTCAGCGCGCCCCTCCCCCGCCCGCGGGCCCCCCCCGCCCGCGACCGCGCGGCGTGAGCAGGGCGACCGGGAGGATCATTTCCTCGGGCGTCACGCCGCCGTGCAGAAACGACCCGCGATAGCGGGCCTGATACTCGCGCAGCTTGGTGGGATAGACGAAGAAACGATCCGACGTCGCGAGCAGCAGTCGCACGCCGAGAGCCATGCCCGGCAGGCCGAACGCCTTCAGGTCCTCCACGACGATCGCGGCCTCCGGGTCCTCGCTGCGGAGATCTTCGCCGAACTTGTAGCGCAGATTGGCCGTCGCGTCGCGCTTGGCGAACACCGTGGCGGGCGTCTCGCAGTGGATCGAGCCGTGGTCGCTCGTGAGCAGCACCGTCACGCCGCGCCGCTCGGCCTCGCGCAGGGCCGCCAGCACGGGGGAGCGCTCGAACCAGGTGCGCGTGAGGCTCCGCAGGGCGGCCTCGTCGCGCGCCACCTCGTACAGGATCGCGCTCTCGGAGCGCCCGTGCGTGAGTTGGTCCACGAAGTTGAACACCAGGGCCGTGACCCCGTCCTGGGCGAGGTGCGCGGGGAGGCGGCGCAGCAGCTCGCCCTCGCCCGAGCTGAACAGCTTCTCGTACCGCACCGCCACCGGTCGCCCGGTGAGTTCCCCCAGCTGCTCGGCCAGGAGCTCGCCCTCGTGCGCGTTGAGGCTCTCCTCGTCGGACGGCTGCCCCCACCACGTGGGATGCCGTGCCGCGATCTCCATCGGGAACATCCCGGAGAAGATGGCGTTGCGCGCGAACGGCGTCGCGGTCGGGAGGATGCTGTAGTAGTGCGACTCCTCGACGTCGAACAGCGGCGTCACCAGATCGCGCAGCACCTCCCACTGGTCGAGCCGGAGGCAGTCGATCACGATGAACAGCGCGCGTCCCTCGGCCTTGAGCACCGGGACCAGGAACTCCGCCCCCACGTCGACCGAGAGCGGCGGCCGGTCGCCTTCCGGGGCCGCGAGCCAGCGGGGATAGTGGCGGGCCACGTACTCGGAAAAGTCCTTGCGCAGCGACCGCTGCAGCGCGCGCAGCGCTTCCGACAGCCCGGGCTCGTTGGCGGCCGCGAGCCGCACCTCCCAGCGGGCCAGCTCCGCCACCAGCTCGATCCATTCGCGCCAGGCGAGCGTCGCGCCGCGGCGCCCTTCGAGCTCGCGGAACCGGGTGACGAAGTCGCGCGCCAGACGCTGCTGGCGGATGCGGTCGCCCTCGAGCAGCCGCGTGACGACCGAGAGGATCTGGCGCGGCTGGACCGGCTTTACCAAGTAATCGTCCACCTCGATCCCGATCGCTTCGCGCAGCGTGCCTTCGTCCTCGCTCTGGGTGACCATCACCACCGGTACGCCCGCGTCGATCGCCCGGATCTCGCCGATCAGCTCGAGCCCGCGCCGCCCGGGCATCTGCTCGTCGAGCAGCACGATGCTGTAGGACTGACGCCGCAGCAGCGCGAGAGCGTCGTCGCCGTGCGCCGCCGATGCAATGGTGAACCCCTGGGCTTCGAGAAAGCGACGGTGGGCGGCGAGCCCCTCCACTTCGTCGTCCACCCACAGAATGGTCTTCGGCCGCGCCATAGGCCTAAGCTAATGGCGACTGGCGAACCCGGGCAACGCAGGACTTATTTCGCAACGTGCTGTGCGTCCTCCTCGTCCGGTTCAGCTCCATCGGCGACATCCTGCTCACCACGCCGCTCGTGCGCGCGCTCGCCCGCCGCCACCCCGAGGCGAAACTCGTGTACGTGACGAAGCGCGCCATGGCGCCGCTCGTCGCCGACAACCCCCACGTCGCCGAGGTCGTGGCGCTCGAGCCGGACGAGCCGCTCCGCCACCTGGCCCGGCGGCTGCGGGCCCTGGCGCCGACCCACGGGCTCGACCTCCACGGCAGCATCCGCAGCGCCGGGCTCCGAGTGCTGGTGCCCTGCCGCTGGTCGGGGTACCGCAAGCGCAAGCTGGCGCGCACGCTGCTCATCTCCACCAAGCTGGACGCCTACCGCCGCCCCACGCCCGTGGCCGAGCGTTACTTCGAGGCCGCGCGCCGGCTCGACGCCCGGCCCGACGGGGGTCCTCCCGAGTTCTGCCTCGGCGCGGGGGCCACGACGCGGGTGGCGCAGTGGCTCGCGGAGCGGGGCCTCGCCGGCGCGACGCTCGCCGCGCTCGGACCCGGCGCCGCCCACGCCACCAAACGCTGGCCTATCGCGCACTGGGCCGCCCTGGGCGAGCGCCTGGGCACCGCCGGGTACCGCACCGTCGTCGTCGGCGGACCGGAAGACCGCGGCCTCGCGCAGCAACTCGTGGCCGGGGGCGCGGCGGCGAGCGTCGCCGGAGAGTTCTCGCTGCAGGAGACGGGCGCGCTGCTGCAACGCGCCCGCGTCGTCGTATCGGGCGACACGGGCATCATGCACATGGCGACCGGCGTCGGCACGCCGGTCGTCGCGCTGTTCGGGCCCACGGTCGCGCAGTTCGGCTTCTTCCCGTACGTGGCGCCTTCCGTGGTGCTCGAGCGCGCGCTCGACTGCCGTCCCTGCTCGGCCACGGGCACGGCCGCGTGCCCCCTCGGCCACCATCGTTGCCTCGCCGACATCACGCCCGCGGACGTGGCCGCTGCGGTGGATCGCCTGGTCGCGTGATCCGCGCCACCACGGCGGCGGAAGAGCGGCTGTTCGGTCTCGTGGCCGACGCCGTACGCGGACCCACGCGCCAGGGACTGTTCGCGCTCTGGCTGGTGGTGCGTTCCGCCGAGGGGCTGCTCCCCCCGCATCCGGTGACGGGCCGGAACCACCGCCGCAGGCTGCAAGCCCTCGAGGCCCGGCTCGCGAGCCTCGCCCTTTCGGGGCCGCTGCGCCGGGCGCTCGCCGCGGCGCGCCAGCACCTGGAGCCCGCCACCCCCGCCGCCGCGGCGATGGTCCTGTCCCAGCTGGTCGCGCCGGCGCGCGAGGTGCTCGGTCCGGAGGCGGGCGAGGCCGTCGCGGTTGCCGCCCGAACCGCCCGTATACATCTATAAGGCTAGACGCACAGACGCGTAGACGCACAGACGCACAGACGCGTAGACGCAGAGACGCACAGGAGAGGCCTACATGACCACCCGGCGGTTCCCGAAACGCCCCGCCCCTCCCCCGTCGGCCGAGGCCCTCGTCGAGCGCGTGGATCAGCAGCGCCCCGGGGACATCCCGGGCGACACGATTCCCACGGGTTTTCCGTCCATCGACCGGCTGCTGGGAGGCGGCGTGCGTCGCCGCGACCTCGTGGTGCTGGGGGGCGACATCGGCTCCGGCAAGTCGGCGCTGGCGCTGGGGCTGGCCCTGCGCGTGGCGCAGCGCGGCGCCGGCGTTGCACTGTTCTCGGGAGAGATGGACGAGGAGCGCCTGATGGAACGCGCCCTCGCGATCGAGGGGCGCGTGGCGGTGGACGAGCTGCGCGGTGCCAAGCTCAATGACGAGACGCGCGCCGGCATCGGCGGCGCGGCGGTGCGGTTGCGCGACCTGCCGCTCACCAGTCTGCCCCTCGCGGGGCCCGACTTCGAATCCGTCGCCCGGCGGCTCGACCCGTTGCCACCGCTCGGCCTCGTGATCGTGGACTACCTGCAGCTCGTGCCGTCGCCCGCGGGCGTGACCCGCTCGACGCAGGACGAGGACCTGGCGCTGGTACTGCAGCGACTCAAGGCGCTGGCGCTGACCCGCCAGGTGGCGCTCGTGGTGGTGTCGCAGCTGCCCAGGTTCGACGCCAAGCGCCCCAACGCGCGACCCGCGCTCGACGACTTTGGACACCTGGGCGCGATCAAGCAGCACGCCGATCTCGTGCTCGGGCTGTACCGGGAGGAGATGTACAATCCGGGCTACGGCGTGGACGGCGCCACGGAATTGATCGTCCTCAAGAACCGCAACGGGCCGACCGGCTTCGTCGACCTGTACTTCTACCGGCGCTGGATGCGATTCGAAGATATGCTCGACCCGGATCGGTGAAGGTTGTAGGTTAGAGCCATGGCCGGCCACAGTAAGTGGAAACAGATCAAGCGGAAGAAGGCCGTCACCGACGCGCGCCGGGGGGCGCTCTTCACCAAGCTGATCCGCGAGATCACGATCGCCGCCAAGCAGGGCGGCGGCGATCCGGCGGGCAACGCCCGGCTCCGCACCGCCATCGACGCCGCCAAGGCCGAGAACATGCCGCTCGACAACATCGAGCGCGCGGTCAAGAAGGGGACCGGCGAGCTGGAGGGCGTCACCTACGAAGAGGTCACGTACGAGGCGTACGGTCCCGGTGGCGCGGCGCTGCTCATCGAAGCCACCACGGACAACGCCAATCGCACCGTCGCGGAGATTCGCCACGTGTTCCAGCGCTACGGTGGCAACCTCGGTGCCGCGAACTCGGTCGCGTGGATGTTCGACCGCAAGGCCCAGATCACCGTGGACGCCACGCGTGCCGACGAAGACGCGGTGATGGAGGCGGCGCTCGATGCCGGAGCGGACGACATGGTGCGGGAGGGCGATGCGTTCCTCATCACCGGACCCGCGGGCCGGCTGCATCTGATCAGCGAGCAGCTCAAAGCGAAGAACATCGCGGTGCAGGCCGCCGAGATCGCGCTGCTCCCCAAGAGCACCGTGCGGGTGGACGGCCGGGACGCGAAGCAGCTGCTCGCGCTGATCGAGGCGCTCGAAGAGATGGACGACGTCGCCAAGGTGTCGTCCAACTTCGATATCGACGCCGAGGCGCTGGCGGCGGCGACGGCGTGACGTGAAGGTCCTGGGCGTCGACCCGGGCACGTCGATCACCGGCTACGGTGTGATCGAGACCGGGAACGGCTCGGGGATGGGCCGGCTGGTCGAATGCGGTGTGATCCGGCTCAGCGGCCGGAGCCCCCTGCCCCGACGCCTCCACGAGCTGCACGCACGAGTCACCGATCTCATCACACGGCACCACCCGAACGCGCTGGCGCTGGAGAACGCGTTCTACTCGAAGAACGTCCATACCACGCTGGTGCTGGGGCATGCGCGCGGCGTCATCCTCCTCGCCGCCGAGCAGGCCGGCCTCGCCATCGCCCAGTATCCGCCGGCCACTGTCAAAAAGACCGTCGCGGGCGCGGGCGGGGCCCCGAAGGCGCAGGTCGGCAGCATGGTCGCCCGGCTGTTGCGGCTGACGGCGGCCCCCAAGCCCGCCGACGCGGCGGACGGCGTGGCCGTGGCGCTCACGCACATCCTGCGGACGTGATCGCCCAGGTCGCCGGTCGCCTCGCTGCCAAGCAGGCGGATCGCGTGATGATTCACACCGCGGGCGGCGTCGGCTACGAGATCGTCGTGCCGCTGGGCGTGATGGAGCGCCTGCCCGCGGTGGGCGAGACGGTCAGCCTCGCCACCGAGCTGGTGGTGCGCGAGGACGGCTGGTCGCTGTACGGGTTCCAGGATGACGCCGGGCGCCGCTTCTTCCAGCGGCTCATCGGCGTGTCCGGCGTGGGGCCGAAAATCGCGATCGCCTTGATGTCCGCCCTGGGAGTGGAGCGCGGGGCGCGGGCGGTGAAGGAACGGAACATCGCCCTGCTCGCGTCCGTGAGCGGGATCGGGAAGAAGACGGCCGAGCGGCTGGCGCTTGAACTGGCCGACAAGCTCGGCGAGTTTGATGAGGCGGCGGGCGCGGTGGTCCCCGGCGGCGGGGCGGCGGAGGCGGCGCTCCACGCGCTCGAGCGGCTCGGCTATGCGACCGTCGAGGCCGACGGCGCGCTGCGGCGGGCATTTGCGGCGGACGGTGGGAGCGGTGCCGACACAGAAACGCTGGTGCGCCGCGCCCTGCAACTGCTCACCACTGGATGACCATGGCCACCACGGCTGAGTGGATCTGCACCCGCTGCGGCTCGACCAACCGGCGACTCGTGCCTGACGGCGCGACACGCGCCTCGGACGAGTGCGTTACCTGCCACACGCGGCACGTGCTCGAAGCCGATGCGCGGCCCGTGCGGTGGCGGGCGCGACCCTTGGGGACCGGGAAGGCAGCATGAGTGATCCCGCCCCCGTCAGTTCCCAGGCTGAAGCCTGGGCCCGATACGACACTGTGCTGAAGCACAGCACGCTTCAGCGTTGTGTCTCACCGGGCCCGCTCTTTAGAGTGGGAAAACCGTGAGCGGTCGCGCCCGTACCCAGGTGACCACGCCCGACGCGCTCCCCGACGAGCGACTCACCGACGCCGCGCTGCGGCCGTCCGGTCTCGACGAGTTCGTCGGCCAGGCGAAGGTCAAGGAGTCGCTGCAGATCGCCATCGACGCGGCCAAGCAGCGCCGGGAGCCCCTCGACCACACCCTGTTCTTCGGGCCCCCGGGCCTCGGCAAGACGACGCTCGCGCTGCTGATGGCGAAGGAGCTCGGCGTGAACGTTCGCACCACCTCGGGCCCGGTGCTCGAGCGGCCGGGTGACCTGGTCGGCCTCCTCACGTCGCTCCAGGCGAACGACATCCTGTTCATCGACGAGGTACACCGCCTGCGCCCGGCGCTGGAGGAGTTTCTGTACCCGGCGATGGAAGACTACCGGGTGGACGTCCGCATTGCCGACGGCCCGCACGCGCAGACCATTCCAATGGCGCTCGAGCGGTTCACGCTGATTGGGGCGACGACCCGCTTCGGGCTGCTCACGCCGCCGATGCGCGCCCGCTTCGGGCTGGTGGAGCGGCTCTCCTACTATCCGCCGGACGACCTGGCGCAGATCATCGGTCGCTCGGCCGGAATTCTCGGCGTCCCCGCCGATGTCGCCGGCATCGCCGAGATCGCCCGCCGCAGTCGCGGGACGCCGCGCGTGGCGAACCGGCTCTTGAAGCGGGTCCGCGACTACGCCCAGGTCCGCGCCGGCGGCAGGATCACGGCGCAGGTGGCGGGCGAGGCGCTGCAACGACTGGACGTGGACGAGTTCGGCCTCGACGACATGGACGGACAGATCCTCAAGACGATCATCGAGCAGTTCGACGGCGGCCCGGTGGGACTCACCACCATCGCCGCCGCCGTGGGGGAGGATGCCGGCACGCTCGAGGAAGTGTACGAGCCGTTCCTGATGCAGCAGGGGTTCCTGGCCCGCACGCCGCGCGGCCGTTGCGCCACGGGTGCCGCGTACCGGCATTTCGGATTTGCGCCGCCCCGGAGCGCGGAGCAGCCGACGATGTTCGACGGCTGACAAGTGCGGAATTCGGAATGCGGAATGCGGAATCGAAGCCCGCCCTTCCATTCCGCATTCC
>Ga0070698_100005084_pt1 | contig 14401 bp, 12 predicted proteins | sample KBSK1502metaG_FD_65477 | JGI IMG/M metagenome (GOLD analysis project Ga0070698, IMG submission 65477) | Corn, switchgrass and miscanthus rhizosphere microbial communities from Kellogg Biological Station, Michigan, USA - KBS K1-50-2 metaG | ecosystem: Host-associated > Plants > Roots >...
TTCCGCATCTCGGCCATTAAGGCTAGCACGTCATCCCCGCTGGCTCCCCCGAGGTTGACGATGAAGTTCGCGTGTTTTTCCGAGATCTGCGCTCCGCCGATCCGGCGCCCCTTGAGACTACAGGCATCGATCAGGCGGCCGGCGGCGTCGCCCGGCGGATTCTTGAAGGTGCTCCCCAGGCTCCGCTTCTCGATCGGTTGCGTCTGGCGCCGGTGCTGTTGCACCTCCTTGATGCGCTCGCGGATGCGCGACGGATCGCCCTCCCCGGTCTCGAACGTCGCGGAACGAACGACCCATCCCGCCTTCTCCGATTTCAAGATCGAGTCGCGGTAGGCGAAGCGGCAATCGGCCGCGGACAGCGTGTGCAGGCGGCCCTCCGGATCGATCAGGTCGGTGCTGATGAGGCCGTCCTTCACCTCCCGTCCGAAGGCACCCGCGTTCCCGACCACCGATCCACCGACGGTGCCGGGCACGCCGGCGCCGAACTCGAGGCCGGTCCGTCCCGCCCTGGCGGTGTCCGAGGCCAGCCTGGGCATCAGGTAGCCCGCGGATACTGTCATCCGGCTACCCTCGAACGCCAGGTGCACGGTGCCCAGCTTGATCGTCAATCCCGGCAATTCGTCGGCGGCGAAGAGCGTATTGGTCGCCGCTCCGATCACCAGGTAGGGCACGCCCTCACTCGTAAGGCGCGCGATCAATTCGGGAAGCGTCGTATCGTCGTCGAGCGTCAGGAAATAGCGGGCCTGGCCGCCGATGCCATACCAGCTGTGCGGGCTGAGCGGCTCATGCTCGCGCACGCCCGGGACCGCCGCCAACCACGCGTCAGGCAACCGGTGAGCGCTCCAGCACCTCGGCGGTTTTCGCGATGACATCGTCGAAGCCGCGCACCGACATGTAGACGATGACGTCCCCGGGGCGTGCGGCCGACGCCAGCTTGTAGGCAGCGGAACGGGCCGAATCCGCCGTCACGACTTCGTCGACACCACGGATTACTTTGGCCAGGTCCTGCGAACTGACCGTGTGGGCGAGGTGACGCTCCCGAGCCGGCTCGATCGGGCCGATCACGACCAGGGCGCAACCCTGGAAGGCGTCGGCGTAGGCGTCCATCAAGCTTTTCGTACGCGAGTAGGTATGTGGCACGAAGCAGGCCAGCACCCGCCCGGGATGAAAGCGCTCCTGTGCCGCCTGGAGCGTGGCGCGCACCTTCGCGGGGTTGTGCGCATAGTCGTCAACCAGGGTGACGCCGCGCACCTGGCCGCGGATTTCGAACCGCCGGCTGACGCCCTGGAACTTTCCGATCGCATCCACCGCCGCGGAAACCGGCACGCCCACCCGGACGGCGGCGGCGAGCGCGGCCAGCGCGTTCGCCGCGTTGTGCTCTCCGGGAAGCCTGGTGGTGACGACCGCCAGCACCTTTCCTTTGTGCCAGGCGGTGAACCGCATCCCCTCGCCTTCGATCTGGACGTCGCGCCCGTGCCAGTCAGCGCCGCCACGTAGTCCGTAAGTCTCGGCGTTGGCCCGCGTCCGGCTGAGCAGCCGGCGGACGGTGGGATCGTCCGAGTTGGCGATCAGGTGGTCCTCCGGGCCGAGGTCCTCGAGCAGCTGACGGAAGACCGCCTCGTAGGCCGCCGGATCCGGAAAGACGTCGGGGTGATCCCAATCGATGTTGGTGAGCACCGCCAGCTGGGGCGCGAAATGCAGGAACTTAGGTCGCGGATCGAAGACCGCCGAGGTGTACTCGTCCCCCTCGAAGACGAACTCCCGCCCACTGCCCCAGGCGGCCGCCGAGCCGAGGTCGCGCGCCGTCATGCCGAGACGGAACCCGGGGTTGCGCCCGGCGGCACGAAGGATCCAGGCGATCAGGCTGGCGGTGGTGGTTTTCCCCGCCGAGCCGGCCACCACGATGCGAAAGCGGTCAGCGGCCAGCTCGCCCCAGTACTCGGCCTCACTGATCAGCCGGATGTGGTGCCGGCGTGCTGCCTCGGTCTCCGGATTGCCGTCGCGCACCTGGTTACCCTGGACGACGAGGTCCGGCTTCCCCCAGCGCGTGATATTCGCGGCCGCATGGCCGTCGACCCACTTGATCCCGGCCTGCGTCAGGATGTCCGTCGTCGGTGGATAGGCATCCTCGTCGGACCCGGTGACCTCGTGGCCGAGCTGCTTGGCGACGAGCGCCAGGCCCGAGACCGCGTAGCCGCAGATGCCGATGAAATGGATTCGCATCAGTGGTGCCGCGCCACCTCTTCGAGGAGCCTCACAACCTCTTCGGCGGCGTACGGCCGCCCCAATCCTCGCATGGCCTCGACCATCTTGCGATATCGGGCCTGATCGTCGATGATCGACGTCAGTTCGGCAACCAAACGGGATCCGTCGAGTTCCTCATCTCGAATCACGGTCGCCGCACCCGCCTGTTCGAAGGGCCCCACGTTCAACCGCTGGTGGCCCCCGCCGAATCGCCCAGGAACCAGCAGCATCGGAATTCCAGCCGCGCTGACCTCACTGATCGTTCCCGCTCCCGCGCGCCCAATGACGAGATCCGCCGCGTACACGTGCTGAGCAAGGTCGGCCGAAAACGGAAATGGATGATAGCGCTCCCCGGCGGACCCCTCGAGCGTTGCAGTCAACCCACGCATCTCGTCCGCGTCGCGCTCGCCAGTCTGGTGCCATACCTGCAGACCCATGGTGCCCACCAAGTCCGGCAGTGCCTGCGCGACCGCCTCGTTGATTCGATGCGCACCCTGGCTGCCACCGAGGATGAGCAGCACCCGCGGCCGCTCCGGAAATGCCGTTCGACGACGCCAGAAGTCGGTTCGCACCGGCGTTCCCGTCACGACGCTCTTCGCCTTCAAGTAGCGCGCCGACTCTGGGTAGGTTGTCGCTACGACGCGCGCGACTCGTGACAGCAGCCGTGTGGCTCGTCCGGGCAGATAGTTCTGTTCCTGCAAGACGATCGGAACTCTGAAGCCGGCCGCGGCCAGGATAAGGGGGGCACTCACGTATCCGCCGGTACCAAGCACCGCGTCCGGGCGGAACTCCCTGACGATCAGCCATGACTGAAAGAGTGCCCGAGGAACAACGAAGGGCACCGGCCAGTTGCGCCAGAGATCCTCCATGTCCAGCTTTGCGGCGACGACCGACTTGAGCGGGATCCCGTACGCAGGCACGATCTTTTCTTCCATCCCGCCGCGGCGGCCAACATAGAGGACGCGCCCGTCAGGATCTTTCCGCGACAGCGCCTGTGCGACCGCGATCGCCGGGAACAAGTGTCCGCCCGTGCCGCCGCCCGAGATCAATACTCGCATGCCGTATCCATCCCACCTTCTCGCTCTGGGTCGAGACGTTCATCAGTATGCCGACCGCCAGCAGGGTGATCGCCAGCGAGGAGCCCCCGTAGCTGATGAAGGGCAGCGGAATCCCGGTCGTGGGCAAGGTCACGGTGACGGCCGCGATGTTGATCAGCGCCTGGAAGGCGATCCAGGACGTGACCCCGCAGGCGAGCAAGGACCCGAAGGCATCGGGGGCCTTGAGGGCCACCCGGTAGCCCCGATAGGTGAAGAGCCCGAACAGCGCGAGGACGGCCGTGGTCCCGAGCAGGCCGGTCTCCTCGCCCACGATGGCGAAGATGAAGTCGGTGTGCGCGAACGGCAGCCATTGATATTTCTGAATGCTGTGCCCAAGACCGAGGCCCGTCACACCGCCGGAGCCGAGCGCGACCACGGACTGGATCGCCTGAAAGCCGGTGTTGAGAGGATCCGACCAGGGATCGACAAAGGCGAGGATGCGATGCAATCGGTAGGGCTCCATGCGAATGAAGACGTAGAGGCAGAGCCCGACGATCAGCAGCAGCAAGAGGACATGCCGCTTTCGCCCGCCCGCCACCAGGAACTGGGAGAGCAGGATGCCGGCGACGATCAGGGTGGTGCCGAGGTCTCGCTCGAGGATGACGAGCAGTGTCACGAATGCGAGCAGCGCGAGGAAGGGGACGACGCCGTCTTCGAGGGACCCGATCCGTTCCCGATGGCGCTCCAGCCAGAGTGCCATGAAGATGATGCTGGCGACTTTGGCCAGCTCCGCCGGCTGCATCTGCATCGGCCCCAGCCGCAGCCAGCGTCGGGCGCCGTTGACCTCGACCCCGAAGTGCGGCAGCAGCACGATCACCATGAGGACGACCGTCGCGCCCGCCAGCGGCCCCGCGAGCGGTCGCAGCCGGTGATAGTCGATGTGGGCCCCGGCCCACAGCAGGACGACGCCGAGCGCCAGCCAGAGCAACTGCCGCTCGAAGTAGTACGCCGCGTTGTGGAACCACAGCCAGCCCTGCACCTCGGAGGCGGAGAAGACCATCACCAGCCCGAAGGCGGTCAGCGCCCCGACGGCGAGCACGAGCGCCCGGTCGCCGCGACGCCAGAGCCGGGTCGATGCCAGCGTTCGGCGCGCGGCTGGCAGTTCGAGCGCGGCGCGCGCCCTCACCGGCTCAGCTCCGCCAGCACGGTGGCCTTGAAGCGCCGGCCCCGGTCCTCGTAGTCGCGGAACATGTCGTAGCTCGTGAAGGCGGGCGAGAGCAGGACCACGGATCCAGGCGTCGCCAGGGCGGCGGCCTTTCGCACCGCGTCGGCCAGGTCCGACGCACGCTCCACCATGGCCAGACCGGCGTCACGCGCCCCGCGGGCCAGCTCCTCGCCGGTCTCCCCTATCGTCACCAGGGCAGACACGCGGCCGGCGATGGCGCGGGCCAGCGGCTCGATCTCGATCCCTTTGTTGCGGCCGCCGGCGATCAGCACGATGGGCTCGCTGAACGCCGCCAGCGCCTTGTAGGTCGAGTCGGGATTGGTCGCCTTCGAGTCGTTGTACCAGCGGACCCCGTTGAAGGTCCCGATCGGTTCCAGCCGGTGCTCGACGGCTTTGAACTGCCGCACCGCACCGGCTATCCGCTCGGGCTCGACACCGGCGGCATCGCCGGCGCCCACGGCGGCCATCACGTTGCTGAGGTTGTGCTCGCCGGGGAGCGGGACATCGGCGGCAGGCAGCACCCGGCGCTTCACCGCCGCATGCGCGATCGTGATCCAGCCATCGGCGAGGGTCACTCCCCGGTCGATCGCTTGCTGCAGACCGAAGGCGAGCACTTGCCCCACCGTCCGTGTCCGCATCGCGGCGCAGGCCGGGTCATCGATGTTGAGCACCGCGTGGTCCTCCGGCTGCATGAACGCAATAGTGCGTGCCTTGATCTCGACGTAGCGCGCGAACGATTTGTGCCGATCGAGGTGGTCCGGCGTCACGTTGAGTACGACCCCGATGTGCAACCGCGGCTTTAAGATCGACTCCAGCTGAAAGCTGCTCAGCTCCAATACCACCCAATCGTCCGGGCTGAGCTGGTCGACGCGGTCGAGCACGGGCTCGCCGATGTTGCCGCCCCGCATCACCTGCAGCCCACCGGCACGGAGCACTTCGGTGGTGAGCGCGGTGGTCGTCGTCTTGCCGTTGGTGCCGGTGACCCCGGCGATGTGGGACGGACAGGAGCGGAAGAAGAGGTCGATTTCACTGGTCACCTCGATGCCCCGCCGTCGAGCGGTCTCGACCAGGGGTTCGTCCCAGGCCACACCGGGGCTCACCACGAGGAGGTCAGTCCCCTTGAGGTCCTCCGCGCCATAGCCGCCGAGGCGGGCCGCGATCCCCGCCCGGTCGAGGTCCGCCCTCAGCTCCGGCGTGTCGGCGCGGTCGACGACCCGGACCGATCCGCCCCGACCGGCGATGAAGGATGCGGCCGCCCGGCCGCTGCGGCCGTAGCCGAGGACGAGCGCGTGCCGGCCGTTCATGTCGTCCGGGTTGGAGGATTTCCGCACGCTACGCTGCCGCACCGGGCCGCGCCAGCGCCAGCGCCAGCACCGCGGCGACCAGCGAGCCGGTCCAGAACCAAACGGCGATCGGCGTCTCGCGCCACCCCGAGAGGATGAAATGGTTGTGCAGCGGCGACATCTTGATGATCCGCTTGCCGGTCATCTTGAAGCTCGCGACCTGCGCGATCACGGAGGCGGTCTCGACGACGAAGACGAGCGCGAGCAGCGGCAGATACCAGAGGAAGCCGGTGGCGATCGCCGCGGCGACCATGGCCGTCCCTAACGCGAGGCTCCCGGTGTCACCCATGAAAACGCGCGCGGGGAACAGGTTGTAGAAGAGGAACCCGACAAGGACGCCCGCCAGGATGGCGGGCATCAGCCCGGCACCTGGCCGATGCTGGAGCACGGCGATGATCGCCAGCGCGCCGAAGGTGATGGAGCCGGCTCCCGCGGCCAGGCCATCGCTACCGTCCGTCAGGTTGAAGGCGTTGGAACCCGCGGCCACCGCCAGCGCGCTGATGACGATGATGATCCAGCCGCCGATCGGGTGGCGGCCGTCGAAGGGGACGAGCTGGCGGGTGAGGCCCCAGCGCAGCGCAAGATAGCCGAGCAGCGCGCCCGTTGCCAGCTGGATCACGATCTTCTGCCGGGCCTTCAGCCCGAGGTTGCGGCCGCCGCGGATGGCCGAGAAGTCGTCGACGAAGCCCAGGGCCGCGCCCAATGTCAGCGCGATCAGCACGAAGCCACCCGCCACCGAGCGGTCGGCGGCGAGGTAGAGGACGAGCGCCACCAGCACGAAGACAAGGCCGCCCGCCGTTGGGGTGCCGGCCTTGCCATGGTGGGCCGCCGGCCCTTCTTCGCGGATCTGCTGGCCCATCCGGGCCCGCGCCAATTGCCCGATGGCCGCCGGGAAAATCAAGACACTGACGACGAGGGCCGCGGCAAAAACGATCAGCGGCCTCATGGCGCCTCCCGAATTTGCTCGACGACGCGCTCCAGCCTCATGCCGCGCGAACCCTTGACCAGCACCTGTGTCTGTGCGTTGAGCAGGGGGGTCAACGCCGCCACCGCCTGCTCGGCGCTCTCCACGACGAAGGCGCGCTCGCTGGGCAGGCCGGCTCGGCGCGCCGACTGCACCATGCGCGGGGCATATTCCCCGACCGCGATCAGGACGTCGGCCGTTTTGCCGGCAAGGGAACCGATCTCCTCGTGGGCGCGCTCCGCATGATCGCCGAGCTCGAGCATGTCGCCGAGAACCGCCACCTTGAGGGCGCCCCTGGGAGCGAGGCCCAGCACCTCGAGCGCCGCGAGCATCGATCCGGGGCTGGCATTGTACGAGTCGTCGATCACGGTGGCACCATTGCGCCCGCTCACGATGTTCATCCGCCGCGCGGGTGGCGCGAAACCGTGGAGGGCCGACGCGATCGCCGGGGCGTCGAAATCGAATTCGAGCGCGACGGCAGCGGCGGCCAGGGCATTCGACACGCTGTGGTGGCCGGGAAGGCGGAGATAGACCTCGGCTTTGCCACGCGGCGTGAGCAGCATGAACGAGCTTCCCTCGATGCCGTGGAGGCGGATCCTCTCGGCGCGGACGGGGGCGTCGTTCGACACGCCGAACAGCGTGAAGCGGCGCGCCACAGCCGACATCGCCCGCACCCGCGGGTCGTCGGCGTTGAGGACCGCCAGCCCGCCGGGGGCGAGTCCTTCGACCAGCTCCCGCTTGGCCGCGGCCACCGCCTCGATCGAGCCCAGGAAGCCGACGTGCGCCAGGCCGACGTTGAGGACGACGCCGATGCTGGGCGGGGCCACGCGGGTCAGCTCGCGGATCTCGCCCGCCCGCGACATCGCGTACTCGACGACCAGCGCCCGGTCGCGCGGATCCATCTGGAAGATCGTCATCGGGATGCCGGTGTAGGTATTGAGGTTGCCTTCGCTCTTGTGCACCCGGAGCCGCCGCCCGAGCAGGTGCGCAATCAGGTCTTTGGTCGTCGTCTTACCGGCGCTCCCGGTGATGGCGACGATGGGATGCGGCTGGCGGGCGAGCCGGTCGGCCGTGATGTCGAAGAGCGCCTGCCTGGTGTCCTCGACCTGGATCACGGCCGCGCCTTCGATGCCTTGCGGTGGCCGCTCGCAGAGGATGCCGGCGGCACCGCGCTCGATCGCTTGCGGGATGAAGACGTGCCCGTCGTGCTGCTCACCGCGCAGGGCGACGAACAGGCCGCCCGGTTTCACTTCTCTTGAATCGACAAAGAGCTGGGTGAAGGTGACGTCGTGCGGCCCGCCGAGCAGACGGCCGCGTGTCGCATCCACCACTTCCTTCACGGACATTCCCACAGCACCACTATTCTCGCTGTCCCCTTCATCGCCGCCTCACGGCGCGATCTGCCACTGCGTGATCAGCGCACTCGCGACGGTTTTCCAGATTGGCGCGGCGACGTAGGCACCCTCGAAGAGGACCTTCGGCTTGCGTGTAATCACCAGCATGATGAATTGCGGGTGATCGACAGGCACGAAGCCGACGAAGGAGCCGATGGTCGCGTCCGGCAAATATTTCCCGTTTTCCGGGATGCTCGCGGTACCCGTCTTGCCGGCGATCCGGTTCTTGAAGCCGTCGATCCGGGCGGCAAAACCGGAGCCGTGCTCGACCACCCCGACCATCATCTGCTGCATCTGCTGCGCGGTCCTGGCGCTGACGACCTGCCGGAGGATCCGCGGCTGAACCGGGTGGCGCGTCCCGTTGTCGTCGATCACCTGGTCCACGACGTGCGGCCAGACCAGATTGCCGCCGGTGGCGACCACGTTGACGGCGGCCAGCATCTCGATCGCGGTCGTGTCGACACCCTGGCCGAAGGAGGCGGTCGCCAGTTCGACCGGCTTCCACTTTGCGAGATCACGAAGGGGCTCGGCGGTCTCCGCCGCGACGTCGATGCCGGTCGCGGAGCCAATGCCGAACCGTTGCAGGTATTGGTAGAAGGGGCCGGCGCCCTCCATCTGTTGGGCCTTGATGGCGCCGACGTTGAGCGAGTTCTGGAGGACCTGGGTCATGGTCACGTTCCCGTGCGCCCGGTTGTCCCAGTTGTGGATCGCCACCCCACCCACCACGGCGACGCCGGTTTCGTTGAATCGCGTGTCTGGCGTGATGGCGTGGTCATCGAGCGCACCGGATAATGTCACAACCTTCATCACCGACCCCGGTTCATAGAGGTCGGAGACGATCGGGTCGATGAACTGCGCGGTCGGCGTCGTCGCGAACTGATTCGCGTTGTAGCTGGGCACGTCGGCCCAGGCGACGATGCGGCCGGTGGCGGGCTCCATGATGATCAGCGAGCCGCTTTCTGCCTGGTATTTCTGCACACCGTCGGCCAGCGCTCGCTCGGCGACCACCTGGATGGTGCTGTCGAGCGACAGCTGTAGCGTCATACCGTTGACCGGCTCGCGGCGCTGACGATCGCTCAGCACGATCGGCCGGTTCGCCAGGTCGCGCACCGTCGCCTCGAATCCCGGCTGGCCGGCGAGGGTCTTGTCGTAGTAGCCCTCGATGCCGTAGTTGCCCGTCCCCTCGTCATTGGCGAAGCCCAGCAGGTTGGCGGCGAGACTGGTCCCGGCGACGCCGCCGTCGACATAGGACCGCTGGGTCTCGGCCACCTTCCCGATTCCGGGCAGGCGCATCGCGTCCAACTGGTGGGCCACCGAGGCCGAAACGTGTCGCGCCAGGTAGACGAACTGCCGCGACGTCGCGAGCTTGGCCTGGACGTCGACGGCGCTGAGCTGGAGCACCGGCGCCAGCCTCGCGGCGATGTCCTTTCGCTCGCTGGCAGCAATTTGGTCCGGCGACGCGACGATCGAAAAAACTGGCGTGTTCGTCACCAGCAGGGCGCCGTTGCGGTCGAGGATGTTGCCGCGCACGGCGGGCAGCGTGATGGTGTCGTCGTGGTAGGCGGCGGCCAGTCGAGCCAAGTCCGAGTGGCGCCACACCTGCCAGTACGCGAGGCGGCCGAGCAAGATCAGGTACGCGCTGAGCACCAGCGCCATCAATGTAAGGATGCGGCTTCGCGGCTCGAGTTCCTGGGTGCCCCTCACGGTCGCTGTCCGCTTAGTGGGCTGGTTCGGAATTCAGTGGGCGGCCGGTCACGGCACCCAGCACCGCCAGCACGCCGTCCCAAACGCCGGCACGGCCGTTGTTGGCCGGACGCGGACCGAGGGCAATCGGCGAGCCCGTCGCGTGCACGTACTGCCACCGGCTGGGATGGGAGAGACCGAGTTGCTGAGCGGCGGTGGCGACACGATTGGCGGCACGATCGCCGGCGAGCTGGGCCAGCAGCTGATCGTGCTCGGCGTTGAGGCGTGCCTGTTCCTGCTTTAGCGTCGCGATCTGGTAGCTCGCCTGGGTGGCGGCGGCCGATTGGGCCACCAGCAGCAGCGCGGCCGCGATCAATGACACCGCGCCCACGAGGGGCGAGATCGAAGGCCGGCCGCGACTCCGGCGCGCGCGCGAAGGGGGAAACGCGCGCGCCGGAGGGGTCGGATCGGGCCGGCGGGGCCGCAATACTAGTAGATGCCCAGGAGGGAGGGGTTCCACCATGCGGCCGCTCAGGTATTGACTTGTGGAATGACATGGACGGGGTTCATAGTTTCTCCGCGATTCGCAATTTCGCCGACCGGGCGCGGGGATTTTCCTGCACCTCGGCTTCCGAAGGGGTGATCGGCTTGCGCGTTATCACGCGCACCGAACGACGGTGCCCGCAGATACAAACGGGCGCTTGGGGCGGACAAATACAGTCTGTTGCTTCGACGTTGAATAGGTTCTTTGCAATCTTGTCCTCGAGGGAGTGGAAAGAGACGACCCCTACGCGCCCACCGCTTGCAAGCACTTCAATGGCAGCCTTCAACCCCTTTCCGATCGCGTCCAGCTCACGGTTGACCGCGATCCGGAATGCCAAGAAGGTGCGGGTCGCGACGTGAATGTCGCGGGGCCAGGCACCGCGCGGGATGGCTCCGGCCACCACGTCGACCAGATCCTTCGTCGTCTTGAACGGCATCCGGCGCCGCCGCTCCACGATCCGCTGCGCGATCCGCGACCCCCACCGCTCCTGGCCGTAGTCCCGGAGGATACGCCGCAGCTCACTTTCCGATTCGCGGTTGAGCAGGTCGGCGGCGGTCCACGATTCGCTGCGGTCGAGTCGCATGTCGAGCGGTCCGTCCGTCTGGAAGCTGAAGCCGCGATCGGGATCGTCCAGCTGCACAGAGGACAGGCCGAGGTCGAACACGATGCCGTTTGGTGGGCGGCCGATCCGCTCGGCCGCCCGGTCGAGCTGCGCGAAGTTGGCGTGCTCCAGCATCACGGTGATGTCGGGAGGCGCCGGCTCCCGGGCGAATCGCTCGAGGGCGGAGGCGTCGCGATCGATGCCGAGCAGCACGCCGCCCGGCCGCAGGCGCTCCATCAGCGCCCGCGCATATCCCCCGCCCCCCAGCGTGGCGTCGATGAACGCCTGCCCGGGGACTGGTTGAAGGCTCGTTATGACTTCTTGTAAAAGTACGGGTCGGTGTCCGGACGGCCCGGACGGTCGATCGAGTCGCGGGCGGCCGCGACGGTCACGTGCGCGGGGCACGTCGCCGCTCGGCCACCTGGTCCTGAATGCGCGTGTACTCCTCCGGCGTCGCCTCGCCGATGCGGCGCCACCCCTCGTCGTTCCAGATCTCGATCAAGTTGTTGACTCCGACAATCCAGGCTATGCCCGTGATGCCGGCGTACTGCCGCTGATCGGCGGACAGGACGATGCGTCCCTGGGCGTCGAATTCGCACTCGCGGGCGGCGCCGAACATCATGCGGGCGAGACGCCGCTCCTCCGCCGGTGTGGTCGAGCCCAGCCGCAAGCCCTGTTCCTGCGCCCATTCCTGCGGCGGATAGACCTGCAGGCAGCCCTCGGCGCCTTTGGAGATGACGGTGCCACTGGGAAGTTGTTCCCGAAAACGGGCGGGAATCGCCACCCGACCCTTGGTATCCACCGAGTGCCGGTAGGTGCCGAGGAACATCAGTAGTCGTCACCGGCTGCCTCACTGTCCCCACTTTTCCCCACTTTGTGCCACCAGCACGCCAGACGCTACCACTGCGACAGGTGGCTGTCAACAAATTCGGACTAAATGTTGTGGGCTAGTGCCGCCCCGCGGAACGACCTACCAGATGTTGTGTCGCTGATCTGCGGGCGGCAGGCGCGGCTCTACCGCGCCCGTCGCGCTTTAGCGCGTAACGCGAGGCCGCAGGCCGAGCCGGCCTTTCGGCCGTAAGCGCTGGCGCCGAATGCCGCTCGTGCGAGCAGACGAGCGCGATGGAATTTTGCGCGAGTGCGCCGCGAGCGGCTGGACGGCGCCACGGCGCGTTTTCGTCACTGTACTAAGTGCGTACGCGCAAGCGGCTTCTCGTGTGCATGCGGGCGCCGCAAAAAATTGGGTTAGGGGCTGAGCTGTGTCGTCCAGGTCCGGCCGCCGTCGACGGTCTTGAGAATCGGCAGCCCCCGGAAATCCCCGCCAAACGCCCAACCGACCTGCGCGCTCACGAACTGATAATCCGTGATGCCGTTGTTGGAATATGTTGGGATCGGTCCGACCAGCGACCAGTGCTGCCCGCCGTCGCTGGTCGCGAGGAGGCCGTTGGTTTTGGCGTCGAGCGTCCAGCCCGTGGTTGCGTTCATGAAATCCACCGTGTAGGAATTGGGTGGCAGCATCGGGCCTGGTCGCCACGATGCTCCCCCATCGTGCGTGGCATAGAGGTACGTGTGTGCCTGGCCATCGGATCCATAGAGGTCGAGCACGAAAACGCCATTTCGTGCGTCAGCAAATCGCAGGCTCCCGATTTCGCACATGCAGTTTCCGCTGTACCCCGCCGGCAAGGCGATTCCGACGGCGTTCCATGTCTTCGCCCCATCGCGAGTGACGAGGAAGAGTGGTCCAACTGGGCCAGCATTGCACGCGCCGGGGATCCAGCCGGTTGAGATGCTGACAAACACTGGCTGGCCTTTGCTGCAACCGAATGGCAGGTGACCCGAACCGCCCGTGGCATCGTTGGGATCGGTCTCGGAGAGCTTGGTCCAGGTCGTCCCACCGTCAACGGTGCCGTACAACGCAACGCCCTGCGACCCGGCCGCCGCCCCCTCGTTGACGAAGAGCCATCCGTGATTTGCGTCCACGAAATCCAGGGACGTGGGCCAGCCCTGGTCCGGTGCGGCCGCGCCGGCTTCCTGCCAGCTCCGGCCGCCGTCGGCGGTCCGGTAGATCGTGACCGAGAAGTCGGGCGAACCCGGTCCTGGCTGGATGGATGACCCAAGCCAGGCATGATTCGCATCGAGGAAGAAGGTCGTCCACGCTCCTTTGCGCGCGCCGCTCGGCGTGACGTCGTCCCAGTGCGCTCCCCCGTCTATCGTCCGAAGAATCCGGTCGGTGGTTGAGCCGGCCGCCCAGCCGGTGCTGGCGTTGATCATGCGCATCGACGCGGGTCCCTGCAGGGGATACGGCGCACCGGTCGATGTCGGCGTCGGATACGGCGTTGGCTTGGTGATCGGTGAGGTCGAGGGCGACACCGAGGTCGTGGCTCCCACCGACTGCCGAGCCCGCTGGAGGGCAATACCCAGCCCGATCGCGAGCACGAGCAAGGCCGCGGCAGCAGCGACCTGGAGGACCCAGCCGCTCCTCGGCCGGCGTGTAGCGGCGATGAGGCGCTCCTCCAGACCGTCGGGCGGCGGCGTGCTCGCGCCTCGATGGAGATATGCCTTGAGCCGCGGATCGAATTGTTCGGGCTTACCCATAGTTGAGCTCCTTTCGCAGGCTGGCCAGCGCTCGCGCCAGGTGGCTACGGGCCGTCCCAGGCTGGCATCCGATCAGCGCCGCGCACTCGTCGAGCGTGTAACCGTACTCGTAGTGGAGCGTCACGACGGCGCGCTGCAGGCGGGTGAGGCGACGGTAGCCGCGGTCGAGATCCACGTCCGAGTCCCTGGGTAACTGCCCATGAACGTTGGCGGTTTCGGCGAGCCAGAGCCGCGGCAGCAGCCGGCGTCGCGACCGGATGGCCCGCCGAACGCAGATCTGGCGCAGCCAGGCACCCCGCTTCGACGGGTCCCGAAGAGTGCCCCAGGAGTGCCAGGCCTGTTCCATCGTTTCCTGCACCGCGTCCTCGGCCTCGTGGACGTCGCGCAGGATGGCATAAGCGACGGCGAACAGCCGCCCGCTCTCCGCATGGACGGCAGCCTCGAAGCCAATCGCATCGGGCACCGGTTGCTCCTGGGCCATGATCACGAAACCATAGAGTCCGCTCGGGGACGTTTGGTTTACGTCCGGTGCGACGAGATCGTTACGAAGTGAGTGAGTCCGCCGGTAAGCCGAGTTCTGTTCCCCGCTTCAGCCGGCAGAGCCGGCGCGCCGTGGGGCGGCAGTCATCCGTCTCGGTCGCCGGTTACCCAGCGACTCTAGCGACCTTACCCGAGGACCGGCCGAGCCAGCCGTATCGTCCTCCTATTCGGTCTTGCTCCGGGTGGGGTTTACCGAGCCAGCCGGTCTCCCGGCTGCTGGTGGGCTCTTAC
>Ga0070698_100005085_pt1 | contig 14401 bp, 12 predicted proteins | sample KBSK1502metaG_FD_65477 | JGI IMG/M metagenome (GOLD analysis project Ga0070698, IMG submission 65477) | Corn, switchgrass and miscanthus rhizosphere microbial communities from Kellogg Biological Station, Michigan, USA - KBS K1-50-2 metaG | ecosystem: Host-associated > Plants > Roots >...
GCTGGTGTGCATGCGTTGACGAGGGCATGGGCCACAGAGTTAGGTCCGATGGGAATCAGGGTGATCGCAATTGCGCCCGGTTTCATGGATACCGACTCGGCTCGCGCAGCCACGAGCGAGCCTGCGTTGCGCGAAACAATCAAACGCGTGCCACTGCGACGGCTCGGTAAAGTTGATGAAGTTGCGGCGGCGGCAGTGGCCGCTATCGAAAATGAATTTTTCAACGGCAAGGTATTCGAATTGGACGGCGGCTTGATTGTCTGACATGTACGAGTACAACCTGGCTATCCGGTTTCAAACTGTAGCTTCTCAACATGGAGACCGGACCGCAATATGGTTCAGCCAAAGCGCGCAGGTCAGTTACGCTGAGCTCAATAAGCTGGCAAATCGAACCGCACGTTTTCTGGCCCAGCGTGGCATAAAGAAGTCCGACGTCGTCAGTATCTCGGGTCAAAAATCTGTCCTCACCTTTGCCTCAATGATCGCCAGCCTGAAACTCGGTTGTCCCTATGTGATACTGGATCCCGACAGCCCTACAGAACGCCTCCGCAAAATACTCTCAACCAGCCGGCCCTCACTGTTGTTGGCTGAATCGGATCTAATCGATCGGCTTACGGAAGTCGCCTCCGATCTCGCGATTGAATTAGTCGATAAGAACAGCCTGGCGCTTGCCGATCTCGATTCTGACAATCTGATCGAGACGCGCAGCATAACCGGATCGAGCCCGGCTTACATCATGTTTACGTCAGGCTCAACCGGGTTTCCCAAGGGCGCGGTAATGACTCACGCGAACGTCCTCAATCTAATCGCCTGGAGCCAAAAAACCTTCTCGATCACGATTGACGACATACTGACAAACGTCAATCCTCTCTACTTCGACAACTCTGTTTTCGACTTCTATGCGGCACTCTTTACCGGAGCGAGATTGGCGCCGCTTTCAAAGGACGAAACAGGCGATCCGAGACTGCTGGTCGAGAAGATTGATGAAGCTGCGTGTACCTTGTGGTTTTCGGTGCCGTCGCTATTGATCTTTCTGCAAACAATGCGCGCGACTGACGGAAAACATCTGCGGTCTATTCGGCGGTTCATATTTGGTGGCGAAGGCTATCCGAAGGCGAAACTGAAACAACTCTTTGATACTTACACGCACGCAAGTGAGTTCTTCAACGTGTATGGTCCCACGGAGTGCACCTGCATCTGCTCGAGTTATCGGTTGAGGGAAGATGATTTCCACGATTTGCAGGGACTGCCGCCGCTGGGCCACATTGCCCCCAACTTCGATTACTTAATCATCGACGACGAGTTGTGTTTGCTTGGTCCAAATGTCGGCCGTGGCTATTACAACGATCCGGAACGAACAGCGCAAAGTTTTGTACAGAATCCGACGCACGATAAGTTCATCGACATCATGTACCGAACGGGCGATCTTGTCAGATTGAATCCTGCGGACGGCAAGCTGTACATCGAAGGTCGGAAGGACAATCAGATAAAGCACATGGGTTATCGCATCGAGCTCGAAGAGATCGAGGCCGCGCTTTACTGTCTGGATTATGTGTCTGAAGCAGCAGTACTGCATACGAACTCCAACGGATTGAGTCGCATAGTCGCAGTAGTTGCCGGCGACTTCGACAACGAACAGATCCGCCGCGATCTCAAGCAGATTGTTCCGAACTACATGGTGCCGTCAGTTTTTCATCGTGAGAAGATGCTGCCGAAAAATCCGAACGGGAAAGTCGATCGCCGGCAGTTAGCGGACCGGTATGCGAGTCAGTAGTGAAGCCATCCACAGATTACGCAGATTTTCAATAATCTGTGTAATCTGTGGATAAGAATGGTGTGAGGAATGAGCAAAATCGTAATCTTCGGCGCCGGCAAGATCGCTGACGAAGCCTATTTCTACCTGACAAATGATAGTCCACACGAAGTGGTGGCTTTTACCGTGGATGGTGAACATCTCAACGCCTCGGAGAAGCTTGGTCTACCCGTAGTTGCGTTTGAGAACGTGGTCCAAACTTATCCACCTGGCGAATTTAAAATGTTCGTTGCCGTGGGCTATCAGGATCTGAATAAGTTTCGAGCACGCAAGTATGAGGAAGCAAAAGCAAAGGGCTATGAGTTGATCAGTTATGTTAGTTCGCGCGCTTCAAATTTTGGCGACGTCGAGATCGGCGATAATTGTTTTGTGCTTGAGTTTGTAACTATTCAACCCTGTTCCAAAGTTGGTAACAACGTATTTCTTTGGAGCGGCAATCACGTCGGCCATCATGCCAGCGTTGGCGACCACTGTTACATTGCGGGTCAGGTAGTGATTTCCGGAAGCACCAAGGTTGGGTCTTACTGTTTTGTTGGTGTCGGCGCGATGCTCGGCCACGAAATTACAATTGGCCGCGAGAGCTTTATCGGCGCCGGCTCGTTAATAACGAAGAATGTCGAGCCTGCTAGTGTCTACATTGCAGCCGATACGCCGAAGTTCCGGCTCGACTCTGCAAGTTTCCTACGGTTGACGAAAATGCGTTAGCTGCTATCTGTTTACTGTCTCACTACCAGGTGAAGAAGGTTGAATGAACGCAACTTGTCAGGTCTGTCGCACAAATAACTGGTTAAATCTGCCGGACCCTGTTCCTGATCGAGCCATCACGACCGCAGGACGAATCGTTAGGGAGCCATTGGGCAAAGCTCAATGTGCCAACTGTGGTTTTGTACAGCGAATCCATGCTCGCTTCCTCGGCGATACGGACTATTACGAACAAGATTATGCAAAGTATTACGAACGCCCGGGAACCACGCAATTTCACATCGCGCGTTATCGTGTGCTCGCGGAATGGATGACTTCAGTTCTTCCCGCCATCTCCTACCGTCGGATTCTCGATGTCGGAACTGGCCAGGGTTGGGCCATGGAGGCAATGAAGGCTTTTTATCCTGATGCGACAATCGAAGGTCTCGAACCGTCCGGCTTTAACAGTGAAGTCGCACGCGCTAAAGGCTTCAAGGTTTACGAAGCCCGAGCAGCCACGGCCGCGCTGCCGGAAGATAAATACGATCTTGTCTTCAGCAATAACGTGATCCAACACGTTACTGATGCCAGAAACTTCGTCGAGTCGTTGAAGGAAATGGTTACGGACGACGGCGTGATAGTAGTAACGTGTCCCGATGGATCGGTTCCCAATATTGAGATTCTTTGGAGCGACCAAAACTTCTCTTTCCTTCCGACGCACTTGATCCGTTTGTGCGAAGAAAGCGGACTGGTAGACATTCGCTGGTTTTCATCTCCGCCCTCTCCTTCAGTGCCACCTGCTCAGATGTTGCTCCTTTCGAAGGGCGGAGGGCTGACGGACGGCAAGCCAGGTGTGAAAGTGCTCACGCCAAACTTGCAAGATGTTTATGACGCGAAATGCGACTACCTGGATTCCTTTGCAAGGATTGACAGCCACATCGGCACGCGAACCGATCACTCCGCCAACATCTATAATTTGGGGGCGAGTTACTGGAGCTCTATTCTAGCGGCTTATTGTCCAACGTACTGGGCGAAAGTGTCAGCTTGTATTGTTGAGGATACAGGGAATGTGGAACCACGGTTTTTGGACAAAAGTGTAATTGCGTTGAATCAACTCCAGCAAAATGAAAACGATGCTATGGTGCTCGGTACCAGTCCCGCTACACATCAAGCTCTGAAGCAGCGCTTTGACTCTTCGTGGAATACGATCGTGTTGTGGGATGAATTTGTAAAGTACTAAGCCGTAGGGATGAATCAGCCGGTGCGATGGATCAAGAGAGGCAAAATCTTTACAGCATGCGGCCAGCATGCCTGGATGAAGTCTCACACGCAGGTGCCAACTGCGCTGGTGCTGCACGATCGCATTCGCGTGTATTTCTCGACGCGCGCCGACGATGGAATGAGCCGCGTGGCCTTTGTCGATCTCGAACGCGCAGATCCATCACGAATTCTTTACCTGCACGATCGGCCGCTGCTGGAATTAGGTGACGCGGGAATGTTCGATGAGCACGGCCTGATACCGAATCATGTCTTCACGCATCAAGGCGAGGTCTGTTTGTTTTATGTTGGGTGGAGTCGTCGCGAATCCATTCCGTACAGCAACTGGATGGGCATGGCTGTAAGCAACGACGACGGCGCTACTTTTCGCAAGTGTTTCCCCGGTCCCATTCTCGACCGGACACCCAATGAGGTTTATTCAGCGACGGGACTGATCTGCGTCCAACACGAGGGACGTTGGCACGGCTGGTACGCGACGGGCACTCAATGGCTCCTAATCGATAATCGCTACGAGCACACTTACGAACTGCGTTCGTGCGTGTCAGACGATTTGATCAACTGGACGCGACCCAACACACCAATTTTTCCCAACAAGCTGCCAAACGAGTCTAACACTCGACCAACCGTAATCTTCAGGGATGGCAAATGGCACATGTGGTTTTGTTATCGCGGTACGCAGGATTTCCGCGACGGCACAGACAGCTATCGAATCGGATATGCATGGTCAAACGATCTCAGCGAGTGGGTACGCGAAGATGAGAATGCCTGCATCGATCGATCCGCTGAAGGCTGGGACTCGAAGATGATCGCTTATCCGTGTGTCGTGCAGTTAGACGATCGCGTGTTGATGTTCTATTCGGGAAACTATTTTGGCCGCGACGGATTTGGTTATGCCGAGCTTGAGGTCTGAATGATGGAATACAAAGAAGGAAACTTCGAAACCAAGAAGTTCTCAGCGCGCAAGGGCCCATACTACGAAAGTTTGTCCCAGATACTGTCACTCGGCTACAGCGCTGAAGATCTGATTCATCACTTTCCCAGCTTCGTCGGTCACATGACGGTGTCCCGCTTCCTGGCGCTTTACGAGGCCTACAAGATGACTCTGGGTGTGGCCGGACACATCGCCGAAGCCGGAGTGTATAAGGCGGCCGGCACGCTCTGGTTTGCCAAACTGACGCAAATATTCGAACCGGAATCTCTGACTTTAGTTCACGGTTTTGATTGGTTTCAAGCTTCTGAACTGACCGCTGAGGAACCGAACATCTGCGCGGACGCGTACATCGAAGATTATGCGAGGGTGATGCAGTTAATACAGGCGCAAAGACTCGAGCACATTGTACACATTCATAAATTGGATTTGAGAACCGGCCTCGAGAAGTTCTTCGCTGAAAATCCCTACATGCAATTCAAGCTCGTGTTTCTGGACGCCGGCCTCTACGATGTGGTCAAAAGCTGCCTCATACATTTCTGGCCGCGATTGACGAGTGGCGGAATCATGGTTTTCGATCAATTCAATCATGAACTGGCTCCGGGAGAAACGCGCGCAATAAAGGAATTCATGCCAGACGCCGAGGTGAAAACGTTTCCCTTTGGGTGGATGCCGACGGCGTACGTAGTGAAGCCTTGATGGACCCATTTGAATTTTTCTGTTGCACAGAGAAGATTCAAATTGACGAGGAAATCCCACCAACAGTGTCTAATCCAACCACAACTAGAAGACTGCTGGTCGCAAGATTTGTGCTCGCGTTGTTTGTATTTTTCTTATGTGGTGTGATCGCAGAAGTAGGTCTTCGGATACTTTGGCAACCGCAACTTGCCACGTGGCAGCGGAATATCAAAAGAACGATAGACATAGATCCAGCGATCATTCACGGCGTGGCAGGGCCGGTTCACATCACCACCAACTCAAAGGGACTCCGCGGTGACGAGTGGTCAAACGATAGGTCAAAGGAATATCGCATTTTAGCGATCGGAGGCAGTACTACTGAATGCCTCTTCAACGATCAGCCAAACACCTGGACGGCCCAGTTACAGACCAAACTGGGAACGGTCGATGGTCGGAAAGTGTGGGTCGGGAATGCTGGCCACGCTGGCTTTACTAGTCGCCACAATGTGCTGGAAATGAGCTACATGCCGGATCAATACGATCCGGATGCAGTTGTCATCCTGGTTGGCGGGAACGACATGGGGCTGTTGCTTGACGATGGGGCCGGGTACGATCCTGGTTTTATTAATGACCCACAGAAGATGGGCAACCTGTCCAAGGACTTCGTTGAGAGACCTGTGCCCATAATCAAGTCAACCACTCGTTTTCATCATTTGTATCTGACCATGTTTGCAAGAGAGACGCTGCGGTTGTACCAGTCACCTCGCGGTCTGCCAAATTCGGTGCAATCATGGGGAACTCAAATGGAGCTCCGCAGGCATCCTTGGTTAGTAGTGCAAGAAATGCCTTATGATATTTCGCCGGGACTGCATAGCTACGAGAACAACCTTAGAGAAATAGTCCGATTGGCAAAGCAGCGACACACCCGTCTAATTCTGATGACGCAACCGGAACTCTACCAATCCAAATTGAGCCCGGAGATGATGAATCAAATCTGGTCCGGGTGGATCGGAGATCCGAGTGCCAATATCTATTGGTCCCCGGAGGTGGCGGGGAAAGTACTTGAGGCCCATAACGAGTTAACGCTGAAAATCTGCCGTGAGGAGCAAATAGAGTGCATTGATTTGGCGTCGACGATTCCCAAATCGGTGGACGTTTTTTTTGATCACGCGCATTTCACAGATTACGGCTGCAGTCTTGTCGCCGATGCGTTAGTGAATCATTTTCGAAATGTCGCCGGCGCAAAGTAATTAGATGACGTATATATTGGGGATTAGCGCCTTTTATCATGATTCCGCTGCCGCGCTCTTACACGATGGCGAAATCATAGCGGCCGTTCAGGAAGAAAGGTTCAGTCGCGAAAAATATGATGCGCGCTTCCCGACGCAATCAGTTGAACACTGTCTCAATGAGGCCGGTATTTCACCGGCACAACTTGATTTCGTGGCGTTCTATGAACAGCCTCTCACCAAATTCGAACGTTTGATCGAAACGTACGTCAGTTATGCTCCCGTCGGTTTTGAAAGTTTTCGTCAAGCCATTCCGGTTTGGATGGGAAAAAAACTTCATCTGCCGCGGGAGATACGTCGTGGACTTGGCCGCAGTTATAAGGGTCCAATCTTTTTTCCGTCGCATCACGAGTCTCACGCGGCTTCCGCCTTTTTTGCCTCACCGTTCAGGGAAGCTGCGATTCTCACGATGGATGGAGTGGGTGAGTGGGCCACCAGCACCGTGGGCCACGGCCAGGACAATCGGATCGAGCTCACGCGACAGTTAAAGTTCCCACACTCTCTCGGCCTGCTTTATAGCGCTTTCACGTATTACTGCGGATTCAAGGTCAATAGCGGCGAGTACAAGTTAATGGGACTGGCTCCTTACGGCGAGCCCCGTTTCGTGGATCTCATCTACCAGCACCTAATCGACGTCAAGCCTGACGGTAGTTACCACATGGACATGTCGTACTTTAACTATCCTCAAGGCCTGACTATGACCACCGAAAAATTCCATAGATTATTCGGTGGCCCGCCGCGCAAACCCGAATCTCGACTGGATCAGAGGCATATGGACATGGCCGCCAGCGTGCAAAAAGTCTGCGAGGAGATCGTTCTGCGCAGCGCCAGGTACGCGTGGGAGCAATCGGGCCAATCCGAAAATCTGGTCATGGCCGGTGGGGTGGCCCTGAATTGCGTGGCGAACGGACGGGTGCTCCGTGAAGGGCCGTTTCGGAATGTCTGGATCCAGCCCGCGTCCGGCGATGCAGGGGGCGCATTGGGTGCAGCGTTGTTTGTTTGGCATCAACTGCTTGAGAAGCCGCGACCACAGCTTGCAGAAGATATTCAAAGAGCTTCACACCTTGGGCCGCAATACTCAGATTCCGAGGTTAGGAGATTTCTTGACGGAGTTGGAGCAGACTACCGCTCGTTCGACGATGAAGCAGCCTTACTCAATCACGTCGCCACTAGCATGTCCGAAGGAAAGATCGTCGGATGGTTTCATGGACGAGCCGAGTTCGGCCCACGTGCCCTCGGCGCACGAAGTATCATCGGGGACGCGCGGAGCCCGCTGTTACAAAGCGACCTCAACATCAAAGTTAAGTTCCGGGAAAGCTTTCGGCCGTTTGCGCCGTGCGTGCTTCGCGAACAGGCACATAATTGGTTCGAGATGCGTCCGGGCGAGGACTCGCCCTACATGCTCATGGTTGCTCCGATAAGGGAACAACACAGAGCCAAACTCACACAGGAACAAATTGATTGCCTGCTGCACGAACCAGATCTGTCTCGACGGGTCAACATCGCTCGCAGCACCGTACCGGCGATCACTCATGTGGATTACAGTGCGCGCGTCCAAACTGTCGATGAACGCCATGGCCGTTTTTATCGATTGCTGCAAACGTTTTATGAAAAGACTGGATGTCCTGTAATCATCAATACCAGCTTTAATCTCTCATGGGAGCCGATCGTTCTTACGCCCGAGCAAGCGTATCAAACCTTTATGCACTCGGAGATGGACACGCTGGTTTTGGAGAATTGCGTATTGCACAAGGCAGAGCAACCATTGGGATTCCGGGTGTCGATTCAGAACCCAGACGGCCGAGGCCAGGATAATAATCCGTGGGCAGATCCTCTCAGCGGAGAGCCACTCCTGATAAGTGCCGACGCCGCGGTAAACCCGGCAACAGGGAAAGTGTATCCCGTAGACAACGGCATTCTCCGTCTTTTCGTTTCCACAAACGCGTCTGAGAACGGCGATGCTGACGTCACCGAAACCGTAAAACAATTCTATGAAAAGACACCGTTCCCAAACTATGAGGAGATGGATAATCGCCGCGCGCTCCTGGAAAAAGCTCGGAACGGAATATTCGCCAGACTATTGAATGAGCAGATTCCTTTCGACGCTCGGGTCGTCGAAATCGGTTGCGGCACCGGACAGCTAACGAACTTTCTGGCCAGCGCGTATCGCAGTGTGATCGGTGTCGATGTCTGCCTTAACTCTTTGCGGTTGGCCCAGAATTTCAAGATAGAACATGGGCTAGAGCGCGCGACCTTCGCCCAAATGAATCTGTTTCGGCCTGGGCTCCGCGATGGATTCTTCGACTACGTGATTAGTAACGGTGTGCTGCATCATACGGCCGACGCTCGGCGAGCATTTAAGCGAATCAGCCGGCTGTTGAGGCCCGGTGGGTACCTCGTGGTCGGGCTATACAACGCCTACAGCCGCCAACTGCATTATGCCCGGCGAGCGCTGTTTCGTTGGACCGGACTGACCAGCCGCTGGCTTGATCCGCACTTCGGAAAAATGTCGGCGAACGGGAAAAGAGAAGCGTGGTTTCAGGATCAATACTGTCATCCGCAGGAAAGCTGTCATACTCTTAGTGAAGTGATGAAATGGCTGGACGACGAAGGTTTGGAATTCGTAAACTCGATTCCCAAACCTGCCCTTGGTCAGACTTTATCGCCGAATGAGAATCTGTTCGCGGCGCAATCGCCTGGCACGCAGATGGGACGAATGCTGAATCAGCTTGCGTACCTGGGCGACGGCTATCGCGAAGGAGGGTTCTTTATTGTCATCGCCCGGCGACGAATCGAGCCACAATGATAGGACCGCAGTTTCCAGACGAGTCTGAGAGCGAGATTTCGCGCCGAACGCTGCGACAGTTCGCTGCTATTTCCGTAGGCGTATTCGGACTCCTGTTTGCTTTAAGCTGGTATCGCCACCACGGCCATCCGTCTGTTGCTGGCTGGATCGCCGGCTCATTCGCAGCGTTCGTAGCCCTCCCGGGAATACTGTTTCCCGAGTGGATAAGACCTGTTTACATGGCTGCTATGGCCGTCACCAAACCGATAGGTAACTTGATCGGTTTGCTCATGCTCGCGATCATTTATTACGGTTTGTTAACGCCGCTGGCAATTCTTTTTCGTTTGGTTGGACGGGACAATCTTGTTCGTCGCCGGCCCAACTCCTCGAGTTATTGGATTGCTAAACCGCAGCAGCGCGATCCGCGCAGTTACTTACGACAATACCATCAGCAATAGTCGGTAAGAGAGGAAGTCATGGGGGAACGTTCTGATTTTCACGAAGATAATGAAGCGTTACTGAAAGCCGCATCAAACAAAAGTTTTTGGGGTGAAGTTTTTTATTTCCTGAAGACCAGCAAGAAGTGGTGGATGCTGCCGTTGATCATATCGTTCGTGGCCCTCGGTATTCTTCTGGTGCTGGCCAAAACTGCCGTGGCGCCCTTTATCTACACTCTGTTTTAGCGCGGTGAAGGGGACCTGGGCGCCTCCTTGGAGTGCGGCGGCCTGGCGCCGCTTTTTTATCGATGACGCTAGATCAAGACCAAAGCGGCGCCAGGCCGCCGCACTCCAAGGACGCGCCAGAACCCAACTGATGAAACCGATAGTTCGCGTTGAAAGCTTGAGTAAACAATACGTCCTCGGCTCGCACGAGAGTGCTTATGCTACGTTGCGTGAATCCGTGGTCGAGGCAGTGCGCACTCCTTTTCAGCGGCTTCGCGGGCAGAATGGCGAACGTAACCGGCAAACTATTTGGGCACTACAAAACCTCAACTTTGAGGTCGCGCCCGGCGAAGTGCTTGGGGTCATCGGTCGCAACGGAGCCGGCAAGTCTACCCTGCTGAAGATCCTCTCGCGCATCACGCAGCCAACCACCGGTCGCGCTGAATTATTTGGACGCGTGGCCAGCCTGCTTGAAGTAGGCACAGGCTTTCATCCTGAATTAACGGGCCGTGAAAACATCTACTTGAACGGCGCAGTACTCGGCATGAAACGTGCCGAGCTGGATCGCAAGTTTGATCAGATCGTCGAGTTTTCCGAGTTGGAACAATTTCTCGACACTCCGGTAAAACGCTACTCAAGCGGAATGTACATGCGTCTGGCTTTCGCCGTTGCTTCACATCTCGAGCCTGAGATACTGGTGGTGGACGAAGTGTTAGCTGTTGGTGACGCTCAGTTTCAAAAAAGGTGCCTCGGGAAAATGAGTAATGTGGCGCGGGAAGGACGGACTGTTTTGTTCGTGAGCCACAATATGAACGCCGTTCAGAGTCTTTGCCAGCGAGCTATCTGGTTGGATGGGGGTAAAGTTGTCAAAGAAGGTGCGGCAGGCTCGGTCGTCAACGAGTATCTGGTGTCGGGGAATGCGCGGCAGCTAGAAGAGGTTTGGGATGATATCGATACTGCTCCGGGTAACGAGTTCGTGCGCCTGCACCGCATCCGCGTGCGCCCTGAGGACGAGTTTTCAACAGAACCGCTGACCATCAAGACACCTTTTGTGATTGAGATCGAATACTGGAACCTCGTTCCCAACACGCACCTACACATTGCTTTACATTTGTACACGCAGCAGGACATCATAGCCTTCACGACCGGCAATGGCGCTCAGATGGTGGCCAATAATGCTTATACTGCGGCCGGTCTCTTTCGCTGCACATGCTATGTTCCAGGCGAGTTATTGAATACAGGGCGGCACCGTTTTGTGGTGCTGCTGGTTCAAGATCGTCAAAGGGTTATTTACCAGCACCAGAGTGCCGTCTCTTTCGAGATACTCGACCCTGACGCGGCGGAAGGTGGCGTCTATGCTCGCGAGCCCGGGGTTGTGCAACCAGTTTTGAAATGGACCACAGAACAGATCGGGCGAACGGAGTGAATGCCGAAACTTGGATCGGGTCAGTACAGGGAGCGGTAGCGACCTGGTCGACCGATCGAATCAATGCTGATCACTGACCAGGTCGCTACCGCTCCCTGTACTGACCCGATCCAAGAATGATCTCCGATTTTGAAAGAAGTGTTATGTCAAGTGCCACACAAGAGCGCGACTCACTAAAACAAGCCGTTGGCGATCTGGCGATCTTTGGTGGCACGCCTGCTTTCAAAAATCCTTTACATGTGGGTCAGCCGAACATTGGTAACCACAAAAAGTTTGCGGAACGAGTAAACGACATACTCGAGCGCCGGTGGCTCACCAATGGAGGTTACTATGTCAACGAGTTTGAGGAACGAATCGCGGACATAGCCGGCGTGGCGCATTGTGTGGCGATGTGTAACGCCACCATTGGCCTTGAAATCGCAATCCGCGCCCTTGAATTGAAGGGCGAAGTTATTATTCCTTCGTTCACTTTCATCGCGACGGCACACGCGCTTCAGTGGCAGGGGATCACACCGATTTTCTGCGACATCGATCGACAATCCCACTGCCTCGACCCCGAGCAAGTGGAACAGTTGATCACCCCACGAACGACCGGAATAATCGGCGTCCACCTTTGGGGCAGGCCATGCGAGATTGATAGTCTGACAGAGATTGCTGCGCGCAGAGGCCTCAAGCTGCTCTTTGACTCGGCGCACGCCTTAGCGTGTTCGTACAAAGAACGCCCGATCGGTAGTTTCGGCGATGCTGAAGTCTTCAGCTTTCACGCCACCAAGTTTCTCAATGCAATGGAAGGTGGTGCGGTCGTAACCAACGATCCGGATTTGGCGCAAAAGTTTCGGTTGATGCGGAACTTCGGCTTCAGCAGTTATGACCAAACCGATTCAATCGGTGTGAACGGTAAGTTGAACGAAGTGTCCGCAGCAATGGGGCTCACCAATCTGGAAAGCATGGGCGAGTTTATTGCCATCAATCATCGGCACCACAAACAATACGGGCACGAATTGGCTGGATTGGCCGGAATCAGTTTGCTTCAATACGATGAGGGTGAACGGTCTAATTACCAGTACGTTGTGCTGGAGATCGATGAGGCGACAAGTGGAGTCAGCAGGGATCAGTTGATGCAGATCCTCCACGCGGAAAAGGTGCTGGCGCGCCGTTACTTCTATCCCGGTTGCCACCAAATGGAGCCTTACCGAACGCTTTATGCGAATGCTCCCTGGTCTCTGCCGCACACAGAATCTGCTGCAGAGCGGGTTTTGACCTTGCCGACGGGCGAGGCCGTGACTTCGGAGACGATTAGCGGCGTTTGCGAGGTAATCCGAATGGTTCTCGACAACGCTACCGAAGTTCGTAAACTGCTTGAAGAGAGAGTGCGCGGCTGATGTCTTTGCGCAACACGCTCGGCGTCTGGAAATACAATACTAAGATCAAGGTGGGTCGGACAGCGATCACTCAAGCGGTCGGCTTTAGGACCAGGCGGCTCATAGTATTTCTCACTCCGGGCCACGATGGTCCTTCGGGCGGTGTAATGTCAATCGCCGCGATTTACCGTGAGTCGCAAGCGCTGCAAAAGCTTCATGGTTCGCGCGTCGTAATGTGCACAGTCCCAGGCGAACCGCCACTACTGAAATACACCTGGTTCAAGAACAATAATTACCTGCTCGATTTCGAGGCGCTGCTGAACCGTTGCGGCCGGCTGGATTATTTGCTCGTCCATATTCCCGAATATGCGGTTAGTGATATAGCCTCGTGGCTCGGTTCACATTCGTCCAGTCTAAAAAACATCAAAGATCTTCACCTTAATGTACTGCTTCAAAATATCGACCTGGGCCAGGAGCAGGATCTGACGGCTCTCATTCCTTTTGGCAAAGTCACTTGCACAACGGCTCACGAGGCTTACAGCAACGCTACGACTCGCGAGGCGCTTGGCGTGGCTCTCCATAGACTATCATGTTGTAATGGACCGGAACTCTATAGTCCGTTGCGTTATGAGGATAAGCAACCGCTTCTAATGGTCTCCCATGACAAACATCCTCTCAAGGAAAGAGTGCTACTCAAGATCAAACAGGCGCTGCCTGCGCTGCGCATCCAGGTTATTCAAAACTTAAAGTGGGAGGATTATTACGAGGTGGCCCGCCACGCGAAGTGGTCATTGACTTTTGGCGAGGGTTTGGATGGCTATTTTGCTGACCCGGTTTTTAGTGGCGGAGTAGCTTTCGCGGTGTTCAACCCGCGGTACTTCACGCCGCCGTTTGCGAAACTCGAGACCGTTTATCCATCGTGGGACGTTTTGATCGAAAAGATTACTACTGATCTGCGCCGGCTCGACGAGCCAGTCGCCTACAAGCGCTGCTCGGGACAAGCCTGGGAGTTGCTGAACGAGCTTTATAGCACCGAACGGTTTCGCGAAAATCTGCGCGCGTTTTATCGCGGCGAGTACACGTTTCCATAAATCATGTTAATCCTGATCCATCCTGTAAATCCTGTGAAGCCTACTCATCGATGGGAATGTCTTACAGGATTTACAGGATGGATCAGGATTGAACAGGATAGGAGATCTCGGTGAGTTTGTTGGTTAACATGTGGCGTTCGATACCGGAGGGGATTCGCTTCTCGATCTTGCGGGTGGTGCAACGGAATAAGCCTGTCTATCGCTGGCTGATGTTTCGACACGCCGACATGAAAGATCGTGCGAACGGGAAATGGGATCACTTGCCGCCTGCTGAATTGCGTTACCGCGTAGGCGGCTCTCCGGACGCCGAAGAGTTTGTCACAATCGGAAAAACCTGCGCGAACGACATTCAGGCAGCACTTCAAGAAGTGGGTCGCGAGCTGAGCTCGTTCGATCGAATTCTCGACTT
>Ga0070698_100005086_pt1 | contig 14400 bp, 10 predicted proteins | sample KBSK1502metaG_FD_65477 | JGI IMG/M metagenome (GOLD analysis project Ga0070698, IMG submission 65477) | Corn, switchgrass and miscanthus rhizosphere microbial communities from Kellogg Biological Station, Michigan, USA - KBS K1-50-2 metaG | ecosystem: Host-associated > Plants > Roots >...
CGCCACCGACTGGCCGGTGAGCTGGTAGGGGCCGGTAGCCACCAACTGCAGCGAGTTGTTGCCGGTGTGGGCGTCGGCGGGATTGGTGTCGATGCTCGCTTGAGGCGCCATATTCCAGCCGGCCATCCCCTGCTCGAAGCCACCGTTGCCAATCAGGTTCGTAAAGGTCGTGAACGTTGAGTCGGCACTGGCTGATGTCTGGCCGAATCCGTCCGTACTTGACACTTTGAAGTGATAGGTTGCGTTGTTAGTCAAGCCATTGAGAGTTAGCGAGTGGCTTTTTACGTTGCTGGCGTCGGTAACCGAATTTCCGTAGCTCGTCGTTGCCCCATAATCGACCCGGCTGGAACCTGGATTGCTGGTCTGCCAGGTGATAACGGCTGAGCTCGAATTGATGTTGCTTGCCTGCACTGAAGAGATCGTCAAAGGAGGGGCGCAGCTCGGGAACTTGAACGAACCTACCCGGGTCTGCCAGTCTGCCGTGCTCGTAACGGTGTAGTACTCCTGCGTGTACCAGAAGGTGCAGTCGTCGGTTGGGTCGACCGCCATCATGCTGTAGTCGCCCCAGCGGTTGAACGTTGAGGTTTGCGAGCCGCTGCCGGCGATTAGCGTCGCTTCGCCCTGAGGTAGAGACGCGAGCGGGTCGCTGGCCAGCCGGCCGGAGTATCGAATCGACGGCGATACGGTGGAGCTCGAGACGCTGTAGCCCAGCGCGATGTCGCCGGACCGGTCCATCGCGATGCTTCCCATCCAGCGGCTGTCGCTGCTCGGCGCGTAGGTTCCCTGTTGATAGATCGTCGGCGTGGTCGATAGCCCGCGGATCTCATACCAACGGACGGCGCCCTGGTTGCCGCTCGAGCCAACCCCGACGGTATGGTTGGCGACCAGCGACTCGTGGCCGTCCTGGAACCGGCGGTATTGCAGGCGGTTCATGAGGCGATCGCTGATCGGGTCGAGTCCCTGGCTGGTGCCGGGCTGTTGGATGCAGCTGCGTAAGCCGCCGCACATGTCCCAGAAATAAGTGTCGACCGGCAGGTTGAAGTTTGGGGTGTGGGAGGCTGTCCCGAAGGTCGAGTTTGCCGGCGTGACGAAGTCAACGTGGAATTTCCAGATCTGGAAGGTGCTGCCTGAAGGGGAGACCGCGGTATCGATCGCGCCGAAGTAGTTCGGCGATCCACTCGGCGGCAGGATGGAGCCATCCAGATCGGACGGCAAGAGGCCGCCATAGTTGGCGCCGAGGGGACCGAAGCCAATGCCCATTGCGGGCTGCCCGGTCAGCATCTTGCTTCGATCAAAGGCCAGTGCCCCGCCGCCAACGAAGGTGAGGCCGTTGAAGAAGTTGACCGTCATGTAGTAGGCGTCCGGCCAGACCGCCAGCTTGGGGTAGTCGTTGAAGTAGGTGTTGCTGATCGTAAAGGCGTAGCGATAGTAGGTTCCCGTCGGGTCGCTAGTAGTTGATACGGCGAAGCACTGGACGAAGGGCGCGATCGGATTGCCGCGGTGATCGACATTGAAGGCGAACTGCGTAAACACCCATCGGTTCGCCATCCGGTCGTAGCGCACGACTGGATCGCCCTGATTAGTCGTATCGCACACGCCTCCAAATCCGGCCCACAGGGTGTTGCCCTGCCTCGGACCCAAGAGGCCGGTACCAGTCCGGTCAAAGACCTCGAATTGGAGATTCACCCACTGGACATAGTTATTAGGACCGACGTCACCATTGGTGTCCGGAGGGAGGACGCCATCGATATTGTTGACACCTTCAAAGTTGGTGCTGGTCGATGGCATGCTGGCGGCGCCCGCCGTCGTCTGAATCGAGTTCGTAGCCGTCGGGAGCCTGGCGCCGGATTGGCCGGGGCGGCGGAGCGGGCGATGCGGCTGGTTGCCTTTGCCAGCCGGCGCCACGGGGCTGGCGTGCATGGCTCGGAGGGCCGGCGAGACGTCGTTCTTAAGCGACTGAATGACCACGGGATCGCCGGCTGCCGCGGCCCGCACAGGAATACCGGAAAGGACCTGTCCGATTACGGCCGCAACCGCCAACCCCGCCCCGAGAACTCGCCTGCGGACCAACTCGAAGCGTAGTGTCACGCCCGCTTACCTAGAAGTCAACGGGGCCGGTCATCTTGGAGATGTGGGTCCTCGGTGTAAAGCGACCGAACGCTAGTTACGGGCCGGCTCGAGCGCGGCGCGTGCTCGGCTGATGTCGTCCACGCCGACCACCACGCGGGTCTCGGTCGCCAGATAGACGAATCGTAGGTTCACGCCGGCCTCCGCCAGCCGTTGCATGAGCATGGAGAGCTCGCCGGGACGGTCAGGCATGGGAAGGACCAGCACCTCTAGTTCGCCTTCGATGGTGTAACCGCCTGCCCGAAGCGACGAACGGGCGGCGCTCGGATCGCGGGCTAGGACATGGACCACGCCGTCGACCTCGGTCAGGCCCTCGATGTTGACGCCAGAGCGGCTCAGTGTGTCGACGACCCTTGCTAGCTCGCCCGGACGATCCGCCGTCAGCCTCACCGTCAGGTCGCGGCCCATCGGGAGCCAATTGTAAGCTCCAGCTTTAGGGGGCCTTGACGAAGCCCGTCCGGCGGACCAAACTGCTGTCGTCGTGGTGATTTGCTCCAAATGTGGCTTTCGCAACGCGGACGGTGTGGAGTTCTGTGCCAACCCGAAGGGCTGTGGCGCGTTCCTACCCTACGAGGGGACGAAGACGGAGGCGCTCAGCGGGGGAATTACTGTCTCGGTAGCGCCGGCTGTGGTTACCGTCAAGCCAGGCGAGGAGGCGACCGCCGAAGTTCGGATCCGCAATAGGAGCAATGTGGTCGACCAGTACGAGATCAAGGTGGTGGGCGAGCCGTCGCGCTGGTCCCTTACCGAACCGACCACCCTGTCGCTCTTTCCGGACGCCGAAGGCGTGGTCCAGGTCCGGTTTCGTCCCGTTCGATCGTCCGAAGTCGCCGCTGGGCGAAAACCGTTCTCGGTTGCCGTGCAATCGAAGGCGTCGGCGAACATGTCCGCCTACCAGGACGGGACGATCGATGTAGCGCCCTTCCGCGAGGCGGCGCTCGCGATCGTACCCCGGACGGCGCGCGGAGGCGAATCGGCGAGCTATCGCGTCACGGTCGAGAACCACGGCAACGTCCCGCTGCAGGCGACGGTCGAGGGGATCGACGCCGACGAGCTGCTGACCTTCCGCTTCGATCCTCCAGAACTGCTCGTCGCGCCGGGGCAGTCGGCCTATGTCCAGCTGCTGGTCCAGCCCCGCGCCACGTTCTTTGACGGCCCGCCGCAGCCGCATGCCTTCAAGGTCCAGCTGCGCGCGGACGGCACGCCGCCGATGACGGCCGACGCCACACTGCTCCAGGAAGCGGTTCCGCGGCCCGTTCGGAAAAAATTCCCTCTGGTCCCCGTGCTGCTCGGGGTGCTGCTGCTCGGGGTGCTCGCCGGCGCCTTCGTCGAACGCGATCCGCTGATGCAGGCCGTCGGCTTGAAGCCCACCGCCGCGACGTCCGGCCTACCTTCTACCGCAGCAACGAAGACCGCCGCGCCGACAGCCACCCCGGCGCCAACGCCGACGCCGATCGTCGCGCCCATCCTCGTTGAGGTGCCAAACGTTACCTGCATGACGCCGTTGGTCGCACAGCAGGCCATCGAGAAGGCCGGATTCACGTTCAGGGGTAGCTTCGTGGCCAATGCGTTCTATCCCAAAGACACCGTGTTCAAGTCGCAACCAGTGGCGCTGGGCCAGGCGCCGAAGGGATCCGACGTGACGGCCTTCGTGTCGACCGGGCCGGACCCCGGCACGATTGCGGCCCTGAATCCGTGCCTCCACATCATCCGCGTGCTGCCGTCGGACATCTTCCAATTGATCAGGCCGACGGCGACCCCTTAGCACACGCTGGGTCCCACGAGGGTCATGCCCAAACAGGCATCGCCCGGTGTCCGAAAGACTAACCTCGGGCCTCTAGGCCGGCGCCCGGCTGCGGCGTATGCATGATCCTGGGCCATGCCCCTAGCCAACGCGCGCCTCAAAGACCGTAGGGCTCGGATCGTTGAGAGGCCATCCGATCGAAGCCAGCCCGCAAGGGTTTCAGCGGGACATCAGGAGTCGACGCACCCCACTGTGCTGTCCCCTTTGCTGCCCAGCGAGTGGCTGACGGCCCCGATGCTGTTGCGGCTGCAGCGCCTCGCCGGAAATGACGCGGTTGGCCAGTTGCTCGCCCACGCCCGGCCCGCCGTCGTGCAACGCGTCACGTTGGGCTGGAAGGATGCGGACCAGGATTCGTGGAATGCCGGCGAGGTCACTGTCAACGCCAAGGGTGGCCGGGCCGCGGCCGGCGAGGCGGGCGTCGTGCGAATCCCGGTCAGTGGCATCGCCGCCGGGAACAAGGGACCCGTCAAGAAGGAGATGGGGGGCAGCTCGGATCCTAACTTCGACCCGAAAGCGAAGAAGGCATCCGTGGCCGTCTCGACGGTTACGAAGGAGGCCGTCGGCGACGAGACGGGCGGGCGGGCGATCGTCATCGTGCCGCAAGGGTTGCCGCCGGGCAAGGTGGACATCCTGTTCCACCTGCACGGCCACACCATCGGTTACCGGCAGGCCAAGCGCAAGAAGGGTGCGGCGCCACCACCGCGCGACGTGCAATACGACCGAATCGAGCAGCAGATCCTGGCCGCTGCCGGCGAAGGCTTGCCGATGGTAGGCATCCTTCCCCAGGGCGCCTTCTATTCCGAGTTCGGTCCCGGCGGCCAGGCCGGGCTCAACGCCGACCAGTACATCGATGAGGTGTTTAGTCTCGGCGTACCCGAACTCAGCAGGTTGACGCCGGGCCGCGTCACGCTATCCGGCTGGAGCGGTGCCGGCCTCGGCATCACGCAGATGATCGGTGGGTCGCAGGCGGCCGCGGCGGGCAAGAAAGTGCCTGGCGGGAAATACGGGAGCTTGCTTCCGACGGCGGATTTCGACGGGCTGTTCCTGTTCGACGCGATCTACGGCTCCTGGCTGGGGCCCATCTGGGATTTCCTCCATGGGCGGCTGCGGGCGGAGCTCACCCACCTCGTCGGTCTGGGGGCTGGCGGCGCCGATCCCACCGAGGTCGCCGCCGATCCCACCAAGGTCGCCGCCGCGCAGGAGGCGTACCTGGCATCCGAAGGCTTCCGTTTCCGGGGCATCTACACGCTCAAAGGTGGGTGCAAGGGCAACTACGAAGCGTTGCGGGACAAGCATCTGGACACCGAATGGTTCGGCTCACACGCCGTTGCCGCTCTCCCGGAAACGGTGCGCAATCGCTGGAAGGCCAACTACGAAGTTGGCCTCTCGGGCGAGCGGGGACACAACATCATGATTGGCAGGGAAGGGGGCCCCGACCAGGAAAACCTGCTGAAGGCGATCGAGATGTTGCCAAAGAAAACGCCGTCGGCGGCCGCGCATGGGCGTGCCGTGCCGGCGCCCGCGGCCGCGCGCCGCCCGCCACAACAGGTCGCTGCGCCGGGGCGGCAGCAGCCGTCGCCCGCAGCGTCGACCGCGGGCAGCCCGAACGACTTGCTGATCGAGGCGGCGGTGGCGCTCGGCCGGGCCGGAAAGGGGTCGGTGCGCCCCGAAGGGGGGACGCTCCTCCACGCGGAGGACGTCCGCGCGGCGCTGACGAACCGCGCCAAGAACAAGGCCTTGAGTGAGCGCTTCGGTGTGGCGATGGCCAAGGTAGCAGCCGTGCCGGAGGGCGCGGTCCGCATCACGGCGGCGCAGTCCGAAGCCGCCGCGCTCGTTCGGGTCCTCGAGCTCCAGTTCATTCTCGATCCCACCCGCTCGGCGCTCGAACTGTTGCCGCCGGATCGCACGAAGCACTGGCGGGACTTCCAATGGGAGGAAAACGACTACCCGGATGGCCCGGTCGGCGCCCACGAGGACGAGGCCAAGCAGATGACCGCCGAGATGACCAAGGTCCGACCGGAGCGACGGCCCAACATGGGGTCGAACGCCGTCCTGGTCGAAAAGCAGGCGACGCCCGAGCGCTGGGCCTTCATCACCTCGCGCGCCCTCGCGGTCAAGGGGGAGTCGGGGCAGAGCCTCTTCGAGGAGGCGGGCGACTCGTTCGTCAAAATGCGCGAGGCGGCGAAGGCCGACGGCGTCATCCTTCATATCCGCGACGGGTTCCGGACTCATCAGAAAGCGGAGGCCCATGCCAAGAAGGCAAAGAATCGGATGGCCGTCGCCAAGTTTTCGTCGCACTCTCTGGGGCTCGCGGCGGACCTGCAGATGTCGGCCGGCTCACAGCATTTCTTGGAGACCACCACGACGCCGATGCAGAACGTCGCCGACATGCGCGCGGCCCCAGCGCACAAATGGATGGTGCTGCGCGGCGAGGCGTTCGGCTGGTACCCGTTCGGCTACGAGCCCTGGCACTGGGAATACAACCCGCCCGGTCTCAAGGACCGCTTCTTCAATGGCGCCCCGCCCGGGGTGAACCCAGCAGCACCCGCGGAAACGAGCGCCGCGGCGCCGGTTGCGAAGCCCGCCGCCGGCCCGGTGCAGAAGCCCAAAGCCGCCGAGGAGAAGAAGCCGTCCGCCGCCGCCACAAAGGCCGCGGTGAGCGACGACAAGTTGAGCGGCGCGCACTGGACGAAGCAGTTCCCGGGGAGCAACAAGGTCGACGCGCTGATCGAGCCTTTCAAGAAGAACGTGACCTCCTTCATGGGGATGCTCCGCTCCAACAAGGCCGATATCAGTGTTGCGGCCACCTACCGGCCGCCGGAGCGTGCCTGGCTGATGCACTGGGCGTGGTTCATCGCCAAGGGCAAGATCAGCTACTCAAAGATCGGCACCATCGCAAACCCGTACAAGATCGACATCGTCTGGGACCACGGCGACAAGAAATCAACCTTGAAGGCCGCGCAGGCGATGGTCGCTGCCTACAAGATGAAGCACCAGGCGGCGCTCACCTCCCAGCACACCGCGCGCAAGGCGATCGACATGAACATCTCCGGCCTCCCTGAGGTCCTGAAGATCGACGGCAAGGACTATCCCATCGGCACGGCAGACCCGAAAGAGAATAAGGCGCTCTGGTTCATCTCCCAGCACCAGTTCGCAGTCGTAAAGCGAGCGGACGATCCACCGCACTGGTCCGTGGACGGGGAGTGAGGACGCGGGGAGGTCCGTCTGTCGCACTCCCGCGCTACGGCATTAGGGATTGGCGAGCTCGAAATGCATGAAGTCTTTGGCGGACTTCCAGGCGCCTCCCCAGCCGAGGCCGGCATTCTGTAAGCCTTCCACGAGCGCCTTCGGGAGGTTGAGGAAGCCGTGGGCGGCGTAGCCGTTGAGCGCATTCCGGCGGCTGTGGATCGCCTCCACCAAGGCTTTTTGCCTCGCATAGCCCGGGGGATGGGGGTGTTGCGCCTGCATCGTCGCAAGCGTCTGCTCCTGCTGGGTGACCCAGGCATCGTTGAAGTTCTGCTTGAAGAGATCGCTTGCCGAGGCGAGTGTGTCGTAGTCCGCCGTGGCCAGCAACCCGGCCGTCAGCACCGTGCCACAAACCGCATTGACAACCCGAAAGTCCGAGGCGGAGGTGAGGTGCGGATTGCTCGATGGATCGATATCGATGGCCTTGCCGAGCGCATGGTTGGAGAGGCTGTTGATGCTGTTGTTGAACGTGCGCGGGACATACGACCATGTCCCCTTGTCCAGCGTAAAGGTGTGGCCGGCCGTGGTCAAAGCGGTCTCGGCGGCGGTCAGCGCGGTCTTGAGGTCGGCGTGTCCCTCTGTATGGCGGTTGTAGAACGTGATGCCGACGATGTTGGTGGCCAGATAGTTGGCCGGATCGGCGATCCCTCGCGCCTGGTAGAGCCGCTTCAGGTTCAGGTAGGAGCGGTGCGGGTCGCCGCCAAAATTGTTATCGAAGGCGCTGTGCATGTGCGGGTTGGCGTTCCATTCCGCGAGTGCGCTGGTGATGTAGCTCAGCGGATCCGCGACCGCCGGGTGCGTCCAACTGGCGACGACGTGGCGCACCGCATCGTAGGCCTGCCAGGTCGGATAACGCGTGTGCAGGGCAGGCGCACTCGTCCACTCGGTCTGCCCCACGGTCTGGGGCGGCGCGGCGGCAGGCGCTGCCGGTGGAGCCTGACGCTGAACAGCCCGGAGGAGCTGGTCGACCGCGGCATTGCCGGCGGTCCGCTGAAGGTCCAGCAGGTAGTCAGGCTGGAGCGCGGGCGCCGTCGCGCCGCGCCGCCGCGGGGCCGCATGGACCGCAGCAGGCCGGGGCCCGGAGATCTTGACGCCGGCTTCCACCGGCATCAGCTTCGCCCCGGCCGGGCGTGCTCACAACGGTCAAAAGGTGCGACTTGAGGGCAGAGGTTCCTGCCCAAACGGACGTGGGGTTCGCTCCGGGGAGCGGGAAGGAGGATTCGCCGGTTCACACAATGGGGGATGGAGATTGCTTGGGCAGTCGTTCGGCTGCTTTTCAGGCGGCAAGGCGGCTACGGGGCACGATGATCCCGCTGGCCCGTCGTACCCAAAGCACGTCGTCGCTGGTCGGGACCATCGCTAAGGACTCTTGATGGCGATGCTTATTGAGGTCATTCATGATTTTGAGGACGTGCTTTCCGAGCTGCAACGGGTCGACGCGATAGGGCTCCCATTTATCATGCGACCACTTCTCCATATTGGCCGTCATCTCGAACCACCAGAACGCCCCCCTGCGCCGGGGGTCGGCAATCTTGTGGAAGACGCTGGAAGGAATGAAGAAGACGGGGTCCGCAAATCGCATCAACTCGATGTCGAGCTGTGCGATGAAGTACCAGAAGTAGGGATTGTTGACAACCCGCGTCGCCCGGACGGGGAACTGGCAATACATATATCGGCCGCGCCGGCCGGGCTGCCGCCGGAGATTCCGAACACTTTTCACCTGAGATGCGAGGCCGAAGCCGTACTGGCCATGGACGTGGATCTCGTAGTCCCTCCGCTCATCGTCAGTTAGGGGGGCAGCGACTTCTATGCGACCGCCAGTACCAAGCATGAGGAGCTTGGCGAACTCCTGCTGGGCGATGAGACCCTGCTGAACCAGGCTAATCGGCACACAGGTTTAACGAACGAGGTGCCCCCACCCTGCCCTCCCCCAGAGAGGGAGGGGAAAAGGCTTTTTTAGTAGCAGCCGCCGGCGAGCTGGCCGCCGATGCTGGACATCCAGTAGAAGCCCTGGCCGGGGACGTAGAGGGCAACACCGGTCGCGTTGTTCCCGTAGCTCGAGTAGTTGCCTGCGAACCATACCCCATGGCTGTCGGCGAACGGCGGGCTGTAGGAGCTGAACCCGGTGGCTCCGCCGTACGGGGGATTGTAAACGCCGGCGATCGCGGAGGCGCTCGACGGACTGCTCGCAATCCAGATCTCGTTGCCAGAGCCATTTATGTAGTAGACGCTGATGATGGGGTTGCCCTGGGCGTCGAAACCACTGACCCCGACCTGGGCTCCGGTCCGCGAGAACCATTCGGAGATCGAACCCGTCTTGAGGTCGAGCCGGATGATGCTATTGGTCGCGCCCTGGGGAACGGCAGACGTGGCCGTGCCGTACGCCGCTGTGGTAGTGGCCGCTCGCCAGTAGCCGGTCTTCGTGATCTGCCGGGGCGTCCCTGAGAACGGGTAGAGCCACAGGCCTGCGGCGTTGGGGTCCTCGGCGTACGCGCCGTCTGATTCGACCGCAACGATGGTCCAGGCGTGGCCTTCGCCCACTTCGGTCTGCGTGTTAGTGGCAACGCTCACGATGTAGATCCCGTCCGCCGGCGCATAGGCATAGCGACTGCCGTCTGGCGACAGCTGGCTGATGGGGACTGGTACCCATTTCGAGAACTGGCGGTCGTAGCTCAGAGTCCCGTAGCCTGGGCCGTAGCCCGGCCCGGGTCCGCCAACCGGTGCTGGCGTCGGCGTAGGCGAGGGGACGGTCACGCTACTGCTCGGATCCGCGATGAAGTTGCCGCCGGGAAACACGATGAAGCCGCCGCTCCCAGGCGGGCCGGCAAATACCGGAAGCCGGCAATCGAGCGCTGGGCGCGGACCCGTTGGCAGTCCAGCCGACACCGGTGGATAGAACGGCGGGTAGGAGCCGCTGACCGGATTGCCAGCCGGTGGATAGGGCCCCGAGAACGGATTAGTGTCGGGGCCTGGCCCTGAGGCTGGATTGCCAGCGGGTGGGTATGGGCCGGAGGCCGGGTTGCCAAAAGGTGGTGGATAGTTGCCCTGGCCGTTCGGGTTCGACTTGATGGCGACCGTTGCCACCGTTTCACAGCCACTCGCGATGCCTTTGAGACCGAGCGCCTTGGCCGGTGCGCATCGCAGTGGGGTGGTGAAGGTGATCGCGGTAATGATCACCAGCAGCGACACGACGCTGACAGCGATGGCGAGGACGGGGCGGCTACGAAGGAACTGGAGCCGGTCCATGAATCCCAGGCCAGCGCGGCGGTTCATGCAGGTAAATCGCTCCCCAGGTACATTCGGTTACGGCGTCGTGAACTCCGCCAGCAGCGCTCGGTTTGCTGGATCGAAGCGATCCAACTCGACCGCTTTCTCCGCCGCCGCTCGTGCGGCGGCCCAACGGCCAAGGTCCCGATCTGCCAGGGAAAGGTTTCGATACACGAGCGGATTGTAGGTCCCGAGCGCGGCCGCATCACCATATGCATCAGCCGCCCTCGACCATTCCCCGCGCTCGAAGGCGACGTTGCCAACCTCGACCGCGTATACGCTCTCGCGGGGCGCCAGGTTCCGTGCCTGTGCGGCGGCGGTCTGCGCCTGGTCGAGCTGGCCCCAGGCGTCGGCATTGACCGCGGCCAGTAGCTGTGAGTCGGCGCGGTACGGGAATACGGTGCCGATGACTATCAATGCACTCAGTGACGCGATAACCAGCCCCCACCCTGCCCTCCCCCAGAGGGGGAGGGGAAATCGTGCTGCTGCCCTCCCCCAGAGGGGGAGGGGAAATGCTGGCGTTCTCGGCGAGAGGGGGAGGGAAAGAGGGAGCGTGCGGGTTGCGCCCCACGACTCCATGGCGGCGGCGGCAAAAATCCAGAAGGGCAGCGATGCCGCGAGAGCAGAGAAGTTGAGCTGGAGGGTGAACTGGTAGGCAATCCATCCGGCGAAGATGGCGACGGCTCCCTCCCGTCGCCGTCCTCGCCAGAATGCGCGAACGAAGGCCGCCAGCACGAGCGCGTACGCAACGAAACCGACCAGCCCCTGGGTCGCGGCCACCTGCAAGGACTCGGCGTGGGCCTTGTCCCATTGCTGCCGTCCGAGGTACGTGGTCTGAAACCGTGGAAAGACAAGGCCGAAGTTGTCGGGGCCGTAGCCAAGAAGCGGGCGGCTTGCCGTCAGCCGTATCGCGTCGCGCCAGAGGGCCGGCCGATCGCCGGTAAGGCTCAGTTCATCGATCTTCTGCTCGGTGCGAACACCGGCGCTCAGCCGCAGGCTGCCGACGATGACTCCCGCGAGGAGGATGACCAAGAGGCACGCGATGCCGAACCGAAATGTCGGCCGGTAACCACCGACGAGCAAGACCACGGCGGCCAATGCCGTCCCCAGCCACGCGCTCCGGCTCAGCGTGAGGAGCAGAGCGGTGCCGATAATCGCGATGAGGTTCAGGGCGATGACGCGTTGACTCCACGATTTTGCTTCGATCAGCTCGCGGTAGGCGAGAGGGGAGAGCATGGCCAGAAACGCGCCAAGAACGTTCTTCTGGCCGAGCGTTCCGAACGCCGGCACCAGGGCTCCCTGCGTCGTCGAATCGGTGATCGTCTGCAAGATCGCAACGACGGCGGCCAGGTAGCCGCTTGCGAGGAGGATTCGCATGACCGTGCGCGCCTCGCCGGGACCGGACAGGGTTTGCACCGACAGCCAGAAGAGCGCCGCGTACGTCACGATGGTGAGCAGGCCGTCGTAGCGCGAGTAGGTGCCGAACACGGCCACGTTCTGGTTGTAGGCGAAGACGGTCGACAAAAGGGCCGAAACCACGAAGGCAAGCAGCGGGAGATCGAGCGGAGTTCGCTTGATCGTCAGGGATCCACTGACAAACGCTCTTGTGATGAAGACGATCAGCAAACCGATGACGAGAACGCGTGCCAGCAGCAGCTTGGGCAAAACGTATCGGTCATAGGTGCCCAACCAATAAGCGAGAGGCAGCAAGAACGTCCCCGCGCGCAGGAACCAGCGCTCGATGCCAGCAAGCCGAGCTGGCGTCACCAACCCCTGCCGCTCTCCACGATCCCGTAAACGTAGGGCTCCGATCTCCGGTTATGGCGCCTGTCCAAAACACATTGGCGGCAGTTGGGATTCTTGGCGCCCGGCTTGGTGCTGCCGGAGTCGGTTACCGAGGGCTTTCCCGAAGCCAGGCGGCGACGGCTGCAGCGCGCTTGTGGAGGCCGTGTTCCAGGAACAGGCGGTCGAGATGCGACTGGATCGTTCGCGGCGAGAGGCCCAGGCGCGAGCCGATCTCCTTATCCGACAAACCTGAGGCCACGAGCTGGAGAATTTCCGCCTGCCGGCGCGTCACGTGCATCACGAGTCTTCGCCAATCCCGCTTTCGAGTTGATCGAAATTCCGCTGGTACGCCATCCGCATGAATTTCAGCGCTTCCTCCGCCTGGCCGCGATCTCGAAGCAGATCGCTGTACATGGCCGTCAGCTCAGCCAGCTTCGTCAGGGCCTCGCGTTCGAGCAGCATTCGGAATGCCCGGCGGAAGCGCTCATCGGCGATCGCGTGATTGCCGAGCTTCTCGCGTGCGCACCCCTCCACGGCCAGCGCCGTCGCTTCGTACATATGGTCCTGTGCGGCCACGGACGCCGCCGCACCATCAACCGCGAGCCGGATGGCGTCCTCCAGCGCGTTCTCACGCAACGCATAGCGGGCCAGCTCGGTGGTTGCGGCCGCGATCGCGCGCAGGTCGTTGAACTGCCGAGCTTGCTCTAGGCACTCGGCCTGATACCGTCGGGCTTCCGCGATGTTGCCGCTGGCGAAATACGCGTCGCCGAGATTGCTCAAAATTTGGTTGGCGATCCTCTGCTGACCGATCTGCCGGTGAATGTTCAGGGCGCGATCGCAGTGTTTGATCGCAAGCGCCAGCTCGCCGGCGGCGCGGGCCGTAATGCCCAGCGCCATGTGGGCGTTGGCCATTCGCAGGAGGCTCTCGGCGTCGGTCGCCGCGCGCAGCGCCTGCTGCAGGTAGGTGATCGCCTCCTGGGTTTGGCCCACGCGGTACGTCGCCTGGGCAAGGTTGGTCAAGACCCGGGCGCGTAGATCCTGGTCGCCCTGCCTCGACTGGTCCAGCCAGTGGAGGGCCCGCAGGCTGGCTTCGATCGAACCGCTGAAGCGTTCGTCGGAGCCAAGCACGCCGCCGATCTCGGCGTAAATGGCGGCGTTCAATTCCGGGTCGTCTGGAGGGGCCAGGGCCGCCGCCTTATATAGGTTGGCCAGCGCCCGCGGCGTCCGTCCCATCGACCAGGCGGCAACACCCCAGAGCCGATGGAGGTCGGCGCGCTGGTTCGCGGTCAGCGGGAGGGGGAGCGCTTCCCGGATCAGCCCCAGCGCCTGTGGAGCCTGGCCCGCTTTGACGGCCAGCTCCACAGCCCGGAGAAGGTACCCAGGGTCGGTCGGGAGGCGCTCCTCGACGAAATGGGAAAGCGGGTGACGGAGCCGGTCCGCCAGCAGGCGCAACTTGGGCAGGGAAGGGGTGATCCGATCGCGTTCGACCAGACTGATGAAACCTTTGCTGGCGACTCCGCTGGCGAGCTCTTGCTGGGTCAAACCCCGGGCGAGGCGTGCGGCCTTGAGCCTGGTCCCAAGTGAGTTCATTGTCCCTCTCAGTGTTTAGTCAGAATAAACTCGCGTCACATACTATATTGACAGGAATAGGGGCGAGTGTTAGGTTGGGCGCGCTGCCGTCACACGGGGTTCATGACGTAAGGGGTTGGGGAGATGAACCGAATTGCTCTTCGCATCGCCGTTTTCGCCACCGTAGTCGCCGCATGGCTGGCGACGACCGCCGAGATCTGGCCGGGCTGGAGACCCTCGTAAGCTAGAGCCACTTTCGGGGGAGGGGGATCGTGGAACCGCTGAAGCGTGGCGTCGAAACCTCGGAATTCTGGGGCAAAACGTTGCTCCAGCTGGTCAGTGTCGGGCTGGCGTTTTACGTGTCGCAGAATCCGGGCCACCTCACAGGCGACCAGCAGAACTCGATCATGGTCGTCGCAGGCCTGGTAGTGCCGCCGGCTCTCGAGCTCGCCTACGGCTTCTACCGGACGTGGCTGAAGCGTGCGCACGCGCTGTCGCCGCACACCGTCGTGCGCTCGGCGCGCCGGCCTGAATGACCTCCCGATTGGTGCGCACGCGCACGCGCGTGATGCAGCACCTTCGGCGTAATCGGGGCCGGTACG
>Ga0070698_100005087_pt1 | contig 14400 bp, 12 predicted proteins | sample KBSK1502metaG_FD_65477 | JGI IMG/M metagenome (GOLD analysis project Ga0070698, IMG submission 65477) | Corn, switchgrass and miscanthus rhizosphere microbial communities from Kellogg Biological Station, Michigan, USA - KBS K1-50-2 metaG | ecosystem: Host-associated > Plants > Roots >...
GCCGTAGGCGTCTAGAATCACTCTCGCGTCGGGGGCTGGCGCAGTTTGGCAGCGCGCACGGTTCGGGACCGTGAGGCCCCGGGTTCAAATCCCGGGCCCCCGACCAAATTTTGAATACGAACCAGGCTCCGCACCGGCTAGTTACGTGACAACGCCGCTGTACTGGTGTAGCACGGATGTAGCACGGATTTCCAAAAGCGCTCTTCGCTATCAGGACCGCTTCCGCCATTAGCCACCACCTGAGTCGATGAGCGACGACATCGTGGCCATGGAGAGGACTGTTCGGCGAAGCCCGCCTGGGTGCTTGCCGAGCCGATAAGAATCAGCCCTCTGGGTCTATTCGTTCCGGGTCAGCCGTCGGGGGCGTAGCCGGGGAATCGGAGGAGTCAGCGGCCGATGCGGACTGTGCCTTTCTGTGCTCCTCCACTGCGGCCACGAATTCTTGATGGCGCTCAACGACTTCGCTTGGTGACAACACAAGAAGGCCGTTGCCGCCGCCTGCCTTGAAGTCGACAAGCGCGCCGGCGATTTTCTCCACTTCTTTATGGATGTCGTCGAGGGTCTTAGGGTGGATTGGGCTTGTGTTCCTGTACAAGCCAAGATCCAGATCCATCCGGTCCCGAAATCGCCGGCGGTCCTCGCCTCGATAGACGACCGTGGCGACATAGAGATCGTCGCTCTCAGCCCGACTGAAGAATGTGTCGAAGAAGGTTTCGATGACCTGACCTGGAGGCAGCGAGCTAATTCCCTGCTTGAAGATCTGAAGGTCCATGACTTTTATGGGGAGGCTGTTGGTCAGCGGACGATCAAAGGTGAAGCGAATGTCTCTAGCCATTACCATGCCAAGGTTCGAGATCCTGAGATAGATCATCGACGTCGGCAGAACATGAAAGTCGATCACTACAAAAGGGCGGACTTGAGCCTCGCGGAGGACGCGGGCTTCATGCAACTGTCGAGCAGCCACCAAAGCGGCCACGACTAGGATCAATGCAGTCACGGAGCCAGCCATCGCGGTCACCATCAACCAAAGACCCTGGTGGCGCTCGGGGTCTTGCAAGGCGGCCAACAAGGCGTTCAGGGCAGCCGTGATATCTCCCACCTGGACTTAAGTCGCGGCTTCAGCGGAGACCTGGTCACGCCCATTCTTGTGAGCCACCTGACGCCACCTACGAACTTCGGCCGCATCGCCTCGCGCGACTGCGGTGCGTATCCGTTCCAGATCATGTAGTCGTCCAAGTCCTGCTCGGTCAGCATCGTTCCGGATTATGGACGCCGTTTACGGCTCGTCGTCGAGCCCGCCGAACTGACCGAACTTAGCCCCGCCCACCTCATACCAATCCGGGGCAAACGTCCCATGCGTGCCATCGGTTTGGATGGTGTGGATGCCGGGCGCGATACTCGTGTACTGAGTCGCCGTGACCGTACCCTCGCGCGGAGTGGGAGCGGTCGGAGGCTCAACGTATGAACCGCAGCAGCCGCAATAGCCAACGTTGTGCATCCCGGTCTCGACTTCGAAAGGCTTTGCGACAAGCCGCGGGCTTAGACGCGAGTCTGAACAAAGCGGGCAGAAGCCTTGACGCAGCTGCTCATCCCAGCTCGGGTCAGACGTGCTCACTTGAACACCGTGGTAGTCACATTGGAATCCGAATCCTGCCTGCCCAAAAGTTTGCGCCATTGCATTTCCTCCTACCCGCGACTGCGTAGTGATTTGAGCCTGGCGCAAATCTCCGCAGGGGCAACGGCGCCAACCGCGACCCACCCCCGACACCGGAGGGAGTTTGGCTCCCCGCAGTTGCGGGGCTTGTTCTAAGTCTACGACCCACCAGCCACGCGCCCCCAGGACTTCAAGGCGCACTCGAGCTTGCGTGTCAGTTCTCGCGACCCACGATTCGCCGCCCAAAATCCACCACATTGTGGCATAGATTACGCGCGCGTGCGCTAGCGCGCCCGCTCGGGCGCGTCAATGCGGGGCACCAAAGTGTGCAAATCGCCTACTCCAACCTGCTATAGTCGAGAAGGTGACGAGTTCAGTGCGGTACGCGCCTTGGGGCTCAAGCCGTTGATCCAGGCACCAAAGCGACTCGTGATGCTGTGTCAGCGCGATGACAAGGCGGTCTTTGCGACTCGGTCCGCTGCTCTCAAACACATGCGGCGCCTGCGCGAGGCAGGCCATTACTACGCTGCAGATCTTCGGCCGTACCGCTGCGTAGCTCACCGAGTCTTCCATTTGGGTAGGACACTTTGGTGAGCGGCGCTGGGCCCACCCATCTTCAAGCTCGCTCTCGAAGCACCGATGTTCAGGCGACCTCTGGCGTGACCGAGGTGGACGTGCGATCAGTCTTGAGATCTGCGCATCGACCAATGAGAGCAAAGGAGATCGCTCGGGTGCTCCGCGACGTATATCGAGAAGAGCATGTTCAAAAGGCCGATGTAAACCGCGTTCTCAGATTGCCCGCTGGCTTTCAGCGTCACGACGACGGCACTTGGAGCCTCGCAACGGATCCCGGTTCTTTCGAGGGAGCAGCTCCAATCGATCCCAGGAGCTCAGCGGGTGTTAGTGAATCGCTGGACACATCGCGCTTGTGGGAGGAAGTCCTTCGACTTGACCACTGGCAGTCAAAGCTTGCCTATCTTCCCGACGCTGAAAGGCTAGTCGTCCGTCGTCGTCAGCCGACCCAGATCCAAAGCGGAGGTCCCCGCCGGCAGTTGCCGCTGAGTTATGTGGCTCGAACTCTAGCGCTCGATCCCGAGAGGCCACTGCGCCTGAGCGACATCAAGCAGCTCGAAGTAAGGGGCTTGAGGAGGATTGTCGCCCTTGCAGGAGAGACGCAAGGGGGTTCGAACGGGTGAACTTCAAGGAGGCTAAATCGATGTGCTATTGCTCAACGTCTGACTCGCAGATCGTCACGGATATTAATCACGTAGCTGTGCCGACCGCGGCCCTAGCGGAGATTCATTGCTGGCGGACCATTTGCCGCGCACGCGGAAGGAACTATTCCAGGGTCGACGCCACTTCTTGGAGCCAACTCTGCACAAAACGGGGATACATCATCAGGCGACAGGACCGGTACTAAATTAGATGCGGCCAAAAGAAACGAGGAAGGATTCCTAGCCTTGCCAAGTCGGTTCGGTTCCCCAGGTCGGTTCGATCGTTGCGGCGTCACTGGCGCGGTGTACGGACCTATGCTACCGCCGGGCGTGGACCTGGAGGCGCTGAATGACGAGCTCAAGCGACAGCGGGACGCCAAGGCAGCAGCCGTATCGGCCATCACCAAGACTGGAGGGCAGGCCGCGAAGCCATCGACAAGATCGGCCTGGGTGCCAATTCCGAGATGGGAAACTACGTCGCAGAACCGGTCTGAGCGGCGCGCGGCGAAGCGGCGGGCAAAAGCCCGTCGGAGAAGAAGATAAAAGGTCGGGTCATCTGGGGCGAAACGCGAATTGAGGTGGGCGGACCCTGCGAACCGAAGCCCCGACGACCTTCGCTGGGCTCACCTATCGATGCAGCCCGCTTAGCACCGAGTTGCATTCTCTCCGCTCATTGCTGCGGATAATCCGTCCCTATCGACAGCACGTCGCCTACGGCCGGATCCCGGAGGTCGGGATTCAGGCAGCAACCGAACGGGGTTGGCGGGCGTACGCGCGCAACAATCCGGCCGGCGAGGTGATAAGCGCCCTGGTCAGATGCTCAAGCGCACTTCATTCACTCGTCTTAACCTATCGAGGGATGCGCAGGGTCTGTTCTAACACGTCGGGCTAACTACCCGGAGGAGGACAGCGATGGTTGAGCGTCAGCCAATGTCTGATCTCGTCGTGATCGTCCCCGGGATCACGGGATCGGTTCTCCAAGTCGACAACGAAGACGTTTGGGCGCTGTCTGGTCGCGCCGTCATGAATGGGGTAGTAAGCCTCGGCCGAAGCGTCGCACGCCTAAAGCTGCCCGATGGTTTCGGGGATACGTTGCCGGAGAAGGAGGGCGAGGGCGAACCCGCTGACGGCGTGGAGGCGACCAAGTTGATGCCAGACCTGCATGTGATTCCGGGCCTGTGGAGCCCGATCAAGGGATACTCGGCACTCTCCACCTTCTTTACAAGCAGATTCTCGATGACACCCGCCACGCTCCAACGGCCCGGCAACCTCATGGAGTTCGCATACGACTGGCGGCTGTCGAATGCCGTCAATGGACGAAGGCTGGCCGCTGAAGCCCTGCCGCTCCTTGAGCACTGGAGGAAGCAGGCGGCTAACCCCGACGCCAAGCTAGTCCTCGTCTGCCACTCGATGGGTGGCCTAGTGGCTCGTTGGTTTCTCGAGGTTGTCGATGGCTGGAAGAACACACGGACTCTCATCACGATCGGTACGCCTTTCCAGGGCGCCATCGGTGCTTTGGAGGCGCTCGCCAATGGTGTCTCGTTTGAGTTGGGGCCGTTTCGCAGGGACCTGTCGCAGTTAGTGAGAAGCTTTCCGTCTGCCTACGAGCTCCTCCCGACCTACCCCTGCCTGGATGTAGGAGGGAGCAACGTGAGGCGGCTCAGTGAGGTATCAGGCCTCGGCCTCAATGCGAAGATGCTCGCTTCCGCCACCCTACTCCACACGAGAATCGCCGAGAAGGTGCAAAGCAGAGCCGACCGCGGCTACGACATCGTGGCTGTTAAAGGCGTAATGCAGCCTACGGCGCAATCGGCGCGAACATCTCTTCGGGGCATCGAGCCCATCCGGAGCTATAAAGGCGTCGACCAAGGTGGAGACGGCACCGTGCCAAGGCCTTCCGCGCATCCCCCCGAGTGGGACAGCGAAAGTACGGGCTATACAGTCGGGGCGTCTCAGCGGCACGGCGCGCTACAGGATTCTGAAGGCGTACACGCTCAATTGTTTATGAAGCTGACCACTGGAAACCTGGGAAGGTTCATGGGAGGCGAGGGTGTTGGATTGGACCTGCCCCACCTACTTGTAGCCGGCGAGCCACTTTGGGTTGAGGTGACTGCGGCCGAATCGACTCTGGCCCTCAACGCGACTGTAACTCCGCACGACGATCCTCGCCCGGTGATGAGCCCGCAGCTGCTCACAAACATCGGCGCGGGTCGTTATCGCACGGAGTTCGCCGACGTGCCGCCTGGAACCTACGAGGTCAAGGTCCGGCCTGCCGCACCAACCGGACAGATCAGTCCAGTATCAGACATCACAATCGTTTGGGACCCCATCGTTGCCTGAGGCGCCCTCGCAAAGAGTCGTATTGGTCGTCATTGCGCAAGAGAAATACGACTTCTGGGAGTCCCTCGATGAAGTGGCAAAAGCCACCTCTGACCTGGCCGACGCTCTCGCAACGGCTGGCTACCAACTCCTGCTGTCGCACCTGCGCGTGGGTGGAACGCGAGACGAGATCGTGACCGCGCTAGGTGGATTGCTGAACGGATTAGGGGAAAAGGATCGGCTCTTCATATATTGGGCGGGCCACGGCACCGGCAGTAGGCCCTATTACCTAGTGACCAAGGAGTCGCCCAGGCCCGACCCCACTTCATTGAACGCGATCACCGCGGACCAGCTCGGGGAGTTGGTAGCCAAGTCCAAAGCGGAAAAAGTACTTCTGATCCTCGACACATGCTACTCGTCGGCTGGGGCTCAGGCGATCGCGGTGGAAGTAGGTGCAATCTGGAATCAGCAGACATGGCAGCCCGGCCAGGAACGGTTCATTCACGTCCTGCCATCGGCGCACTCCCTCCAGAAGGCGCAGGAGGCGGTGTTCTGCCGGACTCTCGTCAACGTGTTGTTGGGCTCCGATGCCCGGGTCCGCAAATGGGGAGACGATGCGGAGTGGATCGAAGTGGGTCAGCTTCGAGACTCGGTCGTACGAGCGTTGCGAAAGGAGTTGGGCGATTCGTGGCAGCCGCCGATGCCTATTGAACACGGCTACGGGGGCGATTTTCTTCCGAACCCGCGCTATCGGGGCCCACGGCCGGTGATGGATGTTGAGAGTGGACGCCGCACCCTCGAGATACCTGATCCGCTAGACCAGGCCGCGCGTGGCATTGAGTTTGGAGAGAGCGGCTTCTATTTCAAGGGCCGCACGCATGTGCTGACAGAGATTGCCAGCTGGCTGCGTGATGGTACCGGCCTCATGGTGCTGACAGGCCCTCCCGGTTCAGGCAAGTCGGCTGTCGTTGGGCGCGTCGTTGTCCTATCTGACCCAGCCGCCCGCGCGCTGGCTAAGAGCTCTGGGTCCCTGGACGGCGTTCCTGATGAGTCTCTCCCCCCGCTGAGGAGCGTTGATATGGCGCTGCACGTGAAGGGCCTGTCTCTCCCCGAATTCGCACGGGCGATCGGGCAGAAGGCTGGGTTGGATCTTTCGATAGGTGCCTCGTTCGATCAGCAATCCTTCGTTGAACAGGTCAAGAACCTGAACCGGCCCGTGACCTTGGGGGTAGACGCTCTGGACGAGGCAAGCGAGCCTTGGCAGATCGGGCTGCTGCTTCGGCGCCTAGTCGAAGATGCCAATGCGCGAGTATTGATAGGCACCCGACGAAGCCCTGACGGCCGGACCCTGAGGGCTGGCAGTGACCGACACGCACTGCTGATTGACCTGTTCGGCGAGGGCGCAACCATTGTCGATCTGGGGGATGAGAGCGACAGCCAGGCCGATATTGCTGCCTATGTCGTGGCCCGTCTGAAGGATCCCAGTTCTCGTCACCGAGGGAACAACGATGCAATCCTCGACGCCGCTCGGCTGGTCGCGGAGAGGGCGCAGGGAGTGTTTCTGTATGCCCGGGTGGTCTCCAGGACCATGCAAGATGCATCCACCTTGGATATCAGCCTTCCCGAGGGTCCCGCGGAGGCGTTCGCTCAAGATTTGTCGATTCGCTTCAAGGAACATCGAAGCCTGGTGGACGACCTGCTACGCGCCCTGGCCTGGGCTGAGGGTGGCGGCCTGTCCCGGCAGGCCTGGATTCTGGTCGCCTCTGCAGTTTCGCCGGGCGAGACCATGTATGACGACACTGACGTCGCTTGGGTGCTCGACAACGCGGGCGTCCACATTTTGGAGACAGGCGAGGCCGGCCAAACGGTATACCGCCTGGCACACCAGTCGTTTGCCGATCAGTACCAGAGCCAAGTCGAAGATCGCGGCTCGATTCAGCAGCGGATCACCAGTGCCCTTGCTGGTGGGGCTTTGTTGTGATGAAGGGAATTGAGTGGCTAAACGCCGATCCCTATCTCATGCGTCATCTCGCCGATCACGCTGCAGCCGGCGGGATGCTCGACAGACTCGTTACTGATAGCGGATACCTCGCGGTGGCAGATCCATCGCGCCTGCTGCCGGTCCTTGGCAAAGTCACCAACGTCGAGGCGCGCCGCTTCGCCGACTTATACCGACGCACTGCCGACCGCCTTCAACGAGCGGATCCCATTGAGCGTATGGCCCTGTTGCATCTCACCGCCCAGCAGGAGGCTCCCGAGCTCGCGGACCTCCTGAAACCGCTCCTCACTCCTCGGTGGAAATGTCGGTGGGCAAGCTGCCAGCCGACTGCTCCGCACCGCCTCCTCAGCGGTCACAACGGACAGGTGCAGGTCGTGTCCTTCGGTGAGATCGACAGCAAACCAGTGATCGTGTCGGGGGGAATCGACTCCACCATCCGAATCTGGGATGCGGTTAACGGCCGACCATTAGGTGAGCCCATCGTTGATCCCGGAGGGCCAATAACTTCGGTTGTCCTGGTCGAGATCGACAGCCAGCCCGTGATTGTAAGCGGATCATGGAGTGGCCATGTGCGGATGTGGGATGCGCGAGACGGTCGACAGCTGGGGGATTCGATTGAAGGGCATCCAGAAGGGTCGGTATATCTGGCGGTAGGGCCAATCGATGGGAGGCTGGTGATCGTCTCCGCTGGCTCAGATGGAAGCATCTGGTTGCACGATGCCCGCACTGCTCGTCCCTTCGGGGAGCGGTTGACGGTAGGCAGCGTGGCGCTTGCGTCGGTAGCTCTTGGGGACATCGACGGCGAATCAGTAATTGCGTCGGGTGCGCGCGACGGTACGGTGCGGATTTGGAACCCTACGTCCCGCCGGCAGCTGAAGAAGTTCAGCGCTGGCAAGAGCGACGTGGGCTCTGTAGCAATCACAAAGCTCGATGGAGACTCGGTCCTCCTGGTCTGCACCTGGAAAGTGGATGTTGTTAACGCCAGGACAGGTCACGTCCTCGCGGAAACCAAACCACAGCCGGGTGGTCTCCTGCTGGCTGCATCAATTGGAACCATCGATGCGGAGCCCCTCATCCTGTCGGCAACGTCTGAGGGTTCGGTCCTGATTTCGGACCTTCGCTCTGGGCGGATTCGTTTCGAAGTGATAACGGGACACGAGCAGCAGGTACGTTCCGTAGTCGGGGCAGTCATCGAGAGGGTACCGTTTATTATTACCGCCGGCAACGACGGTACGGTTCGGATCACGGATTTACGAACCGGTCCAACCTCTAACGAGAACAGTGCGAAAGGGATGGCCGCCGCCGCCGTCGGCCTCATCGACGATGACCCCGTGATCGTGAGCGGCGGTGACGATGGCAAAGTATGGGTTTGGGAAAGCATCACCGGGAAGTTGTTGACAAGACTTGAATCATCCGTCGTCACCGATGCTGCGGCAGTCGCGCTTGGGCATGTCGATGGGAACCCGCTAATTGTTTCGGCGGATGGCTTTGGCAGGACCATCCGCGTGTGGGATGCTCGATCGGGCCAACCGTTGGGAAAGTCGGTCGTCGCTGACCGCGATAACTTGACTTCACTCGTCTGGGGCGAAATCGACCATGAGTCGGTAGTCATATCGGGCGGGCACAGCGGGGTGGTAAAGATTTGGAGCATTAACCGCAACGGGCTCGCCGGGGTTGTACGCGAATTGCGCAGGCATTTCGTCGACGAGATGTCCATGCGGTTGGAAAGACGTCTACAGTGGGTTACGTCTGTTGCCTTCGGAGAGATTGATGGCCAGCCGATGATCGCATCCGGCGAGTTGGATGGGCCCGTCCGCATTTGGAATGCCCGGACAGGTCACTCCTTAGGGAAGCTGTCGGTGGACTTCTTCGGGGTAACAGCAATCGCGCTCGGTGAAGTCGACGGGAACCCGTTAGTGGCGGCCGGTGGCTACAACGGTGCCGTTTTGATATGGAATGCTCGGAGCGGCCACAAGATCTTCGAATCTCCACCTGTATACAAGGGTGCCGTGACGTCCGTGGACTTCTGTAAGGTCGGTGGTGAGCCATCAATCGTGACGGGCGGTGAAGACCGGACGGTGCGACTTTGGAACATTCGCGCGGAGCAGGCTCAAACCGTACTCGAAGTGGGTGCGGCTGTTCGGGATGTGGTCGTGGCGTCGGACGGTTCATTGGCGATCGCCGTGTCTCGCGGCATCATCGTGGTGGAAGTTCCAGCTTTATCCGTCGGCTGATTAGCCGATGCCCTTAGGGCCTCGTGACCCGTCGGAGCTATTGAGACTTATGTTGTGCTTCGCGTAGTACTCCAGGCGAGTAGGTCACTTCAGACGGACTGGGTCAAGCTCGCAAGGGCCTGAGGGCTAACGTCGGCGCGTGCCGCGGATGGGTTACTCCAACCAGTACAGCACCCGTACGATCTTGGGTCTCACAGACCAAAGCGCGGCGGATGGTTCCGATAATGAGGGCCTATCGAAAGCCATGCAGCATCTACTGGGGACTGGATCTGAAATGCCGGGCCGCGTTGCCGCAATGTGGACATAAATGCTCACGGTGCCCAAACGTTCGCAAGGATTACAGCAAGGTCTGCGAGCAACAGCGACCACCAACCGCCCTCTCTCCCCTCGGTTGTGGCGGCTTGGTCGACTTTAGCCGCCACGTTTGCCAGAGCTATGAGGCTCGATGAACCTTTCCAAAAGATTTGCCAAATCAGCGAAGACCGTGCGCTCAACCGAACGCCTTGCCTCGACAGACAATGCCTCCGTTTCGGCAGCGATAGCGAGTTTGTCGAGCACCTCAAGCACCGGACTTCGAGGCGCAACTGGGATGATCCTGCCGGACGCGAGCACGATCCATCCACCTCCGTCTTGTGCTTGTGAGAGTACGATCTGAGCCGCCCCCTCGAAGATGCGATCCAGCATGCTGATCGGACGTGTTTGATGCGTGATTGTGATCCGAGCAGTCCTTGCCTGCATGTTGAAGCTCTCAACGTGGACCCAGGTACCGCCATGGAAGATAGCGGCGCGGATTGGCGAGGGCCCGTAGGTTTGGCCCGGTTGCCAGTCGTTGACGTACTTAACGGGATCGGACGCAAGGACTACCGCATTGGGATCGCGCAAGAAGTGGATTAAGACGGCCGGCCGAGGGATCGCCTTGTCCCATCCGTCGACTGTGCGGAACTCGACGTAAAGGGTCCCGATCTTGGCTGCGATGTAGCCTGGGAAACTAGGGGAGTCCAAGCTCACCAGGTCTAGCTGGCTCTGGCTAGAGCTGCCGGTAAGCGGAGGCGTCCACACTCTCGACGGATCGAGCCAGCCGAGGCGATCCAGGTTAGGCGCGGCCAGCAATGGCCCGGCCATCCCAAACGCCGAAGTCCTATCCATATAGACGTTCATTGCGCTCATGATGTCGTGTAAGTCGTAGTACTCACCGGGCGCCGACCATGACACGTCCATACGACTAGACGTGTCGAACGAATGTTGGAGCCCGAAGACATGGCCCGTCTCGTGCGCGAGGAAGGTGACGTTCGTGTCCTCCGGCCCGCAAAGCACCCCGGTGCCCGCCGCGCCTGAGTCGCCGATGTCTCGGTTGAACACTGCCACAACCCCGGTGTAACCGCTGACGTTGACTTCCGGGAACGCCGCGATCGCCCCGAGGATCTTCTCCCATCGACTCGGGTGCGCGGCGACGTACTGATCGTGGGTCGACGTGAGAACCTTCCATCCGTAGACCATCGACCCCCCAAGGTCAATGTGGTTGAGAGACGCTGCCTTCCAGTAGTCGGCGAGACCCCCCGTCCCGGCCCGTTCAATCAGATCTTGATAGTAGGAGGTCGGGTGGGGCTCAACTGTCGTTGAGTCGGCGAACTTGCAGAGCAGCATTGCGAACTTCTGGCTTCCTGACAGACTCATGACACGGTCACCATTTTCTGGATCTCGTCGCCTGCCTCAGATGAACCCGTTCGCGCCCGGCTGGGTAGTCATTCTAGTGGTGCCGGCGGAGGGTGGTGGTGGTGGTTCAGTACATTCCGGAAGCCTTCGGCGGTCATTTCTCCCTCTGAGATCAAACGATCTTTTGAGAAGACCTGTAGCGGAGCACCGTGAAATTGCCATTGAATGATCGTCTCCGTCTGGCGTACCGATGCCGAGTTCCACCTCGGCGGGCACGTTGGGCAATAAGATCTACGCACTAGTCGCGCTTGAACCCGCCTCTCTCCTTGACCACGTTAACCCTGACCGCGGAACAACTGGCCAACGAGCGTCTCGAATTCGCCCCAAGGCTTCTTCCTGAGCGCAGCAATATCGCCGGTATGGTCAATCGCGGTGGTTCGATAGCGCTCCCGCTCACGAGCCACCAATACGAGCGCGAGCCCAACGACCGTGCCAATAAACAGACTGATCGCAACATTGCCCGCACGGTAGAGGGTGGGAAAAGCAACATCGAGCAATGCCGTAAGGATCGGTAGGCCTAACGAGAACGGTAGAACAACGACCCAGGCGCGTCTACCAACAACGGTTTCTTCGACATAGTCGTCGAACCGTCGTGCTATCCAACCCTTCAAGTCGCGATTTGCGATGAGAGCCAGCCTAGCCGACGTTCCGTTCCCTCGCGCGCGTCTCCTATTTGGTGGCCGACAGGGAGCCAGCGCTGCTGATAAGAGCCTCTTAGCGCAAATACTGGGTGACTGCGTTCCCCATCCGGGTTAGCAACTCGAACCATCTCACAATCAAGAATGTCGGGCCGCCCAGCCTGCGACAACAGGATTGGGGCAGCAGGGTACGATGGCAGCTGAGGCCACGCGGGGTTATACTCCGCGCCGGCAAGGGCCGTGAGAACTAAAGGCGGCCAGACGCTCAGGGCCGCAACAGCCAAGCCCGTTCGCACGCCACTGTGGGTCGAGGAACTGAACTGGCTCATGGTGAGCGTCGCATTTGCGCTCGGCGTGGTGCTTGTTCAAGCGTTCGTACAATCGCCACCGTCGGGTTGGAATTGGACCCGCCTGATGGTCCACGGCGAGCTATATGAGGCCTCCGTTTTTCTCGGAGTCATCGCAATTGGTCAACTCCTTAAGGCCTACGTGCTCGAGCCGAACTGGTTTAGGCCAGCGGTTGGCATTCCGGCCGCAGTTTTCACGACGCTCCTAGCATTGGGGGTTGGCGGAATTGGCGCTACCCATATGATCCTGCCGGTCGGTTTGGTCGAATTTTCCGTGCTGACCTACATCATCTTCGTTGCCATGGGCGGTGCCGCCGTTTGGGTCTGCAGATGACGCCGAGCGTCGAGGTATTGGTCTTGGTTGCGACAATCGGAGCAGGCCTAACGGCTCTTATGGCAGGAGGCATGTCTTTTTGGGCGAAGACTCGACCTCGGCCACCGGGAGCATCTGCTGAGCAGATGGATTACATCTGGAGCGCCACCCGCAACGCATGGCTGACACCGGGTGGCATGCAAAAGATGAGTATCGCTCCACATGTGCTGTACCAGCCCAAGGCTGTCCTCGATCAGCTGGCTACCGGTCTCCCGCGCGCGGCGGTAGAGCGATTTGACGTACAGCATACCGATCTTAATAGATCCCCTGAGGACCGGACCACATTGCGTGGTGCGGATCAGATCGTATCGGCGGGTGTTCGACTCCTTAATTCACTCAGCACCAAAGATGCCGATCCAGCGCGACCACATGTGATCCTTGCTCAAATGGGTGTGAGCATGTTCGAGGATCGCGTTCAGGATCGACAGGCCGACTGGGATGCTGCGATGGAGCGCGTTCTCAAAGCGGGCCACCCAATTACGCACATCGTTCCGGCGCCGGATCCAGCGGCATCCAATCGCCTATTAGATTGGATCGTGCGGATAGTTAAGTTTGCCAAGAACCCCGGCCACTACGAGCTATTCCTGGTTCCGACCCCGTCAGAAAACCCCTTACCTGTCAACCTCGTACTCGTTCCAGGCATTGGATCTCTTATCTCCTTCACTAGTCCCGATCCGGCTTCTGACATAGCTCTTGTGGTTACTGATCGCGATCAGGTGCCGGGCCTGCTAGATGTCGCCAAGCGTCTTTTGCACGGCCGCGAACCAGTGCTGACACAAGTCGCAAATCGCGAACAATTCGAAGACGTACTCAGCAGTGCAGAGAGAGAGGAAGGGCCGAGGTTCCTCGTCAAAGCGGGACTGTCTGACTTACAGATCCCGCCCCACATCCGACTTGACTGGAAGCGGCGTGAGTTAGAAGCACTCTCCGAGTCATGGAGCGAGGCCGATTTCCATATATACGCGGAGCACCTCCTTTCTCGTCAACGAGCATTTGAGGCACAAATTGAGGAGTTCGAATTCCGCGAGGTGTGCTCTCTCGGAGCGCTCAGGGAGTTCTTGCAACACCAACGGCTGCCACGCGACGATGTCGACTACACCGTGCGAGACAAGGTTCTGGCATCGGAGGAGCAATGCCGCGAAGTTGCACGGTTTGTCCTAGATAGACTTCAACGCTTCCCTAGGTATCAACTCGCGTTGGATGACAAGGATAGCCCGACCATTTTCTGGGAGGTCAAGGGAGATTACGTCCTGGCTGAGGACTTCTCCGACCAGCCCACGACTGATCGCCGAAACGTCGTAATTCGATCACCGCATATATCCAGAACCTTTGAGGATGATTTCTTGACGAGAGTCTGGAGGGCTATCCCACCGGAGAGAAGGGAGAACAAAGCTGTGGCCCAGTGGCTGCAAGAGCAAGTGATGGTGCCAGTTCCGGACTGATGAGCCGACAGGTGCAGCAGCTCGACTGTTTGGCAAAGGCTAAATGCCATTCCAAGCGGATGATTTCTTCCAAACAGCTACGGTGTCGAGCCGACGTCTCGTGTAGTAGTTCATGTAGTAATCCAGCCGATTCTGGTGGCTGAAACGGCCTTCAAACCAGCGGCGGCGGCGGCGAAGTGAACTCAAACCCCTCGAAATCGATCTCGGTGGACGAGACCGCCCAGATTTCGGGACCGTGAGGCCCCGGGTTCAAATCCCGGGCCCCCGACCAAAAATCGTATTCAAATCGAGGTCTTCGCCTGCTCCGTCTGGCGCGCGGGGGTCACAGGGAGGTCACAGATTTTCTTGGAACTAGGTGGCGGCAGCCCCGTCCAAGTGGATTTTGAACCGTCAATTGAACTCGAAGACGGCTATCGCACAGCCGATATATCAGCACGCGCACGGCCCCTGGACCGTGAGACACCCGG
>Ga0070698_100005088_pt1 | contig 14398 bp, 12 predicted proteins | sample KBSK1502metaG_FD_65477 | JGI IMG/M metagenome (GOLD analysis project Ga0070698, IMG submission 65477) | Corn, switchgrass and miscanthus rhizosphere microbial communities from Kellogg Biological Station, Michigan, USA - KBS K1-50-2 metaG | ecosystem: Host-associated > Plants > Roots >...
CAAGAGGAAATCGGATTGGATCTGGATCAGGCGGAGATCTTCTGGGCAAGGTCGTTCAAGCGCCCACGACAGGTTGAAATACTCTTTCGAGGTAAGGCTAGTAATCAGGCACAACCCAGGAGCATCGAGGTTGAACGGGCAGAATGGTTCCGACCTGAGAACTTACCTTCGGGTCTCCCCGCGGATCAGAAACTACTCATCGAACGCGCTGTAGGAAAACAGCAGATTTGATGTATGCTGTGCCGCGCAGAAGCCATTGATCTTGGTACTTTGTTCTTTGTACTTTGATGTTTATTTACACAAGGACAAAGCACAAAGTACAAAGCACAAATCAACGCGAACCAATACTCGGAGACTCTCATGGTCGAGCTGATTCCATCGCAAGATAACGTAATGCAGATCCTTCAACGTACCGGCGCATTTCGTGAAGGTCACTTTGTTTATCCTAACGGAAAGCATTCACCACACTATTTCCAGATGCCGTTGGCGTTTCGTTATTACGACACTGCGCGCGTGCTTGCGGTCGCACTGAGTCGGAAATTTCGTCTCGAGAAAGACATTTCCAGTCGCCTGCCAAAGGTTTCAATAATCAGTCCAAGCTCTGGCGGGATTCCCGTGGCCTTTGGCGTTCGTGATGCTTTGAATGCGGAGCAGATCTACTGGGCCGAACAAGAACATGGCGAACGAATGTTTCGCCAATATGTGAATCAGGGAGAGGTTAATCCGTGCATCATTGTCGATGACATCATTCGCAGTGGTAACGCAATCGAGGAAACAGTCAATCTTGTGAAATCACTTGGCGCAAGAATCATCGGGTGCGGCGCGATTGTTCGCTTCACTTCCGCGCCGCCCGAAGTTGAAGGCGTGCCCATCAAATCTCTGGTGGATTTCGATGCGCACATGTACGACACCGGAGATGATTGTACGGAATGCAAGACGTCGGTCCACGAGGAGCAGGTTCGGTTCTAAAAGAGGGCATCGATGGCATCAACTGATACAACGCCAGCAAATAAGAATCCTGGCGAACCGACCGCAGCGCCTGTCCCTAAACGCATCGTAAACGCGCAGACCGTTTGCAACGAAAGGAATGAGAAGGGAAAGCTGTGCAACGGTCACTTGAAACAGTTGCACACCGCAGGTGAGCCAGCGAAGATTCATCTTCGTGGCGATGACGTGTTGTTCAAATGTCTAACTTGCGGAACACTTTATATGGGTCCGCCTTTAGGACATGTTCGCGATCCTTATAAACAGAGTCGCTTTGTCGAGGCTGAGCTATCGGCGTTGCTACAAGCGGCGGGTGGAACTCTTCCCGTCGTAAAGAAGGACGACCGTGGCGTTTTCATAATGGTTGAGACAGCGGCCGCAGATCACGGGCATGCTGCGAAGGCAGCTCCTGCGAAACCTGCCGCGGCCGCACCTCCAAAAGCTGCTGCACCACAATCCGCGACGTCTAAGCCCGCAGCGGCACCGAAACCAGCAGGCGAACATAAAGCAGGAGCCCAACCCAACCGTCAGTTATTCAAACGTTCGACTTATGCGGGCGTAAAAGACACTGGGCCAGTTGCTGGGGAAACATTTGAGCAGAAGGTGGCGCGTTTGAAAGCACTATCGGCGGCCGCGAAACAACGTGCGGACGAAGGTGGTGGGTCCGAAGAGGAGACAGCGGCATCGCAACCAAGTGCATCAGTTGCGTCGCCAGTCGAGGCAGCCGCCGAACCCGCGGCCACACCGCAACCGACCCCGACTCCAGTGGCGACAAGCACACCCGCGGCCGAGCACAAACCCACCGGTAACGCAGATCGAAGTTTGATGAAGCGATCGACGTATTGCGGAGTAGTTGATACCGGACCAGTGCCGGGCGAGACATTCGAACAAAAAGTTGCGCGGTTGGCGGCTCTTTCAGCAGCCGCAAAGCAACGCGCAGAGGGTGGTTAGATTGCGGTAGGGGACGTAACCGCGTTGCGGTAGAGATTCTGTTTGTCGAGTTCTAAGAGTCCCAAATATCAAATGAGAAATGTCAAATGATAACTGGAAAATGATTCGTCTTACTCGTAGCTCTCTTTAACCACGAGCCCCTCTTTCGCCACTTTCCAATCGAGCACTTCAACGCCTTCTTCACTCATCAGCGCCCGCTCAACATCGCCACGTCGGCCAGGAGTGCAGAGAAACGCAATACATCCTCCTCCGCCCGCTCCGCACACTTTTGCGGCTTCGGCTCCGTTGGCTAACGCTTTGTCGACGAGTAGGTCCATTTGTGGGGTGGTGATCGTGGCGGCTAAGCCTTTCCTCTTTGGATAAGCGCTCCGCATTGTCTCTGCCACCTGCTCCCAATCATTGGCGAGTAACGCGTCGCGGACACTTCGTGCTGAGTCGCGAATACCGTCGAACAGTTCAAACAAGGCAGTGTCACCGTCGATGTGTCGTTTGTAGATTTCCCAGTTGTTTATTCCTGACATTCGAGGTTCGCCTGTGTAGCAAATGGCAATGCGGCGCTCCAATTCCTCCGTGTCAACATCCAACGCTTCTCGTTCAATTCCGTCGGCCCGGAAATGAATACAGGAAACCGATCCAAAAAGTGGGGGATAGTAGTCTTGGAATCCTGCCGGTACGCGTATGACCGTTGACTCGATATTGGCAGCAATCGTTACAAACTTTCGCTCATCGTAGCGGTTTCCAACTAATCGATTAAGGGCTCCGATGCAGGCGATTGCCAGCGCCGATGAGCCGCCTAACCCGGCGCCGGCAGGTGCTGCGCTTTCTGTAATCAGGTGAAATCCAGTGGTGGGTTTGAAGAAATGAACTAACTTCGAGACCAGTTCGAGTCGTTCTTCCAAGAGCAAGTCTTCGAGTGCCGATAAATCAGTTTCAAATGAGACTTTTCGATCACGTGACTCGAGAACAATCCGACCATCATCACGCGTTTCAATACGACAGCGTGCATGAAGCGTCAGTGCAAAATTGACGGTGGTTGCACCAGGATGAAAGAGGTAAAGAGGCCAAATATCAATTGTGCCTCCAGCAAGGTCGACGCGTGGGGGTGCGGAAGATTCTATGATCATTGCCGATTTCCAATTGCCAATTGCCGATTTGAACTACTTTTCTTATGGATTTCTAGAACGGAACTACTAAAAGGGCTGAGGGAAAGTAACAATTCAATTAGAAGTTGGCAAATCGGCAATCGGCAATTGGCAATCGGCAATGCCCTCAGTCACCATCCGTTTCACTCTTGCTGATCGGTTGCTTTTTCTGATCGCCGCGTCGCTGAGGTTTAAAGGGAATGTGTTCTTGAAACTCCTGCCGCAAATCCTGCAATTTCTCGGTTGCCGCGTGTTCGAACTCCTGCAACCGTTCAGGATTAGCTTCTTCAACTTTCTTGGATAACCAAAACCGTTCTGTCAGATAGAAACCCACGATGCCGACAATCACAATTACTAACAATACTTTTCCGAGCCTTTGAAAGTCGCCTATCAATCCCATAACCGCGCCGCTAAAGAAATATCCGGCACCCGAAAGAATGAAGACCCACATAAAACAACTAGCCAGAGAAACCAGCAGGAACCTGAGATACGCCATCCGCCCCACACCATAAAAAACACAGGCTGCCCAGCGAAGACCATAAATGTATTTGGAAAGGAAGATCGATAAGGGACCGAACTTATTTGTAAGTCTTTCCAGCCTGGGTTGAGCCGCGCGATAAAAACGAAACTCACGAACAGTTTCACAAAAGCCGCGACCAGCAAAATACGCGAGGTTGTCGCTGGCACAGCCGCCCAGTGTTCCCCAAATGAGTACGCGAGCAAAGCTGTAAGTGTCGAAAAAGTTACTGTGGGCTAGTACCCCCGCCAGGAGAAGAGTGATGTCCCCTTCAACCATAACGAGAATAAACACCGCGTAAAGCCCGTATTGACGAATCAGTTCGTAAAGAAAATCAAGACTATGCATTAAGTACCTGACTAGGGCATCGGGTCAGTCAGATTTACGGCGGCTGACAGAATAAACTGGAGGGCTCTCTGTTGACTACTGCTCAGCTTCGTTCTCTTGGGGAGGTTTGACTACCAGGACCGGACAGGTTGCGTGTCGAACCACTGCTTCAGCGGTTGAGCCGAAGAGGATCCGACCCAAACCCGTGCGACCATGAGAGGCAATCACGATCAGGTCGACTCCGCGTTCTTTTGCGACCCTTACAATCTCCGAGGCCGCCTCACCATGCACCACGAGTTCCTCAACGTCTAGTCCAGTGCACTCGTCGCACTCGGCGAGCTTTGGCAGTTCCCTTTCAGCGGAATCTTCGAGCTGTTCAGCGATGTCCGCTATTGGTAGCGGTTCGGTCATTCCGGAGTAACCGACCGTGGGAACGATTGGTTCGATGACATTTAAACAGATGATCGAAGCCTTAAACGTACGAGCGAGCGATGCTGCGTACGAAAGCGCATAGTTCCCACATTCACTAAAATCGGTAGGGAGCAAAATGGAGTGGATGTCCATCGTAATGGTCTTTGGACTTAGGTCTGTGGTCTTGGGTTGAGTTCGCGACGACCTTACAAAGTCCCAAGACCAAAAACCAAAGACTGTGGTTCAAGAATTTTACTCCCAGAACCACTCGTTTGACAGCCCCCGAACCCTCGACTATCCTTCGCTCAAGTAAGTCTTACCTGGGCTAACCGAACGATTCTAATGACAAACTCACCCCGATTAATCGGTATGCACATCTCAGGGACGCGGCTTCGCGCGGCTTTAATTGATGACGCAGGTATCGTACTCGAAAGACACGAGGTCGAGATTTCTCCAGAAAACATGGTTGAGCAGGCGGCCAAACTGGCCACTGATCTTGGCTCAAAAAGCGAGAATGTCTCCGCGCTGGGCTTTGGAATTCCGGGTTTAGTGAATCGGCAAACTGACGTAGTCATGATTTCCCCTGATTTGCCCTCGACTGTTCGCGAAGGTCTTCATTCTGATCTCACTAAGGCGACGGGATTACGCGTTGAGATCGAAAACGATGCAAACGCAGCGGCCTACGGCGAATTCAAGGTAGGAGCCGGTCGTGGTAGTCGCGACATCTTCTACATGATGATTGGTAACGGTATAGGCGGGGCGATCATTCTCGACGGCAAGCTGTGGACGGGATCTTCCGGTTTCGCGGGAGAAGTGGGACACATCACGATAGATACTGAAGGACTGGAGTGCGTTTGCGGAAACACTGGGTGTCTTGAGACTGTTGCTTCGGCACCCAGCATCGTTCGTCGCGCACGCGAACGATTACACCGAGATTCAACCTCTTCCTTGTCCCGATTAGGACTGAACAAAGACTTCACTGCGGATGATGTCGCTCATGCAGCCAATGAAGGTGATGACTTCGCTTTAATGATGATTGAGCGGACCGGAAAGTATATCGGCACCGGAGTGGCCAGCGTCATTAACCTACTCAACATCGAACGTATCATACTTGGCGGTGGAGTTATGGACGCCGGTCAGTTAATCCTCAATCCAATCGTCCAGGAAGCAAAACGCCGCGCATTTCAACCTTGCTTTGAAGCTACCGAGATAATTGCTGGCAAACTTGGTCGCGATGCGATCACTATCGGTGCGGCAATGCTCGCCCGCGACGCGGCCATCAGTTAGCCGTTATTTTTGCCACAGATCTACACGGATGAAACGGATTCAGAAGTCCGACGAACTTTAGTTTGTCGTTGGTGGGTAAAAGTTTCGTCTGACCCTGAAAGTCTTGTAGCAACTCACATCGCAAACTACGGTTCGTCGGACTTCTGAATCCGTTTCATCCGTGTAGATCTGTGGCCACCTTTTTTTAGCTTGTGAATAGATTCGCAATTTGAAAATCTCGCCGTATTTGGTAAAGTACGTCCACTTTGCAATAAGACAGATTACTTCGATAGGTTTTCCGGGCCGTCGTGTCTGTTTGTGTATTTCCGGCCCACCGCGTTTTGTGTTCCGCCCGTTATCTGTAGTTTTGACGTTCGCTCGTAGTATTAGAGCTCACGATTAATCCTGCGGCGATGCAGATATTTCACCACAGTACCAACGCGCTAGCTAAGATCACGATCTACGGTGCGATATTCGTCGTGGTGGCGGCTTTGTGGGCGACCGTCCAATTGAATCGCTCGGCATGGAATACAGGTCAGTGGTTAGAGCGCCAGCAACCCGTTCAGTTCAGTCACAAGCATCACGTTGGTGATGACGGCATTGATTGTCGCTATTGTCACACTTCGGTGGAAACAGCCGCTTCTGCCGGAATGCCGTCAACCACGACGTGCATGAATTGTCACAAACAGATATGGGCTGACTCTCCTTATCTGGAACCGGTGCGCGCAAGTTTTCGCACTGGAAAACCAATTGAGTGGATTCGTGTTCATGATCTTCCTGACTACGCTTACTTTAATCACAGCATTCACATAAACAAGGGCGTTGGCTGCTCGACGTGCCATGGCCGCGTGGACGAAATGCCGATTGCATACCAAACGTCGACGCTGCAAATGGAGTGGTGTCTGGAGTGTCACCGGGCGCCGGAAAGATTCGTGCGACCGAAGGGAGAAGTTTTCAATATGAGTTGGCGTCCTGAAAACAAGAGTGCTCAAGAGCTCGAAGAGGGGCGCAATTTAGTCGCGAAGTACAAGATTCAAGGGAAACCTATTTTGACAAGCTGTTCAACTTGTCACCGATAGGTGGATTAACCGCAACGCGGTATAGAAGACGACCAATGCTCTACCAGTGATTGAAAATGACTGATAGCGATCGCCACATAAATTTCAAGCTGATGCGAGATCACATTCTTGCCATGCAGGATGGCAAGGATAGTCGCACTGGTAAGCGATACTGGCGCAGTCTTGAGGAACTCGCAGACAGTCCGGCTTTTCAGGAGTTTGTTACACGTGAGTATCCACAGCAGGCCGAAGAATGGAACGATCCGATCGAGCGGCGAACGTTTGTAAAACTGATGGGCGCGTCGCTGGCTTTGGCAGGTTTGAGTGGATGCGTCTTTCAGCCACCGGAGAAAATTGTTCCTTATATCAAGCAGCCGGAAGAAGAAGTTCCAGGTAAGGCTTTGTTTTTTGCGACGGCCGCGCCTTTGTTCGGTGCAGCAACTCCGGTTTTGGTTAGAAGTAACGAAGGTCGGCCAACAAAGATCGAAGGCAATCCTGATCATCCAAACAACGCGCCCGGTGATTTTCCAATAGACGATCCCGGGAAAGATCCTCGTGGTTCCAGCGCGACAGACATCTTCACACAAGCCTCTATCCTGAGTCTTTATGATCCCGATCGCTCCGACTCGATAACTTTTCGCGAGGACCAACGAACCTGGACTGCGTTTGTTGGCCAGATGCGCACTACGCTCGACGAGCAACGACCGAAACAGGGTGCTGGGATTCGTTTCCTTACTGAGCCGATCACATCACCGTCACTTGGTGCGCAGATGAAAGAGTTGTTGCAGGCATTTCCGCAAGCCAAGTGGCATCAATACGAACCCGCCAATCGCGACAATGCGCGAGCCGGTGCGGAGCTGGCCCTTGGTCAACCGGTCAATATCACCTACCGCTTCGACCTCGCTGATCGGGTTCTTTCGCTCGATTGTGATTTCCTTTCGTGCTTCCCAGGATCACTTCGTTATGCCCGCGACTTCGCAGCTAAGCGACACGTCACTCATGAAAAGAAAGAGATGAGTCGTCTCTACGTAATTGAGACGACGCCGAGTAACACAGGTGCCAAGGCGGACCATCAGTGGTGTGTGAAGCCAAGTGAAATTGAAGGAATCGCTCGCGCAATTTCTGCTGGAGTTGGCGGCGCTGATTGGGTGCAGGCAATTGCGCGCGACTTGAACCAACACAAAGGTGCCAGCATCGTCATCGTCGGCGACCAACAGCCACCGATAATTCACGCTATCGCTCATGCAATGAATAGTGCGCTTGGCAACGTTGGCAAGACCGTCTTTTATAGCGACCCACTTGAAGTCAGTTCAGTTGATCAACGTGAGTCGTTGAAGGATTTGGTAAAGGATATCGATGCCGGCGTGGTGGAGCTTTTGGTAATTATCGGAGGCAATCCGGTCTACAACACACCAAGCGATTTGAAGCTGGACTTTGACAGGTTTAAGAAGCACGAGAAGCTCATTCGAGTTCATCTCAGTCTCTATAAAGATGAAACTTCGCAAGTCTGCCACTGGCATATTCCAGAAGCCCATTACCTCGAGTCGTGGGGAGACACACGTTCGTACGATGGAACGGTCACGATTCTCCAACCGTTAATTCAACCGCTTTACGACGGTAAGACTGCGAGCGAAGTATTGGCGGTGTTCTCGGATCAATACGATCGCAAGCCACTGGATATTGTCAAGGCACACTGGCAGACGAACTGGAAGCAGGGGCAGGAGGCTGGGGCAGGGGCAGGAACAGGAGCAGGGGCAGGAGCAGGAGCAGGAGCAGGAGTAGTGGACTTTGAATCGTGGTGGCGGCAGACGATTCACGATGGTTTTGTGCCGAACTCGACGTTACCGGTTAAGACATTGAGCGTGCGAACGGACGCGCTCAATCAGTCGCAAGCCACACCCCAAACGTCGGCAGGCAATTTCGAAGTTGTTATTCGTACCGATCCGTCAGTCTACGACGGTCGCTTTGCAAACAATGGCTGGTTGCAGGAACTGCCCAAGCCGTTAACAAAAGTCACATGGGACAACGTCGCGGTCGTCAGCCCGAACACAGCTTTTCAAATCGCCGGGGTGCGCGATAACGGCGGCAGCACAATTGGCCGTGAACACTACGTGCCAAAAGTTGACCTGGTCGATCAGCAAGGTCGCTCGATTCGAGCGCCGCTCTGGATCATGCCGGGCCAACCCGACAACGTCATCACGATCTATCTAGGATTTGGTCGTACGCTCGGCGGTCGCGTTGCTACGGGGATGAATAACCAGCCTGTGGGTTACAACGCATACACAATAAGAACGTCGTACGAACCTTGGTTTACCAGCAACCTGCGTGTCCAGAAGACAACTGAACAACACCTGCTCGCTACCACGCAACTGCATTTCAACCTCGAGGATCCCAACTTTGAGAAATCCGAGCGGGACATTGTTCGCTCAGAGACGCTCGAGGAGTTCCAACAAGGCGCTAAGCACGAGGTCCATCACGAAGAACCGTCAATTTATCCACCCTACGATTACAAAGATCAGGCTACAAACGCGCCGAACTACGCCTGGGGTATGGCCATCGATCTCAACAACTGCGTCGGCTGTAACGCTTGCACAATCGCCTGTCAGGCCGAAAACAATATTCCGATCGTTGGCAAAGAGCAGGTAGCGCGTAGCCGCGAGATGCACTGGATTCGAGTCGACACCTACTTCAAGGGGTTCGATCCAAACAAGCCTGAAGCCACCAACTTTATGCCTGTGCCCTGCATGCATTGCGAGAATGCTCCGTGTGAGCCCGTTTGTCCGGTGCACGCAACTGTGCATAGCGCCGAAGGGTTGAACGACATGGTCTACAACCGCTGCGTGGGTACCAAGTATTGCTCGAACAACTGTCCATACAAGGTTCGACGTTTCAACTTCTTCCTCTACAACGACTGGAACACGCCACAGTATCAGTTGATGCGTAACCCGGATGTGTCTGTGCGCAGTCGTGGCGTGATGGAAAAGTGCACTTACTGTGTCCAGCGAATTCAGGCTGTGAAGATTCAATCAGAGATCGAAGGCAGGCGAGCTCAGGATGGGGAGATAGTCACGGCGTGCCAGGCGGTTTGCCCGACTGAGGCGATCGTCTTTGGCGATATCAACGATCCAAACAGCCGCGTGTCGAGGTTGAAAGCTAGCGAACGGAACTATTCGTTACTCGAGGAATTGAACACGAAACCGCGAACAACGTATCTGTCGCATTTGCGAAACCCGAACCCGGAAATAGATGTCCGATAAACTTCAGTTTGTCGATCGGATAGCAACGGGCTGGTAGAAGAATTTTGACGCGTCCTTTTTGATCATAAGTACGTGAAAGCCGAGACAACGACAAGCTAAAGCTTATCGAACTTCAGTCAATGGCAGACGAACCAAACAAGCCGTACATGGAAGGTCCGATGCACTCGACGCACCCGGTTATTGATCCGGGTCTAACGTTCGCATCGGTTACTGACAAGATCAGCTCGATTGTTCTGACGCGCAGAACGTCCTTGATCTGGTTCTTCGGCTTTGCGATCTCGTTTGCTTTGTTCCAGTTGATGTTGCTGGCGATTACGAACCTGGTGTTCGTCGGCATCGGCTTGTGGGGCGTCAACGTTCCTGTCGCCTGGGGAATCGACATTCTCAACTTCGTCTGGTGGATTGGAATCGGCCACGCCGGCACTTTGATCTCCGCCATTCTGCTTCTGCTGCGTCAAAGGTGGCGAACGTCGATCAATCGATTTGCCGAAGCGATGACCTTATTCGCCGTTGCGCAGGCGGGTATGTATCCAGTGTTTCACCTTGGTCGTCCATGGCTGATGTACTGGCTCTTCCCGTATCCAAACACCATGGGGATTTGGCCGCAGTTTCGCAGTCCATTGATGTGGGACGTGTTTGCGGTTTCAACGTACGCGACCGTTTCGGCGATGTTCTGGTTTGTCGGTTTGATACCCGACTTTGCGACACTCAGGGATCGCGCTCGCAGCAAACCCTTTCAACTCATCTACGGCTGGCTGGCGATGGGTTGGCGTGGATCAGCGCGTCACTGGCATCGTTATGAAACGGCTTATTTGTTGTTGGCAGGTTTGGCAACACCTCTAGTTCTTTCCGTGCATACCATCGTCAGCTTCGACTTCGCGGTTGGCATCATACCCGGCTGGCACGCAACCATCTTCCCGCCATACTTCGTAGCCGGCGCTATCTACGCTGGCTTTGCAATGGTGTTACTGCTGACGATTCCACTGCGCAAGTTGTACGGTCTCGAAGCCTTCATCACGATGCGTCACATGCACAATATGGCAAAGGTCATGTTGGCGACCGGCTTAATTGTTGGTTACGGCTACATCATAGAAGCGTTCTTTGGCTGGTACAGCGGCAACCGGTATGAGCGCTACATGATTTGGAATCGCATGCACGGTCCATACGCGCTGTACTACTGGGCGTTGATTCTCTGCAACATCATCACGCCGCAGTTTTTGTGGTCGAAGAAACTGCGTTCTAACGTCATTGTGCTGTGGATCATTTCATTGATCGTCAGCATCGGCATGTGGCTCGAACGATTTGTGATCGTGGTGACGAGTTTACATAGAGACTTTCTGCCATCGTCGTGGGGACAGTATCAGCCCACACAGTGGGACTGGGCGATGTATGTCGGCACAATCGGATTTTTCTTTACCTTGTTGTTCCTCTTCATTCGCTTCTTACCAATGATTTCGATTTTTGAAATGCGGACGATATTGCCGGAAGCGGAAGTGGAGGAGGAGTAGGCGACGGGGAGACGGGGAGACGAATGGCTGACGAAAGAGACAAGTCAAATCTGAGTGATGGAGACGAAAACGGCGATGACCGCGAGGTCACCCCGTCACCCCGTCGCCCTGTCACCTCGTCTTCTTCTTCCCCGGCTCCCTCCCATCGTCATCACCGTCAAACTCTCTACGGGATCATGGCTGAGTTTGAGGGTCCGAATGAGCTTGTCCACGCCGCCCGCAAAACCTATGAAGCTGGATATCGACGCATAAATGGTTATTCACCATATCCGATCGAAGAGTTGTGGGAGGCAATTGGATTTACGCATTCCAGGTTGCCATTAATCGTCTTCATCGGTGGTCTCCTTGGTGGCCTGGCGGGATTCTTGATGCAGTACTGGATTGAAGTCATCGAGTATCCGATCAATGTGGGCGGGAAGCCACCAAATAGTTGGCCGGCTTTTATTCCAATCACTTTTGAATGCACGGTACTCGTTGCGGCATTTTCAGCTGTGTTCGGAATGCTGTTCTTGAACAAACTGCCGCAGCCATATCATCCAGTATTCAATGCGCCGAATTTCGCAATGGCCACACGAGATCGCTTCTTTTTGGTAGTTGAGGCAAACGATGCAGAGTATGACCACGACAAGGTGGTCGAGTTATTGAAGAGTTTGAATGCACAGGAAGTAGTCGATGTTGAAGTGTAGTTATTGCAGATTGAAGATTGCAGATTTCAGATTGGCGTAATGGTTGTCACTTTAGGAGAGAACTAACTGGCATGGCGTGCAAGGTTAATACATTGTCTGTTCGCTTGAGGCAATCTGAAATCTGCAATCTGAAATCTGCAATCGTCTGCCTCCTGCTTACTGCCGTCTGCCTCCTGCTCTCTGGTTGCCGGCTCGACATGCAGGATCAACCGAAGATGAAGCCGTACCGCAGTTCCAGTTTCTTCCCAGACGGTCTTTCCGGACGCCAGCCGGTGGAAGGAACGATTCCCCGGGGTTACCTGCGCACGGATACGGCATTGTTTACCGGCAAGAAGAACCAGAACCTGAGCAATATTTCCGCCACACCTTCGGCGACGCCGGCTGGACCACAGCCAACCACCGCGGGCCCTTCAGTTCAAAATGCTTATCCGGACGATGTCGAAACTTTTCCGTTTCCAATTACAGAGGAGACAGTCGAGCGAGGGCAGCAACGATACGACATCTTCTGTTCCGTTTGTCACGGAAAGACCGGACACGGCGACGGGATGGTAGTTCGTCGCGGTTTCCGACGAGCTGCTTCATTTCACGATGATCGGTTGCGCACCGCACCGGTTGGCCATTTCTTCGACGCGATTACGAATGGCTGGGGCGCGATGCCATCATATGCTGCACAGATTCCAGTTCAAGATCGTTGGGCAATCATTGCTTACATTCGTGCGTTGCAAGCTAGTCAATTGAAGACTCCAGCGGCAACTGCATCGCCATCACCAACACCCGCAAGCGGAGGACATAAATGATCGGATCATTCAATCCTCCAAACATGTCGCGTTTCCAAAATCGGGCGTTGATTGTTGGCGTTGTGTTTTTCGTTTTTCTGTTGATAGGGGCTTTGGTCAACCGTGAACAATTTTTCCATTCTTACTTAATCGGCTTCACGTTCTGGGCGGGAATCGCTGTCGGCTCGTTAGCGTTGTTGATGCTGCAACACCTGACGGGTGGCGGCTGGGGTCTGGTAATTCGTCGGTCGTTAGAGGCGGCGACTCGAACATTGCCTCTGATCGTGGCGCTGTTTATTCCCATTATTATCGGCTCTCATTCACTTTATGAGTGGACAGACAAGGAAAAACTTGCCGATCCGAAGTATGCAGTGGTGAAGTTTAAAGAGCCGTACTTGAACCTTCCATTTTTCAGCATCCGCGCGATAGTCATTTTCGGCATCTGGCTTTTGCTCGCCTTCTTTTTTAACAAATGGTCGCTCGAACAAGATCGCACTGGGGATACTCGCTTTTCCAAAAACTTGCGCGTGTTGAGTGGGCCAGGAATGGTACTGCTGATCTTTTCGGTAACGTTCGCGTCTATCGATTGGTTCATGTCGCTTGAGCCGGAATGGTCATCAACGATCTACGGTTTCATCTTTGTTGCTTCCTGGAGTTTGAGCGCGCTGGCGTTTGCGATCGCCGTTCTGGCAAAACTTGCAGACGATGAACCGATGAAGCGCATCGTAGCGCCACTCCACTTCCACGACCTGGGTAAGCTGCTTCTCGCACTCGTAATGTTGTGGGCGTATTTCGCGTTCTCCCAATTTCTGATCATTTGGTCAGCCAATAGTCCGGAGGAGATTCGTTGGTATCTCGTGCGTATGCACGGTGCATGGGGTGTCCTCATCGTCTCAGTCGCGATCCTTCATTTCGGAGCACCGTTTCTCTTTTTGTTGTCGCGCAACTTGAAACGCAACCCACACAGACTGGTGATAATCGCGCTCCTGGTACTGGGCATGCGGGTTATCGATCTTTGGTGGATGCTAATTCCCGCGTTTACCAAAGAGAAATTTGGGTTAAGTTGGATGGACATCGTCGCGCCGGTAGCGGTAGGTGGATTGTGGCTGTCTTTTTTCGCCTGGCAGTTGGGCAAGCGTTCGTTGATACCGATTAACGATCCGCAGTTTGAATCAGTGATGCAGCAACAACATCTTTCAGGACATTGATGGCGGTAGATTAGGAAATGAGCAAGCATTCAGGAAACGGACATCAGACCGAGACGCCAGACGTTTCGCACATTAGAAACGTAGAAGTTACTCATGAAGTGAGTGACATTGATGTGGGTGGCGTCTTGAAGTTTGTTGTGGCACTAACGATTTTGACGGCCGCAGTCTACGTTGGAATGCTTTTGATGTTCCGACAATTTCAGGGTCAGGCGCAGGCTGAGCCAAAACCTGGCCCAATGGCCCTCAGTCAAAGAGAGCGTTTGCCTCCCGAACCGCGATTGCAGGCTGCGCCAGGTTTTGAAATTAC
>Ga0070698_100005090_pt1 | contig 14398 bp, 15 predicted proteins | sample KBSK1502metaG_FD_65477 | JGI IMG/M metagenome (GOLD analysis project Ga0070698, IMG submission 65477) | Corn, switchgrass and miscanthus rhizosphere microbial communities from Kellogg Biological Station, Michigan, USA - KBS K1-50-2 metaG | ecosystem: Host-associated > Plants > Roots >...
GCCGCATCGCTGAGCGCACTGCCGCCGCCGTGAACCGCGCCTTGCTGCCTTCGTTACCGGTGAATACGAACTCGCGCGTCCCCACTGACATGCGGTGCAGCTCTGGGCTGTCGTGCAAGGTCAACAGCCGGCACTCCATCCCGCGCCCGGCTGCGAACTCCGCCATCACCGCCGCCAGGTGTCGCCCTGCGCGTTGTATTCCGCCGTTTGTGTTGAGCTCGGGAAACAGACCGATGATCACGCGCCGAGTCTGCCAACTGCCGCGCCGGAAGGCAAGGCGGCATTTGTCGAATTCCTGTCAGCGCCTTCAAAGGCTCAGCAGCCGGCATGCTTCGGGGCGGAAAGCCCAGAGACCTGTATGGGCGAGGGAGAAGTCTAGGCTACGCGGCTCGCTGCGCCGTGCACGGTATCATCTGGCGCGCGCAGCAATCAGTCGCGGCGTGCGGCGAGAGGATGGCCCACCAGCGGCACAAGGTCCTCCAGTGAGTCTAGATAAAGATCCGCGGGATAGGCCGCACGGTCGTGAACTCCGAACCCGTAGTTCACCGCCGCGGCCAGCGTGCCCGCGTTGCGCGCCGTTTGCACGTCGACCTCGGAATCGCCGATGACCATCGCTGACCGCGATGCCGCCCCCAGCTCGTTCAAAATGGTGTTCGCACCCAATGGATCGGGCTTTTTCGTCTCGAAACTATTTCCTCCATAAATTGCGCGGAAATAGTTGGCAAGCCCCAGCTCATTGAGAATCCGCACGCTGATGCGCGCAGGCTTATTTGTGAGTACGGCCATCGGCACATCTTTGCTCTGCAGTTGTGCCAGCGCGTCGGTCACGCCCGGATACGCGCAGGTGTTGTCCATTTTATGTTCCTCGTAGTAGGAGAGGAAAAATTGCAGCGCATGCTTCCATTCCTCCGCCGTCGCGGTTCCGCCGAGCGCCCGCGCCACCAATTGCGGCGCGCCGTGCCCGATATAACCCGAGATCGCGTCTGCTTCCAGCTCCTGGCGGCCCATTTCTCTGAGCATGGCGTTCACGGAGTGAATCAGGTCGCGCTTGGAATCGATCAGCGTGCCATCCAAATCAAAAATCAGCGCGCGCACCGGAGGAAGTTTCGGCCCATTCATGAACCTCTCATTCTAGCAGCCTGTTCTGTGTAACCGCTTATTCAAGCGCCGTCAATCCTGTATGCATCTGGCGCCAATCCGCGGTCAAAATTTCCGCGCGACACTCCTTTTCGGAAATGCGATCACTTCGCGTACACTAGAAGACCTGCAGGAAACAGGACAACCGCCGGAGATATCATGGCCCAGGTTTATCCCTTTCGCGCTTTTCGCTACAACCCGGCACTCATCTCTCTTGACCGTGTGCTGACGCAACCGTATGACAAGATTTCGCCCGCGATGCGGGAGCGCTACTACGCCGCGGACCCGCACAATTTGATTGCGGTGGAGAAGGGCCGAGTCCACCCGAACGATACGCCGCAACACAATGTTTACACGCGCGCAGCGACCGCGCTGCAGACCTGGATTCAGCACGAAGTCGTGCAGCAGGATCACGCTCAGTCGTTCTACGCCTACACTCAGGAATACACCGTGCCTGGCACAGAGGAGCGCCGCACTCGCCGCGGATTCATCGGCGGGGGAAAACTCGAGGAATACTCCGCGGGCGTGATCTTTCGTCACGAGCACACGCTCTCCGGGCCTAAAGCGGACCGCCTCGAGCTTCTTCGCCACACGCACATGCACACCGGCCAGCTCTTCATGCTCTACTCCGACGAGCAACGGCGCATCGACTCCATCCTCGCGGAAGCGGAAAGGTCCGCCCCGCCGGTCACCGACATCCGCGACGAATACGGCGTGGTGCACCGCCTGTGGGTCGTCTGGCAACCGGAACGCGTCGCAACCATCCAAGAAGCCATGGCCGGCCAGAAGCTGGTGATCGCCGACGGGCATCATCGTTACGAGACGGCGCTTACGTTCCGCAATGAGTGCCGCGAGCGCGTCGCTGCCAAGCACACCCACGAAGCGTCACCTGGGGAAGCTTCCGCGCAACACGCCACCGGCGTAGTCGCTGTCGCAGAGCTTGCGCCTTGGGAGCTCGCAATGATGACTTTCGTCAATACGCGCAGCGAAGGCCTGACGATTTTGCCCACGCACCGCCTGGCCACCAATCTCGACGATTTCTCCTGGAGCAGCGTGCGGCGCTATCTGGAGCCATGGTTCGTAGCCGAAGCGTTTCCGTTCGCGGATGACGCCGCGAAACCTGAAGCACGTACGAAATTCTTGACTCGACTTGCCGAAGCTCGCCAGCAACGCGCTATCGGTGTCTATCCCGCAGCGGAACCGGCTAAGCGCGCGTTCTATTTGCTCACGCTGCGACCCGGTGTGGATTTGTCGCTGCTCCTTCCCAATGTTTCAGCGATGCAGCGGGAGCTCGACGTGGTGCTGCTCCACGACGGAATCCTCGAGCCTACGCTGGGCATCACGCCGCAAGCGGTCACGGCCGAGAGAAATCTCCGGTACGAACGAGAAGCGCTCAGCGCCATCGATGCGGTTGATGGCGGCGCCGCACAAGTGGCCTTCCTGCTCAATCCCTGCGACGTCGAGCAGGTGATGCAGATCGCGACCTCCGGCGAGGTCCTGCCGCAAAAATCCACCGATTTTTATCCCAAGCTCCTGAGCGGCATCACCATGTACCGCGCCGACGCCTGACCGGTCACAACAGAGCGTCTGAAGGTGTAGCGCCGCCGAACTTTTCGCGGCAGTGCAGGCGGCGGCAGTGTCAGGCGCGGCGCTGGCAGTGTCAGGCGGCAGCGCCGATGCGGCGGATGAGATCCTCCTGCTCGTCCTTGCTCTCGGCGCCAATCGTGAAGGCATCCAGCAGGTCGAGGGATAGGGCGTATTTCAGGGCTTCGTCTTGGCGCGTGCGCAGGTCTCCCTGACCGAGAATTTTCATCCCGATAATTCCTTTTCCGGCCGCGCGCATCTCGCGCACTACACTCACGACCGTCTCGGGATCGGCGTCCATGTGGGAGCCGATCGGATTGATGCGCACGAGATCAACCTCCACCCAGGGAGATTTTGCCGCGGCGCGCAGAGCCTCGATGCTGTGGCAGGAGCATCCGTGCGCGCGGATCACGCCCTTCTCTTTCGCCTCGGAGAGAACGTCCATAACGCCTTTGTATCGCTCCGTCCAGTCAGCTTCGGTCACGCAGTGCATCAGACAAATATCGAGGTAGTCGGTGCCGAGCTCCTTGCGGAAGCGGTCGAGGTCGGCGCGCGCGGAGGCGGGATCGCGCGCCCAAGTCTTGGTAAGCACGGTAACTTTGTCGCGCGGGCGCTGCTTGATGGCCTCCGCCACGTGCGGGTGGCTGCCGTAAGAATCCGCGGCGTCAAAAAATCGCAAGCCATTGTCGTAACCGTTCAGCAGGAGCGCAGACAGCCCTGCTACACCCAGCGCCGTCTGGTGGGAGTGATGACCGCTTCCCACGGTGCCGGTTCCCATAGCGAGCCGGCTGGTTTTGATTCCCGTCTTCCCGAGGGTGACCGTATCCGGGGCACTGAACTTTCTCGGTAACGGGGGCAGTGCCCTCATTCTTCGCGCGAATGCGCTGGAGTTCGGCGCAAATGCGCTGGAACCCAGCCAAGCCGCGCCCATTCCACAAGCCGCATGCCGTAGGAAATCTCTGCGCTTCATAAATTCGTCTCCTAGTGCTGGAGGCTTGAGCATATACCCACATGGACGGCGAGATGAAGAGTTCGTTTTAAGCGTCCGTAAGCCTGGTGGCGGAGTGGACGGCGTCAGGACTGGTCATCGGGAAATACCGGAGGTTGCAAATCGAATTACTCTGTCAAGTAATTTATTCCTGAGTACTATATTCGAATCCCGTTTGATAGTACTTTCGAACCGAGAGCCAGCCGGAAGCTACATCAGCAGAGGGGTTGGCGGGTTCTGGGGAATCTTCCCCGCCGGCGACCTGTTGAGGTCGTGGGCATTAGGGGATTTAGCAGACGCCGCAAGCATCCCGCCGACGGTCCGGCGGCGCTACAGGATCGAGGGCCGATTTCGCCGCGGCTTCGCCCGTTCGGCTGGGGAACATCGCGCCGGGCGTAACGTTGACGCACTTTGCTCCGGCACTCGAAGATGGAAGCATGAGCGAAGTGACTTTCATCACGCCGCGGCGCAGCGGGCGGGTATTTCACAAGATGCGGGTTCAGGCGCAAGGACGCGGGCACGATGGCCGCAAGTTCCGCGAAGTTTGCGAGACCCTGGTAGTGAACTCGCACGGCGGGCTTCTCCTGCTGAAGCACGAAATCGATAACGGAGAGATGCTGATCCTGACGAACCCGGAGACGCAGGAAGAGCTGGAATGCCGCGTCGTATATCAGGGCGATGCCGGGAACCGCGGGCAGCGCGTGGGAATCGAATTTCTTACTCCGTCGCCGCGTTTTTGGGGAGTCGAGTTCGTCGAGAGCTCGTCTTCCTAGACTCGAAACAGGATCGAGCAGCGGCTCTTTCGGTCCAGCAGAACTACGAGGCCGCGGATGCCTGGCTGCTTGCAGGCTTCGCCGGGACCAGGCGCCTCTTTCTCCCAAACCAATCGCTGAGACGCCACAACAGCAGGATGGCGACGAGCGCGCCGTAGAAAAGCGGCTTGCGCACGTCCGACTTCACTAGCCAGTAGTAGTGAATGACGCCGCAAACCGCGGAAACGTAGATCGCGCGATGCAGCATCTGCCAGCGTTTTCCCCCAAGACGCCGGACCCAGCCGGCCGTGGAGGTAATCGCCAGCGGGATCAACAAGACAAATCCAAGGAAACCAACGGTGATGAACGGACGCTTGGCCACATCTTTCCACATTCCCGCCAAATCAAAAGACTGATCGGGGCCTATATACGTGAGGAAGTGCAAGCACACGTAAAAAAATGCGAACAGGCCGAGCATACGACGAAAGCGAATGAGCTCCGGAATCTGCGCGAGCTTGCGCAGAGGCGTGATCGCTAGAGTGAAGACGAGGAAGCGAAGAGTCCAATCGCCGGTGGCGTGCTGGACGAATTCAACGGGATTCGCGCCAAGCCGCCCCTGCAGCGCGCGCTGTACCAGAGCGCCAAACGGGACGAGGCAAACAACAAAAACAACAGCCTTGGTCCATTTGCTGTAAAGCAGGCGGCGCACCGGGTCTCGCGCTTAGTAGTCTTTCTTTAGATTCATTCCGGCGTATAGGCTGGCGACCTGGTCGCCATAGCCGTTGAACATCAACGTGGGACGCTTGAGGATATCACCTAGACGGCGCTCTTTCGCTTGGCTCCAACGCGGGTGGTCGACATTCGGATTTACGTTGGAATAAAAGCCATACTCCTGCGGAGCCATGAGATTCCAAGTGGTTGGCGGCTCGCTTTTCACGAAGCGAATTTTCGCCAGCGATTTGATGCTCTTGAAGCCATATTTCCACGGCAGAACCATGCGCACCGGCGCGCCATCCTGGTTCGGAAGTGTCTGTCCGTACATGCCGACGCAAAGCAGAGCCAAAGGGTTCATGGCTTCATCGAGGCGCAAGCCTTCGACATACGGATACTGGAGTCCGGTGCCACGCGAGTCCGGCATTTGCTTGAGATCGTAGAAACTTTCGAACGCCACGTAGCGCGCTTTGGATGTGGGTTCGACGAGCTTGGCCAAGGTGCTGAACGAATAGCCGATCCAAGGCACAACAATGGACCAGCCTTCCACACAGCGGTGACGGTAAATGCGCTCCTCGAGTGGCGCCAGCACGAGGATTTCTTCGATGGTGAATTTGCGCGGCTTGGCGACTTCGCCTTCGACGGAGACGCTCCAGGGAGAAGTGCGGAAATTTTGGGCGTTCTTGGCGGGATCGCCTTTATCGGTGCCGAATTCGTAGAAATTGTTGTAGTGCGTCACGTCGTTGAATGGCGTGATTTTTTCGTCGGTGCTGAAGGGGCCTTTGATGGTGGTGAGCTTCGTGGAGGCGTGAACGGACGCTGAGGGAAGAGCTAAATCGATCAGCTTGTGGCTCGCGAATGCGGCGACGCTTGCTAGTCCCATGTCGCGCAGAAATTTGCGGCGATTCACGTAAACGGACCTGGGTGTGACGTCGGAGTACTTTAAATCTGGCGATCGCCGAATGAGCATTCCTTCCCCTTCGAAACGGACTCTCTATCATCTATGGTACGGCTATTTCGCGGGACTGGATGCGGGAAGTTGCAGAGGCGGGAGAGATTTCACCGCGGAGAGCGCGGAGGGGATGTTGGAAGGGCGCGCTCCGGACCCGGTCGGGATGAATTGCGCGCGCGCCTACACGGAACTCGGCGCGGTAAGCGGCCCGGCCACGCGGGCGAGAGCGAGCCCGTGTGGCGCACGGCAAAGCGGCGGCGAGCCGCCGCAGTCCAAGGAGGACAGGAATGTCTGTCGGTACTTAGCGGAGCTTTTCCAGATCAAAGGTGGCGACTACGTGCTGACCGTCCGGAGTGAAAACTTCTACATTTGCAGGGCTGGAGGAGACATCGGCGGCATTCCATTCCACATAAACCAGCGCGCCGTTCATTACCGGGGGCGTGGCGCCTGGGTTGAATAGGGAGTAGGTAGGCTCGCCGTAGGTATCTAGGGGCTCTACCCATTGGTCTTTTTGCGAAAGCCCCACCTTGAACTGCTTCCAGAAATCTTCGGGCCGTAGCGTGAAGCCTGGGGAAGTTCCGGAACGAGTCGCCTTCTGCGCTTCTACCAGTCCGTAGGTGGCGGTGAATTCGATCCGAACGCGAACTCGGATGGTGTCACCGTGGTCGCGGTAGTCTTGCTCTGCCTGCTGCGCGCTGTAGCCGACCGTTTTCTGACGCGATAGATCAACGACTTGTGCGTACGGCGTCAATAACTGGATCTCGGAAATGTAGGGACCCTTTTCGGGGGGAGGCAAGTGCTTGACATAAGTGTCGAGGAATCGCGCCATTTTTTCGTCATTGCGCTGACCGAGGAAATACGCCTCGCGAATCGAGTGCGGGTCGAGCGGAGCTTCATACGCGGCTGCCGGCGCAATCAGGAACGCGGTTAGCAAGAGAGAGGCGGCCGAGCGGGCGAGACGCGTCCTCCCTGATGCTTCCGCCGAAGGCGATTTCTTTCGCCGCATTCTAGATACGACGCTGAATGTTCGGGAAATCCAGCCACACTTTGACTCCGCAGAAGTGCGCGCCTTCGGTGCAAATCGGAGTGCTAACACCGGCGCGGAGGTGGCACGGCGGGCCGATGTAGCGGGCGAATTGCGGATGCACTTCGCGAAGCTGCGCAACTTCGTCGAGTGACGCCTTGTAGATTTCCTCTTGCGCGTTGAAGCAGGTGCGCATGGTCCATTTATGAAGCAGGTGCAGGAGCGATCCGGATTCCACCAAGCGAATCGCTTTCGCATTGGGCAAAACATAGAGTGCGATCTCCGCAGGAACGCCGCGATCCAGAAGCTCATTCTTGGCAGTCCAAGCGTCCTGCATGGCGCGTTCGTAAACTTCTTTCGCGCGCGGATTGTTCTCGAGCAACATCGGAGTGATGAAGTCCGGCGCCCGGGTGTCTGTGAGGGTGAGCAACGGGCGGGAACCGGGCACCGTGCGGTGGCGTTGATCCTGACTGTCGGCGGTATGACTGATCTTTTTGGCGAAGGTGTAATTCGCGTGCTGGAGCGCGCGCATCATGGGCGCATGCACGCCGACGTTTAGCGTCTCGAGGCGATACAAATTGCGAGCTGGATTGAGGAGGCGATCGATGGCTTCGGCATCGGGGCATTGCGCCTCGCTTTGACCAACAACGCCGCGATATGCATCGGCAATCACGTGTGGCGCATTCGCGGAATAGTCGATGAGCTTCGAGGTGCGTCCAGCCAGCTTGGCATCGAACTCGCGCGCGAAAGTTTCGCCGTCAGGCACGGGGACTGAATGGCCGTTCCGCGCGATCTCTGAATGGTCTGCCAATTCGGGCAGCTCCGTGAGCGGCTCGGTGCCAAAGCGCTCGAAAAACTGAGAATCGATGCCGCGAACCAGTGAAACCATTTCGCCGATGACGGTTCGCGCTTCGCTGGGGGTATCGGAAGCGGCGCTCATGCGCCATAGGCGGTGCAGAACGATTCCCGACAACGTATGCACCATGGTCGTAAACGCGGCGAGGGGCAAAACATAGCGGGCGATCTCGATAGCGCGCTTTTCCGCGGAGCGCTCGGTCTTCTGAATTCGCTTTGGGTGCGACATGGGCCCGAGGTGCCAGATATCGTTCAGGATCGCGCGGGCATCGGCGACGAGCAAAGCGGAGAGCTCGCGATATGAGTTCCAGGCGCGCGCAATGGCGCGCTCGTAGATCGCGCGGCTGCCTTCATTGAAGAAAAGCGATTCCGGCGGGACATACGCTTGCGCGCGGTCGAGCCGCACGTAACGCTGGCTCTGCTGCTCCGAGTTGTAAAAAGGATGCGCATGAAGAAAGGACCACACGAATTGGCGGCTGATGTTTTCCAGGCCGAATTCGAAATGCGCGTGCTGGTAGACGGTGTGGTGACCGCTATAGAACGTCGCGGCGCCAATGTTGGTTCGCTGTTTATCGGTGATTTCTTCCGGGCCGATGAGGCGTGGCGCATAGCAGGTGCGCGCCGCGGCGATAGCGGAATCGAAAGGATGGGCGAAGGCATTGCGCAGGGTCACTCGCGGGGGACCGGTCTCCACGAGCTCGCCGCGGGGCACGGAGTCGAACATGCGAGACTGGAGGGACACGATGAGAAAGTATTTTACACGGGCGAGGGGAGTTTATACGGAGTGGTTTCGGGAAGGAGTGGAAGAGCGAAGGTCGAAGAGCGAAACTCGAAATTCGAAAAGCGGATGCGGTGCGGAGGACATGGGTCACACCGCTGGTCGGGGCGAGGCGGTACGCGGAGAGGAAGTGCCTGGTGGGATGATGCCGGGGCTGAGGTGTGGCCAGGATCCCCACGCCGCCCTCCTCGCGCAGACGCGAGGAAGGTGGTCGGGATGAAAGAGCCCCGCTGCACCGGAATGGCGGAGTGCGCTCCAGTTGTGGCAAGGCTCGCGTGGGCACAGGCAAGGAGTGGAGTGCCTGTGCTACTGGTAGCGAAGGGCCGAGCTTAGCTCACCGCAGCACGTTTTTCTGGTAGCAATGCGATGGGGGCCTGCTATTTCTTTGCGGCTTCCACCTTTGCTTGCGCGGCAGCGTATTTTTTCTGGAAACGCTCGACGCGGCCTGCGGTGTCGACCAGCTTCTGTTTGCCGGTGAAAAAGGGGTGGCAATTCGAGCAGATTTCGACGCGCAGCATATCGCCCTTAATGGTTGAGCGCGTTTGAAAAGTGTTCCCGCAAGCGCAGTGCACCGTCACGGGATGATAATCGGGGTGAATACCGGGTTTCATGAGGCTCCAGTCCGTCGCGGCCGGTCTGCGCGGCGCGAAACGAGTACGGGTCAGACAGCCGCGTCGCTAGGTCGCGAGCAATCCTCTATGATACGCAAGCTGTAATAAATTGCCAAATCGCACTGCATGCCGCGCAAACCGCTTTTTACCTATACCTTCTCAAAAGCGCCAACAAGTAACAGCGTTAGCGAAGTCGTCGGCGTGCTCGTCTTGACCGAAGACGACCTGAGGCTGAACCTGAAAGACGCAGCCGCCGGATGACTCGAGCAAAGGCAGCAGGTTGCCGCCGTATTTTTGGTCATACAGTTCAGCGACTCGTCTCCACATCGCTCGGTCTTTGACTTCCTTTATCGCCCCTTCCAAGATGATTGCCTCGTCAGCTTGATCTGTGCCAATCACGCACCGCGGATTCGCAGCAATGTTCTTAGCCTTGCGCGTACGAGGTCCAGTGCTGAACCAAAATGCCTCTTCCCACCAAATACCCCAAACGATCATCAGATGGGGATGACCGTCTGGTCGTGTGGTCGCGATCCAATAGTTGTGCGATTTTTCCAGCCGTTCGACAGCCCAACTCCATGGCTTCAGGCCAGTTGTAGCATCGGGAGGATTTTGCAGAGCATCGGGCCAGTAGGGCCGGCTCGCCTTGGGCTCGTTCATGATCTCTCCATCAGACGCTGCTGATTTCTCGCGCATTGTAGCAGGCCAAGACGAGGCGCGTTGGTTCGCGGCTTATGGCTTCCCATTTTTCCTTGTGGGGCAATCAGGCTTCGCGTAGCTTCGCAGTCATGCGAGTGGAGACCGTCGAATCTCTTCCCCTTCAGGACCCTGCAAAGTGGAAGGCAATCGAGGACGCAGCGATTAGTCGTGCGCTGCGGAGTTTCTTCACGGCGATCGAGAGTGCTGACTCGTTGTTTGCCGGCGAAATGTTGGGAAGCGTAGTCAGCGGCAGGATGGGAGGCGAAGGCGTGACGTGCGCCGGTGATTTTTCGCTGCGATTTCGGGAATCGAAATTGGCAGACAATCGCGCGATTCATTTTTCGCTTCTTGAGAAATTGAGTGAATTGTTGAAACAAGCCGGATCCGCTGATTCCTTGCTCGCAAGCCTCAGCTTGTCGGGTAAAGCGGGATCTCAGTCGAAGACCGGCGCTCTGGCGCTTCAGGTGCGGCTGGAGGCCACGGGAAATTCTTCCGAGCAGGCGGCGCTGCGGTGGGGGCTGGGATTGGCGCACGTGCAGCAGGCGGTGCTTTTTACGTCGCGGTATCTGCGGCAGCAGCTATTGCAGAAGGGCGACGGATCCAGTTTGTAGCGCTGTCATCAAGTTTCGAGAAAATCAGGGACGCGCTAAAGCGCGCCCCTACACAAAACCGTCAACCAGACACGGCTAAGAGACAAACGCTTCGATCCGTCGCCGTTGGTGCGGCGCACAGCCAAGAGGTCTTACTAGACATCATAGGTGTGGCGCACAACCACGAGTGGCTGTGCTACTAGGAGACGAAGGCGCAGCCGACGCGATAAGCGCCTTGCGGGGTGCGCTGCGACCAAACGGGCTTGAGGCTGACTCGCACGGGCGGAAGAATGGGCACGTGCAGGATGGCGAGAATACTGTTGGGCAAGTCTTCCGGTTTCTCGAGCTCGATGGCCACTCCACCAAAGCCCAGATCGACCACGCGGGCTCGTTGGGCGCCGCGTTCGCCTAGCATGGCATACGCGTTCGTGCCGGACATTGAGACGCGCTCAGCCTTGCGCTGCACGGCGTACTTACGAGGCGCAGGCTGCGCGGAGGATTGGTTGGCGGAGATCTCGGCAGCGCTCTTGGATGCGGCCGCCGCCAAGGTGGGTTCCGGGCGCTCCTGGGAGCGCTTGGATTCGATCGAGATAGGTTTCGAAGCGGGCAGGTTGCGCTCCGGGGGGGCGGTCTGGGGAAATGCTGGTGTCTCGTTCCTTAGCGCGCTATTCGCTGGCCTGCCATGATTGGAATGCTTCAGACGGTATAGACGCTCATCGGCGATACGGAACAATAAATCGGCGTGCTCTCCATCCTGGGGGAAATTGGCAACGCCGTGATCCATGTTGACGCTGACGCTGATCTGCAACGATTGCAGCGTCTCGGCAAAGACGGCCTCGACGCGGCGACTGAGGGCCATGGCCTGCTCGGCGTCGGTCTGCGGCAGCAGCAGCGCGAATTCGTCGCCGCCGATGCGAAAGGCGGAGTCCGAGGTTCGCAAAGCCTTCTTTAGAGTAGCGGCAGCGGCACGCAGGACTTCATCGCCGCGCGGATGGCCGTGCTTGTCGTTCACTTCCTTAAAGCGATGCAAATCCATGATCACCAGACCGAGCGGTAAACCATAACGACGGGCGCGGTTCAGTTCCTTTTCGAAGGTCTCGCTGAACAAGCGGCGGTTGTAGAGTCCAGTGAGCGGGTCGGTGACGGCATTCAGTTGCAGAGTCTTTAGCTCGTCATATTCGATGATGATGGGCACACGGAACAAACCTGCCGACGAGAGAACGTCCATCAATGCCGTTTTGAGGGAGACCGGGCGGCTGAGGTGCTCGCTGAGCTCGCGACGCCGCGTGAGCATCTCGTCCCAGAGCTGGACGCACTCATTTTCGCGCAGGTCCAAGTGGGTGACCGCGCGAATGTATCGCTGTAGAAACTGGCCGCGTGCCGGAGGATCAATATTCTCGAGCGTATCGGCAAGCAGCTCGAGATAGGAATCTTCTACCGGCAACCGGAGGGGCGGAATGCCGCCAGAGCTGGGCATACGAGATCGACACCAATTCTCTTACATCCCCGCGGGGTTTGGGGAGAGAAACGAGCGTTCTGCCTTCTTCTTTACACTTGAAGCACGTGGGAGTCCATCGTTATTTGCTTGTAGATGGGACCTGGAAATTCGCTTAGGCGCACGCAGGTAAGCCGAACGCGCTGCAACGAAGGAACATACGTCGGGTGGCAGCACAGCACGCGTCCCGGAGCCAGCCCGCGGTAACGAAATCACCCGATAAGAAATAAGCGCGGAACGAGAAAGGACAGAAATTTACTCAAGTGGCCTTAAGAATTCCAGGCCAAACAGCCGGGTGTCGCCGGCAACGTCCTGCCGAAGAACCCTGGCGACAATGGGTGGGGTCTCAATGGGAACCAAGCTGGAGGAGGTGGGGGACGGCGCCGGGACGGTCAAATGTACTATTTGGTCGATCCGAAGAAAATGCGAGGAGGTGATGCACGCCCCTGCGGAGCCGATGTTGAGAGTCTTAGTGAGCTCAACGAATTCCGCCCCCGAAGCGTCTGCGCCCCGCAGGAACACGGGTACCTGCAGTCGGATCCTGGGAGACCGACGGCGCTGTACTTGATCCAATTGCTTGCCTTCTCTGAGGGTCTGGCTATCCACTCGACGGCCCCGCTAGTACTCACGAGCTAGTACGAGGGAAGCATCTTGAGTGCCAGATTGTTGTGGAGTGCTTGGAAAGGTAACGGTGTTTAGAATCAATGAATTATATGGGGGTTTAGCTCGGTCTGGAGGTCTCCAGCTGAGGCATGATCCGTGGAACGCCACTTGGTTTCCGCAAATGTGCAAATGGAACGCTTTTACCATTGACAGTGCTAGGACTGTTTGCCACTATGCTCATCAGAACGAAAGGGAAAAATTTTTCCCACACGGTCGGGTGGGCTGGGGTCTTCGATGGGTGGAAGTATAGTCGCATCTTCCATAACGGATTCGGGCAACCCGGCGCTGTTCTCCGTCGATGTGTTGCCGCACGTCCTGGACACGCTGGAGGAACCAACGTTTCTAGTAGAACGGAGCGGTCGCACGGTTTTGGCCAACTCAGCAGCACGCAGTTTTCTTCACGCACACGGGTTTAGTGAACTTCCGCTAGTGAACCTGTTTGCTGACGTGCTGCAGGTCGAGCCTGCACCGACGCCAACGGAGATAGAACGGAGCGAGCGCGGTGTGAAGCTGGAAATCACGCGCTGGGAGAAAAAAGTCCTTGCGAGAGTCCAGTGCGTGCCCGAATCGGAGTTGCTTCTCGTGCGGCTCCAAACGACGGCGCCGGAGCCACAGGCTGGATCCGAACCGGACTCGAAAATCACGGTGCAAGAACTGCTGCAAGAGCGTGAGATCACCTACCGGAATCTGCTCGCGGCGTATTTGAAGCTGCAAGAAGTCAATCGACAGAAGACGGTGTTCCTGGCCTCGGCCGCGCACGAATTGAAGACGCCGCTGGCGGTGATCAAAGGATACTACGACCTGCTGCTAACGAGTTCGCTTGGACGTCTGACCGAAAAGCAACGCGACATCCTGGAAGAATCCAAGGAAAGCTGCGAGAGACTGGTTCGGCTGGTCTCCATGTTCCTGAACTATTCCGCTCTGGAAAGCGGAAAACTGGTGCTGCAGCTTCGCGAAAATGACATGCGCGATTGCTTGGACGAACTCGCCAAGCGTTGGCTGGAGGCCTTCCAACGCAAGGGCGTGCGCCTGGAAGCGACTTTCGATCCGTCGATTCCAAATTTCCGGTTCGACTATCAGAAGGTTCAGCAGGCCGCCGCCAACCTGCTGGATAATGCGCTGAAGCACACACCGGGCGGTGGAAGCGTAACGCTGCGAGCTGCACCGCATTTCTGGGAGCGGCGCGTGGTAGAAGCTGCGCCGGTTCAGGAGCGCCGCCGCTTCCGATTGCCCCGACCAAACAGCGTCGAAGTTTCCGTAGCCGACACCGGGCCTGGCATCCCTCCCGAGCATCACCAGGAGATATTCGAAGACTTCGTGCGCGTGGACCGCAATACCACCGGAATGGGCCTGGGGCTGGCAATCGCAAAACGGCTGGTGCAGGCACACCGCGGGAAGATATGGGTGGAGAGCGAAACCGCGGGAGGAAGCAAGTTCACCTTTTTATTGCCAATGGATCAGTCTTAGTGAGATGAGCGCTTGCCGCAGAGGCTATTTGGCGCCGTTGGAATTTGAGAACTAAAAGGGAGAGGTCGATGGCCGCAAAAGAAAGAATTGTTGTC
>Ga0070698_100005091_pt1 | contig 14397 bp, 13 predicted proteins | sample KBSK1502metaG_FD_65477 | JGI IMG/M metagenome (GOLD analysis project Ga0070698, IMG submission 65477) | Corn, switchgrass and miscanthus rhizosphere microbial communities from Kellogg Biological Station, Michigan, USA - KBS K1-50-2 metaG | ecosystem: Host-associated > Plants > Roots >...
GAACGGGCGAGGTCATCGGCGGCATCGTCATCTTTCTGGAAGATGACCAGCTCTCGCTTCTGGAGATCTACGACTATCTCGACACTCCCGGCATCAGCCCGCTTCCGCCCCTCGAGCAGCTCCAGTACAACCGGTAGCGGCGTTAGCACCCGGCTTGATCCTCGCCTCGACTAGGCGCAATGGTGTCGCACTTCAACCAAAGCGCGACACCGCCGTCCAGCGGTCGCTCAGTGGGCTTCGGCCCCTAGGGCGTCGCCACGTCGACGCGGAAGGTCTGTCCCGCGCCGCCTGCCACTCGAAGCCGGAGCGATCGTTGGCCGCAGTCAAGGAACGTGAAACTTGCCGAGCCGGTCGCAAGGATCGCGCCGGAACTGCCATCCATCAACGTCAGTCTCGCGCCTATCGGCCGGTAGAGCGTCACGCTGACGTTGCCGTCGAGCGGTGTGTAGACCTGCCTGGTGGACTTTCGTCTCGACCGTGTGAACTTGCCTCTCAGACTCGTTTGCGCAGTGGCGCTTGCGAGCCATGGGTGAAGGGCATCCTGCTGAGCGGCGGACAACCCCGCGACGCCGGGGAAGAAGCTCTGATCACTATTCCACGGTGCAGCGTTCCACCAACCGTTGGTCCATGTCCGGCTGTTGTAAACAGCGAGGCGATAGGTCTCGGCGAAGGCTTCGCCGGGGTTCAGCGCGTAGTGCGAACCCTCGTCGCCGGGAAATGCAGTTCCGGCGTTGACCCGTGCGCACACATTCGCACCAGAGGCCCAGTTCTTTGGGCCCGAGTCCAAGGCGTTCCACGGTGGGTTGCTCGCATTGGCGGCGACGTGGTGCCCGTACTCGTGCGCCAGGATCGTTGCCATGTTCGTGCCGTCCGAAAGATTGTTCCCGGGAATGACTATCAAGGCCCGATCAGCGCTGTAGCAGCCCGCAGCTCCCGGGCCACAGACACTGGCGACCTCGAAAGGCGTGACGAACAGCACCGTCAACTTGGAGAACTCTTGGTTATGGAAGAGATACGTCGACATCCAGTTCGCCCAGTCCTGCAGCCATTGGTTATTGACCGAGTACCACGGCGACGCCAGCATCTGAATCTGCTCCCCGGTCGTTGTCGTAAAGACTCCTCCCCAAACGCCGTAGGCCTGGAGCGCCGCGCTGGCCCGACTTCGGCTTAGGCGATCGTGTCTGAAGGTGACGGCGACGCTTGGTTCGATACGTGAGCCCGAGTCGAGCGCTCGACTGCCCTCTATCGGCGTCGACACTCTGGTGTTTGCCAGCACACCCGTGTTCGTCGATCCCGTGGCGGCTGCTGTGAGCGCCAGTGCGAGCACAGCGACAATGCCAACCAGCACGGGAAGATGCGTCCTAGCTGGCCGCTTGGGTACTTCGAACATGGCATCTCCTCTTCGAACCACTCGGGAGAGAGGGAAATGTCCCCCTCTACACCAGAACCCGGGTGGAGAACGGAGAAGCTAGGTTCGGCTGCCGCGGCCCTCACGAGAACTAACGCTGAGTCATTGTCGCACAGATCGTGACGATCTGTACGAATTGCCCACGCAGCCCGCTTAGGCCCGTCGCGTCGACCAATCCCGACGACCGTCGAATGACGGCACCGACCATTCTGCAGAAAGCGCAAGAAGTAGATCATAATGGTCACATTGCATATGCGGCAGCGGAAGTTCTACGTTTGACAAGTGCCACAACACACAAGCTCCCAAAGGAGGAGGCCATGGCCACTACGTCAGACAGTCCGAGCCAGCTCGCTAAGGCGTTCGTGAAGGGACTTGACACCGTCATCGCCCCGCCACCGACAAGGCGCGCAAGTGCCACCACGTTACGCGCCGACGTGAATGCCGTCGTGCTTCATCTCGTCGAGGTTCAAGCGCACCGGCATTCAGCGACACAGCGAGAGGCCCCGCTCACTTCACGGGGCTTCTCGCTTTTGAAGAGAGGGTTCGGGAGGCGGGGCGGGGGTCGAACTTCCGGCGCGCTCGGACGCTTCCCCGTGACCTCCCCGGCCGCTGCCGAAACGTATGCCGTCAGGCATCAGCCGCCAGACGCTCTTCGGGGCGCGTACGCGGCGGACGACGTGTGCGAGGCGGCTCAGGCCGGCGCAATGCGATCCGACCGCTCCATGTGCAATACTGGGCCAAAGCCTAGGCTAGGACATTGGCTCACATTAATAGTCCTTTCTTCAAGGAGGAGAAATGGCCCAAGAAGACCCGGAAATACACGCAATGGGGACCATCGCGGGAGCACTAGTAGACCTAGATAGCGAGGCCCAAGCTCGGGTGCTCGACTGGGCAGCCAGACGATTCAACGTCTCAATTCCCTCCGGTGGAGGCGCATCCAGCCGTGGTCGCGGAGATGGCCGCAACGACGGCGGCGGACCCGACCATAATCCACCTGGAGATGTCGAATTCCAGGACTTTGTAGACCTCTATGATAGCGCTGGTCCGCGTACGGATGCGGACCGTGCGCTGGTCGGCGGGTACTGGTTCCAGATCGTCGGTGGCAACTCGGACTTCCAGGCCCAGGAGGTAAATACCGCTCTCAAGGACGTCGGGAACGGCGTGGGCAACATTACGCAGGCTTTGGATCAGCTCCAGAGCCGCACCCCGGCGCTCGTTCGACAGGTCGCGAAAAGCGGCCGGTCCCGCCAGGCGCGGAAGAAGTACAAGCTCACGACCGCCGGAACGGCGGCGGTTCGCCGGATGCTCGCTGGTCAGGATGGTGAGGCGGAGTCGTGAACGCGATCAGGGGAGCAACCCCGCTCGCCGCTGGCTCGATACTCGCGGGTCTCCCGAGCGGGTTGCGTGGACAGCTTCTGGACGCATTCGGCGAAACCGTCGTGAACTTTGGCGAGCGTCGCTGGGAGCCCGCCGAGCTGAACGGGGGCAAGCTCTGCGAGGTCGTGTACTCGATCCTGAAGGGCTACGCCGTCGGCAAATACCCCGCGAAGGCGAGCAAGCCGCGGAACATGCGCGCCGCTTGCCAGAAGCTCGAGACGGAGGCGGCAGGAGCGCCCCGATCAATCCGCATTCAGATCCCACGGATGCTCATTGCGCTCTACGAGATCCGGAACAATCGCAACGTCGGGCACGTCGGCGGGGACGTAGATCCGAATCACATGGATGCCGTCTGCGTCCTGCATCTTGCGAAGTGGATCGTTGCGGAGCTCGTGCGGGTCTTCCACGGCATCGACACCGACGAGGCAACGCGGATCGTGGAAAGTCTCGCCGAGCGCGAGACGCCGCTGATCTGGGAGGTCAACGGGAAGAAGCGCGTACTGAAGGCAGGGCTCAGCATGCGCGAGAAGACACTGATCCTGCTTCATGCGTCCAACGGCGAGGTCGCCGAGTCCGAGCTCGTCTCGTGGCTCGAACACTCGAGTGCGAGCGCGTACCGCATCCAGGTGTTACGACCCGCCCACCGGCAGCGCTTGCTCGAATATGATGCGATGAGACGGACGGTGCAGATCTCCCCGCTCGGCATCGCCGAGGTGGAGGAGACCCTGCTACCGGCGGCCGTGTCTGCGTAGGCATCGCCCCTTCCCGAAAAGGAACTGTCACTTGTGGCAGTTACTGGCGCAAAGTGCGGGCGTTCGGATCGCCGCCCGGCCTCGCCGCTGTCACAAAAAAAGGGGGAGGCCTAGCGCTCGAGCGTGGCGCGAAGGTAACCGCTGCCTTTGTCGCTGCGGTCAACGAGAACCGCATCGTGCTCGGCACGGATCGCTTCTGCCCAGGCCAGCACGGTCCGGTAGTCGTCGTTTTCTCCGAGCGAATGCCCTTGAACTCGAAGTAGTACCAGACTCGCCTGTCCGCAATGTGAGGCGGATCAGTGGCGGAGAAGAGCTCAACGCCTCGAACGGCGCGGCCCCGCGAACAGCCGCTAGCCGCCCGCCTCCTCCCCGCGGTAGTGACCGTCCCCCGGCCAGGGAGAGAGCACGAGCAGGATGCGGGCACCGGTAGCCGTTGAGATCGAACGGCGCTCGTCGGCATCGAAGGTGAAGAGTGACCCGACCTCGCCTTCGAGCACGTCGCCACCGGACTCGACGCGGACGGTCCCGTCGATCACCGAGACGAGGGCCCCCTCCTTCACCTGGTGATCGCCGAGTGCCTGTCCGGGATTCAGTGCGATCAGCACGACGCGGGCAGCGTCGTCAGAGCGAAGGACGACGGGTGACCGGCTACCGCCCGGAGTCGCGATCTCGCGCAGATTCCAGCTCTGCACACCGCGATCCTAGACGCTGGGAACGCGTCGTTAGACTCAAACGCCCGTGACGCCTGTTGTCGACAGATACGAGCTCGGCCCGATCGGGACCAACTGCTACATCGTGCGGAGCGAGCGTGGCGCTACCGAAGCCGTGGTCGTCGACCCTGGGGCGGACGCGACGCAGCTGCGACTCGAGCTCGCGGGGATGAGCGCGGCGTGCGCCGCGATCCTGATCACGCACGGCCACTGGGATCATCTCGGCGCGGTCGCGGACCTCGCCGAGGCCAGCGGCGCTCATGTGTACATGGCGGAGGAGGAGCGCGTCCTCCTCGAGGACGTCAACGCCTTCGTGCCTTCGGGCATGCGCCTGCGTCCGTACAAAGCCGACGTCCTCCTCCAGGGTGACGAGTCGCTCGATCTGACGGGAATTTCCTTCCAGACACTGCGCGTCCCGGGACACTCCCCCGCACATCTTGCCTTCGCCGCCGACGGTTGCCTCTTTTCGGGCGATCTCGTCTTCGCGGGCTCGGTCGGCCGCACGGATCTTCCCGGCGGCGACTGGGACACGCTCGTGGCGTCGATCCGGGCGCTGGCCGATCGCTTCCCGCCCGAGACGATCATCTATCCGGGACACGGCCCGGAAACCACACTGGGCGCCGAGCTCGCCGGCAATCCGTTTCTCGCGGAGCTGCGCGCGTGACGCGCTTCGAGGCGCCGCGCGGCACGCACGACATCACACCGTCCGAGCAGTCGCTCTGGCAGTGGCTGAGGGCCGAGATGGAGAACGTCTGCGATCTGTACGGATACCACCGCATCGATACGCCCGGTTTCGAGGATACGGAACTGATCATCCGCACGTCCGGCGGTGGCTCCGACGTCGTGCAGAAGGAGACGTACACGTTCACCGACCGCGGTGGACGCTCCCTCACCCTGCGCCCGGAGGCGACTGCGCCGATCTGTCGCGCATACCTCCAGCACGGCCTGCACCGCGAGCCGCTGCCGCAGAAGCTCTACACGATCGGCCCGATGTGGCGCTACGACAGGCCGCAAAAGGGCCGCTACCGCGAGCACTGGCAGCTCTCCGTCGAGGCGATCGGCACTGACGATCCCGCCGTCGACGCAGAGATCATCCAGCTGTATTCCGAGCTCCTACACCGCGTCGGCGTGACGGGAGCGACGATCGAGCTCAACTCCATCGGCGACCGAACCTGCCGTCCGGCGTATCTAGAGAAGCTCAGTGCCTGGCTCGACGAGCACCAGCAGGAGCTCGATGACGAGGCACGGACCAAGCGGGCGACCTCGCCGCTGCGCGTGTTCGACGTGAAGAGCGAGCGCGTCCAGGCTCTCCTTGCGGGTGCGCCGAAGATCGGCGAGTCGCTCTGCGACGAGTGCCGAGAGCACTTCGCGCGCGTGCGCCAGTTCCTGGATGCGTACGGCGTCCGCTACGCGCTCGTGCCGACGCTGGTGCGTGGGCTCGACTACTACACCCGCACGACCTTCGAGTTCAAGCACAAGGCCATCGGAGCGCAGGACACGATCTGTGGCGGCGGCCGCTACGACGGCCTGATCGAGGAGATCGGCGGTCCGCCGACGCCGGCGATCGGCTTCGGTGCTGGGATCGAACGCCTGCTGCTCTCCCTCCCGAGCCGCGAGCGCGAGGCGGGGGGCGTCGATGTGTTCTTCGTTGTCGACGAGGCCGCGGACCGCGCGCGTGTTCTCCCACTGCTGGCCGAGCTCCGGCGCCGGGGCCTGCGCGCGGATCTCGACTATGCGCACCGGTCCGAGAAAGGGCAGCTCACCCAGGCGTCGCGGCTCGGCTCACGTTCGACCGTCATCGTGCGCGGGGACCAGGGCACCGTGCGGCAACCCGGGTACGAGGATTGGACGACACCCCTCGGTGAGCTCGTCGACAGGATCTCCAGCTGAGCGGCTGGCGCGATCTCCTGTGCGGCGAGCCGCGACCGGATCACGTCGGCCGGACCGTCACTCTGGCCGGCTGGGTTGCGCGCCGCCGCGATCACGGGGGCCTGATCTTCATCGACCTCCGCGACCACACCGGAGCCGTGCAGCTCGTGGTCAACCCAGAGCGTGCGTCGCGTGCGGCGCAAACGGCGCACGGCATCCGGTCGGAGTTCGTCGTTCAGGCGAAGGGCGAGGTCGTTCCACGCGCGCCCGAGGCGGTCAACCCCAATCTCGCCACCGGTGAGGTCGAGCTGCAGGTGGACGAGCTCGAGATCGTCGCGCACTCCGAGCCTCTGCCCTTCCAGCTCGACGACGAAGGAGTGGAGGAGCCGTTGCGGCTTCGCTACCGCTATCTCGACCTGCGACGCGAGCGGATGCAGAGGAACATGCGCCTGTCCGCGACCGTCATCGCGGCCATCCGCCGCACGATGGAGGACCACGGGTTCATCGACGTCTGGACGCCGACGATGACGCTCGGCACACCGGAGGGAGCTCGCGACTTTCTCGTCCCGGTGCGTCTGCAGCCGGGCAAGTTCTTTGCGCTCGCGCAGTCGCCACAACTCTTCAAGCAGGTGTTCATGATCGGCGGGCTCGACCGCTATTACCAGATCGCAACGTGCTGGCGGGACGAGGATCTGCGCGCCGACCGCCAGTTCGAGTTTCGCCAGCTCGATCTCGAGCTCGCGTTTCCGGAGCGCGAGGACGTGCTCGACGTCCTGGAGCGCGTCGTCGTCGTGTCGTTCGAGGCGCTTGACCGCACGCCGCCCGAGCGTCCCTTCCCGCGGTTGTCGTACGCGGACGCGATGCTGCGCTACGGCTCGGACAAGCCTGACGCTCGCTTCGGCGTCGAGATCCAGGATGCGACCGAGGTCACGCGTGGGTCCGAGTTCGGTGTCTTCGCGAACGCGGAGGCCGTGCGTTTCCTTGTCGTGCCGACTGCGCTTTCACGCGCGCAGCTGCAGAGGCTGGAGGAGTTCGCCAAGGAATGGGGCGCCAAAGGGCTCGCGTATCTCGTGGTGGACGAGTCCGGCGAGGTGCGCTCTCCGATTGCGAAGTTCCTCTCCGACCGTGAGCTCGAGGCGTTCAAGGCACCGGCGGGGTCGACCGTCCTCTTCGGGGCCGACTCGCCGGCGATGGTGGAGCGGGTCCTCGGCGCGCTACGGCTTCACCTCGGTAACGAGCTCGGCCTGATCGACGAGTCCCGGAACGAGTTCCTCTGGGTGCTCGACTTCCCGCTGTTCCTGAGGGACGAGGAGACCGGGCAGTGGACGTTCGTGCACCACCCGTTCACGAGCCCGCTCAGCGGGCACGAGCAGCTGATCGAGAGCGATCCGGGTGCTGCACTCAGCCAGCACTACGACCTGATCTGGAACGGCTGGGAGCTTGGCTCCGGCTCGATCAGGATCCACCGCCAGGAGGTGCAGGAAGCCGTCTTCAAGGCGATGGGGATGAGCGACGACGAGGCTCGTGCCAAGTTTGGCTGGTTCCTCGATGCGCTCCGCCTGGGTGCACCACCTCATGGCGGCTTCGCGCTCGGGATCGAGCGCTTCGTCGCGCTGCTGGCGGGTGAGTCGAACATTCGAGAGGTGATCGCCTTCCCGAAGACGGCGAGCGGCTCGGATCCCCTCACCGGTGCACCAGCGCCGGCGACCCAGGTTCGCCTCGACGAGCTCGGGATCAGTGTCAAGGCGGCGCCCGTCAAGTCCTCCGGGACATGAGATCGAGACTCCCCCAGCGCCTCGCGTGGCTGGCCGGCATCACCCTCGTCGCGGCGATTGCCGCACTTGCCCTGACCCGCCGCGACGCCGACGGGCATCGCGTGGTTCCCACCCCCGTGACCGTGCCAGGGTCCGCCACCGGCTACTACACCGCCCGCGCGGCACCGTATGGGCCGACCGCGAAGCATCGCCGTACGGCCTGCGGACAGCCTTTCCTGAAGACGACGGAGGGCATCGCGCACCCCGTGCTCCCGTGTGGAGTCAGGCTGTACATCCGCTTCCACGGCCACGAGGTGCTCACGCAGATCGTCGACCGTGGGCCGGCCGCGCCGGGCCGAGACTTCGACCTGACGAAGGCGCTGGCGGATCGGCTCGGTCTCCACGGCACACAGCTTCTCCAGTGGAGGTACGCGGTCGAGCGCTAACCTACGTCTGCCCGACTCTGCTCGTGGCTTGCGTATTCCATGTAGAACCAACACCACTGCTGAGGGAGCTTTCGTCCGGCCGAGGCGCTAGCCGACAGCCGGCGCGGCACCCACCTGGTTGACCAGGTTCACAGCGGGCGCAAGTCACGACAGGGTGGGGTAGCGGTTGTTGGCGCTAGCCTGATCGTCGTGCTCGAGCTCACCGGGGATTCTGCACGCGGTATGGATTTCGCGTTCGTCCGGCTTGCCGTGGACGGCGACCGAATCGTCGCCGCCGACACGCCCGGGCTCGAGCGGCCGCTCGTGGGGCTGACGCTCTGCGAGGCTGCTGCCGTCGGCGGCGAGACGTTGGCGGTCGACGCGCTCGCGAATGCCATCGGCCCCGTCTTCAGCGCCGAGCGGGCGCCCGGGCGCGTCGCCGTCGCCATGAGCGGAGGTGTCGACAGCGCTGTCGTGCTGCTCAAGTCATTGCCGAACGCGATCGGCGTGACGCTGCGGCTCTGGCTCGATCCGAACGGCCCGGACGCGGAGCGAGCATGCTGCTCGCCGGAGGCGGTCATCGCCGCGCGACAGACGTGCCACCAGCTGGGCGTCCCGCATGTCACGCTCGACCTGAGGCAGGAGTTCCGGCGCGCCGTGGTCGATCCGTTCGTGCGTGGATACGAGCGCGGCGAGACGCCCAACCCGTGCATCCGCTGCAACGGAGCATTCCGGTTCGGGCAGCTCCTCGCGTTCGCGCGGCGGGCGGGTGCAGACATGCTCGCAACGGGCCACTACGCGCAAATAGTCGAGCACCGGGGTCGGCGGCTGCTCGCGCGCGGCTCGGATCCGGGGAAGGACCAGTCGTACATGCTCGCGCGCCTGAACCCCGCGCGCCTCGACCAGATCTCGTTTCCCCTCGGCGGGCAAACGAAGGAAGAGACGCGCGCCGAGGCGGAGCGGGCAGGCCTGGCAGCCGCGCGCCGCGGGGAGAGCCAGGAGGCCTGCTTCCTCGCAGGGGACGACTACCGGGCATTCCTCGAGCGGCGGGGGCTCGACGCGGCCGACGGGCCGATCGTGGACGAGAGCGGCCGCGAGCTCGGTCGGCACTCGGGCTTCTGGCGCTTTACGCCCGGCCAGCGCAAGGGCCTCGGCGTCTCCGCGGCGGAGCCCATGTACGCACTCCGCTCGGATGCACGGACGAACACCGTCGTAGTCGGCCCCCGCCAGGCTCTCGGCCGGACGCGCGTGACAGCCTCGGGGCGTCTCTATGTTCCGGTGGCGCGCGCAGAGGCGAAGCTGCGCTACCGCTCTGAGGCGGTGGCGACGAGCGTGGAGACAACTCCCCAAGGCTTCCGGCTCGAGCTCGACCGGCCGGTGTATGGCGTAGCACCCGGCCAGGCGGCCGTCCTCTACGAGCAGGAGGCGGTGGTCGGTGTGGGGGTGATCCAGCCCTAGTGGCGAGCATCCGGCCGAACGCGCCGGCAGATGCCGCGCAACCGCGAGCGCTCGTTGTGCGTTCTATCGTGGCCAGCACCGGAGCTTGCCCTTGAGTGGAGACGAGATCACACTGACCCTGCCTGCCGACGAGGCCTTTCATCCCGTCGCGCACCTGGTACTAGGCGGCCTCGCCGCCCGGCTCGACCTGACGATCGAGCACCTGGAGGACCTCGAGCTTGCGGTCGACTCGCTGCTCGAGCGGGCCGACGGACACGACGTGACGCTGCTCGTGCGCGTCCTCGACAGTGAGCTGATGGCTTCGGTTGGGCCGTTCACGGCCATTCGGAACGAGCTCGACCGGGATGGAGGTGAGGCGCTCGACCTCCGGCGAATCCTGGCGACGGTCTGCGACCGCGTCGAGATCGTCGATGGGCAGGAGGGGCAGTGGGTCGAGTTGACGAAGCGCGTAGAGAAAGAGAAGGACGGTGGCGCGTGAGCGAGTCCGACAAGGTCCTGCTGCGCCGCTATCACGTGGACGGAGACCTCCAGGCGCGCGAGCGGCTGATCGAGCAGTACATGTCGCTGGTCCGTTCTCTCGCCCGGCGTTACTCCTACCGCGGTGAGCAGCTCGAGGATCTCGTTCAGATCGGCGCCATCGGGCTGATCAAGGCGATCGACCGGTTCGACATCGAGCGGGGTGTCGAGCTGACCACGTACGCAACCCCCAACATCATCGGCGAGATCAAGCGCCACTTCCGGGACAAGGGCTGGTCGGTGAGGGTGCCGCGGGGACTGCAGGAGCTGAACGTCAAGCTCTCGCGGCTCGTCGAGCAGCTGACTGTCCAGCTCGGACATTCCCCGACGATCGCCGAGCTCGCGCAGGCCGCCGGCGCCCAGGAGGAAGAGGTGCTCGAGGCACTCGAGTCCGGGCGCGCCTATTCCTCGCTGTCACTTTCGACGGGCGGCGGTAGTGAGGACGGCGAGGAGCTCGATCCGCTCGAGTCGATCGGCACCGAGGAGCACGAGTACGAGGTCTCCGAGGACCGTGCCGTGCTCGCACCGGGGTTCCGCGTCCTGGACGAGCGCGAACGATTGATCCTGCATCTCCGGTTCTTCAGAGGGCTGACGCAGTCGCAGATTGCCGCGCAGGTCGGGATCTCCCAGATGCATGTGTCGCGCCTGATCCGGCGCTCGCTCGACAAGATCCGCGACGAGATCGGAACCGAGGAGGAGATCGAGCCGAAGGCCGCCGAGGCGTGACGCACCGCATCGACGACGCGGCGTTCGTCCGCGAGCAGTACGCGACCGAAGACAGGCTCAGGGCACGCAAGGCGGCTTACGTCAACGCCGAGGGAGACGACCCGCGCGAGTTCGCCTTCGCTGCGGTGGGGGAAGTCGGCCCGCATCGCCTGCTGGAGGTCGGCGGCGGCGAGGGAGAGCTGGCCGAGCGGATCGTCAACGAGCTCGCGGTAGACGTCGTCGCTGTCGACCAATCGCCCCGTATGGTCGAGCTCCAGCGCTCGAAGGGAATCGACGCGCGGGTCGGGGATGTGCAGAGGCTGCCGTTCGCCGACGGCGAGTTCGACGTCGCCGTGGCAGCGTGGATGCTCTATCACGTGCAGGAGCTCGACGGGGCCCTGACCGAGCTCGCACGGGTGTTGAAGCCGGGTGGCCGCCTCGTCGCGGTGACGAATGCCGGCGACCACCTGCAGGAGCTGTGGGACCTCGCCGGCCGGGCTAATGCGATGAGGCGATTCACCTTTCGGAGCGAGAATGGCGCGGCCTTGCTCCTGAAGCACTTTGCGACCGTCGAGCGCCGCGACGCCCGCGGCTGGGTGCCGATGGACGAGGCGACCATTCGGCGGTTCGCCGCGAGCTGGGACGCCCTGCGCGCACTCGTGGACGTGGAGCTGTCGGGCAAGCCATTGCGCGTCCGTCGCCACAGCACGGTCTTCATCGCCGAGCGCGCCTGACGGCGCGCCTACACTGGGGCCATGCGGACGTCGGCCGACCTGCGCGCGGGCTTCCGCGCCTTCTTCGAGAGCAAGGGGCATAAATTCATGCCCTCGGCGCCGCTGATCCCGCGTGCCGATGACCGCTCGACGCTGCTGACGTCGGCCGGGATGCAACCGCTCATGCCCTTCTTCCTGGGGCGCGAGCAGCCGCCGGCCCCGCTGCTGACCACGGTGCAGAAAAGCTTTCGGACGGCCGACATCGACGAGGTCGGCCTCGACGGCCATCATCTCACCTTCTACGAGATGCTCGGGAACTTCTCGTTCGGCCAGTACTTCAAGGACGGTGCGGTCGACCTGGCCTGGGAGTTCGTCACCGAGCAGATGAAGCTCGACCCCGATCGCATCTGGCCGAGCGTGTTCGCCGGCGACCCGGAGCTCAAGCTCGGTGAGGACGAGGTCGCGATCGCGGCCTGGGAACGGGTCGGGATTCCCCGCGAGCGGATCACGCCGCTTCCGCGTTCGGAGAACTTCTGGTCTGTCGGCGGCCCGGGGCCCTGCGGCCCCGACTCCGAGCTCTACTACGACTGGGGCGAGAAGCACAGCTGCGGCAATGCCGACTGCAAGCCTGGGTGCACCCGCTGCGAACGCTTCCTCGAGTTCTGGAACCTCGTCTTCATGGAGTTCGCGCTGCACCCTGACGGGACGCTCACGCCTCTCCCGAAGCAGAACATCGACACGGGCCTAGGGCTCGAGCGCGGCGCCGCCATTCTCCAAGACGTGATCTCCGTCTACGAGACCGACGGTTTCCAGCAGATCATGCGCTGGATCGCCGACGAGAGCGGCGTCGCCTACGGGGACTCGCCCGAGGCGACGAAGGCTCACCGCATCCTTGCCGACCACGGCCGCGGGATGACGTTCCTTGCCGCGGATGGTGTCGCGCCCTCGAACGAGGGGCGCGGCTACGTGATGCGCAGGATCGTGCGCCGCGCCGTCCAGCAGGGCGGCCGTATCGGGCTCGAGCCGCCGTATCTCGCCCGCCTTGCGGATGCGGTGGTCGAGCAGATGAGCGACCCGTATCCCGAGCTCGAGCAGCATCGCTCAGACATCCACCGCATTCTCACCGCCGAGGAGGAACGCTTCGGCCAGACGCTCGCCCGCGGGATGCGCCTCTTCGAGGAGGTCGCGAAAAGGGGCGGCGACATCTCCGGCGAAGACGCTTTCCGCCTCCACGACACGTACGGCTTCCCGCTCGAGCTGACCCAGGAGCTCGCGCGAGAGCGTGGCCTGGGCGTGAACGAGGAGGAGTTTACGCGCCTGATGGAACGGCAGCGCGAGCGCTCCCGCGCCGCCCTCTCCAAGAACGACCAGCGCGCGGTGGACTTCGCGAAGCGGGCCGGGTTCAGGTCGGACTTCGTCGGGTACGAGAAAACCGAGGTGCTGACGCAGATCGGCGCGCTCGAAGAGCTTGGTGAGGGCCTCTTCCTTGCCAAGCTGCGCGAGTCACCCTTCTACCCCGCGGGCGGGGGACAGGTCACGGACGCCGGCTGGATCGAGCTCGACGACGGCAGCGGCCAGCTCGCCCAGCTCAGTGAGGCGTACCGGCTCGAGGAAGATCAGGCGCTGTTGTTCGAAGGGGAGGGGTTCGCGGCGGGTGACCGCGTCAAGGTGGTCGTCCCCTGGGCGGTGCGCTTCCCGACGATGGCCAACCACACCGCGACCCACCTCCTGCACAAGGCGCTGCAGGACGTGCTCGGGGACCACGTGCGCCAGGCCGGGTCGGCGGTCCGGCCAGACAAGCTTCGCTTCGACTTCACGCATCCACAGGCCCTCACCCCGGACGAGCGCAGTGAGATCGAACGGCGCGTGAACGAGAAGGTCTTCGAGAACCTGCCGGTTCACACCTTCGTGACGCCGATCGACGAAGCGCGAACGCTCGGCGCGATGATGCTGTTCGGCGAGAAGTACGGCGAGTACGTGCGCGTCGTCGAGATTCCCGGTTACTCGCTCGAGCTCTGCGGCGGCACGCATGTGCGGACGACCGCCGAGATCGGGCCGTTCGCGATCCTTTCAGAGGGCTCCGTCGGCGCAGGTGCGCGCCGTATCGAGGCGGTGACATCGGGTGAGGCATACGCCTATCTCCACGCCGGCCTCCGCGAGGCCGAGGAGCTCCGCGGCGAGCTCGACCGGGTCCGCAAGGAAGTGAGGAAGCCGGTTGCAGAGCGACCCTCAGCCGACGTGCCCGCGCCCGAGATCGACAACGTCAACGGCGTCAACGTCATAGCCCATGCCGTCGAGGGCTTGAGCGCGGATGCACTGCTCGATCTCTCGGACCAGTTCAAGCAGAAGGAGGCACCAGCGGCCGTGGTGCTCGGTACGCGGGAGAACGGGAAGGTGCACCTCGTCGCAAACTTCGACAACACCGTGGCGGACCGCGTGAGCGCGTCCGACGTCGTCAAAGCCGCGGCCGAGATCGTCGGCGGCGGAGGCGGCGGGCGGCCGACCATGGCGCGGGCAGGCGGAACGGTTCCGGAGAAGCTCCCGGAGGCGCTCGCCCGGGCGAAGGAGCTCATCCTCACGGCCCTGGAGTGAAGGTCCTGGCGCTCGACTACGGCCGGGCTCGCACCGGTGTGGCCGTCTCGGACCCGACGGGAACCATCGCGCGCCCGCTCTGCGTGGTCGAGCGTGCGGGCAGCGGGAATGGACTGGC
>Ga0070698_100005092_pt1 | contig 14397 bp, 10 predicted proteins | sample KBSK1502metaG_FD_65477 | JGI IMG/M metagenome (GOLD analysis project Ga0070698, IMG submission 65477) | Corn, switchgrass and miscanthus rhizosphere microbial communities from Kellogg Biological Station, Michigan, USA - KBS K1-50-2 metaG | ecosystem: Host-associated > Plants > Roots >...
GTTGTGGCCTCAGTACATGCGCGAGTTTCACACTTCAGAACTCGAACTGGGCGAGATCGCAGCTCAGGCGAACTGTAAGTTGCTAGTTTTGACTCACACGATCCGCTTCGGCGGTAGCGATGAACAATTGCTCTCCGGAATTCGCAAAGCAGGTTATACAGGCCCCGTTGTGGTAGGAAAGGATCTCGATAGCTATTAGAGGTTGGAAATGAACGTTGGCGATACATTGTCATGGAGTCGTACCTTTACTGAAGACGATATCAAATTGTTTGCGCGCGTCTCGGGTGACGAGGGTGAACATCACTTCGTTCCAGATGAGCAGGGTCGTCTGATGGCGCACGGACTTTTGACGGCAACGTTGCCCACAAAGATTGGTGGCGACCTCAATCTGATTGCGCGCGAGATGGTGTTTCGCTTTCATCGACCGGTTTTTGCGGGCGACACTATTGAGTGCGTGGTGACGCTGACCGTTGCGGAGCCAGGCGATGGGTTTATGGACGTAGTGTCGGAGTGGAAATGCACGAATCAACACGGTAAGGAAGTGATGACTGGCGGCGGGAGTGGAATCATTAGGAATAGGTGAGGCGCGGTTCCCTTAGTGGCGTCTTGCAGAATTCGAGCGACGTGATGCTGGGACCGCAGGCGTCCTCGCCTGCCTGGTTCCCTATAAGTACTGCTGGGGCACACAGCAGGCGAGGACGCCTGCGGTCCCAGCATCACGTCGCTCGATTACTGGAGAGGCGCCACTAAAGGGGATCGGACTTTTTGGCGGGAGAGGTACGCTGCGTTGTGCGCCTGCGTACCTCTTTGCTTTGGCAGGAACTGTTGGTCAATTGATTCCGGTGTGGAACGTCACTGCATAACGAAGTTGTAAGTAATCAGCCCAGATACCTTGACGGGTTGGCCGCTAAGTTTTGTCGGGGTAAACCTCGCTTGCATGGCAGCTCGCTGCGCCTCGAGGATAAGCAAAGGATGACCTGATATTACTTTCGCATTAAGCACCTTTCCCATTTCATCGATCAAAACTTGAACTGAGACTTGGCCCTGAACGCGAGCCTGCTTGGCAATTATCGGATAAATAGGCTTGGGCAAAGAAGTAGCCTGACTCTTCAGTACCCCCTCTGAAACTTTCAGGATCTTTGGTATCGCAGGAGATGGAATAGGCGCAGGCGGCGGCGGTTCGTCTGGTACAGTCACGACAGATCCATTTCCACTTGATGACGAATTATTTCTAGAGCCTAGCAACGGCGGATCAGAGTTATTTGGTCCAATGATCGAGTGCAAGTTGGCGGGTGGAACAGATGACGCAATAGTGCCCACGTCCTTTGGCGGGTTGTTCGGGTTGGAAGTGGAATCCATGAGTATGGTTCGCGTCGATTGCCCCGAATTGTTCGTGGCAGTTGACGCTGAACGCGGTGCAGACTCTTGAATGGGCCTCGGTTCTTCCGGAGCGGGAGGTGGTACGAACGTAAGTAACTCGAGTTGGGTAGTCTGTTCCTCCAAGTGGGCATCGTAAGCGTAGATGCTCACCACACCGGTAATTACAAACAGCACAACATAGGTGGCAGTGGTGAAGAGTAAGAAAGATCCGCGGCGTTTGAACTCCCCTGCGTGGGAGCTCGATTCAATCAGGTTATTAAACATGCATGTCCTCCCGGTCGAACTTTTTGAGATGCGAACCGTCGAATCACAAAACTGAGAGGCGGCAACTACGCTTGTCTCAATCATCATCCGAAGTCCGCCATTCGCCGGTGCCATGCGGGTCGCGGAAGCTCAATCGGGAAATTAGACACCGCGGGACGTGAGGAGTTCCAAGCTGAACCGCGTTTAGAATGAGACCAGCTGCGGAATTACCGAACTCGCACTCGACCGTCCTTGCGATAAATTCCGCTACCTTCTACGATTACTTTGCTTTATGACACCCGAACCTAACGGAGAGAACAAGTGGCTACAAAACAAGCCTTTCAGGAACAACTCAACCCTTACGAGATTGCCAAACAGCAATTTAATCGTGCGGCGGACTATCTCGACCTCGATCCCTCGATGCGTCACGTTCTGGAGGCTACCAAACGACAGCTGATTGTCTCGATTCCGGTAAAGATGGACGGCGGCGACGTTCAGGTGTTCGAAGGTTATCGAGTGCAGCACAACATTGCCCGCGGGCCGGCGAAGGGCGGAATTCGTTATCACCCAAACGTCACTCTAGACGAAGTGAAAGCGCTCGCTTCATGGATGACCTGGAAGTGCGCGACTGTGGGTATTCCATATGGTGGCGGCAAGGGTGGAGTGATCTGCAATCCGAAGAGTATGTCTAAAGCTGAGTTGGAGCGTCTCACCCGGCGCTACGCTTTTGAGATCGCCCCAATCATCGGTCCTGACCGCGACATTCCGGCGCCAGATGTCTACACTGACGAACAAACCATGGCGTGGATCATGGACACTATATCGATGGTTCGTGGACACACTGAATTAGGCGTCGTCACTGGTAAGCCAATTGCCCTCGGTGGATCTCAGGGCCGCTCTGAAGCGACTGCTCGCGGTTGTTTGTACGCGCTCCGAGAGGCATGTCGGGTCAAGGGAATGGATTTGAAGGGTGCTCGCGTAGCCGTGCAGGGGTTTGGCAACGCAGGTGCGAACATCGCAAGACTCGTCGCAGAAGATGGGGCCAAGGTCGTTGCAGCGTGTGATTCGAAAGCAGGTATCTACTCTGAGAGTGGCATCGATATCGACGCGGCATTGAAGCACAAAGCAGCAACGACATCACTCGCCGGATTGCCGGGCACTAAAGAAATCGCTTCGGACGATGTCGTCACTGTAGATTGCGACATCCTTCTACCCTCAGCCTTGGAGAACGCGATTACCCTCAGTAACGTTGGTCAAGTTAAGGCGAAGATCATTGCTGAACTCGCGAATGGCCCGACAACTCCTGGTGCAGATAGAGTGTTGGCGGATCAAGGAGTCTTTCTGGTTCCTGACATCTTGGCGAACGCGGGCGGGGTAACAGTCAGTTACTACGAGTGGGTGCAGGATCAGTACTCGTTCTTCTGGTCAGAGAAACAGATCAACGAAACACTCGAGACGACAATCGGGACTGCTTTCAATTCTGTTTATAGCACTGCTCAACGATACGGCACAGACATGCGAATCGGAGCCTACATCCTGGCTGTTGGACGTGTGGTGGAAGCAACGAGCGTGAGGGGGATATTTCCGTAAAGTTTGTCAGTTGTCAGTTGTTGGCTTTGGTCTAGCTTGTCAGACTAACATCTAAACTGACCACTGACTGACCATTAAACACATGTCCGACAACATAACCGTTTACGAAAAACCAACGTGCACCAAGTGCCGTGAGATGGACAAGTTTTTACGCGAGAAGGGCGTTGACTTCTCAAAGGTCAACTACTACATCGAGCCATTAACCAAGAAAAAGCTGGCGGAGTTGGTTCGTAAAATGAATATCAACCCGCGGGACCTGTTGCGTAAGAGTGAACCGATTTATCGTGAGCTTAAGCTTGCTTCGGCTGATTTAACTGATTCGCAATTGATCTCTTTGATGGTCGAGCATCCGGATTTGATGCAGCGCCCTATCGTCGAGCGGGGCGAGCGTGCGGTACTCGGCCGGCCCACGGAGAATGTCGAAGATCTGCTTTAATGTCCGATAAACCTTCAGGAGCCTCTGATTAAGTCGATTTTATCTGATACCGCGAAGCGGTTACGTCTCGAAGCCCAGGGTTGCCGCGCCTCGCGGCTACCCTGGGAGCCGTAATCAATGAGGCCCAACCCCAACGGGGTTGCGACCGTATTTTGGTTGTCGCGCTGCGGGAATCTCATGATTTTCGCCACTACAAACGCAACCCCGTTGGGGTTGAATAGTTATCCTGCTCTTTCCCAGGGTAGCCGAAGCGGCAACCCTGGGCTTCGAGATGTAACCGCTTCGCGGTAGAAGCAGCCGAAGGTGGACTTAATCAGAGATTCCTTCAGTTTGTCGATGATTGACGAAAAGGTGCCTGTGGCTCGCGTACCGGCATCAACGACAAGACAGACGCATATCGGACATTTTTATATCTGACATGAAGAAGCCTGACACAATCTACGTCTGCCAGAGTTGCGGCCACCAATCGCGAAAGTGGTTGGGCAAGTGTTCCGAATGTGGCGAGTGGAATTCGCTCGTCGAAGAACGCGCCCAACCAGTCAGGAAGGGAAGCGCGCGAAGTAGTTTTGTTTTGCGAGAGGTTACTGCGGTTCCTTTTACTGAGATTGAACCGCAAGACGACGCGCGTGTCTCGTCCGGATTAACCGAGTTCGATCGAGTCCTGGGTGGCGGCATTGTGCCCGGCACACTCGTTTTGATTGGCGGCGATCCGGGAATCGGCAAGAGCACTCTGTTATTGCAAGTTGCCGATCGATTGAGCCATGCCGAAACAACAGTTCTCTACGTCTCCGGTGAAGAGTCCGAACGCCAAATCAAGCTTCGTGGTGAACGTCTGGGGATCGTAGCAAAGAACGTTTTTCTTCTTCCGGAAACAAATCTCGAAAACATCTTTCACGAAATCGATCGATTGAAGCCAGGGGCAATCATTGTCGACTCGATTCAAACGGTCTTTTCCAGTTTGATTGAGTCAGCACCCGGATCTGTCTCACAAGTGAGGGAAGTGGCTCATCAGTTCTTGCTCTTGGCGAAGAATCGTGGTTTTCCTGTTTTTCTGATCGGTCACATCACAAAGGAAGGTTCACTTGCCGGCCCGAAGGTCCTCGAACACATAGTCGATACCGTTTTGTATTTCGAAGGCGAGCGCCACCACAACCATCGGATTGTTCGTGCTACGAAAAACAGATTCGGCGCAGCAAACGAAGTAGGTGTGTTTGAAATGACCGGAACTGGACTGGTTCCCGTAGCTAACCCTTCACAGATGTTTTTACAGGAGAGGCCTCAGAACGTCGCCGGTTCAATCGTTACCGCTTGTATGGAAGGCACGCGGCCAATGCTGGTCGAGATCCAGGCATTGGTCTCGGGGACAAAGTATGGAGCTGGCCGGCGAATGACGCAGGGAGTCGATCAAAGTCGAGTTGCACTCTTGATAGCCATGCTCGAGAAAAGAGGTGGTTTTCAGTTAGCTGGTGATGACGTATTTGTGAACATTGCTGGAGGATTGGAAGTGGACGAACCTGCCGCGGATCTTGGTGTTGTGACAGCGATTGCCTCGAGCTTTAAAAACATGATGGTTGATCCACAGACGGCAGTTTTTGGAGAAGTTGGTTTGACTGGCGAAGTTCGCGGTGCGATGCAGGCTTCAGTACGCGCCCGCGAGGCCCAGGCGCTGGGTTTTAAGAAGATAGTGATGCCGGCGTCGAATGTTAGCGGACTCGAACGATTGTTAGGTCTGCGGGTGGTAGGTGTGCGGTCGGTGGATGAAGCGTTGGAGGAGTTGTTTTAGCGGAGGGTCTTTGGGAAGTTCGTTCTGCTTGGATGAGGTCAGTACCACCTCGCGGTAGCGGGTGGGTCGGCTACAAATCCATTAGCGCTCGATGCGAAATGCGACCCACCCGCTACCGCGAGGTGGTACTGACCTCATCCAAGCAGCTCGTCGATCATTTCGTGGAGGAATCTCGACCGGGTTTCAGACGACTCTATGCGTTTAGAGACCTATCCTCGTTCATAGGAAACGACACTCAGCCCATCATCAAGCTTTGTTGTTCCCGCTCGTTTAAACCCTTCCAGATATCCTTCCGGGATAAAGGCGTCAGCGTTTTTTACGGTTAATGGTACTTCTGTAATTACCCAGCGTTCTATATGCGGCAGAAACTGTTGGTAGATCTGCGCGCCACCAATCACAAAAAGGTCTGTTGACAGACTCTTGTTGAGAGATAGAACTGATTCAATGTCACTTAAGACGACAAGTGACTCGTCCGGTTCGATGTTTGAATCGCGACTTAACACGATATTCAATCGGTTCTTTAATGGCTTGCCCAGTGTGAGCCATGTTTTTCGTCCCATCACGACTGCGTGCCCAGTGGTTGTTTCTCGAAAAAACTTCATGTCAGACGAGTAATGCCACGGTAGCCTTCCGCGCTTCCCAATTGCGTTATTCTTGCTGACTGCTGCGATGCCGATGATCATTGTTTGAAAGACGGCCTTTGGCCTTTGGTCTTTGGTCTTTGATGGTTTACGGTGCTGGGCGTTGCGATTTTCACTCCAAGAGACTTACCACTTATTTTCAAGAGCACGGTCCAAAGACCAAAGACCAAAGACCTATACCGCCACTGGTGCGGCAATCTTGCCGTGTGACTTATAGCCAATTAGATTCATATCCTCGTATGTAAAAGCCAACAAACCTTCGAGACCTTTCAAGCGTTGCTCAGGATCACTAATTTCCAACGCAGGCAATGGCAAAGGTTCCCGCGAAAGCAACTCCTCAACCTGCTCCAGGTGATTAAGGTAAATATGATAATCGCCAAGTGTATAGACGAAATCTCCAACCTTTAAGTCACTAACGTGTGCGACTAGATGAGTAAGCAGGGCATAAGAACTGATATTGAATGGCACTCCCAGAAAGGCGTCCGCTGATCTTTGGTAGAGCTGGCAGTGGAGTGTTCTGCGATCCTCGACTTTAAAATGAAACAATGTATGACATGGAGGTAGATCTACGTTGTCTGCCTGACGTGGATCCCAGCCCGTAACAAGCAAACGTCGCGAATCGGGATTTGTTTGGATTTGACCAATCAGTCTCGCTATCTGGTCGACACCGTCACGCGCCGGGTAGTTTCCACCGAAAGAACGCCACAAATAACCGTACACCGGACCAAGGTCACCTGCTTCACGTCCAAATTTTGCTGTGTGTTCCTCGTCAGCCCATTCTTTCCAGATGTCGACACCGCGAGCACGGAGATTTGACTCGTCAGTGTCTCCTGATAGAAACCAAAACAATTCCTCGGCAACCCAGCGGAAGGGAACTTTCTTTGTAGTAACTATGGGAAAGCCTTCGCAAAGTTTGAAGCGTGTTTGAAAACCAAAATGAGAAATCGTTCCGACACCGGTTCGATCCTGATGCTTAGTTCCATTCCGGAGAATTGATCTCAGTAGATCGTGGTATTGTTTCATGCGTAGATCTGTTTGACAGGATTACAAGACTTACAAGATTAAGTTAAAACAGAATCCGTTCGATAAGTGAATCTGTTCGATAACTGAATCCGTTTCGATAAGTGAATCTGTTCGATAACTGAATCCGGTTCGATAAGTGAATCCGTTCGATAAGTGAATCCGTTTCTAAGTACTGAGAAATCGACGGCGTCCGCCACATCATAACAACGGAAAGGCCTTTGAATGAAACAATATAGACTCTGTTTTTTGGGCTTCGGGAATGTAGGGCGTGCATTGGCTCGTTTGTTGGTTGCGAAATCGAGAAGCCTTCGCGAGAGTTATGATATCGATTGGAAGATCACCGGGGTCGCCACTCGTCGCATGAGTTGGCGTTCGCAGGAGAGCGGCTTTGATGTTGACAGTCTGATCTCGGGAAACGATGGCGAGTACAAAACCTTCCAGAGCATTGACGAATGGTTGAAGGCAGCCGAGCCCGATGTTGTGTTCGAAACAACCTCACTTAATCCGGAAAACGGTCAACCGGCAATCGATTACTTAAGAGCTTCACTGGAAGCGGGAGCTCACACGATAACCGCCAACAAAGCCCCCATAGTCTACGCATACAACGAACTCAACGCGCTCGCCGTCGCCAAAGGAAAACGATTCTTTTTTGAAGCGACTGTTCTTGATAGTGCCCCGGTCTTTTCGCTGTTTCGCGAAACTCTGCCGGTCACCAAGCTCCGAGGTTTCACCGGAATCTTTAACTCAACCACAAACGTCATTCTGGAAACGATGGAAGCCGGTCGCAGTTTTGAGGAAGGAGTGAAGGTCGCTCAGGAATTAGGAGTGGCAGAAACTGATCCTACCAATGATATCGAGGGTTGGGATGCAATCATGAAAGTTTGCGCCATAGGAAATGTCATTCTAAAAACTCGCTTGCGTCCAGCTGATGTTCGTCGTGAGGGGATCCGCGCGCTTGATACAACTACGTTGCAAATGGCTCGCGCCGAAGGCAAACCTTACAAGCTGGTAGCTCGAGCAAAAGTTAATGAAGATGGATCTATCAGTGCGTCCGTTCGACCAGAACAGGTTGCCATTTCCGAACCCCTGGGAAGCATTCGCGGAACCTCACTCGGAGTGCATTTCGAACTCGACATGATCCCGGGACTAACGATCATCTCTCACCGGCCAAATCTGCAGAGCACTGCTTATGGACTGTTCGCTGACTTCGTAAATGCTGTGAGAGCTTAATCGGAAATCTTCAATTCCTCGCTAACTCACTCACTCCCTCCAGCAACCGATCGATCTCTTCCTCAGTCGTGTAGCAAGCGCAGCCGGCTCGCAAGAGACCTTCACTTACGAGTCCAAAGCGTTCAACAACTGTTGCGGCGTAGAAATCACCGTGCGATAGAAACAACCCTTTCTCAGACAGGCGCCGCGCGGCTTCGGCTGATGGGCATCCCTCGATTGTGAACGACACCGTCGGAGTACGTGGCAGATTAGGCGGCGTCCCGTACAGCGTCACTCGGTTCATCGCACTTAAGCCATCCCATAGCCGCTCAAATAAACGGGCATTTCGCCCGTGAGTCTCTTTGAAGAAACTTGCGAGTTGTTCACGACGCGTCGACGCCGGGCTAAAGGAAGCTAAAAAATCGACAGCGGCTCCCGCGCCGACCATTCCTTCTTGATTCTGAGTTCCCGTTTCTGAGTTTTCTGGAGCGTAATCCGGTGCCGGCACAAGTCGGGGGAAGTCGATTTTCTCGTACAGTTCACGTTTCGCGTATAGGACGCCAATATGCGGACCATAAAACTTGTAGGCAGACATTGCCAAAAAATCACAATCGAGCGCCCGAACATCAATCAGTGCATGCGGGGCGTAGTGTACCGCATCGACGAAGGCGAGCGCTCCCACACTATGTGCCAGGTTAATCGCGTATTCGATGTCGTTAATGGTGCCAAGGGAATTTGAGGCGGCACCGATCGCCACAACTTTTGTTTTAGGACCCACGAAGCGTTCCAAATCGTCCAGGTTTAGCTGACCAGTTTCCGTGTTTAGTTTAACTGTCCTAACCGTTATGCCTCGTTCTTGAGCCAGTCTGCGCCAGGGGTCAATGTTGGCGTGGTGATCTAACTCAGTTACGACAATCTCGTCACCGCTGGGGTAATTCAGACTTAGCGCCCGCGACAAGTGAAATGTGATTGTCGTCATGTTTGCACCAAAAGCAATTTCACTCGGCGACGCGTTGACAAACTCTGCGAGAACTTCGCGCGCCTGCTCAATCGCGGCGTCAGTCTCGGCGCTGGTTGGGTATTCCCAATGAGTGTTGGCGTTGTGGTGATAGAGGTAATCGCTCATTCGCTCGACCACAAATCGAGGTACTTGCGTTCCTCCCGGCCCATCAAAATAGGCGACTGGGTAGCCGTTGTGAACGCGCTCAAGAGCTGGAAAGTGCGTGCGAATTTCCGCGACTGACGAGATTTCAGTAGGTGCTTGGGTAGATGTTGTTGACATGTTAGGTGATCCAGAAATCGGGTCAGCATCATAGCATCTGTTTCGCGAGTCTGGAGAACCCTAAAGTTTTTGGTGGGTGCGGCCGATTTAGAAACTGTCGGAGTTCTTACCGATTTTGAGATGGGTTGACAAGAGACAAATCAAGATCGAATCGGCATCCAATAAGAATGTCGTCGTCCCAATCCCTTCATTTTTTCTTCTAAGCGATCGGCAAACAGCGGTTGGCACGATGAGTGCACAACGTAGCGCTGAACGCCCCACAGAGGTGTTTCACCAATAAGTGTGAGGCGTTTTGCCGGGGTATCTTGCCACTGTTGTCCCGTTATCTTCCTTTTACGGAAGCCTTCCGGCGATCACTTCAGTTTTGCAAAGAAGATGACAATCGAGCGAAGAATTCAACGGAGATTTGACGTTTGCCTCGACGCTGTTTGGGATGGCGGCAGAAGTAATTCTACTGCACGGGTTGCCGATCTGTCTGAAGGTGGTTGCTATATCGACTCAATCGCCGAAGTGACGGAAGGTGAGATTCTTCGTCTAAAAATAAAAATGCCGAGCGGAGACTGGCTCGACTTAGTCGGAGTAGTGGCGCACTCATTTCCAAGATTGGGTTTTGGCCTGCGATTCATCAATTTAGACGAAGAACAACGATCAAAGTTGGAGTTGGTACTGGCTCACCTGAGCGAATCAGACGAACTTCGAATCTCACGAAACTACGCCTGAAACTGAAAAGTTTCTTCACCACCCCTTCAAGAGCTCTTTTTCAAATTGCCACTCATGAAATTCCGACTCCTCTAACCGAAAAGTCGGATGAATTGATGGCATGAGTTTTGTCACCAGTTTAGACAAACGCGTCTCACTGCCGCGTTTGGTTCTGCAAATGGTGAATATTGTCCCTGGCTGGGTAATTTCGCCCGTTCCCCTTCCCCAGTGCCAATCCTTAATCTTGACGTGCGGCAGAGTTTCGAGCCGTTCTTGTACATGACTGCAAAAGCAATAGACATTTCTTCCTCATCGACCGGCATTAGGGTGCTGTTAATCGACCATGGGAGCGGAAGCCTCAGCCGGATTCATGAACTCCTGACAGAATCCGACCTCGTTGGATTCCATCTGGATTGCGTAACTTCGTTACCGGCAGCAACCAACAAGTTTCTCGGTAACGAACATGACGTCTGCATTGTTGATTCGCTCGAGAAGAATGAATCGGACTTTCTCGCTCAAGCCCGTCGCGTTGGCTGGGACACTCCCATGATTGTGCTGACGTCCGCACAGGGTTCAGAGGTGCTTCAGGCTTTTCATCAGGGTGCGGCAGATTGTCTACTTCGCGAAACTTTGAACGCAGCTGTATTAGAACAATCGATTTGTAGAGTTATTCAAGAAACGCAGATTGCTTCGGCAAGATTGGAAAATGAGAGTCGTTATTTCGGTCTGATCGAGAATGCCAAGGACATCATCTACACACACGATCTCGCTGGCAACTACAGATCGGTCAATAGTGCCGTCGAAGAGTTGACCGGATACACGCGTGAGGAATTCCAGCAGCTCAACGCCAAACACTTGGTCGCACCTGAGTTTCTTGAGCTGACTCAGGAAATGGTGACTCGGAAACTTGATGCTCAACAGTCGACTTCTTATGAGCTCGATGTAATTAAGAAAGACGGTCGTCGAGTCCCAATCGAAGTTAATACTCACCTGATCTACCATGCTGGGAAACCAATCGCGGTCCAAGGCATTGCCAGAAATATTACTCAGCGGCGTGCCTTCGAATCAGCAGTGCGAGACAGTGAACAGCGTTATCGTGAGCTGTTCGAGAATGCTAACGACCTCGTTTACGTACACGATCTCGAAGGGAACTTCACTTCACTTAACAAAGCCGGTGAGTTGATTACCGGATATTCCCGCCAGGAAGCCCTGCAGATGAACGTGTCGGATGTGCTTGTCCCCGAGCACCTGGAGAAAGCGCGTGCAATGACCGCGCAGAAGGCGTCTGGCGACAAGCAAACCACCTACGATCTCGACATCATTACTAAGTCGGGGGCTCGCGTGTCTCTCGAGGTCAGTTCGAGAGTGATCTTTCGAGAGGGTAAACCAGTAGGTATTCAGGGTATTGGAAGAGACATCACCGAACGCAAACGTTCCGAGCTTGAGCGACGGGTCATTCTTGAGATCATTCAGAGCGTTACGATCACCTCAAACCTGAATGACTTATTGAAGTCTATCCACGATGCACTTAGAAAGATTCTGTACGCGGGGAACTGCTTTGTGGCCTTGTATGACAAAGAGGCCGGATCGTTTGCTCGTCCATTCTTCATCGATCAAATGATGCCGCCGGTCGAACCAGAAAAGTTGAATCGTGGTGTCGCAGCTTACGTTTTTCGTACTGGCGAACCTCTGTTGCTCGACCCAGAACATTTTGAACAGCTGGTTGAGAGGGGAGAGGTCGAGCGCATCGGGAGATTTGCGCCTTCATGGCTAGGCGTGCCCCTAAAAACGCCGGCTGAGACCATCGGTGTTCTCGTTGTGCAGGACTACGAGAGCTACGAAACTTACACTCAACGTGACCTGGAGTTTCTGAATTCTGTGGGTGGCCAGATTGCTCTGGCGATCGAACGAAAACGCTCCGAAGCAGCCCTTAAGAAATCGGAAGAGGAATATCGCGACATTTTCGATAACGCCTCAATGGGCATCTACAGGTCCACGCGCGATGGCGAACTAATCAAAGCGAATCGCACTTTGGCTCGAATCCTGGGTTATCCGTCGATGGCGGAACTGCTCCACTGCAATCTTGGGAAAGATGTTTACGTTGAACCAAGTGATCGAATCCGCACTATCGCTGAACAGATGTTGAATGATTCAGCTGAAGGTCTCGAGGTGCTTTGGAAGAAGAAAGATGGTACGCAGATCTGGGTGCAGCTCAAGTTGATTCCGATATTGAATGATGAAGGACACGCGGTCTATTTCGATGGTTTTGTCCATGACATAACTGAACGGAAGAATGCTGAGCAAGCATTGAAGGAAAGTGAAGAGCGTTACCAGCAGTTGGTTGAACTCTCACCCGACGCAATCATCGTTCACACTGACGGCGTTATTAGTTTCATCAACGGCTCCGGTGCCCGGTTAGTCGGTGCTCCGAACGCCCAGAGTGTCATCGGAAAGTCAATCTACGGATTTATTGACGAGAGCCAGCGCGCCTACTTCAAAGAACGAGTAGCAAAACTTCAAGGCGGCGAGTTTCTTCCGTCAGTTGAAGTCAAAGGACGCAAGTGGGACGGCAGCGAGATTGAATGCGAAGTGATGTCCGTTCCGTTCATTACACAAGGGACACCGGCAGTTCAAGTTGTCGTCCGCGACATAACGACGCGCAAACAGGCTGCTCAAATACTCGACGAAGCAAACCAGCGCGCACTCGCTGACTACGAACGACTGGTAAAACGTATCACCGCATTAGGACAGAGTTTAGGAAACGCGCGGGACCTGACCAGCATTCTGCGAGCACTTCGTGATTTCACGACAGTATCCGTGCCATGCGACGGCATGGTGATAAGTCTTTACGACCCCGATCAGAGTACGCGCAAACCAGTCTATTGTTGGGTCGACAACCATGAGTTGGAAACTGAAGAGATGTCATTCCCAGTTGGTAACGGGATCACGGGTCGCGCCATCAAGTCGGGCGCAATCGTAATTGAGAATCGGTACCAGGAGTTTTTGAAAACGAAGGAATCTACAACCATTGGTGATCTAACAGAGGGTCGTATTCCTCAGGCCGCTCTGTCGGCCCCGATGGTAATCATGGGACGCACCGTCGGCTGTATTGAGATTCAAAGTTACGAACCAGAAGCGTACTCACAGGAGCATCAAACCGCAATGAGTATGGCAGCCAGCCTCGCTGCCAACGCTTTTGAAAACGTTAGTTTGATCGAACGTGAGAGAGACCAGGCTGACCAGCTGCGTCAATCGCAAAAGATGGAAGCTGTAGGTCAACTTGCCGGTGGCGTCGCGCACGACTTCAACAATCTCTTGACAGCGATCAGCGGTTACAGCGATCTCGGCCTCCGAAAATTAGATGATGGGGCTCCGCTGCGTCGAAATCTGGAAGAGATCAAGAGGGCAAGCACACGAGCAAGTTCACTCACGCGCCAACTGCTCGCGTTCAGTCGCAAGCAAATGCTGCAAGCCAAGATCATTGACCTCAACGCGATTGTTGGCGATATGGATCGCATGCTGCGCCGACTCATCGGTGAAGACATCGATTTGGTGACTCTCCTGGAACCGTCGACCTGCCGCGTTAAAGCCGATCCTGGCCAAATTGAACAGGTGCTTCTGAATTTGGCAGTGAACGCCCGCGATGCAATGCCACGTGGTGGAAAACTAACGATTGAAACGAATCACGTCTATCTCGATGAGACTTATGCCAGGGCCCACGTTTCGGTTCAGTCAGGTCACTACGTATTGTTGGCGGTCAGCGATACCGGCATAGGAATGGACCCCAATACGCAGAAGCGAGTATTCGAACCGTTTTACACAACCAAGGAAGTAGGAAAGGGAACTGGCCTGGGTTTGTCCACCGTCTACGGAATCGTGAAACAGAGTGGTGGAAGCATTTGGGTTTATAGCGAACCCGGGAAAGGCTCAACCTTCAAGGTTTATCTCCCTGTAGTTCAGGAAAATGTTGAGTCCGAACAGAAACAAGGTAGCACGGACTCATTCCATGGTCGGGAAACAGTCCTGCTTGTAGAAGACGAAGAGATGGTACGAAATCTTACTCGCGAGATTCTCGAGATGAATGGTTATCAAGTGTTGACCGCAGGTGATG
>Ga0070698_100005094_pt1 | contig 14392 bp, 26 predicted proteins | sample KBSK1502metaG_FD_65477 | JGI IMG/M metagenome (GOLD analysis project Ga0070698, IMG submission 65477) | Corn, switchgrass and miscanthus rhizosphere microbial communities from Kellogg Biological Station, Michigan, USA - KBS K1-50-2 metaG | ecosystem: Host-associated > Plants > Roots >...
GTGCGAATCAGCTTGTTGAGAGTTTCGATTATGTGCACTGGGAGGCGGATGGTGCGTCCCTGATCGGCAATGGCGCGGCTGACTGCCTGGCGAATCCACCACGTCGCATAGGTAGAAAATCGTGAAAGAGGTTCTGTGGCTGATTTGGCGAAAGAACGCCAATTATCGCAAGAAGCTTGCAACGTTCGTGCCGCGTCTCGCATTGAGTGTACACTAGAAGCAATCGAGGCAACGCAATATGCCCCATTCACGCGAATTCCATTGCTTTTCTACCGCAAGGGCCTAGACTCAAGAGGTCCCTTACGCACCACCTCCGTCGCTCTCTAGACGTTCACGCCTTCCGCGACGGTCCTCTGCGCAACCGATAGAAAGAGGGTTCATTTTATGGAACCCGTTTTCCGTCCGTTCTGTCCTCTTTTTCATGCACTGCCGATCTCCATCACTCGTTCATTTAGGAACTTCAGAGCATCGGCGCGCTTTATTAGGCTGAAACCACAGATCGCTGGTTTCAGGCCACAAAGGATGTGCCCGTCTTGCGGGTTAATCACATCACGCTCGAAAGAATTTTGCCTAGAGTGTGGGAAATCGTTTCTAGCCGTGTACCTATGGTGAGGGGATGCGACGGAATAAAAACTGTAATCGTCGTTCGAATAGTACTCGCGCTTCTGATCCTGTACGTGATCTTTGGCTCTATCAGGAAAACCGTTTCTGCCCCATTGTTGGGGAACGGTGGCGGTACACATCAGGCGTCATCGCCCGCAACCAGTCCGGGCTTTCTTGGTCTTGAAACCGCAACATTTCACTAGCATGCGAAAACGAGGAGACGCATTTATGAGTACCGGCATTCCCAGGTCTCCAGACAGTAGATATTGGAGGCAGCTGTACAGAGCTGCACTCTCTGAGATTGATAAGAGCAAACTACCGGAGCGCATTGCAGAAGCCGAGAAAGCGGTGGTGCTCCGGGCGCGGGAATTGTTTCAAGCAGCCGGCGATAACGGCGAAGAGACAGAGGCTCTGGACGACGTGATGTACGCTTTGCACGCTCTACGAAGCAACTACCAAATTCTGGGAGTGTCCTAAGTTTGCTTTCTTCTCTTCATTAGAAGTGCGGTCAACGTAGGAGCTAGTTTTATGGTTTGCGAAGAGTTGGACCAACTGGAATGGGATTTTATTCAGGCCAGGGCGGGAAGCCTGGACATAGATTCTTTCGGATGGACGAATCGTGACTTTTCGTGCCTTGACGCAATCCTGGATCACAAACGGGAGAGGCATCAGGGCGAACGCTGCCCCGGTGCAACTTCGAGCCGTCTCGAAGTGTTATAACCGTCCCGCTGCACGAGGGGAATCGGCGCTAGGGGAAATGCTCAGCTTCGTGAGTACGATGCCAGACACGGCCGCATCCGTCAGCTTTGCCATGATTTTATGAACTGCTAGGAATAGTCTAAGGGATTGATTACGTCGGTTCCGGGGCACGGATTAGAGTGCAGGCTGTCGATCCCCCGCGATTTCCGGGACTTAGCTCGGGGGAACAAAACCGCCCTGCGCGGCATCTACACTATTAAGCAGCATACGCCTGTACGTGCCTGCGGCGTTGCCTGCTCCCGGTCGAACTGCCATACCGTTCTTGACCAGGGGGAGGTGCGGGCAATGGAGGGCGCAAGGGCCCCGAAGTTCCGTCCCTATTGGAATCGTTACCTTGTCGCGTTTAGTGCGGGAGAAAAGCTCAAATGGGCGAGAGACAATGTCCTTGTCGCGTGCTTGTGCTCGCTTGCGCCTGGCCTGATTGCCGCCGGTATTGGTGCTGCCCTCAGCGACCATAAGTGGCGCGCCGCGTCATTCGCAACTCTCCTTACCTATGGCGGATTGTTTGCCCTATTCCTGATGTGGAGGCTAGTCGCCACACCTTTAGAACTTGATCGGGAGAACCGACGCTTCATCAACGGATTGACAAAGCATCTGGCATTCGCCCGACTCGAGGTGGCCGCACTGCACGCCCGTCCGCCAGCCGTCGAAGTAGAAATACAAGAGATTCATGTGCAAGCGGCGGAAACCGAGCTCGCTCCTCACGCTTCCGGCATTGCGGGCGATTGCGACATTTTTCTAAGGGTGAAGCTAACGCTCCAGCGAACGCTGCCGGTGAACGTGTTGGCATACGAATTAAGTAGGGTTTGGCATGGCAATGCCGTACACGCGGATCTTGTGGATGATATTCAGGAGTGGGGACTGGTCACCCAAAAAAAGCCGGTTGGAGTAGGAACGACATTTCACTACACGGTAACCCGGCTCATGCAACTTGCGCGCAACGTAGAACAACGAGGAGTGCCGGTGGAGGGATGGCTCCATTTCTGTGTCAAGGGCATACATGAGCTGGAAACTGGAGCGACCATCTACCGACTCACCATCTTGACTCGGAACGGCGCAATCAGCAGAGACACAGAAGGCGCTAGCCTGGTTGAGCGGGAACGCAGGCAGTTTCAGAAGGTCCCTTATGCGTCCCGTGCCTTCCTTCATTGAGGACCAGGCCTTTCCTGGTTTGGCAGGGGTGTGCAGATGCAGAGAGGGAACGCACACTAAGACAGCGTTATGGTTTCAGCATAGACTACAAGGACATCTCGGAACGTATCGCCCTCTTAATGATAATCGAGCGCGGATCAAACAACTTTTTGCTGGCCGCACGTAGTCGCGCATAAGTCGAGCGCTCCTATAGGTGGTCAACCAGGATGAGTTTGAGGGGATAGGTTCGATTCTTGCCGGTTCACTGGTGAAGCGAGACAGGCATTCCGTGCACTGGAAGAGCTGCGGTGTTCGCAAGCGCTTTCGGGCGCTTGCCTCTTTTTGAAGTCGACTTGCAGTGGCCTTCGGACAAGGCGGATTTGGTTGTTGCGTTGGATTTTACATCTTGGAGGGTTGTAGCCGGGCTGGGTCGTGGACAAGCAGGTTTGTTGTTGAGTTAGTCGTACTGGATTGGAGCAGGGCTGTCAACGGACGCCCCGAATTTTGCGAGTTGAAGCCCCTGGATTTTTCATGATGCGCACGCCCCGAATTTTGCGTCAGAGGAGTTGCTGAGAATGAGGGTCAAGCCGCTAGTCGAATCCTTCCTGACCGAGCGGGGTTTGGTCCTTCCTTCCGAAAAGACCTTAATCACGCACGTAGAAGAAGGTTTCGACTTCCTCGGGCAGAACATTCGGCGCTATCCGAACGGGAAGCTGTTCATCAAGCCCGCTCGGAAAAGTGTTGCCTCTGTTCTCGCCAAAGTGAAGCAGATCGTCCGGGAGCACTTAGGTAGAGCCACACATCTCCTTATTAGTCGGCTAAATCCGATCATACGGGGATGGACCAACTACCACCGCCATCTCGTCTCCAAGCGGGTCTTCGCCCGACTCGATGCTGCGATATTCAGGATGCTATGGCACTGGGCGCAAGCCCGTCATTCCCGGAAAGGGGCTGGTTGGATTAAGCAGAAGTACTTCGATCGGGTGAAAACACGCGATTGGTGGTTCTTCGGTGACACTGTGGACGCGCAGGGCTCGCCTCTTCGTGTCCGCTTGTTTCATGCAGCTTCCGTGCGAATCGTAAGGCATGTTAAGGTTCGGTCCGGCCTGAATCCTTACGACCCGAGTTGCACCCCGTATCTGTCCAGACGCTACGCCGTCGCTCCGCATCGTACGCGTTCATGATCTGAGCGTTCCCGGAAACTTGAGCCGTGTGAGTTGGAAACTCTCACGCACGGTTCTTAGAGGGGGGACCAACAGCAATGTTGGTCCCCTACTCGACCAGTGGCTTGCGTGCGTTCAAGCGGCAGCCTTGAGTTGCCCCAGTTTCGCGTTTAGTTCGTGGATGCGGTCATGCCTTGCGTCGTATTCATACCGCTCTACGTCCGTTAGGCCGACAAAAGTGTCTCGTTCGAGAGCTTCGACCTGCTTTTCGATTAGCGCAAGAAGTTTGGCACGAATTTGTTCGAGGTCTTCCACTGGCCGCACCGGTGGACGAAGCGGTGGTCCTTTTCACACGCAGACGGCAATCAGTAGTATGTCAAACAGGGCGGTTATGTTCGATACAGTACATACCGTATTTCCAGAATACCTGCTTCTGGGAAAACTGACCGCCTTGGGCTGGCCAACGCCGACAATCTATAGATGTCTACGCCCAGTACTCGAATCGCGACGTAGTTGGGCTGGGACGTCTCTTGCGCTGTACGCAGCACTGGCTTGCTCTTGTTAGTCGGATGAAACTCGATCCACCCCTCCCACGTGCCGTCTGTTCTCTGCTCTCCGTAGATGCGCGCGATGTAGGTCGCGTCCTCCTCTTTGATCTGTGTAGAGTGTTCGCGAATGAGTTTAGCCACGATTCACCTCTCTCGATTAGAGTCCCGGTAGGAAGCGTGACTCAAGCAGCGTCGAACCAGCGGTTTCGAATCAGGTTGCGGAGAGCGACATTAGCTACGGCTCCAGCCAGACGACACTCGGAAGAATGCTTCAGCATTTGAGAGCGCCGGGAATGTCAAGCCGCAACGGACGGTTCCGCAGGCTTTGAAATCTCTGCGACCGTTTTCGATACTCTGTCGGACTTATCTTTTAGCGCCACATCAGCCTGCGCAACGATTCCGATGACGCCGTCCTTTGCATCCACGATTGGAATGCTGCTGATCTGGTGTTCTTGCATCAAACGTTCACAATTCTCCAGATCCTCTTCCTCTCGGCAAGTGTTCAGCCGTCAAAGGTGGAGGCGAAGTCTGGCTGGTGGGCCTTGCGGCGGAGGCGGTAGGCGTTACCTCGGCTCGCCGGGAAGTCACTATCCAATCAGACTGGGATAGGACAACGGCGGTACATCCATTGGCCATTCACTTCTGTTCCATGGAGTGCAAGGACGAATACATGGCTCCGCCTCTTCGCTCCCCAAGCATCGTCAAAGAAGTGGTGGTTGAGCGTGCGGCTCCCGTCGAGGTCGTCGTCGAACAGGTAGTTCCTGAGAAGAGAAGAATAATTACGAAGGCGCGGAAAGTTCGCCCCAGAAACGAATAGCTTGAGGATGCAAAGGTTACGATTCGCGCACTTCCTCTACTGAATCGAGCTGGCCGCAGAAGAGAACACAGTGTTCGCGTTCGACCCGATCAGACGAATCGTACCAACGACTATTACCAAGATCACAGCCAACATCACGGCGTATTCCGCGATGTCTTGGCCTTTGTCGTCTGTCCAGAATTTAGAAATAAGATCGGTCATGGAAGTCCCTCCGTATGAATTTTCCTGCACAGCTGGAGCGTTGACGCTGGGCGGCGAGCCTGATCAGGCGACGGTTGCTAATCGGACTACAGACTTTAACCCTGACCGCATTGGTATGATTGTGTTCCTCGAGTCTCAGCTTGTCAAATTGGGATTCATAGTTGAATAAAATCCTCAGGTTAGCGGCGCTTGCCCGAGCGGCTCATCCGTGCTATCCCTTGGCGCTTTCCGCTGCGACGCACACACGCAAGCCACCATCGTAGTTCGGGCGGCAGATCGGGTGTTTGGGTCGCGATCTGAAGAGGCTCACGAGTCTCGCGGCCAAGCCACTGGTTCAACTTGTCAGGGAATGCTTGCACCATCTGCCCACTGCGTTCAACAGGCATTCCCTCCTTAGCCCATCCCTGAACCGTGGACGGGGGTTGTCCCAGGAATTGAGCGACTGCTTTCCACCCTTTCAGCACCGCGGATTGGGGTTTGGCCTTTGCCATCAGGACTAGGCCGGGCCAGAGCTGCTCTCTTTAGCAGCAACCTGTTCGGTCGGCGCACGACGGCTTCCTCTGGTCTTTAAAGGGGCCACCTACGTTTGACCTAACCGGCAAAAAGAGCTGGGCGCATGCGGAGCCCAGCTCGTACACGTGCCTTACATACAAACCGTATCTTTTGCCCTTCTACACATCAACCCGACGCGCTGCATTTATTGTGCTATCCCGCGATAGCTAATGATCGCGGTTGTCGGGGGCAGAGTACATGTGTAGAAGCGATAAGTGAATGTCCCGCTCACGTCAGGTCCGGTGAAGCTAAGTACCATGGAGGAGCTGCTATTTCCGGTTGTTGACTTTGTTTGCGTACCACTGCCGGAGAGAGGGTTCCTCGCATTAGCACTGCAAGTGACATTGGCGGTGGTACTGTTGTCAAGAACCCACACATTTCCGGTGAAATTGGTCCCATTATCATACATCGGACACTGGACAACCATGGTCGAAGCGGTAGTGTTGACCAGCCATCCATTACTATTGAAGGTAGGCGTACCGCCAGCTGCTCTGACACAGTTTGATCCGGGGTAGACCAACAGCTCGTCTATTACAGCGGCCGCACGGTTCGGTAGGCTCAGAAACAACATCGTACTGAGCATACAAGCTACAATGCTAAATATCTTAGTTGGCATAGATATTTCTCCTTCCAGACGTGCTCTAACCACACGCCGTGGGTCGTGATAGTAAACGTTGTGTTTTACTGCAACTGTAACTGAGGGGGCCTTTCGCTCGATATAACTGACAAGCAGATGTCGGTCAAGGTTTGTTCGCAGTTAGCGTATGACCGCCGGATAATCTCGTGCTTGCCGAAGTGTTAGTTAACTTACCAAATCACTGATCCATGCGCACTATCGGTCTTAATGATCAGAGATGTCAAGAGGAAGATTCGCACAAGGATGAAGAGCAACGCCATTGTTGGTGCAAATGTGCAATACGTCCGCTTTTGGTGCAAATGTGCAAAACTCCGCGTAAGAACCTTTAGCTGGCTCACATCATTCCAAGAATCACGAATCAGACATTCCGTCGAAGAGCGCCATTATCCTAGGACTGGCCAAGATTGCCGCCGAAGAGGCTGTCCGAAGTGCCCGGAAGCGGCGCTGAGGATCAGAAGGAAAGTTGTTTGCTTGGGGCGAACCGCGTCGCGTCGGTGTCCAGCAGCATCGGCGCGGCGCGTTGGTTAAATCTACTCCTGAAGGTTTTCCCAAATCCGGTTCGGCTTTATCTCACGATCATCAATTGACACGGACGGTAATCTTTACCCACCTTCTTTACATTGAACGTGTATTTCCCGTCGGGTCCATTGATCTTCTTACCCTGTAATTTGAACCGCTCACCAGTCTTGGGGGAGAGCGACGTGATCGCTAACTCGGACATAGGTCCGGTTGTCCTTTTCATCTATCAAGCTGCTTGTGCCTTTCGACGACTCAACGCAGCCGACAATCGAGGGCTTGCGGAGGGTGAAATAGAGAAAACCCGTGCCAGTTACGGCAGCCAGTCCCGCGCCCCCCTGCCGCCGCCCGCTCCTGCAACCTGCGCACCGCTGGGACCGATTCCGCTGATGCCAGTCTATCCGAACGCAACGGTCGGACAACAACGAGGAAGATGATCAAAGCGAACCGGACGGTTCTAGTCATTGGTACTCTCCAATCGGTGCGGCGCGCTTGTAAATCTACCCTTCCCAACTCGCGCGTTCAATAGCCAAATTAGGCGTGAAAGCAGGAGTCGAGTGGGGAAAAAGGAAAACGCCCCAAGAACCCCTGGCTCGGCGGGTTCTGCGGCGTTTCCTTCGAGGCAGCCTCCCCTCTGACTGCGCTCAGTCATCAGATTAAAAGGATATTGTGGCCCGGCAATGGCACTCGCGAGGAACAAGGGGCACGATGGGCTGATTACCGCCGGTTACTGAAGTTCCTCTGGTCCGCGGTTACCCCGTCTTATGTCTGAGGCAGCGCCCGAACGTTCGCCTCGAAATAGGAATATAGGACGAACAGAAGACCAACGATGGAAGTCATCGCGAGTAGGTCGGCGATGACACGAAATACATGTTGGACTACCGTAATTGTCACAAGGTTCCGCTCACCACGAAACTGTGACTATACACCGCACTCCGCACACCGTATGGCACGAATAGGTGAACTGCAAAGATCGCGAAATCATCGTTGGTTGGCTTGGCCGCAACGATACATTTGGTCGTGTGATACATAAGCGGCCATTCTGAGATCTTGATATCGCTTTTGTGGACTTCTTCGATTGCTGATTGAACGAGCGTGCGTAGTTCAGTGATCATAGCGGGCTTTTCCTGTTCAACACGCTCGAATAATTCGAGTGAAAAAGCCTCGATTGGCTCACCTAGCCCTGCACCCCCAACCGCAATAGGGTAAGACGGGTTTTCATCCGGCAACGTGGTGATTCTCCCTCATAACTTCCTGAAACCAGGGGGTGTTGCGAGATGACCTGCGTTGTTAGAACCCAGCCCCTGCGGCCGCAATCGCTGTGCGTTCAAGTGGATTCTCACCAGTTCTCGGGCTTCTTTTGGCCAGCGAAAGGTGCGGCGCCTCCTGCCGGCCTGTTCTTCATTCATATTGCAAACGCTCTCGGCTGAGAGAGCGCTCCTTTATCTGTATATGGCAGGGAAGTAAGAAAGTATCGCGACCGCAAAAACAGTTTTTTGTCAGATTCACGAATTCAGATAGCTTTCGTCCAACAGAAAGCCGTATAAAAAAGTGATGCGGTCGGTCGCAATTGAGACCAAGTTTGAACGACTAGTGAGGAGTCGATGGTGGGTCGTAAGGAAGATCTGGACGATCTGATCGCCGCATTCGGTCGCCGAATACATGAGGAGCATCCCAATGCCGAACGCCTCGGTTGCCCAGGGCGGACTGCATTGACCAGGCTGGCAACGGAGCCAGAAGGTGCGGGGCCCGACTCCATTCTCGATCACGTCCGACAGTGCGCAGCTTGCCTCGATGAGCTCCGAGATCTACGAATGTCGGTTAAACGACCACGACAATGGCGACTGATTTAGGAGGTGGATCAGAGATCAGCGTTGACTTCGAATCCAAATGCTTTAAGCAATTCTGAGGGAACATACTTTCGATCTTTGTTCCGAAAAACCCAGTCTCGTAGCCTCGGAGAAGTCGCATACTCCGAAGGCGAGAGCCTGAGCTCTTCGACAACTCTCTCGAAGGAGATCTGCGAAGCAAGCGGGGGTTCGATAGCAGCGGGATTCGTGAATTGTGGGTTGCCGCGTCGCAAGAACATTCTCCCGCCACAAGATACATTCAACTAAGCTACTTCGCAACCACCTCCCCGTCCGAAATCATCGCATCACGAACAGGAGGTGGGTGGGTGGGTTACGCAGACAGGTGAGACAGGAAAGCGCCCAGTTTCGCCGTGGCCTTGAACTGGGGAATCGGATCCAGTTCCTTGAACGCGCTAGTGAACGCGTTCGACGGGCTCCACATCGTCCGTGGCGAGAATTCCTCGTACTCCGGCTGGAAGTAGAGCCGGTGGACTTCGGGGAGCAGAGTCCTTGGCGCTTCCAGTTTGCCATCAATAAACGCGGCGTATGGATCAGCTTCGCTCGCTCGTCTGTGATTTGCGCCTGCCGCCACTCTTCCACCTGGCGTCGCATCGGTTCGAAGCCCCTTTGATCCGGTCCACACCCACTGCAAGCGTGTCGATCAGGTTGAAGCTCTTCGTATGCTTCGCCAGGACAGGAGTGAAATTCGCCACTGAACGCCATGTTCGAACAGACGAACACGCGTAGGCCGGCGGTCAGGCCCAAACGCAAAGACTTGTCATGCGAGTTGCGGATGCCAATCGAGAACCGGCATCCTTCCATTTGGGTCTCAAGGTCAAGCACCCCAAACATCTTCATGCCGTCGAAAGAGACTGCATACTCTTCGTTCACCACACGGATATGGCGAAAGCTGAGGGTTTCGGCCAGCGCCTCAACGACGACGTGATGGGGCACTGGCTTGTGGGTTGATGTTGCTTCGGGGACGGGAATTTGAGCCAGTTGCGACCGCCCGATTTTGGGCAGTGGACCAGCCACACAAGTGCTCCACTACTCATGGGATATCCTCCTTGACAGGCTGTAAGGTTGGAAAGTTGAAACTGGGAGAAGGGAGACGCGAGTTGGGATCTAAGCGGCCGAGACGACAGCTTTAGGATCTACAGCCACTAAGCCTCAACGGCATCGATTCCTGGAAGCGTGCGCTCCGGCAGCGGCGGAACCGGTTCATGGTGGTAGCGCAGGTTCCAATAATTCCATGAGCGCAGATCAAAGATTCCGGCGGGGGGATCTCTCAAGACTCGGTCGAAATCGGCATCGGAGTAATGCTTCATCGCAGTAACGATATCTTCCAGAGTGCCGTAGGTCATCACATGAGCGAGAAACAGCTTGGTCTCATTCAATGCTTCCTCTGGTGGCTTGAACCAAACAACGCGCTTGGCAACTCTCCGGAGATCCTCGGGATAATTCATCATTTCCCTTCCTGCTGACTGAGACCAGCTCTCGCTGTGATAAATGGAAGCTCCTTTAAGTTGACCGAAGTTGCCGCCCCGAGCAATTTCCTTCGCGTCTCTGGTGTAAGGCCCGGGAGGTCCCCATCCTCGAAAAACGTTAGTGCCTTAAGGCTCAGCGCTCCATTGAATTCGTTCCCATAGATTGCGCCAGCAGCTGCTAGACCTTCAGCCAAAGTCAAACCCGCGCCGAGTGTGGCAACAACGTCACGATAGTCCTTCGCTTCGGCCCTCAACTGAACCGTCTTCAGCTTGGACGCAAGGAGATCGAGCATCGAAGCGATCTGAACCCCATTCTCTTCGATGATATCGGGGTCCTGCACGCGGTTGATTTCCAGAGATCCAAAGAACGAGAGCTTCACCGGGCCATTCCGATCGACAATCGCCGTGAGCGTGTTGTCTTGGAACTGGGTCATTTCGGCTTGCTTCAAGTAGGGGATACTCTCGCGCAGCGAAATGGGCTGAAAGGACTTGTTGGAAAAGAAGTCAAAGTCCTCCGATTGTCGGTGCCCGAGACGCAATGCAAGAGCTGTACCTCCATAAAGCACGAATGTTTTCGGAGTGTCTCTTAATTCAGCCCAGAGTTGTCTCTGAGGTCGTGGAAGAATGCTCAAATCCGGTCTGAACATTTCCAACTCCTTCAGTCTGGCCCCGCACTTTTATAACTTAAAGGCCGCCCTTACTAGGACCGGCCAGTGGCGTCGAGACATCTTGCTTATTGTGCCTGATTTAGCTCAAGCTGAATAGCGACGCTTGTTCAGGGACGACGCGCCTTGCTCGCCGCCTTCTTCCTGACAGGGATTCAGGTCGTGGTCCGAAGGCGACGGTAAATGTGTTCGCAAGGGCGGAGTCGATGAGGCAAGGTGGGTCGAACTGGCTCTCAATCAGGGCGCCAGGCGCGTTGGCTACAGGAGCATCACCGTTGGAACCGTTGTTCGTTGGGAATAGCTTTTGCTTTTCTGAATTCAGAGCTTTCCAGATAGCATCGGCGGTTTCGCCAATTCCATTTCGTTCGACCAGTTCACGCGCCATCGCCGATAGCATGTCGTCATCTTCATCGATACTTTGCAGCCCTTCGCCGGCAAATTTGCCCTCCATGGTGAGCGCGACCAGGAGCTTCTTGCCACCGCTACTGTAATCGACCGTTTCGAAACGTCGAGGAAATGGATCAAACGATCCTCGAACGTCTCAACGCCTCCGTTAAGGCCAATGACATCCTCTATTTCCTTGGGGATTTCTGCATCGGGAGCAAGGTGAGGGCTCTGGAGCACCGCAAGCAGATTCGCTGCAGGAAGATCTTTGCGGTGCCGGGCAATCACGACAAACAAATTCGCAAGCTGACCGAGGAGTTCTCTTGGCTCAGCAACCTTGCGGAAATCTCCATACATGGCCAACCCATCGTGATCTGTCACTATGCGATGCGCGTCTGGAATCGCTCCCATCATGGAGCGTGGCACCTATACGGACATTCTCATGGGAACCTCCCTGACACACCTACTTCCCTTTCCATGGATGTCGGCGTCGATACACATGATTTCCGCCCATGGCATTTCGACGAAATCAGCACCCTTATGGCTGAGAGGGTGAAAAGGCGGGCAGCACCGGAGCATCCCTCCCAGTCAAGCCTTCACGACTGAGCCGTTCTCTCCGGCGCAGCAGGTTTACGCATGTTGCGTAGGCTCTTACGCAAATTGCGCAAAATATGGGGTGGATTCTCTGACGGACATGGTCAGGGGGCAGCCTGCATCCAACAACATGTGTGGCATCTGTCTCGACACACACCAATTTCTAGTATTGAGTAATCTAAAGTACTAGTTTATATTTCTCATATGCAATATATCCAAAGGAGATTGGCAGGCGTGCTGCTGGACGCAGCTCGACACTTTCCCGCAGTTGTTGTGACAGGGCCTCGGCGTGCCGGCAAAACCACTCTTCTGCGCAGGCTATTCCCGAAAGCCCGCTACGTACTGCTCGAAGACCCCGACATTCAGGCACGCGCACGCAGCGATCCCCGCGCATTCCTTGACGCGCTGCGCCCTCCAGTCGTCTTCGACGAGATCCAGAATACCCCCGAATTACTTGCCTACGTCCGTACGGTTATCGACACGGGCCCACGGCGGATGGGGCAATGGCTGTGCACGGGGTCCCAGGAAGCTCCGCTGATGCAGGGCGTCAGCGAATCGATGGCGGGCCGGGCTGCCATCCTCCAGCTCCTGCCTTTCAGCCTCGCAGAAACCAAGAAAGTGAACCTGTTACACGGGGGATTCCCAGAGGTGCTCGCCCGGCCCAAGGCTCGTAGCCTTTGGTTTGCCTCCTACTTGCAAACGTACTTGGAGAGAGATGTCCGGGCGATTACAAACGTGCGGGACTTGGCGACATTTCGCCGTTTTCTCGCTCTTCTGGCGAGTCGTCACGGCCAGATCCTGAACAAGACCGACCTTGCTGCACCGCTCGGGGTCACCGTTCCAACGATTGGCGACTGGCTGCACATCATCGAAATAACAGGCCAGGTCATTCTGGTGCCGCCGTATTTCGAAAATTTCGGAAAGAGACTAATTAAGTCACCGAAAGTATACCTGGGTGATTCCGGCCTCGCCTGTTACCTGCTGGGCCTGACATCATCGGCTGAGCTTGAGCGGTCGCCATTCCTAGGGCCCTTGTTCGAAGGCTTCGTCGCAGCAGAAATACTCAAAAGCCTAGCCGACCGTGGGATGCGCAAGGAACTCTACTATTTTCGCGATCAGCAGGGTCTGGAAGTAGACTTCCTTGTTCCACGCCCAAACGCCAAGCTGTGGCTGGTAGAAGCGAAATCCGCGAAGACTGTTCGTCCCGCGATGGCGTCGCCCTTGACCTCCCTTCAGCGCGCGCTGCAAAAACGAGCAGCAAGATTGATTGTGGTCCATCGAAAGTCCAGGCTTCAGGCGCCTACGACGGCGATCGCGAGCGGGGTCGAGGCACAGGATCTAGAACAATTTGTCTCGGCGCTCCTGCAGACTAGGTGAGTTACAGGGTAATGCTGGCAACTCACTGGTAACAGCCAGCGATGGTCACTGCCTGTGCTCCTGGTCCGTGTTAGCATCGCTGCCATATGGCTTCCTCGGAGGCGGCCTTGATGTGCCACTTATCGTCGCGTCGCTTCCTCATTTTCTTCCTAAGCGCACTCATTGTTGTCCTCGCATTTGGCGAACGCGGCAATAGCCAGTCCAGACTGAATCGGCGGTCGGGAACACCTGCAGCGCCCGTGCAATTGAAGGCGACTAAAGATGACCTGACATTGACGGTACCACTCGCCCAATCCATTGAGAGGCCGATTCACGCCAACGTGCGGCTCGTACTCGTGAGCCCGGAAGATATCGTTCGGGCACAACTCAGCCAAGATGTGCAATTAGTGCGCCACCAGAAGCAGTTGATGCTCAGGCTGGCGAAGCCCTTCGAGAGAGTGCCGGCACAGGAAATGGAGATACTGCACTGGCTTCGGGTCAAGTATGAGGTAACGAGCAACGGGGAAATACTCGCGTCGGGAATCGAAGCGCTGCGGGCCGCCACAACAGATCCATTTGTGCTAACGGCAGCCGCGATGGGCCCGGTCAAAACGGAAACGTCGAGAAAGCTGATGCCTATCGACGAATACGTGGCTCGGGACCTGTTGGCCTGGTACGAAGTGACCCCATACAAAAAGCCTTCCGATTATGTATGGGCGACCGATGCCAACCGCGCTGGAACCAAGCGCGGGAAACAACCAGTCTGGCTGAGCACCGTGATGCGGGACTACATCCAACCGGTAGCCCGACAGCTAGGCATCAACAAGAAGATGTCGTGGCACACGTTTCGCCACACGTTTTCTTCGATCCTGAAGAGCAATGGTGAGGATGTGAAAGTAGTGCAGGAGCTGTTGCGGCACTCCACATCAAGGATGACGCTGGACACTTACAGCCAAGCTCTAAGATCCGCACAAGCGGGCAGCTCAGAGCAAGGTTGTGGGTATGACACGGCCGAAGGAGAGTGTATTTTCTGTGTATCGCGATAAACAAGCGGTTTCCGATGTAACCTCTTGAAAATCTTTGGCGTCCCCGACGGGATTTGAACCCGTGTTACCGCCGTGAAAGCGGG
>Ga0070698_100005096_pt1 | contig 14390 bp, 12 predicted proteins | sample KBSK1502metaG_FD_65477 | JGI IMG/M metagenome (GOLD analysis project Ga0070698, IMG submission 65477) | Corn, switchgrass and miscanthus rhizosphere microbial communities from Kellogg Biological Station, Michigan, USA - KBS K1-50-2 metaG | ecosystem: Host-associated > Plants > Roots >...
GAGTCGTTGGCGATGGTGACGAAGCGGAAGCCCTTGCCGATCATCTTGGCGGCGTAGCCCGCCGTGCCGTTGTGGATGCCGGCGAACAGGTTGCGTTTCTTGATGGCCGCCAGAAGCTTGTCGTAGATCGCCAGGATCTGCGGCTCGTCACGGTCGAGCTTGGGCACCAGGCCGAGCGACAGGCCGAGGTCGCTGGGCCCGATGTAGATGCCGCTGATGCCCGGCACGTCGAGGATGGCGTCGATATTGTCGATCGCCTCCTGCGTCTCGATCATCGGGATGACCAGCACCTCGTCGTTGGCGGTCGCCTGGTAGGGAGTCGCCGCGCCATAGGCGCCGGCGCGGATCGGACCGTTGCTGCGCTTGCCCTTGGGCGGATAGAGCGAATAGGAGACCAGCGCCTTGGCTTCGGCTTCGGTGTTGATCATGGGACAGATCACGCCCCAGGCGCCGCCGTCCAAAACCTTGCCGATGATGCCAGGCTCGTTCCACGGCACGCGCACCAGCGGCGTCACCGGGTGTTTGTCCATCGCCTGGAAGCAGGTGACCATCGAATGGTAGTCCTGCACGCCGTGCTGCATGTCGACGGTGACGCTGTCCCAGCCGCATTGCGCCATGGTCTCGGCCGAGAAGCCGCTGGGGATCGCGAGCCAGGCGTTGACGCAGGCCTTGCCGGCCTTCAGGCGCTTTTTCAGCATGTTCGTCGACATATCGGCGTTCCCTTTTTTCGACGTCGTTGAGAAGGTCGGATCATAGGCGCCGGGACGGCCGGAAGGCCATGGCGGTTTGTCGCTGTGCGGACGGTTTTGGCTCAGCCCTTTACCGCGCCGGCCGCCAGCCCCTCGACGATGTATTTCTGCAGCAGCGCGACCAGGATCACGGTGGGCGCAAGCGCCAGCAGGCAGATCGCCATCATCAGATTGAAGAAGACGTGGACGTCGCCCACCAGGCTCGCGATCACCACCGGCAGGGTCATGAAATCCGGCCGGGCATTGAGGATCAGCGGGATCAGGAGCTCGTGCCAGGAAATGATGAAAATGATGACGCCGCACGCCGCCAGCGCCGGCGTCGCCAACGGCAGCACAATGCTCACGAAGGCGCCAAGCCGCGTACAGCCATCGATGCGCGCGGCTTCCTCGAGTTCGGTCGGGATGGTGTCGAAATAGGGCGCCAGGATCAGGATGGCATAGGGCAGGAGAAATCCGGTTTCCGCGATGATGACGCCGCCCAGCGAATTGAGCTGGCCGAGCGATCGCATGACGACGTAGAGCGGGATCATCAGGACGATGACCGGCACGAAGCGCGCGACGATGTTGGCCTGCAGCAGGAACAGGGTCCAACGGAAGCGCTGACGGGCGATGGTGTAGGCCGACAGCGAACCGAACAGCAGCGTCAGGAAGGTGACCGACACCGCCACGATCGCCGAGTTCGAGAATGCCGCATAGAAGCTCTTGATGTTGTCGGGCAGGTAGGTGACCTGCTCGAAGATGCGGCCCTTCTGCTCGCCCTTGCTGAGGATGACGGTGAAATTGTCGAGGGTGAATTCCAGCGGCAGCAGGCGGCGCGTATCGGCCTGCAGCGCCTTCTCCGACTGGATGCTGCCGATGAACACCGCCGCCACCGGCAGCAGGATGAAGAAGATCACCGCGAGGTTGGCGACGTGAAGCAGCAGCCTCGTGGTGGGCGACTTGGTGCGCATCACAGTGTCACCCGCCGGTAGACAAAGCGCATGTAGACCAGCGCGATGGCGCCGATCATGAGGGCGAGAATGTAGGCCGACGCCGAGCCCATGCCGAAATTGTTGGGCGGTGCGAAGGTGATCTTGTAGCTGTACCAGGCGGCGACCCAGGTGGCGTCGCCCGGTCCGCCCTGGGTGATGGCGAGGATCTCCTCGAACACGGCGAAGGCAAAAGCGGTGCGCAGGATCAGGATGATGGCGATGATCTGGCGCAGCATCGGCAGGGTGATGTGCCAGAAGCGGTGCCAGGCATTGGCGCCGTCGATGGCGGACTGCTCGTAGAGCTCGCGCGGGATGCCCTGCAGGGCGGCGTGCACCAGGATGATGGCGAAGGGCAGCGTGCGCCAGACATAGGGAACGGTGACGGCGTAGAGCGCCGTGTCGGGATTGCCCGCCCAGTTGATCGGATTGTCTATGAGGCCCGCCGTGAACAGGATCCTGTTCAGGAAGCCGAACTGGAAGCTGTAGAGGAACGCCCAGATCAGGCCGTTGGCGATCGGCGGGATGGCGTAGGGCAGCAGGATCAGAAAGCGGGTGACCCGCGAGGTCCAGATGCTCGACTGGTTGATCAGCAGCGCAATCAGCACCGCCAGCACGATCTCGCTGCTGACGGTGATGAAGGTGAAGACCAGCGTGTTCTTCAGCGCGACCCAGAACAGCGGGTCCTCGAGCACGCGGCCGTAATTCTCCCAGCCGTTGAACGGGAACTCGCCGCGCCGCAACTGGGCGAGGCCCACGCGATGCACCGAAAGATACGCCGCGTAGCCGATCGGATAGGCCAGCACCAGACCGAGGCAGAGCAGCGTCGGCAGGTTCATGAAGAAGGCGAAATGCGACGCTCGCATCTCGCGGCGCAGCCACGGCGTCGGCCTGCGCCGCGCGACGACGATTTCCTGCGCCTGAGTGGCCAGGGCGTCAGACCTTGCGCTTGGCGTCAGCGATGCCCTTGATCAGGTTGTCGCAGCATTGGTCGGCGGTGATCTGGCCGGTCAGGCATTTCTGGACTTCGATGTTGAGCTGGTCGGTCCAGGGGAAGTGCCAGGGCTGATACACCGAGGAGCAGACTTCGCCGATATAGGCCGCCTGATCCCAGATTTTTAGGATGGCGGGCACGTCGCCCCACGGCGCCCAGCCGAGCTTCACCGCATCGCTGTTCATCACCGAAAGGTAGCCCGAGCCCAGCATGGCATCCTTCGCCAGGCTGACGGCTTGCGTGTAGTTGCCGTCCTTGGTGCGGCCGCCGAGGTACTGCAGCAGCTTCCACGCCCATTCCTTGTCGCGGTTGGCCGACGACAGGAAGTAGACATGGGTGACGCCGATCGTCTTGCCCTCGCCCGGCGAGCCATGGACCTTGACCTTGCCGGCGATCGGCGACTGCGCCGGATCGTTGCAGATATTGAGGCCGTAGTGATGGTTCGGTCCGCGATAGAGGTTCTTGCCGGCGCCGAACGCCTTGGCCCCGCTGGTGAATTGGACCTTGAGCGATTCGGGATCGGCGATGTCGAGACCCTTTTCGAAGGTGTTGGCCCACCATTTCAAGGTCTCGCGCGCGACCGAGCCGGCACCCAGCATATGGTTGCCCTGCTTGTCGAAGAAGGCGCCGCCCTTGTTCCAGGTCATCTGGTACCAAGTGCCCGGCAACTGCTCGAGGCCGACGCCGGCGATCCACAGGATGGGATAGCGCGACACGCCGTCCTTCTTGGCCTTGACGCAATGCTCGATGAATTCGTCGTAGCTGGCGAACGGCTTGTCGATCTTGAGCTTCTCCAGCATGTCGGCGTAGTAGTTCCACACCCACACCGCGGAGAAGTAGGGCAGGCCCATGGTCTTGCCCTTGATGGTCGCGACCTGCTTGGTGAACGGCGTGAAATCCTTGATGTAGTCGGCGGCGCCCGGCAGGTCGTCGATCGGTTCGGCCAGTCCCTGGTTGACGAAGTTGGGGAAGGAGAACGGCGAGGACTGCGAGACGTCGATCTTCTCGCCGGCGGCGAACATGGTGGCGAGCTTGGTCGGGTGATCGTTGAACGAGGAGATCGTCGAATCGACCTTGACGCCCCAATCGGTTTCGAACTGCTTGGCGATTCGGGTGTAGATGTCGCCGTAGGTCCAGACGACGAAGTTGAGGCGGTCGACCTTGCTTTTCGGCGCCACGCTCAAGGGGCCGCTCTGCTGACCAAAGGCGGCGCCCGAGAGTCCGGCCAGGCCAAGGCCGGCGGCCGTGCCGAGGACGCGACGCCTGCTCAACTCCCATTTGCCGATAAGATCGTTACTCATGTCGCGCTCCCGCTTGCCCAGGTGATGATCAAGCCTATCACCACCCCTCGGCTGGATGTAGCGATGATCGGGCAAAAAGCAGGCCATGGTGGATTACGGGCGCGGATGCGGGTAGAGGCGCTGGCATGAGGCTTTTGTCTTTGCGCGCCGGCCGGCTTGGTCTGGATCTCGCTCCGCAGGCCGGCGGGGCGATCGCCCGCTTCACGGCCGATGGTTCCATCGACCTGCTGCGGCCGACACCGCCGCAGGCCATCGCCTCGGGCCAGGGCAATGAATCGTCGTGCTATCCGCTGGTGCCGTTTTCCGGCCGCATCGCCAACGGCCGTCTCGTTTTCGATGGCACCGAGATCGTGCTGAAACCCAACTGGCCCGGGGTGCGCCATCCCATGCACGGCGACGGCTGGGCACGGCCGTGGACCGTGACGCGAAGCGACGGGCAGTCCGCCGACATCGTCTACGAGCATGACGGCCGCGAGGGCTGGCCCTTCCGCTATCGCGCCCGCCAGACCTATCGTCTGGAGGGCGATACGCTTACCGTCGCCATGAGCATCGAGAACCTGGAAAGCCGGGTCGTGCCGGCCGGGCTGGGGTTGCATCCGTTCTTCGTGCGCGACGCCGATACCGAGCTCGCCTGTCGCGCACAGCATGTCTGGCGGACTGACGCCGAGGTGCTGCCGGTCGAACGCATCGCCGTGCCGCCGCCGTGGGATTTCTCGACCTCGCGACGTGTCGACAACGTCACGGTCGACAGCGGCTTCGAGGGTTGGGACGGCCGCGCCACGATCCGCTGGCCGCGCGCCGGGCTCCGCCTCGAGATGACAGCGACCGAACCGTTTCGCGATATCGTCATCTACATACCGCCCAACCGCCCCTATTTCTGTGCCGAGCCGGTGAGCCACGTCCCCGGCGCCATCGCTTCCACCCGTCTCGCCGCCGGGGCGACGCTGGCCGGCGAGATCGCCTTCCATCTCTCCAACCTGTAGGCCCGTCATGCCGCCCTTTGCTTCCTACCCCAGCCTGAAAGATCGCGCCGTCTTCGTGTCGGGCGGCGGCTCGGGCATCGGCGCTGCCATCGTCGAGCATTTCGCCGAACAGGGCGCCAAGGTGGGCTTCGTCGACATCGACGAAGCCGCGTCCAAGGCGCTCGGCGCCAGGATCGCGGCGGCCGGCCATCCCGCTCCGCTATTCGCCAAGTGCGATGTGCGCTACATCGCCGCCTATCAGGGTGCGATCGCCGACATGGCGGGCCGGTTGGGACCCTTCACCGTGCTGGTCAACAACGCCGCGCGCGACGATCGCCACGCGATCGAGGACGTGACCCCGGCTTTCTGGGACGAGCGCATCGCCGTCAATCTGCGGCACCAGTATTTTGCCATCCAGTCCGTCGTGCCGGGCATGAAGAAGGCGGGCGGCGGCTCGATCATCAATTTCAGTTCGGTGAGCTATCACGCCATGACGCCCAAGCTGTCGGTCTACCAGGCGGCCAAGGCGGCGGTGATCGGCATGACGCGCGGCCTGGCCCGCGATTTCGGGCCGGACATGATCCGCCTGAACTCGATCACGCCGGGCTGGATCATGACCCAGCGCCAGATCGATCTCTGGCTGACGCCCGAGGCCGAAGCCGGCCTGATGCAGGCGCAATGCCTCAAGGAGAAGCTCTATCCGCCCGACATCGCGCGCATGGTGCTGTGGCTGGCGGCCGACGACAGCCGGCTGGTGACGGCGCAGAACTTCATCGTCGACGGAGGCCGGACTTGAGCACGGCCACGGCGTCGTTCCTGCCGCGGGCCGGCCGCTTCGTCGCGTCGGTGTTCGAGCACATCATGCCGCCGATGCTCTACTTCCTCATCGCCTTCAACCTGATCGTCTTCACGACCAACCTGATGCTCCACGACTATTGGTTCGATGCGTCGACCTTCCTGGTCGCCACCACGACGGCGCTGGTGGTGGGCAAGGCCGTGCTGGTGGCGAACGAGATCAAGCTGATCGATCGATTTCGCGGCGCGCCGCTCATTCAACCGATTCTCTACAAGACCGTGTTCTACACGCTGATCGTGCTGGTCGTCCGCGCGGCTGAGCGTTTCATCCATCTCGCCTTCGATACCGACGGATTTGGTCCGGCCTTCCAGGAGGCAGTCGCTTCCTTTTCCTGGCGGCGCTTTGCGGCGATCCAGATCTGGCTCTTCACCTGTTTCCTGATCTACGTCACGGCAACCGAGCTCAGCGCGCTCCTGGGCGAGGGCCAGATGTTCCGCCTGTTCTTCCGCCACCGCTCCAGCCAGCATCGCCTGACCCGCCGCCAGCATGTGCGGGCCCTGCTGGAGCTCAGCCGGCTCGCCGAGACGACGCCGCGCGACAAGCTGCTCGATCCCACGACGCCGCAGGGCAACCGGCTGATCACCATCGTCGACGCCCTGCGTCGGCGTCCCGCCTGAAGGCAAGCATGGCCGTCGACCGAAGCTGGCGCTGGATTGCCTGGCTGGTCCTCGGCATCGGCGCGCTGATCCTGGCCGGCGGGCTGGCGCTGGGCTGGGGCAGCCTGCGTCATGTGCTCTATGCCGAGCGCGCGGACGGCGAGATCACCGAGATCCGCCGCGACGGCGACATGTACGCGCCCGTGGTGCGCTTTCGTCTGCCGGGCGGCGAGACGCAGGAAGTGACCGATCTTGGCAGCGGCGCGCCCGACTTCGCCGTGGGCGACAAGGTCACGATCCTCTACATGCCGCAGGATCCCGAGGATTTCCGCATCGACACCTTCGACCGGCTTTGGTTCTCGGCCCTCTTCGTCACGGTGTTCGCGTGCTTCTGGCTGCTGTTCGGCGCCATCGCCTGGGCGATGTCGCGCGAAGCCGACCTGTTCGTGGTCGGCGAACGGGCCTTTGCCGTGATCGCCGGCTCGGCGACGGTAATCGGAGTCTTCGTCCTGTGGAACGCCGTCGCGCTCTACACCGGCGGGGCGCGCGCCGAAGGCACCGTGCTGGAGATCCGCGAAACGCGGCGAATCGAGCAGGAAGAGGTGAGGCTGGCCGACGGCCGCGAGAGGCGGCGCGACGTCGAGCGAATCTCCTACGCGCCCGTCGTGCGCTTCACCACGGGCGAAGGCCGCGAGATCGACTTCCATGGCAGCGGCGGCAGCGGCGCGTCCTTTGCCCAAGGCGATCGCGTGACGGTGATCTATGATCCGGCCAATCCCATCCGCGCCCGCATTGTATCGTTCCTCGATCTCTGGCTGCCCTCCGCCGTTCCTTTTGCCGTGACGTTGCTGTTCGGTGGATCGGTGCTGCTGTCACGCTGGGCGCGACGGCGTGCGATGGCATCTCAGGGTATTTCGTAGACGGCGATTTCCGAGGCGACGCCGCGCAGGGCGTGGCTATGCGCCATCGGCTTCTGGCCATTACTGCCGAGCAGGCTGGCGCTGCGTGGGTTATGGACCACCGGGGCCGTCGCCAGGATCGACCGCGACACAGCCAGCCCCTGGACGCGCGAAGCGATATTCACGGTCTGCCCGAAATAGTCCTGCCGCTCGTTCAGGTTCACCGCGAGGCAGGGCCCTTCGTGGATGCCGATCTTGAGCAGCAGGTCCTCGCGGCCATGGCTCTCGTTTAGCCGGCGCATCGCCTCGCGCATGCGCAATGCGGCGGCGAGCCCGTGGTCGGGCGTGAGGAAGGTCGCCATCACGGCATCGCCGATCGTCTTGACGACGGCGCCGCCTTCGGCCGAGACGATCTCGTTCAGGGTGTGGAAATGCTCGCGCACCAGGTCGAAGGCAACCAGATCGCCGACCCGTTCGTAGAGCTCCGTCGAGCCCTTGAGGTCGGTGAACAGGAAGGTGAGGCTGGTGATCTTGAGCCGCTGGTCGACGTCGAGCGTCTCGGTGCGATAGATGTCGCGGAACGTCTGGTTGGACAGCAGGCGCTTCGCCGTCAGATACGGCCGGCGCTTGCCGATCAGCTCGTTCATGGCGTCGTTGACAACCCAAATGGCGGGCAGGACGCGCGCGCCGGTCCGGTTGTCGAGCGAGAGCCGCAATGGTCCCGGTCGCAGTTCCGTCGTACCTGTCGTAGCGCGCACATTGTGATAGACGAGCGCTAGGTTCTGCCGATCGCTGGTCGGTTCGCCCTTCACTTCGATGAACTGCGCGGTGTGCGTCACCGGCTCGAGCACGATGGCGGAGCCCGCGGGAAGCTGCAGCGATAGAAGCGCCTTGTCGCCCGCCGGCAGCTCGACAGCGTCGAGCGTGATCTTCTGCATCGCCGCGTCGAGGTCGTCTCCAGGCAGATCGACGCCGGTCCCCCAGAAGACCTGGCGGTAATATTCCCAGATCGGCAGGTCGTCGGGATTGTGCGCCGCGATCCGCCGTGCCCGCGGGCTCACCGTGAAGCTCACCTCGACCATGTCGTCGAGCGTCGGCTCGTTGTCGATGTTGCAGAAGGCACAGTGATATTCTTCGGAGCGCACGGTCTTGAGCGAGGTATTGGCGTCGAGCACGCCGCCGCAGCTCGGGCACAGCACGTTCCACGACATGTCGAACAGGCCGATCTGCGCCGCATGCAGGAACGCCGCGATCGCCCGCTCTTCGGCGAGGCCCTCCCGGCGGGCGAAGTCGAGGACGTTGACGCGGGCGAGCGCCCGATCCGGCCCATCGCGGACCAGCCGCTCGAGCGCGGACGCGCAATCGGCGTCGGCCGACTGCCGCAGGACGGCGAACAGGGGTTCAGCTTCGCTCATGGCCAGACGTTACGCCCAAACATGGGTCATCGATACGGCGTCGCAAGTCTGCCAAGGAACATGACCAAATTTTGTCAGTGTCGGCGAGACGTGCTCTCAGGGTATCTCGTAGACGGCGACTTGCGAGCCGACACCGCGCAAGGTGTGGCGTTGCGCCGTGGGCTTCTGGCCGTCGCCGAACAGGCCGGCGCTCAACGGGTTGTCGATCACCGGCGCCGTCGCCAGGATCGACTGCGCCACCGCCAGGCCCTGCACGCGCGAGGCGATGTTGACGGTCTGGCCGAAATAGTCCTGACGCTCATTCAGGGTCACGGCGAGACAGGGGCCTTCGTGAATGCCGATCTTGAGCACCAGGTCCTCGCGGCCGTGCGTTGCGTTGAGCCCGCGCATCGCCTCGCGCATGCGGAGCGCCGCGGCGAGCGCGCGGTCGGGCGTCGGGAAGGTCGCCATCACCGCATCGCCGATCGTCTTGACGACCGCGCCGCCTTCGAGGGCCACGCTCTCGTTCAGGACGCGGAAATGTTCGCGCACCAGGTCGAAGGCAACAAGGTCGCCGACCCGTTCATAGAGCTCGGTCGAGCCTTTGAGGTCGGTGAACAGGAAAGTGAGGCTGGTGATCCTGAGCCGCTGGTCGACGTCGAGCGTGTCGGTGCGATAGATGTCGCGGAAGGTCTGGTTGGACAAGAGCCGCTTGGCTGTCAGGAAGGGCCGGCGCTTGCCGAGGAAGTCGTGCATCGCATCGTTCGCCACCCAGATGCCGGGCAGCACGCGACGATCGGTGCGGTTCTCCAGCGACAGCCGCAGCGGCCCGGGGCGAAGCTCCATCGTGCCGGTGGGCGCTCGGAGGTTGGTGTAGACGATCGTCAGGCTCTGCCGCTCGGAAGTCGGCTCGCCCTTGACGTCGACGAATTGCGCGGCGTGCGTCACCGGCTCGAAAACGATCAGGAACTCGGTCGGCAGCGTCAGCGACAGGTGCGCTTTCTCGCCGGGCGGCAGCTCGACCGTATCGAGGGTCATCTGCTCCACGACCTTGCCGAGGTCGGCATCGGGAAGGTCAACGCCTGAACCCCAGAAAACCTGGCGGTAGTATTCCGAGGGCACCAGGCTATGCGGATCGTGCGCCGCAATCCGCCGGACGCGCGGGCTGACAGTGAACGTCACGTCGACCATTTCGTCGAGCGTCGCCTCGTATCCCGCGGCGCACAGGGCGCAATTGTATTCGTCGGCACGCACGCTCTTCAGCGTGGCGTTGGCGTCGAGCACGCCGCCGCAGCCCGGGCACAGCACGTTCCACGACAGTTCGAACAGGCCGATGCGGGCGGCATGCAGGAAGGCGGCAATCACTTTCTCTTCGTCGAGGCCGTGGCGCCGCGCAAAGTCGAGAGCGTTGATGCGGCTGAGCTGGTAGTCCGGTGCGTCGTCGACCAGCCGCTCGATGGCGGCGACGCAGTCTGCGTCCGCTGATTGGCGCAGAACTGCGAACAGTGCTTGCGCTTCACTCATGAGCGAAGGGTACGCCCAAAATTGGCCGGTCCGCCAGCCTAGAGCCTGTGACCTCTGATCCAGTCGGCGAGCAGCGCCGCCAGCTCGCGCGGCCGTTCCAGCGGCGCCATGTGGCCGCAATCCTCGATCACTTCGAACGTTGCGTGCGGCAAGTGGCGCGCCATGCGCTCGGTCTCGGCGAAGCTTCTAAGCCGGTCCTGGCGACAGGCCACGACCAGGGAAGGGCAGGCGATGCCCTCCAGGTCGGCATAGCCCTCGCGCCGCACCAGGGCTGCCTGGCGCGCCCGCACCTCGCGGCCCAGCCGCTGCTGCATGCCGCGCAGGCGCGACACCAGCACGGGATCGTTCTCGCGGTCGGGGTGCAAACCCGGCGCGCCCGAGGTGGCGCGCGGCGGCCGCCCGCCCGGGCCGTAACCCGCCTGGCGACGCTTGGTCTCCTGCTCCGAGTAACCGCGTGCGGACGAGGCGACAAAGGCCACGCCGCTCACGCGCTTGGGCGCCATCAGGGTGAGCACCCGGGCGACGAACCCGCCCATCGAGAAGCCGACCAGCACGAAGCGCTCGGGCGCTTGCTCCAACACGCGCCGCGCCATGCCGTCGAGCGTGGAGTCCTGATAGACATTGCCATAGTGGATCCGGCCCAGCGCGGAGATGTCGGGGACCATGTAAGCCCACAGATCCGCATCGCACATGAAGCCGGGCAGCAGAACCAGATCGCGCAATCGCTTGGCTACTTCTTCAACGCCTTCAGGATCTTCCCCGAATCGGTGACGAAGCCGAAGCCTTTCTTGACGTTCCACACCGTGGCCTCGGTGCAGAAATCGGGCGAGGTCGTGCCGCAGCAATCCTCGACCAGCACGCAGCCGTAGCCCAGGAAGTTGGCATCGGCCAGCGAATGCAACACGCACTGGTCGGTGTTGACGCCGGAGAACAGCACGGTGCGCGTGCCGAGATTGCGCAGGATGGAATCGAGCGGCGTGTCCCAGAAGCCCGAGATGCGATGCTTGTCGACCTTGATGTCCTCGGCTTCCTGCGCCAGCTCGTCGACCACAGCCGCCGACCACGAATCCTTCTGCAAGACGGCCCCGTCCTTCCCGGGCACCGGATCACCGAGGCCGACGCCGGTTCCGGTCTTTTTGTAGAGGTGGATCTGGTTGGGCGGCATGTTGGCGAGGTCGGGCCGCGTGCCCCAGTTGACCCAGATCACCGGCACGCCCGCCTGGCGCAGCGCCGGCAGCAGCTTCCGCAGCGGCTTTATCGGCTTGCGATCGGGCTCGACGTCGACGCCGAGATAGTCGCACCAGCCGCCCTTGGTGCAGAAGTCGTTCTGCATGTCGATCACGATCACGGCGGTGCGCCTCAAGTCGACCGTGATGTTCTGCGGCGCCGCCGCGATCTTGAGCGGGACCGGCTTGGCCGGCGGTGCCGCCATGTCTACTTCGCCGGCATTGGCGCCCCAGGCATAACCGGCGCGCCGGGCGCCGAGCGAGTGCAGTTTGTTGGCCATCCGTCTCCCCACAAGCAAGTTCCCTGCCAGTTGGCACGCCGATTGCCTCTGCCTTGCCGAGGACTGACGCCAACAGCGGGGGAGTATAGCCATGAACAGGTTCGATCGTCGCAGGTTTTTGAGCGGGACGGCCGGCGCTGCCGGTCTGGTGATGCTGGGTGGGCTTGGCGCCCCCGTACGTGCCGCCGGGCCGCTCACGGTCGGTGTGCTGATCCCGGGCTCGAAGTCCGACAAGGGCTGGATGGAATCGGGCTACGACGGGATGAAGGCGGCCGAGAAGAAGCTCGGCGCCAAGGTCGCGGTCAAGTTCATCGAGAACGTGAAGTTCGGCGACATGGAGCAGGTGCTGGTGGCGCTCGCCGGCAAGAACGAGCTTGTGATCGGCGTCGGCGGCCAGACCCAGGCGTCGGTCTTCAAGGTGGCGCCGCGTTTTCCCAAGGTGAAGTTCGCCATCATCGGCGGCAATGCCGATCCCAAGAAGCCCGACAACGTCTCGGGCTACGACGTGCGTCAGGCCGAGATCGCCTTCGCGGCCGGTGCGGCGGCCGCCATGCTGTCCAAGACCGGCGGCGTGTCCTATGTCGGCGGCCTGGAGATCCCGGCGATCAAGAACGCCGGCATCGAATTCGGCAATGGCGCGCGCTTCGTCAATCCCAAGATCAAGTACTTCGAGAACTACACCGGCGACTTCGACGACGTCGCCAAGGCCAAGGAAGCGACGCTCGCGGCCATCGCCCAGGGCGCCGACATCCACTACCACATCCTCAATCTCGGCCTGCGCGGCATGGAGCAGGCGGCGCGCGAGAAGGGCACGCACATCATCGGCAGCTACACCGATCGCTGCGGCACCGACCCGCTTTATGTCGCCTACTCGATCACCGGCGTTGGTTTCCAGGTCGAATACGCCATCGAGCAGACGGTGGCCGGCACGTGGAAGCCGGAGTTCAAGCCGTTCGGCCTCGCCATGGGTCCGAAATCTTCCGACATGATCGTCTGCAAGGCCACGCCCGAGCAGAAGGCCAAGCTCGAGGAGATCAAGAAGGACCTGCTGTCGGGCAAGATCAAGGTTTTGGACGCCTGATCCGGCGCGGAGCAGCGGCACGATGGACCAGCCGGCCGACCTGCAGACCGGGACTGCAGCGGCGGCTTCCCAATCGCCGCTGCTCTCGCTCGCCGACCTCGGCAAGCGCTTCGGCACCTTGCAGGCCCTGGACGGCGTCAGCCTCGACGTCCGCGCCGGCACGGTGCAGTGCCTTCTCGGCGAGAACGGCGCCGGCAAGTCGACGCTCTGCAACCTGATCTTCGGCGTCTACGAGCCCAGCGCCGGCCACATGACGTTTGGCGGCGCGCCATGGGCGCCGACGAGTCCGGCCGAGGCGCTCGAGCGCGGCATCGCCATGGTGCATCAGCATTTCAGCCTGGTGCCGCGCATGACCGTGGTCGAGAACCTGATGCTGGGCCAGGTCAAGGGCATGCTGCACCGCCACGAATTCGGCGTCCGTATCCGCGACATCGCCGAGCGCTTTGGCTTCGCACTCGATCCCGGCGCGGTGGTCGGCGAGCTCTCGGTCGGCGAGCGCCAGCGCGCCGAGATCGTGAAATGCCTGATGCGCGATCCCAAGCTTCTGGTGCTCGATGAGCCGACCGCCGTCCTGCCGCCGGGCGAGATCGGCGCCTTGCTCGACATTTGCCGGCGGGTGGCCGATTCCGGCCGTGCCGTGATCCTGGTGACGCACAAGCTGGCCGAGATCGCCCGTGTCGCCGACCGGGTCGCCGTGCTGCGAGGCGGCCGGCTGGTTGCCGACGAGAGCATGGCCAACGCCGACATGGGCGCGCTGGTCCACGCCATGGTCGGCCGCGAGCTGAAGCCGCTCGACGTGGCGCTAGCCGAGCCCGACGAGGCGCCTGCTACCGAGGCGTCCACGCCGCGTGGCTTCGCCCTGGTGTGCGATGGCCTCACCGTGCAGGACCGCCATGGCGCGGTGCGCCTCGACAATTTCACCCTGGAGATCCGCCCCGGCGAGGTGGTCGGCCTGGCCGGCGTCGAGGGCAACGGCCAGAGCGAGCTCGGCATGGTGCTGGCGGGCCTGCTGCGGCCGATCGAAGGCCAGTTCTATATCGGCGGCACCGAGCTCACCCATGCCGGCGCGGCCGCGGTGACGGCGGCGGGCGGCGGCATCGTGCCGGAAGACCGCCATGCCGTGGCCTGCGTCACCGGCATGTCGGTGGCCGAGAACATGTTTTTGAACAAGCTCGATCAGTTCACGCGCTTCGGCCTGTTGCAGCGGCGCGCGTTGAACGAGGCGACGCGCGGCTTGATGCGCATCTTCGACGTGCGCGCGGCCGGACCCGAGGTCGTCTTCTCGGGCCTGTCCGGCGGCAACCAGCAGAAAGCGGTGCTGGCGCGCGAGCTCACGCTCGATCCGTTGGTCGCGCTGGTCGCGGCGCAGCCGACGCGCGGCCTCGATGTCAGCGCCGTCGAGGCGGTCTATCGCCAGATCCGCGCCGCCGCCCGTCGCGGCGTCGGCGTGCTCCTGATCTCGAGCGAGCTTGATGAACTGATCGCCGTCGCCGACCGCATTGCCGTGCTCTATCGCGGCCGGCTGGTCGGTGAGCGGCCGGCGGCGATGAAGGAACGCA
>Ga0070698_100005097_pt1 | contig 14389 bp, 10 predicted proteins | sample KBSK1502metaG_FD_65477 | JGI IMG/M metagenome (GOLD analysis project Ga0070698, IMG submission 65477) | Corn, switchgrass and miscanthus rhizosphere microbial communities from Kellogg Biological Station, Michigan, USA - KBS K1-50-2 metaG | ecosystem: Host-associated > Plants > Roots >...
ATATGGGTGCGATTGTTGGCGCCGTAACTGATGGCATTGGGAGACCAGGTCGCGCCTGACACGGTTGGCACGGCGTTGATCCGCTTGAAGCTGTTGACGGTCGGCGTGAAGAGGGCGGTCAATGCCTCGGCATGAGTCAAGATGCCACCGAGAAAATGGTAAGCGAGGGTGGAGAGGCCGAGTTCACCCGCGGGATCGTGGAACAGATTGGTCGCGCCCGCCCGATCCCACAGCGAGATATGGGCGTGGCAGCCATTCCCGGTCAGATGCATGAACGGCTTCGGCATGAAAGTGGCACGCAGCCCATGCTGCCGGGCGAGCTCTTTGACCATGAATTTGAAGAACACGTGGCGATCGGCGGTGACCAGCGCGTCGTCATAGGTCCAGTTCATCTCGAACTGGCCGTTGGCGTCTTCGTGATCACTCTGATAGGGCCCCCAGCCGAGCCCCAGCATCGCGTCGCTGATAGCACGGATCAGTTCGTCGTGACGCAGCAGCGCAGTTTGGTCGTAGCACGGCTTTGCCTGCTGATCGTCTTCGTCGGCGACTGCCCGCCCGTCCCCGCGCAGTATAAAGAACTCGGCTTCGACCCCGGTCTTCAGCCGGTAGCCGTCCGCCTCGGCAACGGCGAGCTGACGCTTCAATACGTGGCGTGGAGCATGCTCGATCGGCTCGCCATTGACGTGCAGATCGGCGGCGAGCCAGCCGACCTCGGGCTTCCAAGGGACCTGGATCAAGCTCGCCGGGTCCGGCATTGCGGACATGTCGGGATCGGCGGGAGTCAGATCGAGATGCGTCGCAAAGCCGGCGAACGCGGCGCCGTCACGCTGCATCTGCCCGATCGCCACAGCCGGCACCAGCTTTGCCCGCAGCACCCCGAAGAGGTCGACAAAACTAATCAGGAAATAACGGATGCCGCGATCGGTTGCCTCTTTCGCCAGGTCCCGCGACATCAATGTCTCCTCGTTGGCCGCTTCAGTATCTATTGTTCTTCGGGATCAATACGCGTCCGCAAACGGCGTATCGGTCGCGCCCCTCGGGAAGAGGCGGCAGCGGCTCCGCCGGCATTATCCGATGGATGGTCACCCGCGCTCGGGGATGTATTCCACCCGCCAGCTCGATTACGCGACGCAGCTCTTCCTCCGCCTCTGCCGGGTTTTCTCCGGGGATGATGCGTCGGTCGAGGCGAAAGGTGACACGGTCGGGTACCACATTGGAGTTGATGCCCTTTGATCAGTCCGACGGTCAGCTGCGGTTCGCCAATGCCGGGAATAGCGGATCAGCAAACAGCGCGCAGTCGCCCGGATGATTGTCCGAAGGAACCTTTACCAGCTCCGCCAGAAGACGCGTCTGCACCTGCCCTTGCGCGGCGAGAAAGGACCGGATAGGTCTGCTACGCAAGTTCGGTGCCAACGGTGGGGGCGCGTCAACGGCACCCTCTCATACCAACGGGTGTGTCGCGATCCAGTGGCGGGCGATGTCTATGCGCCGCGTGATCCACACCCGATCCTGCGCCCCGGCGTAATCGAGGAAGCGCTCGAGCGCGGCGGTGCGTCCGGGGCGGCCGGCGAGCCGGCAATGCAGCCCAACCGACATCATGCGCGGCAAGGCCCCACCCTCGCGGTACAACACATCGAAGGTGTCCTTCAGATAACCGAAAAATTGGTCGCCTGAGTTGAAGCCCTGCGCCGTTGCGAAGCGCATGTCATTAGCGTCGACCGTGTAGGGGACGATCGGCTGAGGCTTGCCATGGGTTGTGTCCCAGTACGGCAAATCGTCGGCGTAACTGTCGGAGTCGTAGATAAAGCCTACGTCCTCCGCGACGAGCCGGCGGGTGTTGGGGCTGTATCGCCCGAGATACCAGCCGAGCGGGCGCTCGCCGGTGACGCGGCTGTGGATCTCGATTGCCCGGTGGAGGTGCTCGCGCTCCACGTTTTCGGGCACCTGCTGATAGTCGATCCAGCGATAGCCGTGGCTGGCGATTTCCCAGCCCGCCTCTTTCATCGCGGCCACCGCAGGCGGATTGCGCTCCAACGCCATTGCCACGCCGTAGACAGTAACCGGGAAGGCACGCGACGTGAATGCTCGATAGAGCCGCCAAAATCCGGCCCGACTGCCGTATTCGTAAAGCGATTCCATATTCATATGGCGGGCGCCGATTATCGGCTGCGCGCCGATGATCTCCGACAGGAACGCCTCTGCAGCAGGATCGCCGTGCAGGACCGAGTTTTCCCCGCCTTCCTCGTAGTTGATGACGAATTGCAGCGCGAGCCGCGCCTCACCCGACCAATGCGCATGCGGCGGGTCGGCCCCATAGCCGATCATATCGCGCGGATAGGACATGACGTTTATCGATGAGATCGCCTAGTTTTTGAGCATTCCAAGAAAGCTAATTGGGCTGTGAGACGGACCGAACACTAAAGCTGGCGTGATGCGGGCGGCGCAAGACCACGGCACAGTTTTTGGCCGGCGAATCTCGCCGGTGTCTTTTTCGCCTTTATGTCGTCGTTCGACAATGTGCCCGTTTCGCAGTTTCTAAGAGATCCACGCACCGATATCTTGCTGATCCGCATGTGTCAGAACCTCGAAGGCAAGCTCGACGTAACGATCACCGCGCCGTCGACTGTGCAGATCGCGCTCGCTCTGCTGGCGGTCATCATGGAGCGCCCGGCCGGCTTGTCCCGGCGCATCACCTGACGCTCGCTCGCGATGCCCGTCGATCTCGCCGACCTCAACGACCTGGACCGCGCGGCATTTGTCGCAGCGCTGGGCGAAGTCTTCGAGCATGCGCCTTGGGTTGCAGAGGCGGCCTATGCCGGCCGTCCGTTCACGGGCGTGACGGCCCTTCATGAAGCGATGCTCTCGGTGCTTCTGGCAGGCCCTCCCGAGGAGGTGACGCGTTTTCTCAGCCGCCACCCGGACCTTGCTGGCCCGAGATCTCATGCGCAGGCGCTGACGGACCATTCGACCGCAGAACAGGCGAGTGCCGGTTTCGACCGATTGACGGAGGCCCAGGCGGCTCGACTCGCAGAGTGGAGCGCGCGTTATCGGGATAAATTCGGGTTTCCGTTCATCATCTGTGTCCGCCGCCGCAGTAAGGAATCAGTCTTCGCCGAATTCGAACGCCGCCTCGGCTGTGATCCGGCGGTCGAGCTCCATGCGGCGCTCGACGAGATCGCGCGGATCACTGCGCTGCGCCTCGTTGCTACGGTTTCCGGGCCCGGCATGCCAAACGTCTACGGTGAGCTGTCGACCACCTACTCGATGCCAGTCGCGGCTCACCCGCCGCCGGCGTCCCAATTCAGCTTGTGACGCTCTTGGCGGACGGTTCGGCGCAGCTCGTCAGCGAGGCGGTCAGCAACGAGCACGGGCGTACCGACGCACCGCTGGTCGGCGGCAGGCCGATCCCGATCGGGTGCTACGAGCTGCACTTTTCGCTCGCCCGCTATTTCGCGCAGCACGCTCCCTCACACGGGCCGGCCTTCCTCGGAATGGTTCCGGTTCGCTTCAACGTCGCCGAGCCGGAAGCGCACTATCACATCCCGCTGTTGTTCACACCGTGGAGCTATTCGACCTATCGCGGCAGCTAGTCTCGAATTGACCGGAGAAGCCCGATTCGACGGTCGAATATCCCCGGCGAACGGCGTCAGACCGTCAAGTCGTGCTCAGGAAGATATTCGTCCCTGCGGCAGCGTCCGATGCCCAGTGGACCACAGCCGGGCCAGGCGAGCTCGCAAGTGCGAAATGGTCGATCATCGTCGCGCCATTGAACAACTCGATCGTGTTGCCGTTGGCAATGGTTGCGGAGGTGATGCTGTTGGGTTGCACATCGGCCAGATCGAGAACGTTCGTGGCGGTGGCCCCCGCCGTATTGACGTTCATATTGCCGATGATGCCGTTCGTCTCGAAGGATTCCCGCGCGGTCGCGGTTCCGAGGCGTAGCGTCCCGCTGGCGCTGGAGAGGAAGTTGAACTGGACGGCGGAGCTGTAAAAAGGAGGCAGGTTGCCGTGGGCGGCGCCCATTAAGGAGAAGGTCGCGCCCGCAGCGATGTCGGGTTTGTTGCCGCTGTAGATGTCGCCGTTGAGAGTCAGTGTACCCCCGGTGGCGTGGATGGCGGCACCCCTGCCATAGAGCAGCCCATACTCGGTGCCGTTGATGGTGCCGAAGCCTGTGATGGTGCTGTAGTTGCCGGTGGAGAAGCCCTGCGCGTCGGTGAGGGTGCCGCCCTCCAGTTTGATCGTACCCGCGCTGTCGGACTCGGCAGCGGTGATGGTCAGGCTACCCGAGGGGCCGATCTCGAGCACCTGATTTACGTCGATCAGGCCGAGCGAATTCGCCGTGGTAGCGGTGCCGTCGATCTTGAGGTCGCCGTATGAGGCGATCCGGAAGGTCAAGCCGCTGGCGACGGTGCCTGTTAGGTCGAGCGTTCCACGTTCGGCGGAGAGAATGCCGCTACCGCCAATGGGTCCGCCTAGCGTGCCGGCGCCGCTGATCGTGCCGGAGACGGTGAGGCCGCCCTGGGTGCTGAAGCTGCCGCCGTACATCGAGAGGGTACTGCCGGCAGCGATGGAGGCCGTGCCCGAGACCGTTACGACCGCTCCATTGACTGTGAGAGTCTGCGCGGCGCCGCCGCTCGATCCTACCTGCAACGAGCCCGCGTTGACGGACGAACCGCCGTAGAAGATGTCGGTGCCGCCGGTGAAGGTGGCCTGGCCGGCGATCGAGAGGGTGCCGCCGGACATCGCCAAGGTTCCGCCTGTCGCGGTCAAAGATGCAGCTTGCAGCGAGACCGCATTGTTGTAGAGCCGAATCGCGCCAGTGCCGGACAGGTTGAGATTCCCTGCCGATTTTATGCTACCGCCTGATGCACCGACCGAGCCCCCGGATACACTTATCGAGCCGGCATTCAGCGCACCGCCATAAAAGGCTTCGGTGCCTCCGGTGAAGTTGGCGAGACCGGTGACCGCAATCGTGCCGCCGGACATTGCAAGAGTGCCGCCGCTCACGCTCAGTGTGCCGGTCTTTAGGGTTGCCGCATCACTGTAGAACACCATCGATCCGCTGCCGGATAGGGTCGTTGCGCCGGACGATGTAATTGTTCCGCCTGATGCTCCGAGTGAGCCGCCAGACACCGCCAACGAGCCGGTGCTGAATACACCACCATAGAAAATCTCGCTGCCGCTGGTGATATTGTCGAGGCCGGTCACCGTTACAGCTCCGGCCGATTGACCGAACACGCCCCCGGCGACCGTAAGCGAGCCGAGGTTCATCGTCGCGGCATCGGCGGTAACCGCAACATTCCCCGACGTCACGCCGAGCGCGCCGGCTGTGAGGACGCCGCCAGCGTCCAGAAACGTGCCGCCAATCACGGTAAGGGCGTTGGTGTTGATCGCGCCAGCGTAGATGCTTAAGCCGCCGGAGGCCACCGGACCATTGGTAAGCGATATCGAGTTGGCGTCCAGTGTTGCGGCGCTCGTGACAGAAATTACGCCATCACTCACCGTCACCGGGCCGGCGACGGTGAGCGTCACGCCTGGGTCGCTGAGTGCCAGGGTTGCATTACGGAAGGAAATGGTCAGCGCCGCATAAGCGCCTTCATTCGCATCGAGCGTGACGGTGTAGGCTTGCCCGAGATCCTGGGTAATAAGGACCGTGTCACCGCTGGCCGGCGCAACACTGCCACTCCAGGCACTGGCATTGCTCCAGTTGCCGCTGACGGCTCCAGTCGAGCCGGTCCAAGTTTCCGTCGCCATGTTTGCACATCCCTTAACGAAGCTTGGTCACGCTTGCAGCCTCGATAGCGCAGCTGAGAGTGTGATCGGTTTCGGGATTTACAACTTACCGTCACAGTTCGAGTCAAATCTATTCGTAGTTAAAATAAAATCCACGATATTAATTGTAAAGTACACTTCAGATGGACGAGGTTTTTGCATATCTTGGCCTCGTAACGCGCCTTGCTCTATTGGTAAATAAATTCTGCGAGCGCTTAATATGCCGAAATCGGGGCGATCCGCCGCCGCAACCTGATCGAGGGCGAGACGCTCCCGGTTTCACGCCTCTTGGAACTGGCCGGGGATTTCGGGCTGCGCGCGGAACGTGCCCGGTTTGATTGGGACGCGCTGCGGACTACCCCTTTCGGCCACCCCGATCCCGCTGCTGCTCGACAACACGAACGTCGTCGTTCTGATGGGGGTGCGCCGCGAGGGGCCGGAGGGAGGTTGCAGTAAAGATCTGGAGCAGGCCCGGCGGGGCGAAACGGGTAATCACGCCGCTGCCGCCGACCAAAGCCGACACGGCGTTCGGCTTTTCCTGGCTACGAGCTGCGGTTCTCGCTCGGCCGCTATTTCGCGCATCATGCTCCTTCACAAGGGCGGCCTTCCTCGAAATGATACCGGTCCACTTCAACGTCGCCGAGCCGGAAGCGCACTACCACATCCCGCTGTTGTTCACGCCGTGGAGCTATTCGACCTATCGCGGCAGCTAGTCTCGAATTGACCGGAGAAGCTCGATTCGAAGGTCGAATATCCCAGGCGGACGGCGTCCGACCGTCAAGTCGTGCTCAGGAAGATATTCACCCCCGCGCCGCCATCAGATGCCCAGTGGACGACAGCCGGGCCAGGCGAGCTGGCAAGCGCGAAGTGGTCGATCATCGTCGCGCCATTGAACAACTCGATCGTGTTGCCGTTGGCAATGGTTGCGGAGGTGATGCTGCTTGGTTGCAAATCGGCCAGATCGAGAACGTTTGTGGCTACGGCGCCCGCCGTATTGACGTGCATGTTGACGAGCTTGCCGTTCGCCTCAAATGAACTGCGGGCGGTCGAGTTGCCGAGTTGCAGCGTCCCGCTGTCGCTGCCCAGAAACTGCACCGTGGTTCCGGGATCTACGGTGCTCTGCAGCGACAGCGCCGAGTTGCTCGCAATATCAGAATGCACGCTGCTCGAGACGTTACCGTTTATTGTCAGAACACCGCCGATCGCGTGCATCGCGGCACCGTTCAAACCGAAACTGAGCAAGTCCGCATTGATCGTACCAAACCCGGTTATTGTCACATTCTTAGCATTTTGGATGCCATACTGATCGGTTATCGTGCCACCATCCAGCTTGAGCGTTCCGGCTGTATTTCGTTCCAGCGCTGTGATCGTGAGAGCACCCTGGCTACCGATCTCGAGGGTTTGCTTGGTGTCGACCATGCGGTATCCGCCGAACGCGGTGCCGGCGCCTGTTGTTGCGACTCCGTCGATCTTAAGAACGGCCGAGGAGTCGATGACCAAGGTCGAACCGCTAGCGATCGTATTGCTGATCTCCAGCATGCCGCCGCTCGCCTCGATCACACCATTGCCACTGATGGGGCCGCCGAGCGTGCCGGCGCCGCTGATCGTGCCGGAGACGGTGATGCCGCCCTGAGCGCTGAAGCTACCGCCGTACATCGAGAGGGTACTGCCGGCAGCGATGGAAGCCGAGCCCGAGACCGTCACGACCGCTCCGTTGACCGCGAGAGTCTGCGCGGCGCCGCTCGATCCTACCTGCAACGAGCCCGCGTTGACGGACGAACCGCCGTAGAAGATGTCGGTGCCGCCGGTGAAGGTGGCCTGGCCGGCAATCGAGAGGGTGCCGCCGGACATGCCGAGGCTGCCGCCCGTTTGGGCGAACGAGCCGGCCTGCAGCGTCGCCGCGGTGTTGTAGAGCTCGATTGATCCGGTGCCTGAGAGGGTCAGTGCGCCTGACACGGCGAGGGTGCCGCCGGACATGCCGAGGCTTCCGCCCGAGACGGCGAGCGAACCGGCGTTGAAGGTACCGCCGTAGAACCCTGTCGTGCCGGCGGTCTGACTGACCTGGTTGGTCACCGTGACACCACCGCCGGAGATGCCGAAGCTGCCACCCGAAAACGCGAGCGAGCCGGCCTGCAGGGTGCCGCCGTAGACAGCGAGCGCGCCGCCCGAGAGGGTCGCCTGACCGGAGACGGCGAGGGTGCCGTTCGACATGCCGAGGAAGCCGCCGCTCTCGGCGAAGGTGCCGGTGTCGAGCGCCGCGTCACCCGCGATCGCGACATCGCCGGCCGAGAGCGTCGTGGCGCCGCTGACCGACAGCGTGAGACCGCCGGAGTAGAACGCGAGGGTGGCATTGGCCGCCGAGATCGTGAGCGCCGCGTAGGACCCCTCGTTCGTATCAAGGTGGACCGTGTAGGGGCCGCTGAGCGCCTGGCTCAGCTGCACCGTGTCGCCCGCAGCGGGGACAGTGCCATCGCTCCAACCAGTCGGGTCCGACCAGTCACCGCCGAACACGCCAGTCCATGTCTCTATTGCCATCTCGTGACCCTACCTTTCCTCCGCGACGACCTCACACCTGCGGTACGCACCGTGGCTGAGAGCGCGATCGGTTTCGGGATTTACAACTTACCGCCACACTTCGAGTCAATATCCATTCGTAGTTAAAATACAATTTGCTATATTAATGATAAAATACACTTCACATGGACAAGGTTTTTCCATATCTTGGCGTCGTGCACCTTGCTCTATCGGTAATAAATTCTGCGAGCTCTTTAACATATGAGCCTCGATACAATCCTTGACGTTTCTACTGGCGATATTGCTTCAGCCGAAACGGCGCTAGCTTGTCTCTTTCGTCTCGGCGCGCGGAACGGGGCCTATGCCGAAATCGGCGCAGTCCGCCGCCGCAACCTGATCGAGGGAGAGACGCTCCCGGTTTCGCGGCTCTTGGAACTGGCCGGGGATTTCGGGCTGCGCGCGGAGCGTGCCCGGTTTGACTGGGACGGGCTGCGGACCACCCCTTTCAGCCACCCGATCCTGCTGCTGCTCGACAACACGAACGTCGTCGTTCTGATGGGAATGCGCCGCGAGGGGCCGGAGGAGGTTGCAGTCTGCGACCCGCTGTTCCGCGACGGCGAGCCGTTCTTCCTCCCGCGCAAAGATCTGGAGCAGGCCTGGGGGGGCGAGGCGCTGGTAATCACACCGCTGCCGCCGAGCAAGGCCGACACGACGTTCGGCTTTTCGTGGTTCACGACAAAACTGTTCGCTGAGCGCAGCCTGATGCGCGACGTCGTCGCCGCGGCGTTGACCATGCATCTGATCGCGCTGTCAGTGCCGATCTTTTTTCAGCTGCTCGTCGACAAAGTGGTTCCGAACCAGGCCTTCTCGACACTTTACGCGTTGAGCATCGGAGTCGGCGTGCTGATCCTGTTCGACGCCGGCTTCAACTATCTGCGGAACTACCTGCTCGCCTTCATCTCGCGGCGGCTCGACCACCAGGTCTCCAACAGCATGATCGAGCATCTACTCAAATTGCCGATCGACTATTTCCACGCCAATCCGTCCGGTATTACGGCCTACAAGCTGCAGGAGGCGAACAATGTTCGCGATTTCCTGGCGAGCCGACTCTTCAACACATTGCTCGATTTCCTCGCGGTCATCATCTACCTGCCGGTGCTCTTGCTCTACTCGTGGCGGCTGACATTGATCGTGCTCGGCGTGTCGGCAGCGGCCTTCGTCATCCTGGCGGTCATGTCGTGCGCGTTCCGCCGAAAGCTCGCCGAGGTCAATGAGATCGAGGGGCGGCGCAAGGCTTTTCTGTTCGAGATCCTCAACGGCATAGCAACGATCAAGACCTTGGCGATCGAGCCGCGCTCACTGCTGCACTGGCGCCGCTATACCGATGAGGCGGCGACCAAGACCCTGTCGCTCGACCATACCGCGGCCGGCGCCCGCAGCGTCGTCGTCAGCCTCGAACGCGGCATGAGCGTCACCATCGGCGCGCTCGGGGCATTATTCGTGCTCAGCGACCAGATGACCGTCGGCGCGCTGGTCGCTTTCAACATGCTCGGGCTGCGGCTGGTGCAGCCGCTGATCAACGCCTCGACCCTGATGCAGGACTATCAGCGTTCAGTGCTGTCTCTAAAGCTCTTCGCGCAGCTGATGCAGACCCCGCCTGAACCGGCCTGCGGTCAGCTCGCCCCAATGATCCGCGGCCAGATCGAATTCGATCGCGTCACCTTTCATTATCCGGGATCGGCGACACCCGCGATCAAGGACGTCTCGTTCACGATCGAGCCCGGTCAGGTCGTCGGCATTGTCGGTCGCAGCGGTTCCGGCAAGACGACGATCACCCGGTTGATCCAGGGTCTTTACCGTCCGCAAGCCGGCCTTATCAACATCGACGGTCAGGATCTCAAGGAGCACGATCTGGCTCATTTGCGCACGCAGATCGGCGTCGTCTTGCAGGAGAATTTTCTGTTCCGCGGCACAGTGCGCGAGAACATCGCGATGACCAAGCCGGCCGCCTCGCTCGACGAAGTCATCGGCGTCGCCAAACTCGCCGGCGCGCACGAGTTTATCCAACGGCTGCCGCAAGGATACTCGACGATCCTCGAAGAGAGCGCCGCCAATCTGTCGGGCGGGCAGCGCCAGCGGCTGGCGATCGCCCGCGCCCTGATCCACGACCCGCCGGTGCTGATATTGGATGAAGCCACCAGTTCGCTCGATCCCGAAAGCGAAGCCATCATCCAGCAGCACCTCGAGGCCATTGCCCGCGGCCGCACGATCGTCATCGTCACGCATCGGCTGTCTTTTGTTGCGCGGGCCGATTTGATCATGGTCGTCGACAGCGGCCACCTGGTGCAGGTGGGGGCGCACGAAGCTCTGCTCGGCAGCTGCCTGCCCTACAAGCAGTTGTGGAGCCAGCAGGCGAGGATGTACCAGTGAGCCTCGTCACCAGCCCCGCTTCCCGCCCCGGCGGGGTGCCGGACATACCCTCTGGTGCGCCGACGCCGCGTGCGCTGATCGACTACGATTTCCAGAGCGTGCTGAGAGTGCCGCCAAAGCGGCGGCCGATCCTCTGGCTGATGGTCGGCCTCGTCGTTGCCGCCGTACTGGCCCTCGCTCTGCTCGAGGTGGACATCGTCGTCACTGCCAACGGCAAAGTCGTGGCCGGCGACAGCGAGATCGTGATCCAGCCGGTCGAGACTTCCGTGGTGCGCTCGATTGCGGTCAGGATGGGGCAGCAGGTCAGAGCGGGCGATGTCCTGGCGACACTCGACCCGACCTTCACCCAGGCCGACCGGGACGAGCTCGCCGCCAAACTGCGCACTCTCGACGCGAGCTTCGAGCGGCTCGACGCCGAACTCGCGGGCCGCGCCTACCTGCCGAGCGACCCCAATCCCCAACAGCAGACCCAGCGTGAAATCTTCCGCAAGCGACACGAGGAATATGCGGCAAAGCTCTCCGCCGCGGAACGAAAGATCGATCAGTACAAGGCGGAGCTCGCCACCCACCGGACCGAAGCGAAGAGCTTGCAGGACCAGATCCGGCTGGGAAGCGAGGCTGAAAGCATCTACCAACAACTGGTAGCCAAGGACCTTGCCTCGAAGCTCAAGCTGATCGAGGCGAGCCAGCACCTGGTGGAAGCCAGAACCCGCCTCGACACTAATCTCGGCGAGCAGCAGAGGCTCGCCGAGCAGATCGCCGGAGCCGCAGCCGATCGCGACGGTTTCGTCCAAGAGTGGCAGCGTAAATTATCCGAGGAAATGTCCCAGACCCGCGGTGACCGCGACGCTGCTGCGGCGCGTTTGTCGAAGGCGCAGCTGCGGCGCGAGCTCGCCGCCATGACCACACCCGAAGACGCGACCGTGTTGGAAGTCGCCCACCGGCCGGCCGGCTCGGTCCTGCGTGAGGCCGAGACCTTGATGCGGCTGGTGCCGACGGCGGCTCCACTGATCTTCGAGGTGGGGGTCGATACTCGAGATGTCGCGCGCCTCCATATCGGCGACCGCGCGACGATCAAGCTGGAGGCGCTGCCGTGGCAGCAATTCGGCCTCGCCTATGGCGTGCTCAAGGCGCTGACCCCCGACACGCTCAGCGACGACGGCGCCCGGGACGCGAGAGAAGACGGTTCGCCGCCGGAGGTCCGGACACCGCCACGGCAGGGCCCAATCCACTACCGCGCCCGCATCGAGCTCGACGAGACCAAATTCCGCAACCTGCCGGAGGGTTTTGCATTGCGGCCGGGAATGCGTGTCGTCTGTGACATCAAGGTCGGTCGGCGCTCAGTCCTCGACTATGTACTGAATCCGATCACCCGAATCATCGATGAAGGCCTGCGCGAGCCGTAAGCCGCCCGCAGAGCCGGAGCACAATGGGAGACCAGAATGACGACTTATTTTTGTGACGGACTGAAGGAGGTAAGCGTCGTCAACGGCGTTGTGCGTCTTGCATTCCACCGCTTCGAGACAGTATCGCGCGGGCAGAACTCCGAGCTGCGGCCGGTCAACGAATTCACCATCGCGCTGCCGTTACCCGGCTTTGCGCAGGCCCTCGGAATGCTCGAGAACGTGCGCGCGCAGTTCGCCGCGCGAGGCCTAGTAGGCCCGACCGACTGTCCGGATGAGGCCGCCGCCCTACCTCCGAAGAAGCCGGCGAGATCACCCAATTTTACCTGAAGCAAACTACCGCCGCGAGCTTCCCCGGTAATAGGGCAGATGCGCTGCGGGATCGAAATATCCGGCATAGAAGCGGCGGACATGTGGCAGCAGCGTTTTTGACAGCCGGCGACGCTCGACCTCGTCATCGGCGAGGGGGCGCTGCAATGATTGATGCAGCTCGCGCAATGCCGCGTCCCGGTCGACCCTGGTGAACCGTCCGTCCTGGTAGACCACCTCGCCGGCCACCATGACAAGGTCGACGGCGTCGGTGCGCGCTCGCTGGACCACGGCGTCGAGAATTGGGGTTTCCGGATCGAGATAGGGATAGGCGAGCTTGTCCCAATCGATCAGGAGGAGATCGGCGGCATTGCCGACGGCAAGGCTGCCGATCCGGCTGCCGAAGGGCGTCGTCATCGCTCCACCGACGGTTGCCATGCGCAGGATCTGACCAACGCGCGGGACATCCTCTTCGTCCATCCCGGGCACACGATGCGCGCGCAGCACCATGCGCATCTCCTGCAGCATGTCGCGATCGTCGTTGATGCCGGCCTCGTCGAGACCGATCGCGGTATTGATACCGCGCTTCTCGAAGGCGTTGAGCGGCGCCAGACCGCTGCGCAGGCGGAAGTTCGAGCTGCAATTGTGGCAGATGTGGGTGCCAGTCGCGGCAATGCGGTCGAGATCGGCTTCGTTGAGCCACACGCCATGTCCCAATGTCAGCCGCGGTCCCAAAAACCCAAACCGGTCGATATAATCGAGTGCGGTGCCGCCGCCGCGCCGGCGGCCATACTCTTTCTGATAGGCGGTTTCGACGAGGTGCATGTGCATCGGCGTGTCGTATCGCTGCGAATATTCCGAAAGCATCACCAGTGCAGCGTCGGAGCACCAATGGAGATTGGCTGGGGCGAGCTGGATCGTGACCCGCTCCTTCTCGCGATGCTTGACGTGGAGGTGTTCGAAAAGGGCGCCGTAATCGGCGAGCGACACCTGAAAGCGGGAGAAGTGACGCTCCATTGGCGGCCGCAGTTCGGCCGGCAAGCTCGCCGTGAATTCCTCATCATCCTGGTAGACGAGCCGGTTCTGATCGCGCAGCGCAAAGGAATACGAAACGCGCATGCCGATGTCCTCATAGGCGCGGATCACCTCGCCGGCGCCGGCCTCGACCGCGGCAAGTCCGCCCGGCAACCAGCCGTGCAGATGCTGCACAGTGGTGATCCCGGACGCGATCATCTCGAAGGCGGAATAGAGGGTATCGAGATAGAGATCGACATGCCGGGTCACCAGCCGGGTCACGAACCACAGCTCCAGCGGCATGTCGGGCGAACCGTGCTGTACCGGGGTCAGGCCGATATGGTGGTGAGAGTTGACAAACCCCGGCAATACCACGTGGCGCCCGGTGCCGATCACCGGGACATCGGGATGGCGCGCCGCGAGCTCCGCAAAGGGGCCGAGCTCAGCGATGATGCCGTCGTGCTGCAATACCGCACCGCCATCGATCTGTTGCCACTGCCGGCGGTCGGCCGGTTCGGCAATCACGGTGTGGCCGCGGATAATGCTAGAGGGCACGTCGCGTCTCCTTAGCGGGTTTGCCTTAGTCTTCTCTTACAGCCCCGGGCAAAAATAGCTATGGCTTCAACGGATCACATCTGGCCCCCTTCGCGCCAGCAGATCGATTTCGACGAGTGCACTCCGCGCCAGCGCGGTGACGCCAATGCAGGTCCGAGCCGGCAACCGGCCAGGAGCGAAATAGGATTGATAGACGGCGTTCATCGCGGCGTAATCGCGCTCGAAATGGGTCAGATAGACCCGGGCAAACACGACCTGACCGAGCTCGCTCCCGATCCCGGTCAGGACTCGCTGCAAGTTTTCGATTACACGATGCGTCTGCACCTCTATCCCGTCGGGCAATGGGGCACTGTCGTCGTTGGGGTCTGTCGGCATTTGGCCCGTTACAAAGA
>Ga0070698_100005099_pt1 | contig 14383 bp, 8 predicted proteins | sample KBSK1502metaG_FD_65477 | JGI IMG/M metagenome (GOLD analysis project Ga0070698, IMG submission 65477) | Corn, switchgrass and miscanthus rhizosphere microbial communities from Kellogg Biological Station, Michigan, USA - KBS K1-50-2 metaG | ecosystem: Host-associated > Plants > Roots >...
CCAGCTGCTGCTGCCAGGCCACGACATCGCGCTTGAGACAGGTGGAGATGCGGTCGTGGCCGTAGGCAGCCAGGTAGAACGCCTGGAAGCGCGCGAGGTGCAGCGCGATCTTCTGGGTCAGGGGTATGACAACGATTCGATCAAAATTGGGCCATTTAATCCGCTCGTTGCACTATTACATCTTAAACATCTGTCATTTGACTTAATTCGGTTCGCTTTTTGACCCATAAGCATTCGCGCATCTCGGAACTTGAGGTGCAAAAGCGGCGCATTTCTGGCCCTATCTGACACAATTCTTTTCGTTGCAGCAAGCCAAACGTTTTCTTGCTCGTCAGGATGGGAAAAACGGCCTTTCTCTCCTTGAGACGAAAAGTTATGGGTCAGAAAAGATGCCATTCGATCCCGCCTGAGAAGCGTCTTTATGGCGCTACATGAACGGTTATGATTCAGAAAGCTGTATGTTTCGCTTTTGGAAAGCCTGCGCGCAATTCGAGAAACATGCTTCTCTGCTGCCTGGAACAGATATGTGGCAGGGCCGTCGAACCAATACAGAGCTTTCGTCAACTCCACAAGCCTGCCTATGACAAGCAAGCAAGAAATTTATGAGTCAGAAAAGCGAACCGAATTAAGTCAAACAACAACATCCCACTGTTTAAGTCTGACTTGAAGAATGCTGTTTCTCTATTGCTGAGAATTAGTAGCTTAGTAGCAGTAAACGACTTGGAAGATTAAATATCACTCATCATCCGCAACCTCTATAATCATAGGTAGGACTGTTTCGACAAACTCGGCTCCGTAAATCTGCTTCGTCATATCAATGAATTCTTTCGCTTGGAAATCAGACTTTCGGGCATTCACAATTGCAATTAATTCGTCATTGGATTCATCATCGCTCGCAATTACTTGCAACAATTGGAGAGCGGCAATGCCGCGTAAGGCGATAATCTCCGGTTGCTGTGACGCAAGGGCTGCAACTTCGCATATCCGGTCGTATAGCATGCGTACATCGCTGAGTACATAACCAAATTGAAAAGGATCGGAATTCGGCTGGTCTGTCCTTGGTTGTGTACTCAGCTCGTTTGCTTCGAGATAATCACTCATGAGCACAACTCCTGCACGGACCAGATTGATGGTAGCCGGTTCGCCGATGGGATGCTTAACCACGAACTCGAAGGTGAGCAGAAACAAATCCTTGGCAATCAGAACTCGAACCTCTTCCAGCGCCTTATTTATCAGTATCGAGGCATTCTCCACAGGCAAGTCAGGTTCAACTCCGCTCCGGCCCAGAAGGGCACCTAATTCGCCGTAAAGTCTCGTCGCAGACTCAAGATCCCCAGAGCTTATAAAAGCCTCTACTCCCTTAACCATAGTCACCAAGAAGACTTTCCAGAGGCCAACGTCATTCGCGAACCTCTCACATAAACGGCGGAGATTATCCATTTCGCGACGGACAGCGGAAATGTTACCAACCTCAGCGTATGCGTATATGATACCGCTAGCACATGCTGCAATTTCCAGCCGAATCCACGGGTTATCAGAGTGAGGATCCAGCAAGATGCTTACCTGCTGGTACACTTCCCAAGCTGTAGTCACATCCCCATTGCTTCCAAGACTACCAATGAGGTTGACGGCTATTCCCAAAACCCCCTCGGCCAGATTAGCGTCCTCAAGGTATTTTGAAAGCAACCTCGAAACCGTGTCGAAAACCCCTCGAGCTTTAACTGTGTCCCCAATGTCAATGAGCTCATCAGCGAGCTGTCCTGCGCAAGCTACCAGCTCTTGGCGGTACTCGATGTGGCTAATCGCTCCAGTCATTGCGGAACTCAACAGGGTATAGGTTCGTAGGGCCGACGTTAAGTCTTCCCCATCGAGATATGCGGAGATTAGAGGCAGGCCACTATTCTCACAGAACTCTATGAACTGATCTCTCTCTTGGAAGTGGAGGCCCAAGTTTATGGTCTGAGCGAGGATCTCGTAGACGTGGTCGAATTCTTCGCTTGATTCATACACCTCGCAGAGCCCTTCGGCGGATCTAGCTATCCAATCGAAAGTCTCTGGCTCGTTTGGATACAATACGAAAGCTGCTACGGATTGCTCATGCACACGCCGTGCACCATCCTTGTCACTCTTCTGCGCCAGAGACACAGCGAGAATGCAGCGAAGCTGGCTCAATGTCTGACGGAGGTCAGGATCTTCCGAGTGGCTGGTTGCAAGTTGAGATATAAGCTCATGAGCGCGGAGAGCATCATCAATCGCAGCAGCTTTGAAGCAGATCAATACAAAGCTAACGGAGCAATACGCTAACATTAATAGGCTGGGTCCCGACTCATCTTCGTGTGACGCCACCAGATCTGCTACCTGGCCAAACAACGAACGTGCAACGACAAAATTATTAGTGCTAACAGATAATAGTCTCTGAAGAAACAAGGCAATAAGTCCCGACCAGTAGGCGCGCTGTATTACATCCTCCTCGGCACGTTTGATCAGAAGCGACAGCGTCGGATGGTCGAGGAAATCCCCAGCTGCATGGTTGAGAAAATGGTACATTCCTTCCGGCTTTGTCCGCCACGCCACTAAGCGCATACGCTCGGCTCGTGCCACATCGATTTGGCTGCTCGGGGTAAGATAGCTAAGGACGAAAAACTCGCCGAGGATATCAGGCTCGAGCGGAGGAACATGCTCTGTTGCCGCTTGCCCCGTTATAATCTCATATCGTGTCGCATCATAAGAGTCGGGTGCGAAGGTGTCTGCGGATGGTAATGGGATACCAAAGGAATCGACCCCCAGCGCCTCCAGAGGAAACCCCCCGGTCATCGTAGCTAGAACCAGGAGGTTTTCGTCTCGTATAGACACCCCTGCAGGTTTCCAATATTGCTCCTTCTCGCGCTTCAAGAGATCAGTCATAAGGACGGACTTGTCCCAGTCACGGATATCGCGGCCTGAAGCCACAGCATATGCGGCGAGAGTCACAAAGAGAGGTCGCCTGGTGGGGTCAATGGACTCTATTGCGATCAGTGTCTGTTCTTTATCTGGCAGTTCCTCACCACCCGCTTCACGAAGAATAAAGCAGACCATCTCCCAAATGTCCTCCCTATCCATAGATCCAAGTTCGAGGGGTACTTCGTAACGTGCCTCCTCGACTGCAAGCCGGTCGGTACCAGAACCGTAAAAAGTTTGCCAGGACGGGCTTTCAGCGTTGCGATCAAGGAGTAGAAGCCGCACTGGCCAGTCAAGAGGCGTGGGGCGGTCAGAGAGACCTAGAATGATGGTTTTCAGCGCTTCCAGCTTGGAGCTTGCATAGTCCGCGACGATCAATGTGGGGCGGTCCGGCTGCCAGTCATTCCACTCAGTAAATGGGGGAAGATCTTGAAAGAATCCGACACGCCAGTAAATGCTATTTCGCAGACATAATTCCAGCGCAATGCGGCTCTTACCTTGCCCGGCTTCTCCGAGTATCAGCCACCAGACAAAATCGCGTTCCGTGTCGAGAAATCGCTGGAGTCTGTCAAAATCGGCTCGTCGCCCAAGAAATGGTACCCATTGTGCACGAAAGTGAAATCTGCTTGATTCAGTAACCGGAAACATAGTCAGCTTAAGAGGTGGCTGGGGAGGAGGCGAAGCTGCGAGTTGTTCTAGTGTACGTCGAGGAGCTTGATTAAGACCCTGCAGATCGATCAGAAACTGAAGGTTGGCTGAGAGAGATTGAGATAACTCACCACCATAGTGACTATCGTGAGATGGGCGACGCCCGGATAAAATGGCATCCAGCCTTTGTCTTGCTTCCTCGTTTATTGCTAAATGTTCCTGCAGCGACAAGAGCCACTTCATCATATCGGAATAGAATGGTAGGCCTAGAAGGATACGCTGGTTTCTTGTGAACGAGGCTTTTGGAATGGTTGTTTCCTTTACAGGTTCGCCCACTACTAGCGGGACCAGCAACTTTAGCGCCGTGCGAATAGATGTTGTAGAGGTTGGTACCTCTGAAGCAAATGTACGTAGGAGTTCATCAATGGTGTCTGTATCACGCAAATACTGAATCACTACATTGCCTGCTAGACGATTCCTGACCTCGTAAAACAATCGCTCCCTCTCGAGCAATTCATCAGGACTGAATTCTATGTCCGCCATATCCTCAGGCGAAAGACTCACAGCACTGCGCTGCCTAATTACGTCGATCTCGTCAATCACTACCAACTCGGTGCTTTCAAGCGCAGGTTGTGGGGAAAATTTTCCTGCCGTGAATAGCTTGCTTACAGGCTGTGCCCAAAGTCTAGAGAACCCAGGAATGCGATTAAGGACAACACCCACTAGGAAGTCCTCTACAAAGACGGGGGCACCTGACAGTCCTTCCAGGTCTTCATCTTTCTGAATGTCAGGAACCTCAATCTGTAGTTTGTCGTCCTTGAAGCCACCGTAAGGATTAATGACACCATCGAGACCGAAACTGTCGCGCCTATTATCTTTCATTGCTGCTTTAGGGAACCCACAGATTTTGCAGGAAATTGACTCTTTTCGCGATAACACTCCCCAGCGCACCGCCTCGATCTCGGCTGCATCTCCAGGAAGAGTCTGAAGTTCTAGTATGCTGAGGTCGTCTTGATCGTCGCTATCCCAGAAAGGCTTGACGGAGAGATATTGAGCTCCTCTCACCAAAAAACGAATAGAGCCCTCCTTAAAAAACTCGACCTGACGGACACCTTTTCCATGCACAACATGCTTAGCAGTAAGGAGGTGTCTTGGGCCGATTCGATATGCAGTGCCAATACTGTACTGAGAATCTGAAAATGATATTAGCACCTCAGCAATATGGTCAATTTCGAGACCCATTTGGATTACTCCGGTCGAACACTCGCCTCACCGCTGATGAGGGTGTCTCCGCCTTGAGACGAAACAGGCAGAAGCGTCAGTTTGAAGGTGTGGGTTGACCCGGAAGTCCTGCCCGCAGATGCACCAATGGATAGAACTCCGAATCTTATTCCGCCATCAGCTTGAACATCCCATGATATTTCGACTTGAAGGTCGAGCTCGACCTTCTCAAGCTGGAACCGCAATGATTCGCCCTGCGCCTGCTTCATTGACGCCTGTAATTCCTCTCTAAGTGACTGCACCATTTCAGATAATGGAATTGATTTGGCCTGTGGAATGGTCTCTTTGCTCATAATACCTCCTCTTCAAGCCTTGCGTGCATCCCGAACATAAATCAATTATATCCTGATCCCTCGGAGATCGAGGAGCGAAATGAAGTATTGATCATCTCTCTGGCACTCAGCAACCATACAGCAAGAACACATAATGAACCTTCGTTCTGTTTTCTATCTTTCCAATTTACTCTGCCAAGCGGTACATTATATGACACAGGGCTGCTCCTTCGAAAATGGTGCGAGGCAACAATTCCAGCTTTCTGGAGCCATTTGACAGAGCAGGAATTGTTAGAGACAGTTATCGCGCCTAATAGCCCATTAGCTGCGATAGCTTGCCGTTTTGGCCCCAAAACGCTACACTATCCCCGCACGAGGGAGAGCTCTCAGTGACTCCCAAAATCCGCATTAGGTGCGATAGGATATGAACAAACCCGATTTTGGAGCAACGCCGACCCTTGCCAGCGCATTTGAGCACTTTCTTGACCAGGCGTTGTTTGCGCGGCGCACACGGGAAAGTTATACTGATGATTTGGCACCACTGCTGACGCCGTATGGGCACGCACATGTTTCTGTGCTCACTCCTGAGCTCGTTCAGGAATACCTCGCTCGTCAGGAGCGGCTTGCACCCGCGACCTACAATCGACGACTCGCAGCCCTGCGCAGTTTTCTCAACTTTCTTCGCGCGCAGGGGTGGCAGACCAGTGAACTCCTCGCTGATGTCGAGCGCAAGCCAGAGCGCACACGGGAAACACGTGCCTTAGACGCCGGGCGCGTGGAGTCCGTGCTGCGTCAGATCACTGATCCGCGGGATCGGGCGCTGTTCTGGCTGATCTATGATGGTGGGTTGCGTTGCCAGGAAGCACTGGCGATCGATCTTGAAGATATTTCCTGGCCAGATCGCTCCATTGTCATTCATGGCAAAGGCGGGCGCCAGCGCGACATGTTTTTCTCCCGCGCGGTGGGGACATTGCTCGACAAATATCTCCTCACTCGCGGGTCTCCCCGCTCCGGGCCGCTCTTTGTCACGCATCGTAAGGCTCGGCTGCCCCGGCGAGCGGATCTCACGCCCGACGGCTATGCCCGCCTCTCCTACCGTCAGGCAGATACCCTGTGGAAGCAATACACACCAGACTGGGATCTGCACCAACTCCGCCATACCGCAATCAGCGTCCGAGCTGCGCATGACTATACCGAAGTGGACCTGAAGCGCTTTAGCGGCCATACCTCGTTACGCAGCCTGGAACGCTATATTGCCGACAACCGCGAGGCCGCCAAACGCAAAGCCCGCGAGTGGGAACGCCGCCACCGCTAGAAAGACCATCGCCCATGCCCTGTCTTGATGAGACGGCGTACCAGCAGTTCAAAGCTGCGCCCACCGAATGGGAACGCTGCGAGCTGTACACGCCACGGCTCTTTGAGCGAAACCTGGCCAAGCAGCACCCCACCGGCAAACCGGCGCTCGTCGCGCTTCTGGTCCTGCTCAAAACCTTCCAATACCCCAGGTCTCGGAACATCTCCTTTTTGAAACCCTGCGGCTCTCTGAAGGAGGAGATATGACCAGTCCAGATGTCACGCCACCACCGAAGCGACTGCATATTCTCAACAATGAGGAAATTGAGGCCCTCTACGGCAGACCTTGCTTGAGTGGAGAGGATCGCACCAACGTGTTTACCCTGACCCAGCCGGAGAAAGACCTCCTGGCATCCTTTACACAGATCCCTATTCAGCTGTATTTTCTCCTGCAATTGGGCTATTTCAAAGCCAAACAGCTGTTCTTCACCTTTACCTTTGACGACGTGGTCGAGGATGTCACCTATCTGCTTGAGCGGTATTTTCCTGCGACGCCACGGCCAGACTTACGGATGCCCAATAAACGCATGATCCTCAAACAGCGGCACCGTATTTTGAAACTGTTCGGCTACCGTCTCTGCACACTGACAGATCGCCATAACCTGTTTCTTCAGGCAAAGCAAGCTGCACGCATCAGTAGCAAACCCATCTATATCTTGCGTGAACTTCTTCACTACCTCGCCGAACAGCGCCTTGTGAAGCCTGGCTATACATTCCTGCAAGAAGAACTGGTCGGGAAGGCAATCACAGCAGAAAGAGAGCGCTTGGCGACCATGCTCCACACGCTGTTAACCTCTGAAGAGTGTCTGGCACTTGACGCTCTCCTGACGGAAACCGACGAGCTCTATCCCATCACCCGGTTGAAACGACAGCCAAAGGACTTCAGCTTAGGCGAAATGCGCCGCGAAATGATCCGTGGTGAGTTACTTGTCCACCTCTACACTGTGGCCAGACGGATCGTGCCACACCTGGATATTTCTCGCGAAGGCATCACGTATTATTCCTCGTTGGTCTCCTACTATTCGGTATTTCGGCTCAAGCAGCTCGACACCTGGATGGTCTACCTCTACCTGTTATGCTTTGTGGTCCATCGCTATCAGCGTTTCAACGATCATCTGCTCACCTGTTTCATTCATCTGGTGAAACAGTACTCAGACGAAGCGAAAGCCACAGCGAAAAGGGCAGTGTATGAGTACCTTGGGACCAGGAATCACGATCTGCCCAAAGCTGGGGAGGTGCTCAAGCTCTTTACTGCCGAGTATGAGCGCTCCACGCCGTTTTGGAGCGTGCAAGAACACGCCTTTACGCTTCTCGATCGGCAACGCTTAACACGTGTGGCCGAGTATATGGAGAACTCGGCGAGCTGCGATGAAACCGCCTTTGAATGGGAGCATATTGACTCCATGGCCCGGCGCTTCAAGCAACATCTCCGCCCGCTCTTTCGCGTCATTGATCTCTCTGCCACCCGAGTCAACGCGCCCATCCAGGAAGCCATCCACTTTCTCAAGACCGCCTTTCAAAAAGACCGCTCACTCCGCCAGATTGAGTCAGGAGATTTTCCCACCGATTTCGTTCCCGCCCGAGAGAAACGCTACCTCTACCAGCGGAATGAAACCGGTCAGAAACACATCATCCCCGACCGCTATGAATTTCTGGTCTATCGTCTGGTGCGCCATCGACTTGAAGCAGGCGATCTCTTTTGTCGCGACAGTGTCCACTTTCGCAGTTTCGAGGATGATTTAGTGGACGATCAGCAGTGGGCCAACAAAGAGGTGCTACTTGCGCGGACGGGTGTAGCGCGCCTGGCCCAGCCCGTTCAAGACCACCTCGACGCGCTGAAATGCCAATTAGAAGAGCGTCTCAGCACAGTCAATCAGCGCATCAGTGCCGGGGAAAATAGTCATGTGCACCTCACGACCACGGGAAAACGAAAGAGGTGGACGCTGCAGTATCCCACGAGCACCGAGCCCATCAACCATCCGATCTTTGAGACGGTGCCTCAGGTGAACATGAGTAGTGTGCTCCACTTTGTGAATCACCACTGCCACTTCATGACGTGCTTCGAGCATGTTCTGGGACGCTACAGCAAACAGACTGCCGATGAGCGCATTTTGAGCGCCTGTCTCATTGCCTGGGCAACCAACATGGGTCTGGGACGTATGGGGGACATTTCAGATATCCCTTTCGCCACCCTGGTAAGCACCTCAGAAAACTTTCTGCGCCCAGAAACCCTGAAAGCGCCAATGATTGCATCAGTAATGCCATTGCTGCTCTGTCGATTTTTCGGCACTATGATCTTGCCAACGTACTCCACTCCAGTAGCGATGGGCAAAAGTTTGAAACAGCACTTCCCACATTCAATGCCCGCTATTCACCGAAATATTTTGGCCTCCACAAGGGAGTGGTGGCCTACACCCTGGTTGCCAATCATGTCCCGGTGAACGCCGAGATGATCGGTGCCCACGATCATGAGAGCCAATTTGTCTTCGATTTGCTCTTCAATAATACCACGGACATTCACCCGCAGGTACATTCCACTGATACGCACGGGACCAACCAGGTGAATTTTGCCTTGCTGCATCTGTTCGGCTATCAGTTTGCGCCGCGCTATAAAGCCATCCAGGAGAAACTGCGTACGTCGCTCTATGGCTTCAAGCACCCCAATCAGTATGGCGACGTCCTCTTGAAACCCATACGCAAACTCAATACCGAGTTGATCGTGGAAGAATGGGAGAACCTGCAACGCATTTTCGTCTCGTTGGCGCTCAAAATCACGACGCAGAGTATCATTGTCCACAAACTCAACTCCTATGCTCGAAAAAACAAGACGCGCCAGGCGTTGTGGGAATACGACAATATCATTAGCAGTCTCTATTTGCTCGATTTTGTAGACTCGCCACGTCTGCGCAAGAACATCCAGACTGCGCTCAATCGGGGCGAAAGCTACCACCAACTTCGTCGCGCTGTTTCTTACGCCAATTTTGGGAAATTGCGCTTTACGTCGGAAGATGACCAACACCTCTGGCATGAGTGTAGCCGATTGGTCACCAACTGCATCATCTTCTACAATATGACCATCTTGTCGCAGTTGTGGGCACGCCAAGAGGCTACTCAAGATATGGCGCACATCGCCCACATCTCCCCAGTGGCCTGGCAACATATTAATTTCTATGGTCGGTATGAGTTTACAAAAGCGTCAGAACCCATCAATATGGAAAAGATCGTCGAAGCCTTAGCGCATCATCCCATTCTCTCGATGTGGGCGAAGGAGATGCCTGGTTGAAGCTGAGTGCACCGTTTCGGGGGATTATGTAAAAATCCCCAATTTGTCGGGATGTGGCGCGATAGAGACTGGCATCGTCATTTGACGGATGTCATCCATCGCGGGCCTCTCAAGATACCCACGTGATGCGCAACGAGCGATGACTTGTAGCAAGCAGAGATAAATAACGTGAGTTCTGGATAAGCCAGGCGGATCAAGCGACCAGGAGAGCGTGCTCATCGAGTCGAACCCTCGTGGGCCTGTCACACTTTGCTGCTTCGTTTCGTCATTGAGGTTGAGGCGTTCAAAATAAGAGACAAGAACGCAGAAGAAAGGAAAACTTCTATGCCTTTGCAGGTAACCACAATCATGATCGGTGTCAAGGACCTGGCCCGCTCGAAGAAGTTCTACGGGGAAGGCCTGGGCTGCATGATCGACAAGGACTATCCCAATTTCGTGTCGATTAACCTGGGGGAGGGATCGTCGCCGCTGGCCCTCTACGAGTGGGAGACAGCGGCTCAAGACGCTGGAGTCTCCTCGGAGGGATCTGGCTTCCGGGGGGTCTCGTTGCACTTCATCGTGCAGTCTCGCGAAGCTGTGGACGAGGTCATGAGCAACGCTGTGGCGGCTGGTGGCAGCATCGTGAAGGAAGCAGCCAAAGGCCAGCAGGGGGGATACGGCGGGTACTTCAGCGACCCAGATGGCTATCTCTGGAAGGTCGTGTCCGCCTGAATGGAGTCAGTTCGGGATCAAGAAGCTGTCGTTGGATCTTGGCCTTCCCGCCCTGCTGCGGTGTACTGTATCCCGAACTCACGTTAAATATGTGCCTTCTTGAGAAGAAAGAAGCAACCCCTTTTTCTCAGGGAGGCACATATGACCAGTATCGTTGATGGGTCGGTAGATATCCAAACCTCTTCCGAATCTGTTACCGCAACGCCTTCGTGGTTCGGAGAAGTCGTGCTACTGACAGTGCATCTTCGGAAGCACGATGTTCTCAACAAGATGACTGAACAGGTGCGCTTTGCGCGGCGGCGCTTTGGACGCTACGACGTGATCGATTTTCTGGTGGTGCTCTTTGGCTATGCGATCAGTGGAGAGCGCACGCTGGAAGAGTTCTACGAGAGCCTCCAGCCCTTTGCCATCCCGTTCATGGCGTTGTTTGAACGCGACCAACTCCCCACTCGCTCGGCGCTCTCTCGTTTTTTAGCAGCGCTGACGGAGGCGCCTGTCGAAGCTCTTCGCACACTCTTTCTCGATGATCTGCTCGCTCGGCCACTGACGCACGACAAGCAAACCGGAGGACTGGTGGATCGAGGAGGAAACACCTGGATGGTGTTTGACATTGATGGGACGCGAGAGGCCGCCCGCCAACGAGCCTTGCCCCAGACCGATGAGCTTCCTCAGCCTTTTCGCCGGTTAGATGACGTCTGCGCGCCTGGCTACCGGGGCCGCAAACGCGGAGAGGTTGTCAGAACACGCACAACGGTTTCACAAGCGCACAGTTATCAATGGCTCGGCAGTTTCGGGAACCGAGGGAACGGGCGCTATCGGGAGGAACTGCGCAAGGGGATCTCCGCCATTGGCCGGTATCTGGCGACCCATCAGCTCGACCCTTCACGCACACTGCTCCGGCTCGACGGCCAATATGGCAATGGAGCGGTGCTCTCCGATGTGGCTGGGTTCGCGTTTGTCACCCGCGGGAAAGACTATCACCTGCTCGACCATCCGAGTGTATCGGCCCGGTTGCATCTCCCACCTGATCAGGTCCAACAGCGTCCCGAAAGTCAGATGGAGCGCAGCCTTTATGATTGCCCAGAGATTGCTGTGGGGCCCGACGGTATGCCCTGCCGCGTGATCGTCGCCACGCGTCCGGCAGGAAAGAAAAAGAGTCCGATTGGGGTGACACGCGCAGGGGTCGTTTACGAACTCTTCTTCACGAACCTGCCACAACAGGCGTTCACCGCCCGCGACGTGGTTGAGTTGTACCTGCACCGTGGTGCCTTTGAACCGATCCTCTCAGATGAAGACAGAGAGCAGGACCCGGATAGGTGGTGTAGCCACTCAGCCTGGGGACAAGAGTGTTGGCAACTGGTCTCGCAATGGGTGTGGAACCTGCGTCTGGAATTGGGGCATCAACTCAAGCCACAGCCCGTGCGCACCACCGAGTTTGCTCCGGCTCTCCCACCCGCTCCACCACGCACCGCTCCTGCCTCTGGCTATGCTCCACCAGAAGTGGGTGCAGGATGGAAGGCCGGCCGCTTTGCGGGTCAGGACTTTGCACTCCAGCCCGATGGAACGCTTCGGTGCCCGGCAGACCAGCGACTGACTCCGCATGAACACCGCCGAGAAGCCGATGGAAGCCTGCGCGTGGTCTATGGTGCCAGCATCCAGAGTTGCCGCCCCTGTCCACTCCGTGAGCAGTGCCAGTGGAATGGCAGCGCCACCGCAAAGCCGCGCCAGGTGAGCGTACTGTTGCATCCGCTCGCCGTCGGCCCTGCACCGCTGCTCTGGCAGGACTGGAGTCGCCGAGTGCATCGGCGTGCCTGTATCCAACTCATGCGGCACCAACGCCTCGACGTGCGCCTGCTGCCTCCCGCCGCTTCGTCACCCACCGCGAACGCGATCCTCTCCCGGGCCCAACGTGCGCGCTCGCGCCTCTCGTGGACCGAGCGGCTCGCTCGCAATGCACGCCCGGAAACTTCTGGGCAAGTCGCGATCACGTTGTTCGGCATCCCGGCAGACGTTGCCACCTCACTCGGTCTCGCGACAGCTTAACTTCGCGCTTCTCCGCCGATAGGCTTCCTCTTCTCGGACAAGCTGGCTTCTCCGAGTGAAGGCATCTCGGCCTCTTTTCCTGGCCAAGTCTCACTTCTTCCTCTCTTCTGCCTTGTTTGCTCTCCGTCCCACTGGTTTGGCTGGCTCTGATGGACTTCTCTGTCCGGTTCTGCATGACTTTCGCTTCCGGATCAATGATGAGCTCTTCAACAAGCTCGTTGCGCATCGCGTGGGTCTCTCCAGTCTCTGTGAATTCAGCATGGCTAGAAGCCCCGGAGGAGTGTATGAAACAGCGAGAGAACCTCTTTCTCAGACTTCCACGAAGGCGAGACCTGCCTCTGGGAGGCAAGGCTCTCCTGGTGATAGCCTTGCTCATCAGCAGCCTCTCAGCATGCGCAGGGCAGGTCGCGCACCAGGGCGCCACACCCTCATCGACCCGCCAGCCAGACCCCACTCCCTCATCCACGCAACTCCTTCAACAAGAAGGACCAACCTCTGGCCTTTACATAGGTGAGGTTGGCACCGATGCTGCCGGGAACGACAGTGCCCTCTACAGAGTTGATTATCAGAGCGGGAAAGTGCTCTGGAAGTATCAATTCAGGCTCTCCAAGCCAATCCCAGGTGTGGGGAAGTATGCTCCCCCGTATGGTCTGATTGTGCAGCAAGGGTTGGTGTTTGTGGAGTCTTTTGGTGTGGTCTACGCGGTTACCGCTGCCACAGGCCATCTCGCCTGGTCATACCCCTTCGATAGCACTCTTGAACTGATACGCGGCCAGATGAGCATACCGGTGCTTTCGCAGGGGATCTACTATTTCACAGGCACAAAGGAGAAGGAGCAAAATGGAGACCTGCTCTATGCGCTTGATGCCAGGACCGGGAAGCTCCTTCGGACCTATTCGGAGGTTCGAGGCTTTGCTCTGCAGGAGAACGTGTTGTATACATCTGATATGGATCGTGGACCGATCAGAGCGATGAATCTGAAAGGTGGCCAGGTGCTCTGGCAGAAGAGCATCGCTGGCCCTGAGCACTACCCATTTCAATTCTTCATGGCTCCCTCTCTTTTGAAGCACACGGTCTATTTTCGCACGAATAACCAACTGCCAACAAACGCCTATGAGAGTTCCCTGTACGCATTCGATGCCATGACTGGGCAACAACTCTGGCATTCCCCGAGCGTGACCGTGAGTGGTCCAGTGGCCGATTTTCCGATCTCCGACCAGACAATTGTGTCAGGGGTGATCGGCGATGGCCTCTGGGCCTCTGATGCGGCGCATGGCGATCAGCTCTGGAGCAGGAAGATGGGTTTTGCCGGCAATCTCATGGTTGAGGGAAAGAGCCTCTATGCGACATTCGATCCAAACGCCACGGACTTCCTGGAGGATTTTCCGCCGCAAGATCCCCATGTCCCCGGTCTCATGTGCCTGGATGCAGGAACTGGCTCTCTCATCTGGCAGAAACTGATTACGACCCAGCTTGCGGGAGACCCCTCTTCGGACACCATTCTGGGATTCCTTGTCCACAAGAGTATTCTGTATCTTAATCAGGACACACCCATCAAGGGCCACGAGACGTACCGGACGACCGCGATGGATCCTGGAGGAAAAGTTCTCTGGCAAATCAATCTCGGTGGATACGCTCCTGAAGTGCTTGTCTCCTGAGTACCGCGCCAATTTCCTTTTCTTCTTGTTCAGGTATGAAATCTCGTTGCGCATCACGTGGGATTACACAACTTTCGGGATGGCATCTCTGGCTTCATTCACTGATATTTTGTAAATTGGAGGGAGAAAAAGAAAGGCTTGCGTTAGCATACCGGTCCAAGACCTTGTTAACCAAATTGGGCAGTGACCTGTGGCGA
>Ga0070698_100005100_pt1 | contig 14382 bp, 13 predicted proteins | sample KBSK1502metaG_FD_65477 | JGI IMG/M metagenome (GOLD analysis project Ga0070698, IMG submission 65477) | Corn, switchgrass and miscanthus rhizosphere microbial communities from Kellogg Biological Station, Michigan, USA - KBS K1-50-2 metaG | ecosystem: Host-associated > Plants > Roots >...
CCGCCTCTTCCTCCTCTTCTGTCGCCTCGGTTTCCTCTGTCTCGAGCTCGTCGGTGCCGACCGGCTCGAGCTCCCTTTCGACCGGGACGGCCGGGCGCGTGCGACGCGACTTCAAAAATGCCTCGGGGTCAAACGGAGTGCTGCATTTTGGGCAGACCACCGGCTCGCGCAGCAAATCGTAATAGCGGGTGCCGCAACTCGGACAGATCCGCTTGGTGCCCCATTCGGGTTTGGCCACCATTCACTCCATGAGAAGTTCAGCAAAATTTGGTCGGCCATTGCCATAGGGAGGCTACCCTGTCAAAAGCAAACTTCAGAAAGTAAATCGATGAGGCGCCGCACCGTGGGGCCGGCACATGCTCTGACGCCCGTTTGACGGCGAGCGCGGTCTTCGCATTCCGAGGGCTTTTTCGCCATGGACCACACCCCCTCGTCCAGCCCACCCGCCTCGACGGTTGCCCGAACTTCGGGGCCGCTCGCTGGCGCCATCCGGGTTCCCGGGGACAAGTCGATCTCGCATCGCGCGCTGATGCTGGGCGCGCTTGCCATCGGCAAGACCGAGATCACGGGATTGCTGGAGGGAGAGGACGTCCTCGCAACTGCTGCCGCGCTCAATGCGCTGGGCGCAAGAGCAGCCCCGGTGGCGAGCGGCCAGCGGGATGGCCGATGGTTTGTCGATGGGATCGGCATTGGCGCGCTCGCCGAGCCGGAAGACCTGCTCGATCTCGGCAACTCCGGCACCTCGGCGCGGCTCCTTCTCGGCATGCTCGCCACCCACCCGATCACTGCCTTCGTCACCGGCGACGCCTCTCTGCTGCGGCGGCCGATGGGCCGTGTCGTCGAGCCGTTGAGCCGCTTCGGAGCGCGCTTTGTCACCCGGGGAGGGACTCGACTGCCGCTCGCGGTCAGCGGCGCCGCCAGTCCCATCCCGATCAGCTATCGCCTGCCGGTGCCCTCGGCCCAGGTCAAATCGGCGGTGCTGCTCGCCGGGCTCAACACCCCGGGAGCAACGACGGTCATCGAGCCGCAGCCGACGCGTGATCATACCGAGCGCATGCTGCGCCACTTCGGCGCCGCGGTCGCTGTCGAACCGGAAGAGAGCGGCGGCCGCCGAGTGACCGTCGACGGGTTTCCAGAACTCGCCGCAGCGCCGATCACCGTGCCAGGGGACCCGTCCTCGGCTGCCTTTCCGCTGATCGCAGCGCTGATCGTGCCGGGATCGGACGTGATCATCAATGGCGTCGGGATCAACGCGTTGCGTACCGGTCTCCTCGAATGTCTGCACGAGATGGGAGCGGACATTGCCTTGCTGAACCAGCGCGAGGAGGGGGGCGAGCCGGTCGCCGACATCCGAGCCCGCGCCGGAACTCTGATGGGCGCCGATATTCCCGCCGAGCGGGCGCCCCGAATGATCGACGAGTATCCGGTCCTCGCCGCCGCGGCCGCGTGCGCCCGCGGGCGCACGGTCATGCGCGGTCTCGCCGAGCTGCGCGTCAAGGAGAGTGATCGTCTCGCTGGGATTGCCGCGGGGCTTGACGCTTGTGGCGTTCGGGTCGCGGTCGAGGGAGACAATTTGATCGTCGAAGGCGACGGTAGCCCCCCCAAGGGCGGCGGCTTGATCGCGACCCAGCTCGATCATCGGATCGCGATGGCCTTCCTCGTTTTGGGGGTTGCCACCAAACAGCCGGTTCGCATCGACGATGCCGCACCGATCGCCACGAGCTTCCCGGGGTTTATCGGGCTTATGAAACAGCTTGGAGCCACGATCACGGAGGAAGGGTGAGCGGCGAGAAGCCCCTCACCTCCGCCCTCTCCCCGCAAGCGGGGCGAGGGAGTCGATCGCCGAGCCCCTCGCCCCGCGTGAGCAGAGAGAGGGAGGGGCCCGCGCCCCCCGGATCCGCGCGGAGCGCGGCCCGAGGACAGGCTCCGGCGTGGGAGGGTGAGGGGCAGCGCTCCTTTATCGTTGCGATCGACGGCCCGGCGGCTTCGGGCAAGGGCACGCTTGCGCGGCGCCTCGCCGAGCGTTTCGGCTTTGCCCATCTCGATACCGGCGCGCTCTATCGGGCAACCGCACGTCTCGTGCTCGACGCAGCCGGCGACCCGGCCGACCCGGCTACAGCGGAAGCCGCCGCCCACCGCGTCGATCCGCGACTGCTAGCAGATCCCCGCTTACGGGGCGACGAAGTCGCGGTGGCGGCTTCGGTGGTGGCTGCGATCCCAGAGGTCCGGCATGCCCTGCTCGCGCTGCAGCGGAATTTCGCCGCGCAACCTCCGGCGCCGGCTCACGGCGCGGTCCTCGACGGCCGCGACATCGGCACCGTCATTTGCCCCGTAGCCGACGTCAAACTGTTTGTCACCGCCAGCACCGAGGCGCGAGCCTGTCGCCGGGTCAAGGAGTTGCGCGCCCAGGGCGCCGCGGCTATATACGAAAGTGTCTTGCAAGATTTAAATCAGCGCGACGCGCGCGACAGCGAGCGCCAGGCTGCGCCGCTGGCGGTGGCCCCCGACGCCGAAGTCATCGACACGACGACGCTCGACGCCGATATCGTATTCGAACGCGCGTCGGAGCTCGTCGCGCGCACTCTTAAGGAGAAGGAATGGCAGTAGTAGACGTTCAAACCAGGGAGGCGCCCCAAAAGGAAAGTTTTGCCGCGCTTCTTGACGAATCACTGGGTGTCGCCAGCAGTCTCGAAGGCACCGTTGTCAAGGGCCGGGTCGTCGCCGTCGAGAACGACGCCGTCTTGATCGATGTCGGCCTCAAATCGGAAGGCCGGGTCTCGCTGAAGGAGTTCGCCGCCGGAGGGGTCGAACCAGAACTCCATGTCGGCGATACCGTCGAGGTGTTTCTCGAGCGCATGGAGGACAAGAACGGGGAGGCCCAGCTGTCGCGTGAGAAGGCTCGCCGCGAGGAGGCTTGGACCCAACTCGACAAGAGCTTTCAGGCCAACGAGCGGGTCACCGGTGTGATCTTTGGCCGCGTCAAGGGCGGATTTACCGTCGATCTTAATGGCGCCGTGGCGTTTCTGCCCGGCAGCCAGGTCGACATCCGGCCGGTGCGGGATATCAGTCCACTGTTGGGTTCGCCGCAGCCCTTCCAGATCCTCAAGATGGACCGCTCGCGCGGCAATATCGTCGTCTCGCGCCGCGCCGTGCTCGAGGAGAGCCGCGCCGAGCAGCGCTCGGAACTCGTCGCCAGCCTCAAGGAAGGCCAAATCCTCAACGGCGTCGTCAAGAACATCACCGACTATGGCGCCTTTGTCGATCTCGGCGGCGTCGACGGCTTGCTCCACGTTACCGACATCGCTTGGCGCCGCATCAATCATCCCTCCGAGGCGTTGAACATCGGCCAGAACGTCAAGGTTCAGGTCATCCGCTTCAACCCCGAGACGCAGCGTATTTCGCTCGGCATGAAGCAGCTCGAAGCCGACCCTTGGGAGGGTGTCGACCTCAAATATCCGGCCGGCGCCAAATTCCGCGGCCGCGTCACCAACATCACCGACTACGGCGCTTTTGTCGAGCTGGAGCCGGGTGTCGAGGGGCTCGTCCACGTCTCCGAGATGAGTTGGACCAAGAAGAACGTGCACCCCGGCAAGATCGTCTCGACCAGTCAAGAGGTCGAGGTGATGGTGCTCGATGTCGATGCTCAGAAGCGACGCATCAGCCTCGGCCTCAAGCAGACGCTCGCCAATCCGTGGGAGGCGTTTGTCGACGAGCACCCAGTGGGCGCAGAGCTCGAGGGCGAGGTTCGCAACATCACCGAATTTGGCCTCTTTGTCGGCCTGCCGGGCGACATCGACGGCATGGTCCACATGTCCGACATCGATTGGAGTCGTCCGGGCGAGGACGCCATCAACGATTACCGCAAGGGCGATGCGGTGCGGGTCAAGGTGCTCGATGTCGATGTCGAGAAGGAGCGCATCAGCCTCGGTATCAAGCAGCTCGAAGCCGACCCGTTCGAAGCCGGCATGACCAAGCTGAAGAAGGGCGACGTCGTTACCGGCACGATCTCGGCGACCAACGATGCCGGCATCGATGTTCTCGTCGGCGATGGCGTGCCCGGCTTCATCCGCAAATCGGAACTGTCGCGCGACCGCAGCGAGCAGCGTCCGGACCGCTTTGCAATCGGCGAAAAAATCGATGCCAAGATTACCGCCATCGACCGCGCCACGCGCAAATTGAGCCTGTCAATCAAGGCTCGTGAGGTCGACGAGGAGAAACGGGCGATGGCCGAATTCGGTTCTTCGGACTCGGGCGCTAGCCTTGGCGACATCCTTGGTGCAGCGATCAATCGCGCCCGCCGACAGGGCGAAGCCGAGGAGAAAGACTAAGCGAACCACATAACCCCACCCATCATCGCTCACGGGTGGTGGGTGGGTGGCAGACGTCCCTCGCTTGACGCTCGTCGGGAGCTTTGGCAGGCTAGTAGGCTGCGATGAGAGGGGCGATCGCGATGACGAAATCGGAGCTCGTACAGCGGCTTGCCGAAACCAATCCCCATTTGTACCAGCGAGACATAGAGGTCATTGTCACGGCAATTTTCGACGAGATCACGTCAGCGCTGGCGCGCGGCGATCGCGTCGAGTTACGCGGCTTCGGTGCCTTCTCTGTCAAGCGTCGCGACGCCCGGATCGGCCGCAACCCGCGAACCGGCGACAGTGTTCCGGTCGCCGAGAAGCACATCCCGTTTTTCAAGACCGGCAAACAATTGCGCGACCGCCTGAACCGGGGCACCGGTCTAGCCTAAGTGATCGACCCCGAAATGACCGCTTCTGCGCCATCGTCGTTGCCGGGCTTGACCCGGCAATCCACGCCACCCCAACCGGCGCGCGCGTCGTGTGGATGCCCGGGTCAAGCCCGGGAAGATGTAGGCGCTAAAGCCGGGTAACCGCTGCAGGCTGACCGGGTGAGGATATTTTATCGGGCGGTCGTCCTCGTTGGCGCAATCATCCTGATCTTGTTCGCCGTCTCCAATCATGAGGCGGTATCGTTGACGCTGTGGCCGCTGCCTTTTCTGGTGGATCTTCCGCTTTACCTGCTGTTCTTCCTGAGCCTGTTGGTCGGGTTTCTGATCGGGGGATCGGCAGCCTGGATTGCCGGTCGCCGCCATCGGCGCGAACTGCGTCGCCGTCGCCGGCGGATCGAGGCGCTGGAGCGCGAGCTTGCGGCAACACAATCACAACTCGAAAGTCGTCGGGAGCCGACAGCGACTGCGTTGCCGGCGAACCGCCGGACGAGCTAACGCCGTGTTGGGTCGGCACCTGCTTCCTTCAGCGCGTCGAAGGGGCGCGTCGCCATTCGGCTCGCCGCCTCGGCTATTTTGGCGCTTTGCTCCAGAAAGGCCTGCATGTTGTCGCGCAGCAGGTTGGCCTGCACTTCCAGCATCTCGTTGAAAGTTCGGGCGCGCAGGAGCGCCTGACCGGCCTCCGAGGTGTGTCTCATTACTTCCTCGGCATAGCGTGCCCACGCCGCGGTGATCTCACGAGCGCCTTCGGCCAGCGCCGCACCCGAGCGCAGCGCACCGTCAGCGGCGGCCTGCGAAACCGCAGTCGCTTGGCGGCTACCCTCGCGCGGCACATCCGCGAGGCGGTCTGCTTGCCGCTGCGCGGCTTCGCTGCCCCGCTCCTTTTCCTTTTGGGCCTGCTGTCCCTCTCGTCTAGACTCGGCCATGTGAACCTCCGCCCACGCTTTATGATTAAATGATTAACAATGGCAGGTGATCGAGGCTCCGCGACATTAAGCTTTTCTTCTGCAAAGTGCGGCAGCATTTTCCACGTCGAGAAAACGGTGTATCTCCATACCGCACCGCAACATCAGGCCGAGCAAAGCCCCCGCGAGGAAATCACATGATTCATCCCGTCATTCTGTCAGGTGGCTCTGGTACCCGGCTCTGGCCGATGTCGCGCACGCTCTACCCGAAGCAGCTCCTGAGCCTCCTCGGCGGCGAGAGTCTTCTGCAGCAGACTGTCCGGAGGGTCGCGGACCACGCCTGTTTCGCTCCGCCGCTGCTGGTTGCGAACGAAGAACATCGGTTCATCATCGCCGAGCAGCTGCGCGAGATCGCCGTCACGCAGCGATCCTTGCTGCTCGAGCCGGTCGGCCGGAATACCGCGCCGGCCGCGTGCATTGCAGCGTTGGCGCTGACCGAAGCCGAACCCGATCCCTTAATGCTGGTGATGGCGTCCGACCATCGGATAGGCGACGTCAATGCCTTTCTCGCCGCGGTAAACCGGGCCGCCGACGCGGCGCAAGCCGGTGCCCTTGTTTGCTTGGGTGTGATGCCGGAGCGGCCCGAGACCGGCTACGGCTATATCCGCCGTGGCGCGGCACTAGAGGGGGTGAGCGGCGCGTTCGCCGTAGGCGAGTTCGTTGAAAAGCCCGATGCGGAGCACGCACAGAACTATGTCGTTTCTGGCGAATATTTCTGGAACAGCAGTATTTTTATGTTTCCCGCGCGGCTGTATTTGGACGAGCTGGAACGCCTGCGGCCGGACATGGTGGCCGCCTGCCGCCGGGCGCTCGAAACAGCGCAGCGCGACAGCGATTTCATTCGCCTCGGCCGCGAGGCTTTTTCCGACTGCCCCGCCGACTCGATCGACTATGCGGTGATGGAACAGACAAGGCGTGCGGCCGTCGTACCGGTCAGCATGGGCTGGAGCGATGTCGGCTCCTGGGACGCCTTGTGGGAAATGAGCGCCAAGGACCCCAACGGCAATTCGATCGAAGGCAATGTCGTGGCCGAAGAGACCCGCAACTGCTATCTGCGATCGGAGGCCGGGCTGGTCGCGGCGGTCGGCACCGAGGACCTCGTCGTCGTTAACACCGCCGACGCCGTGATGGTGGCGCCGCGCAATCGCACTCAGGAGGTCAGGAAGCTGGTCGCCCGGCTGGTCAAAGACCGCCGTGAGGAAGCTGATGCGCTCCCGACCGTCCACCGCCCGTGGGGCAACTACACCTCGCTGCACAATGGTCACCGGGTGCAGGTCAAGCACATCATGGTCAAGCCCGGCGGCAAGCTCTCGCTGCAGATGCATCACCATCGCGCCGAGCATTGGGTCGTCGTCCACGGCACCGCAAAGATCCGCCGCGGCGACGAGGAGATGATGCTTTCCGAGGACCAATCGACCTACATTCCGATCGGGACGGCGCACCGGCTCGAAAATCCGGGCAAGATCCCGCTGCACCTGATCGAAGTTCAGTCCGGCAGCTATCTCGGCGAAGACGATATTGTCCGGCTGGAAGACAGTTACGGCAGAAGTTAGTCGGCCCGGCTGGCTGCGTTACCCTGTGACCATGTGAAGCACGCCGCTGCCGCGTTTTAAATCTTCGGCACGCCTTTAGCTCCGCTTTTTAAATTTATGTGAGGCATCTCACACAAGTCGAGGCGGAACGACACCACATTGCGGGCGTTGGCGGTTGCGGAATTGGCCTTGGGGCTGAGATTCCGGACATGCTTCAAGGATTCATGATTCAGAAGAGAGAAGGCACATGTCGCTGAGGATCAATTCAGAGGCTCCAAACTTCACCGCCGAGACGACCCAAGGAACCATCAATTTCCATGAGTGGATCGGCAATGGTTGGACGATCCTGTTCTCGCACCCAAAGGATTTTACACCGGTCTGCACGACAGAGCTCGGCTACATGGCGAGACTGAAGCCGGAGTTCGACAAGCGCAATTGCAAGATCATCGGGCTCAGCGTCGACCCGGTCGGCAACCACTCGCGCTGGGCGAAAGACATCGAGGAGACCCAGGGCCACGCCGTCACCTATCCGATGATTGGCGATCCGCAGCTGAAAGTTGCAAAGCTTTACGATATGCTGCCCGAGGGGGCAGGCGACACATCCGAGGGCCGCAGCCCCGCGGACAATGCCACGGTGCGCTCGGTCTTCGTGATCGGGGCCGATAAGAAAGTCAAGGCGATGCTGACCTATCCGATGGCGAGCGGCCGAAACTTCGACGAAGTGCTCCGGCTTCTCGACTCCTGCCAGCTGGCTGCCAAGCATCAGGTCGCGACGCCAGTCAACTGGAGGCCAGGCGAGGATGTCATCATCGCCGGTTCGGTCTCGGACGAGCAGGCCCGCCAGCAATACCCCGGCGGCTGGAAAGCCCCCAGACCCTATCTGCGCATCGTCCCGCAGCCGCGCTAAGCGCAACCCTCACCAACCAGCCCGTATGGGCTGGTTGGTGAGGGCGCCGGCTTTCTGCGGGTTAGTGCACCGCGACCGCTACGGTTCCCCGGTTAATCGGCGGCGCGAGCAGATGAAGCCGCAGCGTCAATAGGACGGCGACGACCGCGAGCCCGAGGGCGAGGCCCCACCACATCCCGGCGGCACCGTAGCCGAGTGGAAAGGCAAAGAGCCAGCCTCCGAGGAAGCCGGCGCCCCAATAACCAATCGTAGCCAGCAGCATCGGCACGAAGGTGTCCTTGTAGCCGCGCAATGCGCCGGCGGCGATGACCTGCATACCGTCGAACACCTGGAAGATGGCAGCAATCACAATGAGGCGCCGCGCGATCTGCACGACCTCACCATTGGCGGGGTCGGCGATATTGACATAGACCGCTATAATCGCCTCGGGGATGGTCCATAGCACCACTGCCGTCGCGCTCATGAACCCAATCCCGAGGGCGAGAGCGACGAAGCCGGCCCGCCGCGCTGCGAATGCGCGGCCGGCGCCGAGCTCATAGGCGACGCGGACCGTGGCGGCCTGGCTGAGACCCAGCGGCACCATAAAGCTGATGCCCGCGCAGTTGAGGACGAGCTGGTGCGCCCCGAGTGCGGCGAACCCCAGAAGGCCCATCAGAATGCCGGCGGCCAGGAAAACGCCGAGCTCGATCCCCATGATCCCGCCGATCGGCAGGCCAAGACCAAGGATGTTCGCCATCAGGGTCCAATTCGCGGCGACGGCGCGGCGCAGCACGCGTAAGGCCGCGAGGCTAGGCACAATGCGGATACAGAACGCTAGGCCAGCCAGTATCAGCCACTGATTGATCGCGCTCGCATAGCCCGAGCCCGAGACGCCAAGGGCAGGCGCACCCAGATGCCCGTAGATCAGCACCCAGTTCAACGCCGCGTTGCCAGCAACGCAGATCAGCAGCACCGCCATTACGGCACGCGTGTACGACAGTGCCGCGAGCAGGCTGCGCAGCACTGCGAAGCCAAGAAAGGCGGGCCCGCCCCAGGCAATCGCACGCAAAAACCGGCCGATCTCAGCGGCGAGCGCGGGATTGTAGCCAAGGGCCTGGAACAGACGATCCAAACTCGTCAGCGCAGCGACGAAGGGCAGCGCCAACAGCACGGCGAGTAGGAGCCCTGCGCCGGCAATACGACCCGCAGCGGCGCGATTGCCGGTGCCCAGCGCATGCGCAGCAAGCGGCGCCACGGCGGAAAGGATCCCCTGTAGCATGACGCCACCGGTGAAATAAAGCATCGCGCCGAGCCCCGCCGCGGCGAGCGGCATCGCGCCGAGCCGCCCGACCATCACTGTGTCGGTAACACCCATCGCCATCTGCGCGAGATTGGCGGCGGCAAGGGGTGCTGCGAGCGCAAGGGTTGCCCGCAGTTCCACACCAATGCCGGACCCTGTGACACCGCGCGACCGCTGATCGGCTGGATTGACCGGTTCCATCTGGCTCTCTCTCAATTCCGTCACGGTACCACCGCCGATCTCGGAGAGAGACCCTCAATAGAGAAAGGCCCCGACCGGTACCGGCGGGGCCCTGTATTGCCGCGCGTGAATCGTGTTCAGCGCACGCGCATACCCTCAGGCCCCACGGCAAAGCCGCGCGAGTCGATCGTCATCAGGCATGGGTGCGCGCTAATCATGGGCAATGTGTAGAGCTGGAATGGGCGCGCGTCAACTACCTCCCTCAGCGCCTTCCACCCCGCTGCGACGAGGTTCGCACGGGCTCTCTGGGAACGCGCCAATTTTTCCTTGGAACTGTCTCGCGGCAGGGAAGCGAACGCCGGCCGCCGCAAATCGGGAAGACTTTTCAACCGGACAATCCCCCATTTTGGGGATGGCGTATCTTGGTTTTCAATAGTATAGTATCCGCGGCTTAACGTCGCGTTGCGCTTCTTCCGTGTCCCCTTCATGTTGTGTTCCTGTGCATCTCTGTAGATCTTGCGGTCTAGACGATGCTACGCTTGAACGTCGTAAGACCTGCACTCATGCTTGCGCCATGCGCATATCAATTAGTGCGTAGTACGATCAACTGTTCTGGAAGGAAAATCCAAGCCCCGCGAACATACAACCCCTTTCAGTAGGAAGGCCTGCTTTACCCAGCACGAAACCGGAAGTCTCTGTCAGACGACCAGGGGGCATCACCGATCCCCTGACGGGGTGATTGCGACGGCTTCTAGCATTCGGGCGGGTTATCGCCAATCGGAACGGAGCCGTCGTGTTTCATTACAACACCAAGCGCAGGAGAAGCCACTTTCAGATTCGCCGCAGCGGGCGGTCCGATTCGCGTTTCCTGTCCCTACTGACCCGAACTTGGGCCAGAGTTGGCAAGACCAAAGGCATGTTTTCGTCTCTGCGTCTGGCCAGGTTCGTCCCGATTGTGCTGGTGGCCGGCTTTGTGCCGTCCGTTTATGCCCAATCGATTACTCAGGACGTAATCGTTGCTTCAGCGTCTCAGGTTAAAAAAATCGGGCAGCCGTTAGAGAAGGTGGTCGATTATTTTACCTCTACTAAAATTCCCAGTATCGTTGTGGGATTTCAGCCTGATGACGGCACCCGTGGAGGAATCTACCTTTACACCTCGACGACCCGCTCGATTGCTGGCCCATGGCAACAGACAGCTATTGCGAGCTCCGGTAGCGCTTATGAGCGAGCGGTGGCGTTTACCTATCCGGGCGACACTTACCCCGGAGTTATTGCCAGCATCCAACCTGCGGGTTCCTCCAAGCACCAAATCATCTGGTATCAAAACCCCAAAAACTGGGGTCATGATCCGACTACCTATCCTTGGGGAGTACAGGTAATCAACCCGAATGATGGTTGCCATGACATCCGGCTAGCCGACATGGACGGCGATAGAAAACTTGATGTAATATGCTCCGCTTCGGCCATATTGGCTTCTGGTTCGTTCGTAGTTTTTCAGAATAACTACAATGATTGGCAAGTTGTAAATCACCTTGCCAATCTGGGAGACGGTGTAGACGTCATCTCGATTGCCGGGAACCACAGCCCTCATCTTGTCGGCGCAAACGTCGCGGATGGAAACATATACTGGTATCAGAATCCATGTAGCCGTGTGCCCTTCCAACAGAGCACGCCATGTTCTGTCAGCAGGACTGCGAGATGGACGGCACACCAGATCAACGCGGCCAAAGTCGGAACCGCAAGCGGAAACTCATTCACAACCATAACAATTAACGGCGTCGACGGTGTGATAACGGCATCCAATGAAGTCTTGGACGGGCCTAGTTCAGCGCTCGTAGCGTGGTTTCATTCCACTTCGCCGCTCGGTATGGCGTGGTTTTACCCCGGCGCCAATCCTTCGAGGCCATGGAACATGGTTCATCTCGACAGCACGTACAGGGCTGTCCATGAGATCAATACCGGGACGTGGAATGGCAACATACCCTATGTCATAGCAGCGGAGGAGGAGCAGGCCTGCCCGCCAGCCAAGCCCGCCGGCAACCCGCCTGAACATCAGAGCCCATGCCGAATTGCGATATTCCAGCACGTCAATGGCATATGGAAACGGACGGTCCTTTCGCAAACCAGCACGCAGAACCAGTGGGTCATACCGTGGGAGAATGGGTTGTTGATGACCGACGCCAATCACGGAGTCTATGGGGCCGATCCATCCATCCATGCTAGAGTTATCCTACCCTAGAGCGGCGAAAATCGTTCGTCAGGTCGCGCTGATAATGCGAGTTCCTGCCGCGAGATGCGGAACAGAGGTGCGCGAGGTGGACCGTTGGCGACGCGGACAGTGGTGGCCTGGCTCAGAGACCTAGCGGCACCGTAAGCTGATGCCCGCGCAGTTGAGGACCAGCTGGTGCCCCGAGCGCGGCGAGCCCCAAAAAGCCCATCAGGATGCCAGCGCCCCGGAAAAACGCCGAGCTTGATCCCCAAGAGACCACCAATCGGCAGGCCGAGACCAAGGATGTTCGCCATCCGGGTCCAACTCGCAGCGACGAACGCGCTCTGCGCAGCAAGCCATCGATTTTGCATATGGTGAAAATCGATATCTCATGCCATTGCCTCCGAGGTAATCACTCGATGATTATAACATTAGCATCTGCCACTGAATATCACGTGATGCCTATTTTGTGTTCATCTCAAGTTACATTTCCGTGTACTTCAAAAATCTGTCACATTAAATATCTGTTTCGTTCGAGCTTCTAGTGCACGTCTCGCTTGAACGATACACGACCTTCATTCACGCTGCCCACATGCTGATCAATTGATATGCGCTACAATCATGGGTGTGCTGTGGTGCGGTAGCATCAACGTAAGATAGCTCAAGAGAAGGATTGGCACGTTTTTTGCGGTCCAAACATCTGACTGTTTCGGCTCAGTTTTTGAGCGGTCGTTAAGGACTGCGCTTACGCTGTAGTTGAAGCGATCAGTTCACGTTAGGTAAAATCGATGGATCGATGCCGATGAATAGGTCTGTCGGGAAATCGCCAACGCGTCTACGGCGGGTGGACGATCTACCTCCCTCGAATATCAGGCGATGGATGGCCAGGCACAAAGCCACGGTGGTCGCTGCGGTGCGCGCTGGCAGGATCACGATGGAGGAAGCTCTGCATCGTTATCAACTCTCCGAGGAGGAGTTCCTCTCGTGGCAGCGCGCGCTCGAGAGCCACGGTCTTCCTGGTTTGCGGGCAACCTTCTTCCAGCAATATCGTGAACCGCGCCAGCCGCGGGGAATACGAAAACGCTTCCCGCGCTCAAACTTGTCTACGGCGGAACAGTTGATACCAATGGTTGACGTCGCTCATCCGGTCGGTCCGACGCGGCAGCGGCTATCAGATTGCTGAGGAGGGTCGAATTGAGCGTGTGGAAACTCCAGCGGACCCGCGTGTGCGGGCGTCTGCGGTTCCATCAACGCACGCGCAGGCATCGGATTATCGCGCTTACTACCCGGGAATCCGGGGAATGTCGGTTACAATTTAACGAGAAGGACCTGCCTCGAATATCAGCGTTCTTGACTGTCTTCATTGGCTTTCCGCTCCTTGTGAACGCTCAATGCATCTCCGGTTACACTCAACTCCCGAATGTCACCGTCTGCCAACAGAACGTCCGCGGGTCCGATCCGGCGTGCGCGTCGGGCTACGGTCCCGTTTCCAATGCTTTCGTTTGTCAGCCAAACGCCGATGGCACGACTATGACAATAAATGACACTGATTCATCGGTGATTTATTCAACGGTAGGCGACGAGGGAACCGGGCCGACATGGTTCATCGGGTCTACCGCTATTTCAACTCCCAAAGACTACATGAATGATGAACATTACAGCAATTTTAGCACCGCCCCTGCATTTGACGTTAATGGTGACGATTCAGTTGTTAATTTCATGGGGACAGGGATTACTTGGATAGGTAAGATCGGACCAAACTTTGGTATTGCCTACTACTCCGTTGACGGCGGCGAGCCAGTGGCCTTCGATGGTTACAATCCTACCCTCGTCTCCCAAAACAACAGTGTCGTTATCTCCGGTCTGGCATCCGGGTCGCATAGTTTGAAAATTGAAGTCACTCATAACAAGAATCCTTCGTCGAGCGATTACTATCAAGTCATTGATGCATTCAACATCACGGGCTCGCCGTTGACGCTCGACCAAGGCGCTGTAGCCGGGTACAACTCTCCCGAATTGTCCTTCAGCGGGCCGTGGACGTGCGGGGCTGACCCCAATGGTGCGGACCTCTCTGGCGGCCATTGTTACAGCAACGCGAAAAATGCGAGCATCTCATGGACATTCACCGGCAGTCTCATCGCGGTCTATGGGCGCCCCAATTTGGAAAATGGCATCTTCAACGTCCTGATCGATGGCACCCAGGTCGATCAAATTGATGGGCATTTTGGGACCGCGGACATTGACGAGTTGAACGGTTACGGGTTCTTCCAGGCAAAAGTTGGTTCTGGCACGCATACCATCCAGCTCGTCAATACTGGAACTCTGGACTCAGCTGCGACCAATACTTTCATGCAAATCGACATGTTCGTCGCGTTACCATAAAAGATAATCTCACAGTGAAACTGGGATTTTACCGAGATGACCTTCACGCTAGCGCTCGGATTCATTCGGACAATTCGTCGTAATATCGCCCTTCTCCTCTTCCCCGGCGAAAGAGGCGGTCAGAAAATCTTGCGGACGCACAAATTCATCGTCCTCGGGAAAGCGGGAGATCCAGGGCAAGCGACTG
>Ga0070698_100005101_pt1 | contig 14379 bp, 10 predicted proteins | sample KBSK1502metaG_FD_65477 | JGI IMG/M metagenome (GOLD analysis project Ga0070698, IMG submission 65477) | Corn, switchgrass and miscanthus rhizosphere microbial communities from Kellogg Biological Station, Michigan, USA - KBS K1-50-2 metaG | ecosystem: Host-associated > Plants > Roots >...
TCGCGCTGGCGCTGGTCGGCATCGCCGCGGTCCTCGTATGGTACCTGCGGCCGCTGATCGGCGGCGACGTCCCCATGATCCTGTTCGTGCTCCCCGTCGCGGCCGCGGCCTGGGTGGGCGGCTTGGGCCCCGGTGTGCTCGCCGCGGCCTCGTCGCTGGCCTGGTTCGTGGCCCTCCGCCCCACGGCGCCGGTCGTGATCGAGCCCACCTCGTACTGGGTGCGCGTGGCCGCCTTCGCCGTGGTCGGCCTCGCCATCAGCCTGGTCAGCGAGACGCGTCGGCGGGCGATCGCGCGCGCGCACGAGGCCGCGGCCCAGACGGCGCGGCAGGACCAGGAGCTGCGCGCGAGCGAAGCGCGTTTCCGGCGCATCGTGGAGACGTCGCAGGAAGGCATCTGGCACATCGACGCCGAGGGCCGGACCGTCTACGCCAACCACCGCATGGCGGAGATGCTCGGTTATGCGCCGGAAGAGCTGAGGGGCCGCGACACGTTCGAGCTCGTCCCGGAGGAGGAGCGCGCGGGAGCGCGCGAGGCGTGGCAGCGACGCCAGAAGGGCGACGCCCAGCGCTCGGAGCGCCGGCTCCGCCACAAGGACGGCCACGACGTCTGGCTGCGCGCTTCGGCGACGCCGCTGATGGAGGACGGGCGGTTCGCGGGCGTCTTCGCCATGCTCACGGACGTCACGGAGACGCGCGTGAACGAGGAGGCGCTGCGGGCCAGCGAGGCGCGCAAGGCCACGCAGCTCGCCGTCACCGAGGTGCTGGCGCGCTCCGACGACCTCGCGGAGGCGGTGCAGCGCATCCTGGAGGCCGCGTGCACCGGGCTGGGCTGGTGCTGTGGCGCGCTGTGGCGCGTAGACCGCGAAGCGAACGTCTTGCGCTGCGCGGAATTCTGGGCCGCGCCGGGCCGCGATCTGTCGGAGTTCGAAGCCGTCGCGCGCCGCGGCGTGTTCTCGCCCGGTGTGGGCCTGCCCGGCCGTGTCTGGACCTCGCAGGAAGGGGCCTGGATCGCGGACCTGGAGGAGGACGCGAACTTCCCGCGCAAGGACCCGGCACGCGCCGCCGGTTTGCGCAGCGGCTTCGCCTTCCCCGTGATGTTCGGCAAGGAGATCCTGGGCGTGCTCGAGTTCTTCAGCGACACGCCGCGCACGCCCGACCCGGAGCTGATGCAGAGCTTCCTGGGCGTGGGGAGCCAGGTCGGCCAGTTCATGGAGCGCATGCGCATCGAGCGGGAGCGGCAGGCGCTGCTGGAGAGCGAGCAGGCGGCGCGGCGCGAGGCGGAAGCCGCCAACCACGCCAAGGACGAGTTCCTCGCCACCCTCTCCCACGAGCTGCGCACTCCGCTCAACGCCATCGTCGGCTGGGCCCACCTGCTCAAGACGGGCCAGCTCGACCAGGGACAGACCGCCCGCGCGGTGGAGGTCATCGACCGCAACGCGAAGGCGCAGTCGCAGATCGTGGCCGACGTGCTGGACGTCTCGCGCATCGTGATGGGCAAGCTGCGCCTGGAGGTACGGCCGGTCGAACTCTCCACCGTGATGGAGGAGGCGCTGGAGACGCTGCGACCGGCGGCGGCGGCCAAGGAGATCCACCTCGAATCGACGCTCAGCCCGGGCAGCCGCGTCTCCGGCGATCCGGACCGCCTGCAGCAGGTCGTGTGGAACCTCGTCTCCAACGCCATCAAGTTCACGCCCGCCGGCGGGCGGATCCGCGTCGACCTGCGGTGCATCAACGGCCGCGCCGAGGTGTCGGTGGAGGACACGGGGATGGGGATCCGTCCGGACTTCCTGCCCCACGTCTTCGAGCGCTTCCGCCAGAGCGACTCGTCGAGCACGCGCGCGCACGGCGGGCTGGGTCTCGGCCTGGCCCTGGTGCGCCACCTGGTGGAGTTGCACGGGGGCACCGTCATCGCCGCCAGCCGCGGCGAGGGCAAGGGCGCGACGTTCACGGTCGCCCTGCCGCTGATGGTCGCCCCCGAGGCGCGCGAGGAGCGCGAGGCCCCGGCCGCGGAGGCGCCACCGGCGGTGGACCTGCAGGGCCTGAAGGTGCTGGTGGTGGACGACGACGGGGAGACCCGCGACCTGGTGGCCACGGCCTTGCGCCGCGCCGGGGCCGAGGTGCGCACGGCCGCCAACGCGTCCGAGGCCCTCGCCGACGTGGGCCGGCATCCCCCGGCGGTGATCGTCAGCGACCTCGAGATGCCGGGCGTGGACGGCTACCAGCTCATCCAGCGCCTGCGCTCGCTCGATCCCGAGCATGGCGGCACCATCCCCGCCGCCGCGCTCACCGCGCACGCGCGGCCCGACGAGGTGCGCCGCGCGCTCGACGCGGGATTCCAGCGCCACCTCTCGAAGCCCGCCGCGCCCGAAGAGATCGCCCGTGCGGTGGCCGCGCTGGCGCACCTCCAGCGGGGGCATTGAGCTCGTCCGTCGCCGAACGAGCCTCGGCTGCCCCTCTAATCGCGCGGCGTGGGGGCGAACAAGGCGTGCAGGGCCCAGTTCACGATCGTGAAGACGAGGCTGCCCAGGATGCCCGGCAGGACCCCGCGCACCTGATAGCCGGGCAGGAAGAACGACGCGACCCAGAGCAGGATGCCGTTGAGCACGAAGTAGAACAGCCCGAGCGTCACCACGAGCAGCGGGAGCGAGAGCAGCAGGGCCAGCGGCCGCACGATCAGGTTGAACAGGCCGAACAGGGCCCCGGCCACGAGCAGGGTCAGCACGTCGCCGGTGAAGACGATGCCGGGCACCAGCGTCGTGGCGTAGAGGGCGACGGCGTTGAAGACGATGGCGAGCACGATGCGCATACGGGCTACGGCGCCTCCTCGTTGTCGGGCTCGAGCCGATACGAAGGCGGAGGCTCGAACAGGCGCGGGTCCGCCGGCCCGACCTTGACGCGCGTGACCGTCGACAGCGTCTCCTGCACTTCGCCCAGCACCGTCACCCGCGAGCGCGTCTCCAGCGGGAAACCGGGCAGCGTGCGCAGCGCCTCGACCAGGCCCGAGAGCGACTGCGCGGCGCCGGACCACTCGAGGAAATCCGCGAAGGTCGACACCCCGACAGGGAGCTCCGGGGCCACGTACAGCTCGAGCACCGCGGAGGCCCCGCTTACGCGGAACCCGCGGCAGGCATATCCCGCGATGGTCTTGCCCTCCGGGAGCGCGGCCGTGCGCACGCGCGCGTCCTCGCCCGCGCCCATGAGGTCGCCGGCCAGCGAGAGGTCCATCTGGGCGCGCGCGCGCAGCCGGTCCAGGTCGACCACCACCGCGCGCTTGCGCGGGGGGTCCAGCCGGTAGGCCTTGCCCTCGTCGAGGCGGAGGATGAGGGCCGGTCCGTCCGTCATGCCACCGGGCTCCAGCCGCATCCGACGGCCCGCGTACCAGACCCGCGAGACGACACCCGGCCCCGCCGCCTGGCCCTGAGCGAACACCATGGTGGTCTGCTCGAAGTACACGTCATGTGCGCCGGCGGCCGGGGCGGCGGCCAGCAGCAGCGAGAGAAGAGCGAAAGCGTTCATGGGGGTCGGACTGGACAGGGGCCGGGGCCTATCATACCCTGTCGTACTCAGCTCCCTTCCCGAGAAACGGGTCCGATGACGAGCCCTGAATCCCACGAGGAGATCCGTCAGGCGCTTCTCCAGCTCCTGGAGGCCAACGCCCCGGACGAGGAGACGCTGCTGGCCCGCTTCGAGCAGGAGCGCCGCCCGGCCGGGGCCGTCTACTCGTCGATCCTCTATATCCTGACCCACCTGACCTTCTCGGAGACGGAGGCGGAGCGGCACTGGCGGCGCATCCGGCTGCACCGCGAGACCATGCAGGCCGCGGTGGGACGCGACGTGGGCCTGCGCGTCGCCCTGCTCGACTACTTCGTCAACGTCAACCGCGAGCTGAAGAACCCGAAGGTCATCGAGATCTCGATCTTCGAGAGCACGGCGCGGTCGGCGGTCACGGACGGCCTCACCGGCCTCTACAACCACACCTTCTTCCTGAGCGCGCTGCGCCGCGAGACGCAGCGCTCCAAGCGGCACGGCCTGAAGCTCTCCCTGGCCATGCTGGACCTGGACGACTTCAAGCGGCTCAACGACACGCGCGGCCACCTCGAGGGCGACCGTGTGCTCATCAAATCGGCTTCCGTGGTGGCGGAGAACCTCCGCGAGATCGACATCGCCGCGCGCTACGGGGGCGAGGAGTTCGCGCTCATCCTGCCCGACACGCCGCGCATGGGCGCCTTCGTCGTGGCCGACCGGATCCGCCGCTGCATCCAGGACCACTTCCGGCGGAAGAAGGGCGGACCCTCCGTCACGGTCTCCGGCGGCGTGGCCACCTTCCCCGACGATGCGACGGACGTCGAGCAGCTCATCAAGCGCGCCGACGAGGGCCTCTATCGTTCGAAGGCGGACGGCAAGAACCGCGTGACGCTGGTCGGGGGCGAGCGGCGACGCCACCCGCGCATCACGGTCACGCATCGCGTGACCCTCAACGCCGACGGGCGCGTGGCCGCCGCGCGCGCCAAGAACCTCTCGGAAGGCGGCCTGCTCGTCTCGATCCAGGAGCCCGTCGCGGTGGGCAGCCCGCTCGATCTCACCGTGCGGCCCCGCGGCGGCACGCCGGTGGGACTGCGCGGCGAAGTGGTCCGCATCGAGCGCCGCGGCGTGGAAGGGCGCGTGCTGTACGACCTGGGCCTGCGCTTCGTGGGCGAGCCGGGCGGCAAGCCGCTGCCGCTGCTGCGGCGGCTGATCGCCGAGGTCTAGTCCGCCGGCGCGGCTTCGGGACCGCGCCCCGGCGTAGGGCCATAGAGCGGCCGTTACAATGGGAGCGATGCGCTTCCGCGGCGGGATCACCGCCTTCGCGCTGATCCTGTCCGTGGCCGGCGCCGGCTGCGCGGCGCGCGCCCGCCGGGCCGGCGCCGTGCCCGCGCCCGCGGCCTCGTCCGCGCCCGCTGCGTCGCCCTCACCCGCCACCGCCGGCACGGCCAGCGCGCCGGGCCCGGTCGTGCGCGAGATCGTCCTCGAAGGCGTCAGCGTGCTGAGGCCCGAGGTGGTCTACCGCGCCATCCGCCTGCGGCCCGGCGGACGGCTGCGCCATGCTCCCGACGAGGTGGCGCGCGACCTCGAGCAGCGGTACCGCACGCGGGGATACCTGGGCGCGCGCGTGAGCGCGCTGTGGGATCCCGACCGCGCGGCGCTCACGTTGCGCGCCGACGAGGGCCGGCTGCGCGAGGTCGCCTTCGAGGGCGTCGAAGGCGGGGCGGCCGACCGCGCGCGCGCCCTGCTCGGCCTCGCCCCCGGCGCCATCCTGGAGGAGAAGCACGTACGGCCGGCGCTGGGCCGGATCGAGGACGGCTCCGCGGGCGCCTTCCGCCTCGGTGAGCCGCCCTACGTGGTGGAGCCCCTCCCCGAGGGCGTCCGCCTGCGCGTAGAGGTGGCGCCGGTGCGCACGCGGCTGCGCGCGCGGCTCCAGGGCCCCGATCCCTCGCCGCTGCACACGCGCGTGGAGGGCACGGCGCCGGGCGCCGGCGTCGACCTGACGCTGTTCGATCCCGCCTCGCTCGAGCACGCCCACGTCTACGCGCTCGGCGCGTACGCCTTCTCGGCCCACGCCTGGCGGTTCGCGCTGGGCGCGCAGCGCCCGTTCGCCCACCAGCGGCTCGTGCTCGGCTACGAGTTCCACGACCTCACGGACACCGATGACGTCTTCCGGCGCCAGGTCGCCGCCCCGCCGCCCGGCCGGCCGCACCTGTTCTCGATCGTCGAAGACTACTATCGGCGCCGCGGGCACGAGGCCTACGTGTTCGTGCGGCCGGCGGCGCGCCTCCAGCTCGGCGCGTCCTGGCGGCGCGACCGCTTCGAGACCCTGCCCGTCGTCGCGAAGGATTTGATCTTCTTCTTCAACCGGCGAGCGCGGCCCAACCCGCCCGTCGAGGACGGCGAGCGCGACGCGGTGCTCCTCACCGCGCGCTGGGCGGCGGGCGCGCCGCTGTTCTCGAGCGCCGTGGCCGAGCGCGATTCGTTCCTGGTGCGCGATCCCTACGGCGAGGCGCTCGCGCTGCCGCAGACGGCCCGCGTGGACACCACGCTCGAGATCGGAGGGCGCGCGGGACCGGACACGACGACCTACCGCCGCCTGATCGGCCACTTGCGTGGCCGTCGGATCGTCACCCCGACGCTCTCGTTCGATGGCCGCGTCCTGCTCGGGCTGGGCTGGGACCTGCCGGCGCAGCGCCGGTTCGCGCTGGGCGGAGCGGGTACCTTGCGCGGCTATGCGCTCAAGCAGTTCGCCGGCCAGCGGATGGTGCTCGGGACCCTGGAGGGGCGCATGCGCCCGGGCGGCCGGTGGCCGGACCTCATCGGCTTCTACGACGGCGGGGCGGCGTGGACGGGCGGGCTGGTGGGCGCGGGCTGGCGCGACGACGTCGGCGCGGGCCTGGAGTGGCCGGGCGGAGGCGACGGCCACGTGCGCGTCGACCTCGGTTACGCGCTGCGCCCGCCGCCCGGACAGGACCGCGCGCGCGTGCACGCCGCGCTCTACCTGCCCTTCTGATGCGCGCGGCCGCGCTGATGGCGGCGCTGGCCGTCCTGTCCGCCGGGGAGCCCCGCCTCCCGGACGGCAACGAGTACGTCCGCCGGCTCGTGGGCAAGCAGCGCCACCGCGAGGAGCTGCTCGACCGCTACACCTACGACGTGCTGGCCACGCGCGACGATCTCGACGACACGGGCGCGGTCAAGGAGAGCCACACCCGGCGCTACGAGGTCTTCTTCGTCAAGGGCCGTCCCGTGCGCCGGCTGGTGGCGGAGGACGGCCGAGCGCTGCCGCCGGAGAAGCAGGCGCAGGAAGACCGCAAGGCGCGCGAGCTGGCGGAGGCGGTGCGCGCCGGGCGCACGGTCAGCGAGCGGCCGGGCGTGCGGCTCTCCTCGGTGCTGGAGCGCTACGACTTCCGCGCGGTCGGACGCGAGACCCTCGACGGGCGAACGGCCGTGGTGCTCGAGTTCGCCGCGCGGCCGGGCGAGCGGAACATCGACAACGACCGCGTGCTGCGACAGCTCCGCGGCCGCCTGTGGGTGGACGAAGCCGAGGAGGAGGTCGCGCGCGCCGAGCTCACGAACGTGGCGCCGCTCAAGTTCGGTTTCGGGCTGGGTGCGTCTGTCTCCTCGCTCACCACGCGCATCGAGTTCCGCAAGGTCGACGATGCGGTCTGGCTGCCCGCCGAGGACGAGACCGTGGCCAGGGGCCGCATGCTGCTCCTGAAGCGCTTCCGGACGCGCCTCCGGCGGGTCTACAGCGGTTACCGCCGGTTCGACGTGGAGTCGGAGGACTCGGCGGCGCATACAGCCTCGCCGCCCCCGCCGTCGCCCGCGCCCAAGTTGGTCCCTTTTTGAGCTCGCACTGACAATTCTGTAGGATTCTTGGTGTATGCCACCCGCCGAGCCCCGCGCGCTGGGGGAACTGCTCGAGGTGAGCCAGACGCTCGCCTCCGCGCTCGACATCCGCTCGGCGCTGGGCCGCGTGCTCGAGCACCTCGAGCAGAGCCTGGGCGCGCTGAGCGCGACGGTCGCCTTGCGTGAGGGCGAGACGGACGAGCTCACCGTGGAGGCCGCGGTCGGCGCCGGCTGGCAGAAGGCGCGGCGGGCGCGCTACAAGGTCGGCGAGGGCATCACCGGCCGCGTGGTCGAGAGCGGCCGGCCCATTGTGGTCCCGGAGGTCAGCCGCGAGCCGCTCTTCCTCAACCGCACCGGCGTGTTCGGCACGCACGGCAAGGGCGAGCTGAGCTACCTGTGCGTACCGGTGGCCGTGGGCGGCAGGACGGTGGGCGCGCTGGGAGTGGCCGTGGCCCACCGCAAGGACCGGCGCTACGACCAGGACACGGCGCGGCTCTCCATCGTCGCCTCCATGCTGGGCCAGGCCGTCCGCGTGCACCGCCTGGTGGAGGCCGAGCGTGAGCGCCTCGTGGAGGAGAACACCAAGCTGCGGCAGGAGCTGCGCGAGAAGTACCAGCTGGCCAGCCTCATCGGCAACTCGCGTCCCATGCAGCAGGTCTACGACCAGGTGGGTCAGGTCGCGCCCTCCAGCACCACGGTGCTCCTGCGCGGGGAATCGGGCACGGGCAAGGAGCTGGTCGCGCACGCCATCCACTACGGCTCTCCGCGCGCGGACAAGCCGCTGATCAAGGTGAGCTGCGGCGCCCTGCCGGAGCCGCTCGTCGAGTCCGAGCTGTTCGGCTACGAGCCGGGCGCGTTCACGGATGCGCGCGCGCAGAAGAAGGGCCGCTTCGAGCTGGCCGACGGGGGCACGCTGTTCCTCGACGAGGTCGGCGAGCTGAGCCCGGGCACGCAGGTCAAGCTCCTGCGCGCGCTGCAGGAGCGCGAGTTCGAGCGCCTGGGCGGCGTGAAGCCCATCAAGGTCAACGTGCGCCTCATCGCCGCCACCAACAAGGATCTGGAGGCGGCGGTGCCGCAGGGCGGCTTCCGCGAGGACCTCTACTACCGCCTCAACGTCTTCACCATCTACCTGCCGCCGCTGCGGGAGCGCAAGCCCGACATCCCGCTCCTGGCCGACCACTTCGTCGAGAAGTACGCCGCTAGGGAGGGCAAGGATGTCCGCCGCATCGCCACCACGGCCATCGACATGCTGATGAGCTACCACTGGCCCGGCAACGTGCGCGAGCTGGAGAACTGCATCGAGCGCGCGGTGCTGGTCTGCGACGGCGGCGTGATCCACGGCCATCACCTGCCGCCGACGCTGCAGACGGCGGAGGTCTCCGGCACCATGCCGCGCCAGAGCCTGTCTGCGGCGGTGGCCGCCTACGAGAAGGACATGATCCTCGACGCGCTCAAGAGCGCGCGCGGCAACCGCGCGCGGGCAGCGCGCCTGCTGGACTCGACGGAGCGGATCATCGGCTACAAGGTCCGCAAGTACGGGATCGACGAGGACCGCTTCAAGGCCTGATGCATTCGGAGTCGCTAGCGGGGAGCGCGGCCCCAGCCGACCGACGGCGTCCCGTCGCGGGGCGTCCAGCAGCCCGCACGCGGCTCCGCTGAGAAGGGCACCTTCCAGCGGGGCATGGGCCCGCGCGAGGGGTCCAGGATCATGAGGTCGACCATCCCGCGGGCATGGCTGCGCGTCACGATGGCGGCGAAGGTCTCCATCTCGGGACACAGCGGGAAGGGGACGAGCTCCGGCGCGTCGTCGCCTTCCTTTACGTGGTAGAGCACGATCGCGCCGAGGGCGGTGTCGCGGGCGCCCTCGGCCGTCTCCGTCTCGCGTGCCGCGGTTGCCATGCCTGCCTCCCGCGGCGACCTCCGGTAGGCGCCGCGCGAGCGGGATTTTAACCGCGCCATCGGACTGGTCAGGACCACTCGGTGATCGGCGTCACGCCAGGCGCTCCCGGATGACCACCGCATTCGGCGGCGGAGACGAGCATGCCCTCGCGCGGCGCCCGTGAGGGGGTCGGGCGCGTGCTGCACCATCGCGTTGAACTGCTCGCCGCGGCGCGTGGAGACGTGGAACGCGCTTGAGGGCCACCGGCCCGCCGCGGAAATAGTTGACGGAGTCAACTATCCAGCCGCCGCCACCACGCGGCGCGGGCGGCAGGCGCATGCACGGCCCTCAACGCGGCGAGGCGCCGGGGCGGGGCGAGACCGCGGGGGCAGCGGAGGCCGCGGGCGAGGCGCCCATGCCCATCGGCCGACCACCGCCGTGCGCGCGCAGCGTGTTCTGGATGAGCTGCGGGCGCCACGAGCCGTTGCCGCCGCGCGCGAAGAGCACGGAGGTCACGCCCTGCCGGGTCTCGGGGCCGGCGGTCATCGTCCAGCGGAACAGCGCCCATCCCGTGTCGCCCCGCCGCGTCACGCTCAGGTCCGAGATCTCCAGGCGCCGCGGCGGATCGGCGGTGAAGATGCGGCCGAACGTGCGCAGCACGCGGTCGCGGCCGGCGATCACGCCACCGTCCTCCGCGATGTAGGTCGACTGCGGGTCCAGCGCGTTCTCGTAATACGACAGGTCCCGCGCATTGTAGGCCGCCACCGCGCGCTGCACCTCGGCGGTCAGGTCGTCGGCCGCCGGCGAGCCCGGCCGGTTGGCATCCGGGAGCGCCGCCGAGGGGGCCTGGGCCAGAAAAGCGAGCAGCACGGCCAAGATCGTGGGATACATGGGCCCTCCAGGCGTGTATGCTTCGGATCGTAGCACGCGGCTGGGAGCCGCGGCGGTAGCCGCATCTTGACCGAAACATGTAATGCGAGGTATCTTTTTTTGACCTGGGCGCGCCTGCACCGTACCCCCCCTGCAAGCGTCGGCCCGTGAGAGAGGGTGGGAATGGCTCAGGGGGATATGCCGATCGACCGCACGGATCTTCCGGCGGACGTTCAGGCCGAGCGGCCGGAGACCGATCGTCTCGACACCCTCTCCGGGACGACGCTCGACGCCGCCGCGCGCCAGCTCCTCGACGGGCTCAACGTCGGAGTCCTGGTGCAGGGCTCTGCCGCGCAGGTCCTCTACTGCAACCGCCGCGCGCGTGACCTGCTGGGCCTCGACGAGAGCGAGGTCCTCGGCCGTACCTCCCTCGAAGCCGACTTCGTCGCCTTCCGCGAGGACGGCACGCCGCTGCTGGGCTCCGAGCATCCCGCGCCGCAGGCCATCGCCACGCGCCGCCCCGTGCGCGGCGCGCTCATGCGCTGGCAGCGGCCCGCGGGAGCGGGCGGCGTCTGGATGCTCGTCGACGCGGAGCCGGAGATCGGGCCCGACGGCAGCGTCGAGAGGGTGCTCGTCACGCTCACCGACGTCTCCGCGCTGCACACCACCGCCGAGCGGCTGCGCGACAGCGAAGCGCGTTACCGGCAGCTCGTCGAGAACGCGCAGGACATCATCTACCGCACGGACAAGTGGGGCTTCTTCACCTACGTGAACCCGGTGGCCACGCGCACGCTGGGGCTGCCGCCGGACCACATCCTGGGCCGGCATTTCCTGGAGCTGATCCGCGAGGACCACCGCGGCCGCGTGGAGGCGCACCTCAAGGCCCAGTTCCGCGACCGCGTGGGCAGCACGTACGACGAGTTCATCGCCCTCACCCGCAGCGGCGACGAGATCTGGATCGGGCAGAACGTCCAGCTCCTGACCGAGGGCGGCCAGGTGGTCGGGTTCCAGGCCGTGGCCCGCGACATCACGCGGCGCAAGCGCGCCGAGGAGGCCTTGGAGCGCGAGCGCCGGCAGCTCCGCGACGTGGTGGCCCACGCGCCGGTGGCCATGGCCATCCTCGACGCGGAGGGCGCCTTGATCGCGCACAGCGAGCAGTGGCTGTCGCTCTGGCGCCTCTCCAGCGTGCCCCTGCCCGCCCGCCGCCACGCCGACGCGCTGCCGGGCGCCCTGGCGGAGGCCGTGGCGCGCGCGCGGCGCGGGACCGTGGTCTCGTCGGACGAGCACCTGGTGGAGCGGCCGGACGGATCCGCGGTGTACGTGGCCTGGGCCCTCCACCCCTGGCGCGCGCCGGGCGGGGAGACCGCGGGCGTGGTGGCGGTGGCGCAGGACATCGACGTGCTGGTGCGCGCGCGCCAGGCGGCGCAGGAGACCTCGCGCGTGAAGTCCGAGTTCCTGGCCAACGTGAGCCACGAGCTGCGCACGCCCCTCAACGGCGTGCTGGGCATGGCGCGCCTGCTGCTGGACACCCCCCTCGATCCCACCCAGCGCGAGTACGGCGAGACCATCCGTCGCTCGGGACGCGAGCTGCTCGCGGTCGTGGACGCCATCCTGGACTTCGCGCGCGCGGAGTCCGGAAAGCTGGAGCTGGAGCACACGGAGCTGGAGCCTCGGAAGGTGGTCGAGCTGGCCTGCGCGACGGTGGCCGCGGAGGCGAAGGCCAAGGGCCTGACCATGAGCGTGCTCGTGGGCGAAGACGTGCCGCCCACCGTGCGCGGCGACGCCTCTCGCCTGCAGCAGGTCCTGGCCAACCTCCTGGGCAACGCCGTCAAGTTCACCCCCCGCGGAGGCGTGGTCGTGCGCGCGGGGCTGGCGCGGACCGGCAGCGACACCCTGCTGCGCTTCGAAGTGGCCGACACCGGCATCGGCATCGACACCGCCACGCAGGCGCGCCTGTTCCAGCCCTTCGTACAGGCCGAGAGCCCCACGCGCCGCCACGCCGGCGCCGGCCTCGGCCTGGCCCTCTGCCGCCGCATCGTGAACGCCATGGGTGGCCAGATCGGCGTGCGCAGCGAGGCCGGTCAGGGCAGCACGTTCTGGTTCACGGCGCGGCTGGGGCGGGTCTCGTCGACGTCGGCGACGGAGACGGAGCCACGCCGCGCGGGTCGCATCCTGGTGGTCGAGGACAACACCGTCAACCAGAAGGTGGCGGTGGCCATGATCGAGAGCCTCGGCTACGCGGCGGAGGCGGTGGGCAACGGGCTGGAGGCGGTGGAGGCCTGCTCGGGCCAGGTCTACGACGCCATCCTGATGGATTGCCAGATGCCGCAGATGGACGGCTTCAAGGCCACGGCCTTCATCCGCGAGCGCGAAGGGCTCACGCACCACACGCCGATCATCGCGCTGACCGCGAGCGTGACCGCCGAGGACCGGCAGCGCTGCCTCAGCGCGGGCATGGACGACTACCTCAGCAAGCCGGTGCCGCGCGAGGCGCTGGCCACGGCGCTGCGCAAGTGGATCGCGACCGCCGCCCCGCCGCCGCGGGCGGAGGTCGCCAACGCGTCCTCGTCGCTCGCGCCCGGCCATCCGCTGCGCGTGCTGGAGGCGCACGCGGGCCCGCGCGCGCTGGCGGAAGTCATCGACGTCTTCCTGCAGACGATCCCGCGGCGGCTGGACGACCTGCGCCAGGCCCACAAGCGTGGCGACTCCGAGGCCATCCGCGCCGTCGCCCACAGCCTCAAGGGGGCCTCGGCCCAGATCGGCGCGCGCGGCATGGCGGACCTGTGCGTGCAGATCGACGCCGCCGTGCGCGCCTCGGAGCAGTCGACGCTCGGCCACCTGCTGACCGCGCTGGAGGCGGACTACGCGACGGTCAGCGCGTCCCTGCGCGAAGAGCGACGGCGGGTGGCGTCGCAGGTGGGATAGGGGCCGGTCCGATCCCCTGGGCCGCCGCTCCCGCGTCCACCGCATGATCTGAGGTCGACGCGAATCTGCGATCGCCCTATCCGTTCCGGAACCGGTCCCGTGCGTTGACCGGTACCTGGCCATCCGTCTAGTCTCGCGGACCCGATGTCCTCGCTTCCACCGACCGTCCGCCGCCTCGGCCTCGTCAGCCTCCTGACCGACGCCAGCAGCGAGATGATCTATCCGCTGCTGCCGTCGTTCCTGACCGGGACCTTGCGCGCGAGCCCGGAGTTCGTGGGACTCGTCGAGGGGCTCGCGGAGTCCGTGGCCAGCCTGCTCAAGATGGCGTCGGGCTGGATCTCCGACCACCTGCCCCGCCGCAAGCCGCTCATCGTGGGCGGCTACACGCTCTCGTCGCTCGCGCGTCCGCTGGTGGCGCTCGCGACCTCTCCCTGGCACGTGCTGGCCGTGCGCGTCGCCGATCGCATCGGCAAGGGCGTGCGCGGGGCCCCGCGCGACGCGCTGGTCGCGCAGGTAACGCCCCCCGCGGACCTCGGCCGCGCGTTCGGCTTCCACCGCGCGATGGACCACGCGGGCGCGGTGGTGGGTCCCCTGCTCGCCTCCGCGGTCCTCCTCGCGCGCGACGACCTGCGGCTGGTGTTCGCGCTGGCCGCGCTGCCCGCCCTCGCCAGCGTGCTCGTGCTGGTCTTCGGCGTGAAGGACGCGCCCGCGCGCGCGACGCCGGCGGCCGCGCGGTCCGCCTCGCCTGAGCCCACGCACGCGGCGACGCCCGCGGGGCCGGGCCCAAGGCGATTCCTCGCCGTCATCGGCCTCTTCACGCTCGGCAACTCGTCCGACGCCTTCCTGCTCCTCCGCGCCCAGCAGGCGGGCGTGTCGCTGGCGCTGGTGCCGTTGCTGTGGACGGCGCATCACGTCGTGAAGTCGGCGGCGAGCACCGCGGGCGGCGCGCTCTCCGACCGCGTGGGACGCCGCGTGACCATCGCCGGCGGCTGGTGCCTCTACGCCGCCGCCTACGCCGGGCTCGGCCTGGCCACGCGCGCGTGGCAGGTCTGGGCCTTGTTCGCCGTGTACGGCCTCCACCACGCGCTCACCGAGGGCCCGGAGCGCGCGCTCATCGCGGACCTGGCCACGGGCGAGAGGCGAGGGCGCGCGTTCGGCCTCTACCACGCCATCACGGGCGGCCTGCTGCTGCCGGCCAGCCTCCTGACGGGCGCGCTGTGGCAGCGCTACTCGCCGGGCGTCGCGCTGCTCACCGGCGCGGCCATCGCGCTGGCGGCGGCCGTGGCCCTGCTGATGGTGGTGCCGGAGCCCCCGCGCGTCAGGGGCTGAGG
>Ga0070698_100005102_pt1 | contig 14379 bp, 13 predicted proteins | sample KBSK1502metaG_FD_65477 | JGI IMG/M metagenome (GOLD analysis project Ga0070698, IMG submission 65477) | Corn, switchgrass and miscanthus rhizosphere microbial communities from Kellogg Biological Station, Michigan, USA - KBS K1-50-2 metaG | ecosystem: Host-associated > Plants > Roots >...
TGACGCGCTGGGGCAGCATCATCAGCCTGGGGGCTTTGATGAGAAACGTTACCGCCGGACTGTTTGGCACGTTTGTCCAGGCTTCCCAACAAATTACTGCATTTGACGGGCGAATCGGGCGTGAGATTGTCGTGAACGAGATGCCGCTGTGGGCGGCCTGGCTGGCGCTGTTTGTAGTCTGTGCAATCTGTTTGGCGTTGCTTTCGCGGAAGGTGAAGGCTTACGAAGTGGTGAGGTAAAACTAACCGCCAAGACGCCAAGACCGCCAAGTGAATGAAACGGTCGGATTGGAGTAGCGATTAGTCAGCAAGTGTCCTAATTCTTTTGGTCGTTAGTTTTTGGCGCTCTTGGCGCCTTGGCGGTTAGTTCGAACCAAGCGATGAAAGATTCAACATCAACAACAATCGACTTCGAGAACGTCTCCAAGTTTTACGGCGAGATACTCGGAGTGAATCGGGTCAGTCTTCAGATATCGCCAGGCATCACCAGTCTCGTCGGACCAAACGGGGCGGGGAAGTCGACTCTGATGAATCTTATGACGGGGTTACTTCGTCCCAGTCGTGGCAGCATCAAAGTTCTTGGTATTCCGACCGATCAACCTGAGCAGCTATTTCGCAAAGTTGGCTATTGCACGCAGTTTGATTCTTTCCCGCGCGGGTTAACTGGCAAAGAATTCATCAGGTCGTTTCTGCTGGTACATGGCTTCGATAGAAAAAAGGCTGAAGAGCTCACCGTCACTGCCCTCGAGCAGGTCAGTCTGCTTGGTGCAGCTAATCTCAAAGTTGCGGCTTACAGTAAGGGCATGCGCCAGCGGGTTCGACTGGCGCAGGCTATTGCTCATCAGCCGGGTGTTCTGATCCTCGATGAACCTTTGAATGGCCTCGACCCAATGGTGCGAGCCGAAACGATTGCGCTCTTCCGCAAACTAGCGGCAGATGGTTTGCACCTGATCATTTCAAGTCACATTTTGCATGAAGTAGACATGATGTCAGACCGCGTCATTCTGCTTAACAACGGTTATGTGGTGGCCGAGGGTAACGTTCATGGTGTGCGCGATGAAATGCAGGAAGATCGGGCGCTGCAGATTCTTATTCGTTGCGACAAACCTGCGAAGCTCGCGTCACGGGTGTTTGATAAAGATCACGTCGTGGAGGCCCGTCTCCATGACGATCGACTGGGCCTATTTGTGAGGACGCGCGATGCGGACCGCTTTTATCTACTGCTGAATGAGGTGGTGGCCGAAGGAGAAATCAACATTGAGTCGATTGCGCCCATTGACGACGATCTAAGTGCCGTCTACCAGTATTTGATCGGATCAGATGGGAGTTCTTAATTTTGGAGTGCGGTGACCTGTCACCGCTTTGTTCGGTCGCGACTGTCGCGACCATGGTGTGAGTGGAGTCTAGTCGAAAGCTGCGGCGGCGGGCCGCCGCGGACGAAAGCGCTGACAGGTCAGCGCACTCCAAAATAGAGTTCAAGCTTATGAGTAGCTCAACTATAGAAATCACGCCAGGCAAGAAAGCCGACAAGCGTCCCTTGCCCTGGTCACTCTGGCTCCGGCAGATTCGGGCGATCTTCCGTCTGGAGATTGAAAAAAACTTTTTCGGCAGGCGTTCCATTTTGCTCTACTTGCTGGCACTGCTGCCGGTAGTCCCGCTGGTCCTGCTTGCTCCCTTCACGCCGCCAGGGCGCGAGTGGCAAGACTTCACTCAATACAACATGATCTTTGCCGTTTTTTACGGCGGGTTCATTCTGCGCACAGTAGTTTTCTTTGGCTGTGCCTGGATATTCATGAACCTTTTCCGCGGCGACATCATCGACCGCAGTTTGCACTTCTACTTTTTGAGTCCGGTCCGCCGCGAAGTGCTGGTGGTAGGGAAATATTTTTCGGGGTTGGTCACGGCGATCATACTTTTCACTACCACGACCGTTATCTGCATGCTGCTGATCTATCTACCCCATTTCCCTTCAGAGAGTTCGCGGTACTTTTTTGACGGCCCGGGAATGAGCCAATTACTCACCTATGCAAGCGTCACAATTCTGGCTTGCATTGGTTACGGTGCTTTCTTTCTGGTAGTTGGTTTGTTCTTCCGCAATCCTATTGTGCCGGCGATTGTGCTTTACATCTGGGAGTGGCTGAATTTCCTGATGCCGCCCCTGCTGAAAAAAATCAGCGTTATCCACTACCTCAACTCACTAGTTCCGGTGCCCGTCTCTGAAGGCCCATTTGCGGTCGTCGCCGAGCCCACTCCGGCCTGGATTGCGGTGCCTAGCCTGGTCATTGTCACGGCGCTGGTCCTGATAATAGCCAGCTACCGCATTCGCCGCATGGAAATCCGCTACGGAAACGAATAGAAGCGGCCAACCTTAGGCCAACCCTAGACTCCTGCGTCTGTCTAACGCGGCCAGGCCGGTTAACCCGTCCGGTTTACTGCGGTGCAACTTGAAGTACATCTCTCACTGCCCGAATCGATGTCGGTATTCGCCGGAAACTATGAAGGCCTTAACCATCTCCGCTCTGTTGTAGTCGCCGTTGAAGCTGTCCAACTTGTTCAGCCAGAAGTTGTAGCCCTGAAAGTCGAGCGTGAGTTCCGGCGGGTCGTTGGGATTTCTTTGCAGATAACCGAAGTACTGCATTAGTACGAACGCTTTGTTGAACTCCTGCCGCGCAAGTGTTCCGTTTTCTGCTACACGACGTAACGCACGGCCGCGCGCGGCAGAGTCGGCGGTGTTCGTCGCTGAACCAAACTCGTTGATGGCCTCCGTACGATCTGTCACTGATGGGGCTATCCCAGCGTTCATATAGAGCTTGTCGACAAACTCCGTGGGTGTCATCGAAGTAGGGAAAGCTGACGTGAACCGTGCCCGCTGAACAAACTCAGACATAAACGCCGCCTTGTTGCTTTCAAGCAACTGCTCCCAACCAGGCTGGTTTACTACCACTCCCTGACCAATCTGCTGGGTATCGGGCAGGAACTCGTCGCGCCTGACTGGAACGGGAGTCCCGGGAATATTTCCATAAGAGGTTTTGAACACGCGATAGACGAGATAGCCGGTCTGTTGAAACTCAATCGACAGGAAAAAAGCGGCAGAGGTGTCAATACGCTTAGCCTCAAGACAACTTGAATCGATACCGCAGGAGGTAATGTTGTTGGTCCAGAAATCGAAGCCAGCCGGGTCGGGCTCCCGGTTAAGGAAATCAAGATAGTGCCGGCGAACAAAGAACTGCGGATCATCGATGGGGTTGGCGGTCATGCTGCCAGGTTCATACAGCTCGGCTGTGCGGCTGCCGGTGCCTCCGGCAACAAGAACTTTTCCATTAGTTAGCAGAGTTGCCGTGTGGAAACGGCGTACTGCATTCAGACTGGCCGTATCGTGCCAGGCCCCGGTCGTTGGGTCGTAAAGTTCCCCCTCCGCAATGATGGTTGGAAGACTGTCTGCATAGAAGCCTCCAGCGACCAGAACCTTGTCATCAATGAGGAGCGTCGCTGTGTGGTACGCCCGAGCTGTATGTAGATTGCCCGTGAGGCTCCATGTTCCAGTGTCCGGATCGTATAACTCCGCGCTGTTCGTTACCAAAGCAGCGTCTGAATCCACGAAGCCACCGGCAATGAGAACCTTGCCATTGGAGAGCAGGGTCGCAGTATGAAGTTCACGCCCGGTGTTAAGATCCCCAGTGCCACTCCAGGTTCCGGTAACTGGATCATAAAGCTTCGCGATATTTGAATCGGCTCCGCAAAACATTCCACCACAGAATATGCCACCCGCGAACAATACTTTGCCGCTTGTAAGTAAAGTCGTGGTGTGATGAAGGACGAGGTAGTTCAGATTGAGATTGCCAGTGATACTCCAGGTACCACTGGCTGGATCATACAGCTCCACACCGTCCGCGGTCCCAGCAACAACCAAAACTTTTCCGTTGAGCAAACGCGTTGCGGTGTGTGACTGGCGAGACATGTTGAGGTTGCCGGTGTTGGTCCAGGTTTCCGTTGTCGGATCGTACAGCTCCGCGCTGCCAAGTTCAGAACACATCTGCGGCGGCGGGGCACAATTGTGACCTCCGGCAACGAGCACCTTGCCGTTTTCGAGTAGCGTGGCAGTGTGGGAGTCACGGGCCGTATTGAGATTGCCGGTGACTGTCCATGCTCCCGTGATCGGGTCGTACAATTCTGCTGTGTTAAGTGAGCCGGCGCTGCCGGCGCCACCCGCGACTAATACCTTTCCACTGAGCAGCCGTGTTTCGGTGTGACCAAAGTCGCGTGCGATGTTGAGGTTTCCGGTGAGGTCCCAACGAGCGCCAGCAGGGGGTGTGGGAGTTGGCGTAGGCGTAGCCGTCGGAGTGAGGCCGAAACGGCTGGCGTTAAGACTGCCGGTGTTGCTCCAGCTTGGAGTGGCCGCCTGCGCCGCCTCCGTCTTTATCAACGCTGGCACCAGCATGACTAACGTCAGACTTGTTAGTAGCAATCTCGAGCCACATAGAGCTCTGGCGCGATTGTTTTTGCTCTTCATGTGAGTCTCCCGTGAAATGTTGAGGGCGCTGCTATTGAAACCCGCAAGCTATTTCCCAGTTTCAACTGAACTGACGCAGTCGCCCTGATTGTCGAAGGCGCGTGGGAAGTTGAAGTTCATCCATCCGTCGTTCTTGCACTGTTCGACGTTGGCCGGCGGGCCGCAGAGAGGACCGGCGGTATTTATGGTTCTTGGCTGACCGGCCGGTGCTATGACTGTGGCGAATAATTCAGCGGGTACCGAGCCGGTGTTCCTGACCTGATGGACGCGGGGAATCGGTTCCTCAAAGGCTTGTCCGGCGGTGAAGACTTCGGTGCCGCCACAGCCGTTCTCTTCAGTTACGGTTCCACTCTTAACGATGACGTAGGCAAGTCCCGGATGGTAGTGCCAGGGAATTACGTCACCTGGTTGCATGGTGATTTGAGACACCGCCACATCGGCGGGTCCGCCGTTAAAGAGTTCTGAAGAGGGAATTGTGCCGAGCGCGAGGCGCACGGTCACGACTGCCCCGTAGACGGTGATAGCGCTGAGGGCTGCGGCACAGAGAAGTACGAGAGTGAGATTTCGCTTACTCAAAAAGTTTTTCATGGTCCTGGTCCTTTCGTTTGACTGAACGTTTCGTGTTGCTGTTACTGACTTCACCGCTAACGCGGGAAAAGTTCGCAAAACCTCTAACAGAGAAAACCGACTATGTTTGTCAGCCAGTGATTTTCAATCTCGTGACGCTTGATTCGAGGGTGGGTGGAATCACTAAAAAGGCTTGTCGTCTGGAAGTTGTAATTCTGGAGGTTTGAGGTTTATTCTCCTCGCATCAATAAGGGCGCTGATACCAGTCGTCAGAGGGCTCTGAACATACCCGCTGCCTAACCCAACCGTATGAAAGGTGATTGATGACCCCCTCACCAAACGAAGTAACCCAATTGCTTGAGGAATGGGGCAACGGGAACCAAGCTGCTTTGGAGAAACTAATGCCGCTGGTTTATGCAGAACTGCACCGGCTGGCACATGGATACATGCGCCATGAGCGACCGGGACACACGCTGCAAACCTCCGGGTTAGTGAACGAAGCCTGTCTCAAGCTCATCGATCAAAGTCGAGTTCAATGGCAGAATCGCGCTCACTTTTTTGGCATTGCTGCCCAAATAATGCGGCGTGTGCTGGTTGATCACGCGCGCAGTCGCCAATACGTCAAACATGGAGGAGGTGGTCATCGAGTGTCCTTCGATGATTCGCGAATGTTCCTACCAGAGCGAGGCGGTGATGTAGTAGCACTGGATGAAGCGCTGACTGAATTGGCAACATTTGACGCTCGCAAGAGCCAGATTGTTGAGTTACGGTTCTTTGGCGGGCTGAGCATCGAGGAAACTGCCGACGTTTTGCAGGTCTCACCGGGCACGGTGATGCGCGACTGGACCCTCGCAAAGGCCTGGCTGCGTAAAGCCATTACCAGTGATAGGCAAAGAATTAGTTAGAGGTTATCCAAGCCGTTCTCGCGTTAGCTCCAGAGTCCAAACATTTTCTCCGAGGAGAGCTCGAGCTCTCACGCGTAAAAATCCATGCAACCTGACCGTTGGCAGCAGATTGATCAACTGTTCCACCAGGCCTTGGAACGTGAACCGGCGCACCGATCCGTTTTTCTTGAACAGGCCTGCTCGGGTGATAAATCCCTCCGCTCCGAAGTTGAGGCTCTGATTTCATCTCACGAGCAGGCTGATAATTTCATTGAGACACCGGCTTCCGGTCTGGCAGCTGAATTACTGGCAAAGGATCAGGGCGGACTGAAGGTGGGCCAATCGCTGGGCCACTACGAGATTGCGAGTGTTCTGGGAGTAGGCGGCATGGGCGAAGTGTATCAGGCCCATGACTCCAGACTGGGCCGCCAGGTTGCGCTCAAACTACTGCCCGCTATATTCACGGTCGATGCTGAGCGAGTGCGTCGCTTTGAGCAGGAAGCGCGCGCTGCCTCTGCCCTGAATCATCCCAACATCGTTACCATCCATGAAATTGGGCGCGAAGGTGATGCCCAGTTTATCGTCACCGAGTTTGTTAACGGTGAAACCCTGCGGCAAAGAATGGCGGAGACCCGGACCACTCCGCGACTGGCCCTCGACGTTGCCATTCAAGTGGCGGCCGCGCTCGAGGCAGCTCACGCCGCTGGCATTGTGCACCGCGACATAAAGCCTGAAAACATTATGTTGCGTAGGGATGGTTACGTGAAGGTTCTTGACTTTGGTCTGGCGAAGTTAACCGAAAGCCAGACTCTCGATCCTGCTGCACTGGCGGCGGCCAAAGTTCAGACCAAGTCCGGTCTGGTTATTGGAACGGTGACCTACATGTCGCCAGAGCAAGCCCGGGGCCTCGACGTCGACGTGCGCAGCGACATTTTCAGCCTGGGAATTGTGATCTACGAGATGCTCGCCGGCTGCGTGCCATTTGATGGGAAAACACCAAGCGACATCATAGTCTCAATCCTCGAAAGGGAACCGCAGCCGCTCAGCCATTACGCGCCCGACGCTCCTATTGAACTCGAGTGGATGGTTAAGAAAGCGCTGGCCAAAGATCGAGAGGACCGCTATCAAACCATCAAAGAGTTGCAGATTGATCTACGGCGCCTCAAACAGGAGTTAGAACTACAAAAGAAACTGGACGGCTTGGCTCCGGCGAGAGTGCCAGACAGTAGTCGGGCTAACCAAACCGCCGATGCGACGGCACGCATTAGTCAGGCTAACAGCGACCTCAATGTTCGTAGGGCCGGTATTTTCCCCGGGAAGCGGATGCTTTTCCTCGCGGGCGCCACTGTTGCATTACTCTTGTTTGCATCGTTCTACGCCGGAATGAAGCGAGCGTCACCAACTTCCCAACCATCGTTTCGTCAACTCACTTTCCGTCGTGGCGCCATCACCGGAGCCAGGTTGTCGCCCGATGGAGCAACGCTTATTTACAGTGCAGCCTTTGATGGGAAGCCGGTTGAACTATTCACCAGTCATCTGGAAAGCCCGGAGTCCAGCTCTCTCAAACTTCAAGCCAACATCGAATCCATCTCGTCCACCGGAGAGATGGCGGTCTTGCTTAATTGCGAGGTGGATATGTTCGGCTGCCATAACGGAACGCTGGCGCGCGTCCCCCTGGTCGGCGGAACTCCGCGCGAAGTTATGGAAAACGTTTACCAGGCTGAGTGGGGCGCGGATGGCCAGGAACTCGCGATTGTTCGGGCTAATGACGAAGGGCAATACCAACTTGAGTATCCGATCGGGACAGTGCTCTACAAAGCGGCGGGCAGGATAAACACGATGCGCGTGTCGCCAAAAGGGGACTTGGTCGCGTTTGTCGATCAACCAATTTTGGGGAATGACAGCGGGTCCATCAAGGTTTTGGACCGTACCGGCCGAACCACAACACTGTCGAGCGGTTGGAAGAGTCTAGGCGGGCTCGCGTGGTCCACATCCGGCGAAGAAGTTTGGTTTAGCGCTGGTAAGAACAGATTGAACGCCCTCTTCGCGGTGACCCTTTCCGGTCGCGAACGACTGGTTTTCCAGGCGCCGGGTAACGTCGGCCTAAGAGACATTTCACGAAACGGGAAGGTCCTGCTACAGCGCGGCGTCCCGCGCAGTCGGATAGTTGGTGCCGGTTCAGATTCGGAGAGTGAGCGCGATCTTGCGTGGTTCGACTATTCTGTTTCCGCTGATATTTCGGCCGACGGAAGGAATCTGCTCTTCTACGAGGCCGGCATGGCCCTGGGCGGCGGCTCGTTTGTTTATATGCGAAAGATGGACGGATCAAGCGACCCCGCTAAGTTAGGGGAGGGGAAAGCTCTGGCCTTATCACCTGACGGAAAATGGGCATTGGCTGTGCAGGAAAGTTCGCAACCACAGCTGGTACTGTTGCCGACTGGTCCGGGAAAGCCTCGCTTTCTTCCACGCGGGAACCTTATTGAATATCACTCAGCGTCCTGGTTTCCCGATGGACAGCGGGTGCTTTTCAGCGCTCTGGAGCCGGAGCGTGGGTTGCGCTCTTATGTACAAGACATCGCCAGTGGTCAACCGCAGGCTCTGACGCAGGAGATGACCATTGGGCTTTTGGTTTCCCCCGATGGAAAACACCTGCTGACCTGGGCGCCGGATAGCAAAAGTCCGGATGGGCAATTCTATGTGTCTCTACTCGACGGTACGCAGGGTTTCTCTATCCCGGGTCTCGAAATGGGCGAAGTACCAATTCAATGGAGTGCGGATGGCCGAGCCCTCTACGTGCGGGGAGCAGGAGAGTTTACTACCAGTATTTTCCGGATAGACTTGACCAACGGTCATCGAGAACTTCGCAAAGAGATTGTTCCGGATCGTGTCGGCTTCGTTACCTTCGAAGCTGAACCCGGAGGCATTCAAATCACGCCGGACGGGAAGTCGTATGTCTATACTTACTGGACGGCTCTCAGAGATTTGTTCATTGCGGAGGGCTTAAAATAACTGCCGACCGAAAAAACATCTCCCGTCATTAGAGGTTTGCCGCGCAATTCACGCGTTTAGGGTGGCAAGTCGTATCCGGTTTGCGGTAGGCCTGTCGCGATTTGGATAATTCTTGACTCTGGTTGGCGAGGAGCATAGCATCCGTCCCAGTCATCACCTGGGCTAGTGACGATAATCCAAGGCACGCAGTTCACCTCGCTCCTCGACTGATTTTCTTGTTGACCTACCGAAAGGGATTTAGTCATGCGAAAATTTCTTCCTGCCGGACTGATGATTGCAGCAGTCTTTCTGCTCGGCGCAGCAGGCGTCGAAGCCTGCGGTGATAAGGCGCTCAGAATCGGTCGCGGCATAAGGTTTCAGCGCACTGTCCATCCGGCAGTGGTTCTCATCTATATTCCCTCCAATCCAACCCGAGCTTCTCAAGTTCAATCCTTGTTAAAGAAGGTCGGACACAAGTCGTACGCCGCCCAGCGTGAAGATAATTTCAATGAGGCACTTCGATCCGGTCAATACGATCTTGTCTTAGGCGATCTTGACGTGGCAGCTAACCTCGGCAAGCAAATTGAGAACTCTCCTTCGAGACCAGTATTTATCGCCATCGTTTCTGAAGGAACTAAAGCTGAAGTGGCCGCGGCGCAAAAACACTACAGCCACGTAGTCAAAAACCCGCACAGCTCCGAGCGTTATCTTGACGCGATCGAAGGAGCAATGCGGTCGCGAATGCAATTGACCGGCAAAAAGCATTGAGACCGTTCCTCTACTAAGGAGCCGCCATTTTGTGTAAACGAATTGCTCTGACGATGGCGGCCTGTCTTGCGGTCGTGGCGATACACCTAACCGCTCCCAATGCTGCCTTTGCCCAGGCATGGGTGCCCGCCAAAGGAGAAGGTTCTCTCACAACCACCTACCAAAAAGTTGATGTTCGCGATCATTTTGATGCTGACGGCGACGTCGAGGATCGAGGTCGTATTCATACGCACAACTTGATCTCGACGTTCGAGTATGGCCTCACCGACAAGTTAGCGCTCGATTTTGAACTGGCGTATGTGGCTTCGAAGTTTGAGGGTAGAGGCCGGCGTCCGCATGGCCCGCAGGATGATGGATTTTTTCATCCGACGTTTTCAGACGCGCACCTGGGCCTGCGTTTTAACGTAGCCGCGAAACCACTGGTGGTTACTCCTTTTTTCTCATTCACAATTCCCACTCATGATTATGAAGTTCGCGGCCACTCGGCTGTAGGTCGCGGTTTTCATGAGTTGGTGCTGGGTGTCAACCTTGGCAGGCAACTCGACCCAGTGTGGCCGAGGAGTTATGCGCACCTGCGTTTTTCTTACGCGATACTCAAACACTTTCAAGGCCTCAATCTCAATCATGCTAATGCCGAGTGGGAAGTTGGATGGCTCGCAAACAAAGTGATCGCCCTGCGTTTTATCGGCGCGTGGCAAGCCAGTCAAGGCGGCCTTGAGTTTCCGTTGGGGGTCATGTTAACTCCCGCGCAGTTTGCCATCCACGACCGCGTAGCACGAGCGGACTATGTTCAATTGGGAGGTGGCGTTACATTCCTGCTGAACCGAACCTTCGAGATCCACACTGCTTATGCCAAAACGGTAGCGGCGAAAAACACCCATGGTGATGGTGGAATCATTCTCGGGTTCACCTGGAGATTTTCCAGGGGCTCTTCATTGGGCCGTATTGCCGGCAAAACTCGCTCGGACAACCCCACCACTCTGACTCCGACGATGTTTTGATCAGACCCTGATCCGACGTCAGACCGTGGCGTTCCTCGAGGGTTGTTCACTGTTCACCGTTTGTTCCCTTGGCGACTTACGAACGGATTGTCCTTAATCCAAAAGCGCCACGGCTTGTCTTTCCACTCAGCGGCGTAGTCAATCCCAATGCGCGGCCCGGACATAATTCGCGAACGCGGAACCTTCGCGTCTTCTTCAAGCCAGACTTTGTTGCCCAATAGATCGTCGCCATCAAGCCGGCGATCGATGTCCAGGGCGATGCAAAGTTTGCCGGGGCCATTGGTTAGATTGTGAGCCGGCTGGCGGAGACGACGCTTCCGCATTAACTCGATTCCTTCAACCGGCTCAACGGCCCGGATCAGGACCGCGTGCGGAGTCTCGGCGGCTCCGGTCACAACGTTGAACTGGTAATACATTCCATAAACAAAAAAGACGTACGCGGTGCCACCGATACCGTACATCGTTTCCGTGCGCTTCGTTCTGCGTCCACCGTATGAATGCGCGGCGCGATCCTGAGGTCCGCGGTAAGCCTCCACCTCTACAATTCTGCCCGAGACTCGTTTGCCATTCCGGCTAGGGACGACAAGAAGCTTTCCCAGCAGGTCCCGTGCGACTTGCAGCACGTTCGCACGTGTGTAGAAGGTTCGAGGAAGCCTGGACAAAGTTTCAAGTTTCAAGTTTCAAGTTCCAAGTTTTAAGTCTTAAGTTTACGTTTCAAGTCAGCTTACGTTTGAAATCAATGAATACCAAACTGCAGAATTCTCAAGTCCGAACTTGAAACTTGGAATCTGAAACTAGAAACTTATTTCTGCCAGAGTTTCCAAATCATCGCGAACGTGATGGCGAAGCCAATCACCACAATTGCGCGCCTAACGTTAACCTGATTCACTCGGACTGCCATTCGGGCGCCAAAATACCCTCCAAGCAATGCAGCGCCGGCCATCACCAGCGCGTCAGACCAGACAACCAAACCCATTAGCGCAAAGCTCAGCACAGCAATGCTGTTGATGCAAATGCCCAGAAAATTCTTAATCCCATTGGCCCGGTTAATGTCGTGCAGGCCAAGGATTCCCATCGCTGCGAGCATCCAGATACCATTGCCTGCGCCAAAGTAACCACCGTACATCGCCGAGAAAAATTGAAAAACGATAGCGCCCACCCACCACCACATTTTTGGTTCGGCAACAATTGGCTGCAGCCGCAGCCGGCGATTGATCGACCCTCCGGTCATGAACAGGAGAGTTGCGAAGAGGATGAGGAAGGGAACCAGTCGCGCGAAGATGAGCGACGGTGTCCAGATCAACAACCAGGCCCCAAGCGCGCCGCCGATAACGCTGGTGATCCCAAGTCTCAGGAGAATCGTCGAACTATTCTCCAACTCGCGCCGATAGCCAAACAGTCCACCGAAGAGTCCTGGCCACAAGGCGACGGTACTCGTCGCGTTGGCAACTTTAGGATCCAGTCCCAGCCAGATGAGTACCGGGAAAGTAATCAGCGTTCCGCCGCCGGCGATGGAATTGATCACACCGGCGGCAAAGGCCGCTGCAACCATGATGAGTATCTTTGACATAAGATCTTAAGTTTCAAGTTCCAAGTTCCGAGTTCTTTCTTCGGAAAATGCAAAAAGGCTGCCTTGCATGCGGGTTGGTCTGAAATCAGTTGCAAAAAAAAGGAAGCTCGGAAGTCTGAACTTGAAACTTGAAACCAGGAACTTGAAACTCAGTTGCCATGTTAGAATGAGCCAAACAGTTTCACAAATCAGATCGCTACGGGAGAACAGGATGGCAGAAGTAACAATTCGTCCGACGAAGAATGGTCCACTCATCGTCGAGGGTTCAGTCGAACTTTTTGATACTGACGGAAACAGAATTACGGTTGACAAGCAACGCATTGCGTTGTGCCGGTGCGGCGCTTCATCGAACAAGCCCTTTTGCGATGGCACTCACAGCCAGATTGGATTTCAGGCTGCTGAAGCGATTAATCCCGAGAGTGCGGAATGACTGCCTGAATGATCAGCCGTCGGCTCCCCCTTTTCATCTCCGCCATCGCGCTGCTCGGCACGCTTACATTTGCCGGACCGGCGGCGCGTCTGCCAAGCTCGCTCTCAGCAGGAAAGAAATCGCTGCGGGTGATGACCTACAACATTCACGTAGGTGTGGGCATGGACAAGAAGCTCGATCTTCAGCGTATCGCAGAAGTAATAAATGCGGAACATCCGGACCTGGTTGGTTTGCAGGAGGTCGATCGTGGAGTCAAGCGCACCGAAGGCAAAGACGAAATTGCGGAATTGGCAACCTTAACCGGAATGAACTACGCTTTCGCGCATAACCTCGATTACCAGGGCGGCCAGTACGGCGTGGCGATTCTCTCTCGCTTTCCCATCAAACAAATCGATCACCGCAAATACGAGAACCGGCGAGAAGCTGAACGGCGTGGCATGATTCGGGTTGAAATTGAGTTTGCCGGTCGAACCATAAATTTCGTGACTACCCACCTCGATTATCAATTTGACGACGGTCGAGTATTTGAAACTGAGCAGATGCTGAAGTTCCTTGAGGCTATCAAAGGGCCGCTCATAGTGGTTGGAGATTTCAATGACGAGCCCGTTGGCAACGCCTACAAGTTAATGCGGACAGGATTTGAAGACGCCTGGAGCGTCGCCAGGATGAAGGAACCGGGACTAAGTTACCCTGCTGACCAGCCTGTGAAACGGATCGATTACATCTTCACCCGCCGCGCTGATCATTTACGAGTCAAGCAACCGAGGATCATCACCACTCTCGCTTCAGATCATCTTCCAGTGGTTGCGGATATTCAGGTTCACTAACCTACGACGCGGGCAGATCGCGGGCCATTGAATCCAATCACGCCAGTTTCCGCTTGAGACTGGAAGTGGTCACGCTTTAGAAAGTCGTATCGGCCAGATTTGATTTGTAGGTCGTGTTTGTCTGGCGATCGTTCATTTCGATGTAGATCCAACTCGGCGGAACCTCGCCGTCCTCCAGCGCAAACCAAATACCGCCGAGATCCGCGGGTTTGCCTAGTGCGCAAAACCCTTGAATCCGTCTGCCGCTTTGGTCAAAAAAGTCTACCCAGGTGCGAGAAGAATTAGTGTTCTTGCCGCACGGCGGCAGAGCCGGCGCAGCTGCGAACATCGCGTCCGGATAAGCATCCTTGTTCAGCACGTCGTATTTGTAGCGAATGTAGTTCTTTCCGCTTTGTGAAAAGTATTCGGTCGACGTCAGGTAGAGCACCGGATTGGGAATCATCGGCGGATTAGCGTGAGATGTTTTGCTGCCGGCTATCACTATGAGCAGCAAACTTGCGAGCAAAAGACTGAACGCTTTTGATATTTTCATTGGGGGACCTTTCATTTGGGTGAAGAGTAAATTTGTCCGGCTTGCGTGGAGAGAATGCCACTAATTGCTCGTTGTTTTCAAGCAATTCTTTAAACGCTCAAATCATTTCGGCGGTGGAAAGTCTACAATGAAGCGAATCCGCCGTCGAAACCTTTCAGGAGGGTCCTCAACGTGGTTGATGGCTAGAATTGCGATGCCGTTGAACGATTCAAGTCGCTGAAGCAAATAGCTGATTTCAAGATTGGCATAACGATCGTGGGCATCTTTGACTTCACTGCGCTTTCCAAACAGAGCTTCGGCTTC
>Ga0070698_100005103_pt1 | contig 14375 bp, 10 predicted proteins | sample KBSK1502metaG_FD_65477 | JGI IMG/M metagenome (GOLD analysis project Ga0070698, IMG submission 65477) | Corn, switchgrass and miscanthus rhizosphere microbial communities from Kellogg Biological Station, Michigan, USA - KBS K1-50-2 metaG | ecosystem: Host-associated > Plants > Roots >...
CGCGCCTTCGCCACCAGCCTGGCCGTGGTCGACCTGCTGCTCGACGGCCCGGTGGAGCTGGCCCTGGTGGGAGCGGAAGGAGATCCCGGGCGCGAGGCGCTGCGCGCGGAGCTGGCGCGGCATTACCTGCCCAACCGGATCGTGGCCCTGCACGATCCCGCGCACGGTCCCTCGCCCCTGCCGCTCCTGGCGGGCAAGGACATCGTGAACGGCCAGGCCGCGCTCTACGTCTGCCGCCACTTCGCCTGCCAGCGTCCGGTCACGGCCGCCTCCGACGTGGACGTGGCGCTGGCCATCGGCGCAGCCCTTCCGGCGGACGGCGCCGGCCGGTCGCTCGACGCGCGGCCCATCCCGGGCGCGGCCACGGCCGAGGCCACGGCCTCCTTCGCCCGGGCGCAACCCGCCTCCGTGACCGGGTATGCCCCGCTGGGCAGCACGGGCCTGGTCACGAGCCGGATCGGCTTCGGCTCGTATCGCGTCGACGACGAGACGCCGGAGCACTGGCGCGCGCTGGTGGGGGCGCTGCGGGCCGGCGTCGACGTGATCGACACCTCCGCGAACTACACCGACGGCGGCAGCGAGCGCCTGGTGGGCCAGGTATTGCGCGAGGTCGGCCGCGCGGGCGAGCGCGGCCGCGAAGAGACGATCGTCGTCTCCAAGCTGGGCTACGTGCAGGGCGAAAACCTGGAGCGCGCGCAGGAACGGGAGGCGGCCGGCCGTCCCTGGCCCGAAGTGGTCAAGTACGGCGAGGGCGTTTGGCACTGCCTGCATCCCGAGTTCCTGGCCGACCAGCTCACGCGGTCGCTGCAGCGCCTGCAGCTCGAGACCCTCGACGTGTGCCTGGTGCACAACCCCGAGTACTTCCTCATGGACGCGCACGAGCGCAGCCACGGCCCGCTGGAGCGCCGGCGCGACGAGTTCTACCGCCGCCTGGCCGAGTCCTTCGGCTTCCTGGAGGAGCAGGTCCGAGCCGGACGCATCCGGTGGTACGGGGTCTCCTCCAACACGTGCACGCGTCCCGCCTCGGATGCCGAAGCGACGTCGCTGACGCGCATGCTGGAGGCCGCGCGCGGCGGGGCGGGCGAGGGACATCGCTTCCGCGTCCTGGAGCTCCCGCTCAACCTCTACGAGTCGGGCGCGGTGCTCGAGCGCAACCAGGGGGCCGCGCTCGACCGCACCGTGCTCGACGTGGCGCGCGAGGCCGGCGTCGGCGTGCTGGTGAACCGCCCGCTCAACGCCATGCGCGACGCGGGGCTGGTCCGCCTCGCCTCGGTGGACGTGCCCGCGGCGGAGGTCGACCTGGACGCCCAGCTCGGCGTGATCGCGGGCCTCGAAGAGGAGTACCGGCGAGACGTCGCGGCGCGCCTGGAAGCCGCGGAGGGCAGCGTGCCTCCGTCCGAGTTCTTCCGCTGGGGCACGGAGCTCGTCGGCGTGGCCGACCAGGTGCAGGGCCTCGAGCACTGGGAGGCCCTGGAGGGACAACGCATCCTCCCGCCGCTGGGGCAGGCGCTCAGCGCCCTCGATCGTCACCTCAGCGGCGACCTGGGAGAGGCCTGGCACGCCTGGCGCGCGCGCTACGTCCCCCAGCTCCAGAAGGCGCTGGCCGAGCTGCGGCGGCGGGCGGCCGGGAAGAGCCGCGAGGTCGCGGCGGCGCTGCAGGCCGCCATCGATCCCCTGCTCCCGCCGGAGCGGCGCGGCGAGACGCTCTCGCGCAAGGCCCTGTGGGTGGTGGCGAGCACGCCCGGGGTGAGCAGCGTGGTGGTGGGCATGCGCCGGGAGGACTACGTCGCCGACGCGACGGCGGTGTTGTCGTGGCCGCCCCTGGCCGATCCCGCCGCGGTGTACCGCGCGGTGCGCGCGCGCGCCGCCAGCCTCGTCACCGCCTGACCGCGCCTGACCAGCCCTCACGGGCACGACGCTTGCACCTCTGGTCGAGAGGGGAGGTGCGCATGACCAGGTCTCACCCGAAGCCATCGGACCGCGGCCGCAACTCGCCGGAGCCCGGGCCGCCGCCGGGCACGCGCGCCGAGCAGAGGGACACGGAAGAGCAGCTCGAGACCGGGCACGGCACCACCGACGAGGCGCTCGCCTGGGAGCGCGAGGAGCAGGAGAAGCTGCCTCCGCGCGGCGAAGGGAGCCAGCACAACCAGGGCGCGGACGCGGGGCCGACGGTGGCCAGCGGCAGCCCGCGCGGGGAAGACGTGCCGACCATCGCGCCGCCGGGGCTGCAGTCCGGGGGCACGCGCGGGCCGAGCAACCAGGGCCGCTGAACCCCTCGCCGGGCAGCCCGCAGCGCCTTCGCAATCGTGGGCTTGGACGTTATACTCCGCCGAAGCCCCCGACGGAGGCCGCCTGTCCGAGGAACGTCAAGATCCCGAACGGACTGGGGCTGAGGCCCCGTCCAAGACGGCCCCTGAAAAAGGGGCGTCGTCCTCTGCGCAATCGCCCGCGCCGGGCGAAGAGGCCTTCGTCCAGGCCGCGCGCCTCGCCGAAGCCCGCATCGCCGAGGTCGCCGCCGCCGTCGCCGCCCTCAAGACCGAGAACGAGGCCTTCCGCGAGCGCGTCGAGGGCCAGCTCTCGCAGCGCTTCGACCAGCGGCGCGAGCGACTGCTGCTCGCCTCGATGGGCACGTTGGAGGCGCTCGACAAGGCCATCGACGCCGCGCGCGCCAGCGACGCCGCCGAGGCGCTGATCTCGGGCGTGATGCTCGTGCGCACGCAGCTGTTCCGCATCCTCCAGGAGGAGGGCCTGGAGCGCGTCTCCGTCCTCGGTCAGCCGTACGACCCACGCTCGAGCGAGGTGGTGCAGCGCCGTCCCGTGACCGATCCCGATCAGGACGGCGTGGTCATCGAGGAGCTGCAGGGCGGCCATCAACTCCGCGGCCACATCATCCGGCGCGCGAAGGTCGTGGTGGGCGAGCTCGCGGACGACTCGGTGACGCAGACGGTCGTGATGGCGCCAGTGCTTCCGGCCGCGAAGCCGGCGGCGGCGCCCGCCGCCAAGCCCGCCGCGCGCGAGGAAGCCTTCGAGGCCACCGCGGCCCTGCCCGCGCTCGCCGACGAGGACGGCGCCACGCCCACCATCGCCATGGGGGTCCACGAGATCGAGGCCATGGTGTCGCGCAAGAACGCCGCCGCCGCCGCTGCTGCCGCCGCCAAGGCCAAGGCGGCGCCGGCTCCGCCCGAGCCGCCCGCGGAGGAGCCGATCGTCGTCGAGGACTGGGCAGAGCCGACGCAGGCCGGCACACCGGGCACGCTGGTCGACGCCGCGGTGGCCGCCGCGCGCGCGAGCTCCGCGTCGACGTGGGACCGGACGCAGACCGACGCGCCCGCGCGCGGCCGGCGTGCGTCCGCTCCGCCCGCGCCTCCGCCGCCGCCGCCGCCGCCCGCGGTCGGCGACCCGGACTCCGGGGACGAATCCGCGAATGCCACCATGGTGCTCGCCGACTCGGCCGCGCTCTTCGTGCGGCCCGGAGCCCCGGCCCCGGCGGGGCGAGCGCAGGCGGCGCCCGCCGCGCCCGCGCCGGCGGAGGCCGAGGAATGGGAAGCGGCCGATCAGTGGCAGGGCAACGATCCCAACGAGACGCAGCCCGTCCCCCGTGAGCAGCGCAAGCCGACCGCGCCTCCGCCGCCGCGCGGAGGGGCCGCTCCGGCGGCGACCGCACGTCCGCGGGTGGCGTCTCCGACCGACGTCCCCAAGCGGCAGGCGCGCGCGCGGCCTGAGGAGCCGCCGACCACGCCGTCCGCGCCCGCCTTTCGCCCACCGCCGGCCACGCCCGCTGCGGGGACCGCGCGTCGTGGGCCACAGGGTACCGGGAGCGGCCTCTACGTGGGGCTGGCCCTCGTCTTCCTCCTCGTGGCGGGAGGGGTCGGCTACGGCGTCTGGAAGGTGACGCACAAGCCACCGGTCGAGATCACGCAGAACGGCCCCTTGCCCACCACGTCGACCACGATCCCGGAAGAGGTCCAGGTGGTGAGACCCACCACGCCCGAGGAAGCGGCCAACCAGACGCCGCCGCCGGGCGGGGTCCCGCCGGTGACGGTGTCGCCGCCCGTCAACGCCGTGTCGACGACGCTGCCCACTCCGGTCACGCTGCCTCCACCGACGACGCAGGCGGCCCCGCCGCCGACCGCCGTCCGCGCGCCTCCGACGACGCTGGCGCCCGTGAACCCGGTGGCCACGGCCCTCGCCCAGGCGGACGGGGCCATGACCGCGCACAACTACAACGAAGCCATCAAGCACTTCGACGCGGCGCTGGCCGCGGAGCCGGGCAACGCCGAGGCCGCGCAGGGCAAGCTGCGCGCGATGGGCGAGCGCGCGGCGTCCCTCGACCGCTACTGGAAGACCGACCCCACCATGACGGAGGGCAAGTCCTCCGGCGGCGGCCTGGCGGGCTTCGACGGCGCCACGGTGGTGAAGGTGAAGTGCGACTGCGCCCTCACCTACGAGATCTCGCCCACCAAGCCCGTCCAGGGACAGCCCTACACGGTGAAGATCAACCTGAAGAACGACACCAAGAAGGACATCAAGCTCCGCTCGCTCCTGCTGACCTTGCGCATCAACAACGTCGGTACGCCGAAGACCATCCCCCTGCTCGCCAACCAGGCGGAGCGCGGCAAGACGGTGACCGTGGGCCAGGTGGACGACACGTGGAAGCTGGGCACGACGAGCTGGTCGCTGGAGGGCGCGGTCACCGACCAGGGCGGCGTCACCTACCGTGCGCAGTACACCTGGGACGTGAGGCAGTGAGGTGACCGAGCCGCCTCCCTGCGTCGAGATCGACGCGCGGGGCGAGGCGGCGGGGACGGTGATCTGGCTCCACGGTCTCGGGGCCAGCGGGCACGACTTCGAGCCCATCGTCCCCCTCCTGCAGCTTCCGCAGGCGCGCTTCGTGTTCCCCCACGCGCCCACGCGCGGGGTCACCATCAACGGCGGGCTCCTCATGCCGGCCTGGTACGACATCGTGACGCTGGGCAGCGCCGGGGGCGGCGAGGATAGAGGCGACGTCCGCGAGTCGGCAGCGCTCATCGAAGCCCTCATCGTGCGCGAGGCCGCCCGCGGGATCCCCGCCTCCCGCGTGGTCCTGGCCGGCTTCAGCCAGGGCGCGGCCATGGCCCTGTTCGTCGGCCACCGCCATCCCGAAGCGCTGCGTGGGATGATGGTCCTGAGCGGATACGAGGTGCTCGCCGGGACGCGCGAGGCGGAGGGCCAGGCGGCGAACCGCGACACGCCCCTTCTCGCCTGCCACGGAACCAACGACCCGATGGTGCCCATCGCGCGCGCCCGCGCGGCCTACCAGGCCTACGCGCGTCCGGGCCGGCCCGCGGAGTGGCACGAGTTCCCCATCGGGCACGAGGTCTCGCCGCCCGAGATCGTCGTCATCCGCGATTGGCTGGCGCGGCGCTTCGCCCCCGAGGAGGGCCGCACCCGCTCGTAGCCGCGCGGCCTCGCGGCGGAGGTCCCCATGGACGTCGACGTGATCGTGATCGGCGCCGGCCAGGCCGGCATGCCCCTCGCCGCGCGGCTGGCCGCAGCCGGACGGCGCGTGCTCCTGGCCGAGCGCAAGGAGCTCGGCGGGACGTGCGTCAACACCGGCTGCACGCCCACCAAGACCATGATCGCGAGCGCCCGCGCCGCGCACGTCGCGCGCACGGCGCGCCGCCTGGGCGTGGAGGCGGGAGAGGTGCGCGTCGACCTGGCGGCGGTGGTGCGGCGCAAGGACGACGTCGTGCGGCAGTGGCGCGACAGCGTGGAGCGCCGGCTGCGGGAGGCCGGCGAGCGCCTGCGCCTCGTGCGCGCTCACGCCCGCTTCGTGGGCCCGCGCGAGGTCGAGGCGGGCGGCGAGCGCCACCGGGCCGAGGTCGTGGTCGTCAACGCGGGCGCGCGACCGATGATGCCGCGCCTCCCCGGTCTCGACGGCGCAGGCGCGCTCGACAACCGCACGCTGATGGAGCTGACGGACGTGCCCCCGCATCTGGTCGTGCTCGGCGGCGGCTACATCGGGTGCGAGTTCGCCCAGATGTTCCGGCGATTCGGGTCCGAGGTGACGCTGATCGACCACGGTGACCGCCTGCTGGCCATGGAGGACGCCGACACTTCGGACGCGATCAAGGACGTGTTCGCCGGGGAGGGCATCCGCCTCGAGCTGTCGGCCCGGGTCGAGTCGGTCGCCCGCGACGGGGCCGAGGTGGTGGCGCGCCTGGCCCGTGGCGAGGTGCGCGGCTCGCACCTGCTGGTGGCGGTGGGCCGCCGTCCCAACACCGACGACCTCGGGGCCGACGCGGCGGGCATCGCGCTCGACGCGCACGGCTTCATCCTCGTGGACGACCACTACCGGACGAGCGCGGAAGGCGTCTACGCGGTGGGCGACGTGACGCCCGGCCCGCAGTTCACGCACGCGAGCTGGGACGACCACCGGCTGCTCTTCGACCACCTGATGGGCCGCGGGGGCCGCAAGCGCAGCCAGCGGCTGGTGCCCGTGACCGCCTTCACCGACCCGCAGGTGGCCCGCGTCGGCCTCACCGAGCACGAGGCCCGCGCGAAGGGCGTGGCCTACGAGAAGGCCGCCATGCCGTTCAGCGCCATCGCGCGCGCGGTGGAGACGGGCGAACGGGCGGGCCTGCTGAAGGCGCTGATCGATCCCGCCACGGAACGGGTGCTGGGCGCGGCCATCGTGGGCGCGGAGGCGGGCGAGCTGATCCACGTCTTCGTGGCCGTCATGCAGGCGGGGGCGACGGCGCGCGCGGTGGTCGACGCGGAGATGGTGCATCCGACCTTCGCCGAGGGCCTGCAATCGCTGCTCCTGCGGTTGCCGCGGTACACGCTCTGACTAGACTGTCCGCATGACCACAGCGCGATCGACTCCGGACGTCGTGGTGCCGGCGCAGTTCCAGCCCGACCTGCCCGTGGAGCGCTTCATCCTCCGCGCGCCGCCCGGTCCGGAAGCGGTGGAGATGGACGTGGTGTTCGTGGGCGGAGGGCCGGCCGGACTCGCCGGCGCCATCGAGCTCTCTCGCCTGGTGAAGAAGGACCAGGAGGCGGGCGGGGGCCTGGGCGCGGTGGAGATCGCGGTGCTGGAGAAGGCGGAGGCCCTGGGCGGCCACGTGCTCTCGGGCGCGGTGGTCAACCCCGTCGCGCTGCGCGAGCTGTTTCCCGAGCTTGACGACTCCGATTTCCCGCTCCGGCGTCCGGTCGGGGCCGAGCGGGTCTATCTGCTCACCGAGCGCCGCGCGCTGCGCCTGCCTACGCCGCCCACCATGCGCAACCACGGCAATTACGTGGCCTCCCTGTGCGAGATCGTGCGCTGGCTCGGCGAGAAGGCGGAGGCGCTCGGGGTCAACATGTTCACCGGCTTCCCCGCCGATGGCCTGCTGGTGGAAGGCACGCGCGTCCGCGGCGTGCGCACGACGCCCAGCGGCCTCCGGCGCGACGGCCAGCCCGGCAGCGGATTCACGCCGCCGACGGACATCAAGGCGAAGGTCACTGTCCTCTCGGAAGGCACGCGCGGCTCGCTCACACAGGCCTGGCTGCACTGGCAGCAGGTCGGCTCCGACAACCCCATGCTGTACGCGCTGGGCGTGAAGGAGCTGTGGGAGACGAAGCGCCCGCTCGACGCGGTCGTGCACACGCTGGGCTGGCCGCTGCCCCACGACGCCTTCGGGGGCAGCTTCTTCTATCCGCAGGAGCCGAACCTGGTGTCGCTGGGCCTGGTCGTCGGCCTCGATTACCGCGAGACTTCGCTCGACGCGCACGTCCTGCTGCAGAAGATGAAGGGCCATCCCTTGTTCCGGCCCTACCTGGAGGGCGGCGAGATGGTGGAGTGGGGCGCCAAGACGATCCCCGAAGGCGGCTACTACGCGCTGCCGCGGCGGCGGCATGGCGACGGCGCGCTGGTGGTGGGCGACGCGGCGGGCTTCGTCGAGGTGGCGTCCCTCAAGGGCATCCACTACGCGATGCTGTCCGGGATCTACGCCGCGCGCACGATCTTCGCCGCGCTCAAGGCCGGCGACACCTCGGGGCCCGGCCTGGCCGGCTACGACCGCCTGGTGGACCAGAGCCCGATCGTGAGCGACCTGCGCGCGCGGCGGAACATGCGCCTCGCCTTCCACGAGTCCGGCTTCTACCTGGGCGGAGTCAAGGCCGCGCTCATGACCGTGACCGGCGGCGCGCTGCCCGGCGGCCGCATCGGCGCGGTCCCGGATGCGGACGTGCCGCGGCGGGTCACGCCGGCGGAGCCGTTCAGGCCCGACGGCCGCCTCACCTTCGCCAAGCTCGACGCCGTCTTCAAGTCGGGGAATGCGACCCGCGACGACATCCCGTCGCACCTGGTGGGCAGGACCGACGTGCCGCCCGACGTCGCGGAGCTGTACCAGCACATGTGCCCGGCGGGCGTGTACGAGCGCCAGGGCGACGGCGTGCGGATCAACCCGCCCAACTGCGTGGACTGCAAGGCCACCGACGTGCTGGGGCCGCGCTGGACGCCGAGGGAAGGGGGAAGCGGGCCGAGATACCGGAGGATGTGAGACCGGGATCGTTTACGTGAGCCTATTTCGGGGGCTTGCGCGCCGCGACCGCCGACACCATCCTCCCCTCGAACTCGCCCTCGCGCTGGCGGACCACTTCGAGCGGCGCGACCAGCCGCGGCAGCTCACCCGGCTCCAGCAGGAACTCGGCGTTCTTCGGCCGGCCGCGCTCCGCCTGGGCCGTAGTGTAGGTCTCGTAGATCAGGTGCCCGCCGCGCCGGAGCGTGCGCGCCAGGGCCGGGAACAGCGGGCGGTGGAGGTAGTTCACCACCAGCACGATGTCGTAGACCTCCTCGCCGAGGTCGGCCGTGCCCGTCTCCAGGTCCTTGACCTCCGTCTCCGCGCGGAAGCCCAGCCGGCGGGCAGCCACCTTGAGCTCCGCGATCGCTTCCGCGTCGCGGTCCACCGCGCGCACGGACAGGCCGGCGGCGGAGAGCAGCAGCGCGTGCCGGCCGGAGCCGGAGGCCACGTCGAGGGCCTTGCCCCGGCGCGGGAGCAGGTCGGCGTTCTGCACGAGCCAGGACGAGGGCCCGGCCAGGCGGTCGGGACTGGCGGGCCCGTGCTCCTTGGGTCCGCGCCAGCAGGAGAGACCGCCCACGAGGTTCATCACGTCGCTGAACCCGGCGGCGGCCAGGAAGCGCGACGCGGTCACGCTGCGGATGCCGTGCTGGCAGTAGACCAGCAGCGGCTTGCCGTCGCGCGGGAGCGTGGCCGGCGCGGCCGCGATGAGATCGACGGGCAGGAGGTTGGCGCCCGGGATGTGGCCCCCGCTGTCGTACTCGTCGGGGGTCCTGACGTCGAGGACCCGCACCGCGTCGCGGGCCAGGAGGCGGGCGGCCTCATCCGCGTCCACGTTCCGATATACGGCCGGGCTCTGTCTCACGGAATCATCATAGCCCCAAGGGCGCTACATGAAGTTGGGCGTGTGCAGGTCCGAAAGCACCTGGGGGCGGCCTGAGCGCTAGCCGAGCTCCTGGCGGAGCTTGAGCTGGCGCAGGACGGCGCCGGGCGAGAGCACGCCCACGAGGTGGCCGTCGTCCAGCACGAGCAGGCGGCCCAGGCTCGACCCGCTCATGCGCGCCAGCGCCTCCAGCACGGGATCGCCCGGCGCGGCCACCAGCTCGTCGCGCAGCGGGATCATCGCGCCCTGCACGGACGTGGTCTCCCTCTCCTCGGGCGACATCTTGAGGACGTCGCGCAGGGTGAGAAGCCCCACCACCTGGTCCCCGCGCACCACCGGGTAGGCGCCGTAGCCCGTGCGCATGAAGTGCTCGCGCGCCGCCTCCGCCACCGAGGTTTCCGCGGGCAGGGTGTCGACGTTCTTGACCATCGCGTCGCCGACGGTCACCTCGGAGAGCGTCTCGTCCAATCGCACCTGGCGATAGGCGTTGACCGCCGCCTCCTTCAGGAACCAGCCGATCAGGATCTGCCAGATGCCGCCGACGCTGGCCCCGCGCAGCAGGCTCATGGCGCCGGTCAGGATGAGGAAGTACGCGAAGAGCGTACCCGCAGTGGCGGCGGCGCGCGTGGCCTTGACGCGGCCGAGGCGCCGCCAGAGCAGGCCGCGCATCAGCCGCCCGCCGTCGAGCGGGAAGGCGGGCACGAGGTTGAACACGGCCACCACGATGTTGATGAAGGACAGGTAGCGGCTCACCGCGCGCGTGGCCCCGCCCACGAAGGGCAGGCTGCCCGCGCCGTAGAAGACCGCGGCCAGCATCAGGCTCACCAGCGGACCCGCTGCCGCCATGCGGAACTCGGTGCCGCCGTCCTTCGGATCGCTGCCCAGCCGCGCCACGCCGCCGAAGATGAACAGCGTGATCGACTCGATGCGGAGGCCGTTGCGCACGGCGACGTAGGAGTGCCCCAGCTCGTGCAGCAGGATGGACAGGAAGAAGAAGAGCGAGGCCACCAGGCCGCGCGCCCAGTACGAGGTCACGGGAAGGTTGGGGTCATGCTCAGGGAAGTAGCCGGTGGCCAGCGTCCACGCGATCAGCGCAAAGACCACCACCCAGCTGAAGTGGACGAGGACCGGGATCCCGAACACGCGCGCGATCTGGATCCCGCCTTTCTCGACCCGCATCTGTACTCCTGTACTCCGTCCTTCCCCATCCTGACATGGAAGGGCGGAGCGGAAGGTCGTTTCGTGACGAACGGGTCACGCCAAGGGCAACGTGCACGTGCACGTTGCCGCTGCCGTCCGTGGCGAGTCCTAGAACGCGGCCGGGTAGCAGGTCGAGCGGTAGATCCCCTCGCCTCGCCTCACGAAGCCCTCGCCGAGGAAGATGTCGAAGTGCTCGGAGAAGTCGCTCGTCTTCTTGGCCACGAGCTCTTCGCCGTCGAACCGTGAGCAGTAGCCCTTGGCGATCATCGATTGGGCGACGGCCTCGTGGTAGGCGAAGAAGTCGCGCACCCCCGGCCAGTTCGCGCCGGTGGCGTGGATGCTGAAATCGAAGAGCTCCGGATGCGTGCGCATGACATCGTCGATCGACCGCTCGACATCGGCGTAGTAAAGGGAGCTCTCGCGCGTGCAGGTCAGCTCCAGGCTCGGGGCCAGCTTGCACCCGTTGCTCGGCGGGAAGGGCGGCGGCGGCGTCGGGAAGGCGGCCGGGAAGCAGGTCGCGCGGTAGATGGAAGGCCCGGTGCGCAGGAACCCGCGTGACGTGCGCAGCGCGAACTGGTCGTTGAAGGCGTTGCTGGTCTTGACCTGCAGCTCCTCGGAGTCGAACCCGGCGCAGATCCCCTTCTTGTCGAGCTTGTTGATGATGCCGACGTAGAAGCGGCCGGGGCTGGCGACGAGCAGGCCGCCCGGGCTGTCCTCGAAGATCGACGGCTGCTCGCGCTGCAGCTCCGCGACGGCCTGCTCGACGTCGTCCTGGAAGGTGGGTCCGCTCATGTCGCACTTGTTGCCGCCGTCGTGGCCCAGACCGATGCGGCCGCAGCTCGTGGCGCCGGGGAGGTTGGGCGAGGGGATGGGGGTGGGAGTGGGCGCGGCCGTGGGAGCCGGCGTCGGCGAGGTGCTCGCCGCGGGCGACTTGCTCTTCCCGCAGCCGGGCAGGATGGATGAGGACAGGAACGTCGCGGCCAAGGCAACGCTACGCGCGACACGCATGGACCCTCCCTGGATTCACGCCGAAGGTGACGCTTCGAGCGCGGCGCAGGATAGCACGCGGCTGTTTGCGCCCGGGACCGATTCCGGGTCTGCTAGAGAGATGAATCAGGCGGAGGGAGCCGCCTCTTCGCCCGAGCGGCTCGCCCTCTTCGCCGCGGCGATGGTGTCCGTGGTGAGCGGGGCGCTCGTGGTCTCGAGCGGCGCGCACCTCCTGCATTACGACGCCAAGGCCCACCTCGTGGTGGCCCGCCGCGTGCTCGACAGCGTGACGCCGGGATGGATCCAGCTCGGCGCGGTGTGGCTGCCGCTGCCCCACATCCTCAACGCGGTGCCCGCCCGCAGCGACTTCCTGTACCGCACCGGCCTCTTCGCCGCCGCGCTCGGCCTCGTCGCCTTCCTGCTCGGCCTGGTGGCGCTCGCGCGCGCCGCGCGCCTGGCCACCGGCGACGGCTGGGCGGCGGCGATCGCGGTGGCGGTGCCGGCGCTCAACCCGGGATGGCTCTACCTGGAGGCAACCCCGCTCACGGAGCCGCTGTTCCTCGGCCTCGTCGCCTCGCTCGCCCTGTTCGTGGTCCGCTGGCGGCGCGCGCGGCGGCCGCGCGACCTCGTCCTGGCCGCGACCTTCTCCGCCCTGGCCTGCCTCGTGCGCTACGAGGCGTGGCCCATCGCCGCGGGCGCGGCGGTGGCGGCCTTCTGGCGGCTCCCGGCGCCGCCGAGCCGGAGGGAGATCGTCCGCCGCTGGCTGCCGCTGATGCTGGGCCTCGGCCTCTTCGCCCCCATCGTGTTCTTCGCCTGGCACTCGTGGTACTCGACCGAGCGGTTCTTCTACGTGATCGATTCGAGCGACCTCACGCGGCCGCACGGCGACCTGGGCGATTCGATCCTCCTCCTGCTGCTGGGGACGGCGGACGCGTTCGGCCCGCCCATGACCCTGCTCGCGCTGGCCTGCCTCGCCGTCCTGGTGTGGCGGCGCCGGTCCGAAGCGCCGCTGGCCCTCGCCCTGGCCGGACCGGCCGCGGTCACCTTCTTCGCTTACCTGGCCGGCCATCCGGCCAAGGCGCGCTACGCGCTGCTGCTCGCACCCGCCTTCGCGCTGGCCGTCGCGCTGGCCACGAGCGGGCGGCGCATCGTGCAGCTCGGCGCGCTGGCGGTGGCGGCGGCGCAGCCGCTGACCGTGCCATCGCCCTTGCCCGTGATCGCCGAGGCCATGCGTGGCCGTCCCGACGAGCTGGCGCGGCAGCCGGAAGTCGAGGCCTTCCGGCACGAGTACCAGGGCGGCCGCATCCTGGCCTCCATGGGCTCGGCGGCGCCGCTGATCTTCGAGCTGCAGATCCCCATCCGCGAGATCCTGCACGAGGGCAACGGCGCCCAGTGGGAGTACGGGGCGGTGGATCCGGCGCGGCACGTGCGCTGGGTCCTCATCGAGCCGGGCGACATCCTCGACCAGATCCGCGCCTACCGTCCGCGGTTCCCGGAGGGGTTCGTGCCCGTGGGCCGGATCGGCCAGGCCACGCTCTACGCGCCGGCCGCGGCGGCGAGCGAGCGGCGCGCCCGGCGCGGCGCGCCCGCGGTCACGCCGTCAGGCTGAGGGCGCGCTGGCGGGGAGGTGGTCCTCGAACCAGTGCGCGGCCAGCTCCGCGACCTTCTCCAGCGCGCCCGGCTCCTCGAAGAGGTGGGTGGCGCCGGGGATGATCACCAGGCGCACCTCCGTCCTCATCTGCGCCATGGCCTCGCGGTTCATGGCGATCACGGGCACGTCGTCGCCGCCCACGATGAGCAGCGTGGGCGCCTTCACGCGCGGGAGCGCCGGCCCCGCCAGGTCCGCGCGTCCGCCGCGCGAGACGACCGCGAACACCTCGGGCCGCTCCGCCGCCGCCACCAGCGCCGCGCCGCCGCCCGTGCTGGCCCCGAAATAGCCGACGGGCAGCCGCTCGGTCGACGGCTCCTCGTGCAGCCACTCCGTGACCGCGATCAGCCGGCGCGCGAGCAGGGCGATGTCGAAGCGCAGGTGTCCCGTCTCCGCGTCCTCCGCCTCCTCGCGCCGCGTGAGCAGGTCGATGAGCAGCGTGGCCAGGCCCGATTCGCGGAGGACGCGCGCGACCGCGCGGTTGCGGCGGCTGTGACGGCTGCTGCCGGAGCCGTGCGCGAAGAGCACGACCGCGCGGGAGCCGGCGGGGATGCCGAGGTCCCCGATGAGCGTGGCCCCGTCCACGGGCAGCCGGACTTCCTGTTCGACGTCGAGCTCCACGTCCGCCATCTCACACCCCCGCGGGGTAGGTCTCGGGCAGCTCCTCCGGGACGGGTGGGGCCACGCGCTCCAGCGGCTCCACCGCGCGCGTCTCGTCGAAATGGAGCACCACGTCGAACTGCCGCGGCAGGCGGGCGTGGAAGTAGTGGCTGGCCCGCTCCGTCTCCGGACGATAGATGACGCCGATGGCGCGCTCGAGCCGCGGCTCGTGGAGGTCCGGCGGCGCGGCGTCGCCCAGCATCAGGAGGAAGCGAGGGATCCCGGTGGCATGGAACACGGCCTCGTAGCTGCCGGGCAGGGACGGGCGCACGCGCTTGCGTTCCGCGGGAGAGTCCCAGTCGCTGGCGCAGGTGACGGTGCCGGTGTGGGTGGTAAAGGCGACGTTGACCGCCTCCTTTCCGTAGCGCTCGCGCACGAGCTGGCCCACGTTGAGCTCGCCCGCCTCGCCCATCTCCGTGAAGCGCGCGTCGCCCAGGTGTGAGTTGTGCGCCCACAC
>Ga0070698_100005105_pt1 | contig 14372 bp, 10 predicted proteins | sample KBSK1502metaG_FD_65477 | JGI IMG/M metagenome (GOLD analysis project Ga0070698, IMG submission 65477) | Corn, switchgrass and miscanthus rhizosphere microbial communities from Kellogg Biological Station, Michigan, USA - KBS K1-50-2 metaG | ecosystem: Host-associated > Plants > Roots >...
GTGCTTCGCGGCGCAATGAACGAAGGTTCCAGCCCGAGTTCCTCAGCCGATCTGTTACGTCGGCGTTGCAGCTCTTCGGCGCGCTGGACTGTTTGATTGCTCGGTCGGGTTCCGAAGCGGCGACGTGAGATCGGCCACTCTGATTCAGGCGCGCGCAAAGCGGTTTGCGCTGCCTCGAGGAATGCCTGACGGCGACGGAAGGAGAAATGTCTATAGTCAGGAACGCTTCCGGAAGCGAATTTCACTGCGGCCTTCAAGAGCTCCTCATTGCGCAAAACGTGAAACGGAGGGCGATCTGCCTTTTCTGCTTCTTTTTCACGCCATTGCCAAAGCGCGCGAAGTACCGCAGCAGCCGGTCCACGGAGCAAGCCAGATCCGCGGATACGCCAACGTTCGTCGTGGTCACGCGTGCGCGCGACGGCCGCCTGCTCAACGGCACGCTGGCATGACTGTCGGAGCCAATCCCAACGCTTATAGCGAACCAACTCGGCCTTCAATTTTTCGGCAAGAGGCAACAAATAGTGCACATCATTAATCGCGTATTCCGCCATGCGCGCCGGCAAGGGTCGTTGTGCCCAATTCGCCTTTTGCGAACCCTTCAGCAGCGTGAGATCGAAATAGCGTTTCACCAGCGCGGCCAAGCTAAATTCGCGAATGCCGAGGAGGCGAGCTGCGATCAGTGTGTCGAAGATTTTGCCAGCTGCCAGATTCAGACCGCGGCGCAGCATTCGCAGATCATAATCGGCGCCGTGCAGGACGACTTCCTTTGTCTCCAGCACTCGACGCAATGGCTCCAGATCGATATTGGCCAGTGGATCAACAATATGATCGCAAACAGTCGGCGCTGATTCATGACCTGGGGACACGCTTTGGCCGGCATCAGAGACGCCAGCTACGGCATTGGGCGCGGGAACGCTGATTTGGAGCAAACAAAGTTTTTCCCGATACGAATGCAGACTGTCGGCTTCGGTATCGACTGCGACGCGATCGGCAGGCTCGATTTGCTCAATTAGACTTGCGAGTCGCGCGGCGTCCGTAATCACGTTTCGCGTCAGCGCAATCCGCTCAAGAGCAATTCAGCGTTGGTTTTGGTTGCGTGCAGATTATCGATTAGCTTTTCCATCGCTTCGAGAGGCGGAAGCGCTGCCATCGTTTTCCGCAGCATCAGCACGCGTTCCCATTCATCGGGATGATACAACAACTCCTCGCGCCGGGTCGCCGAAAGCATCGGATGGATAGCCGGATATAGCCGTTTCTCCTGCAGAGCGCGATCGAGATGCAACTCCATGTTGCCGGTGCCCTTGAATTCTTCGAAAATCAATTCATCCATTCGACTGCCGGTCTCGGTCAAAGCGGTCGCCAGCACCGTCAGGCTGCCCCCTTCTTCCGCGTTGCGCGCCGAACCGAAGAATTTCTTTGGCTTAATCAGCGCCTTCGCCTCGACTCCGCCAGACATGATTCGTCCCCTGCTCGGCTGCAGATTGTTGTACCCGCGTGAAAGCCGTGTGATACTGTCGAGGAGCAGCACGACGTCCTGTTTCATTTCCACGAGACGTTTGGCACGCTCCATGACCATCTCTGCCACTTGCACGTGGCGCTGTACGCTTTCGTCAAAGTTGGAATGATAAATCTGGCAGTCGACTTCCCGCTCCAAGTCCGTCACTTCTTCCGGTCGCTCGTCCACCAAAAGTAATATGAGAACAACGTCAGGATGATTTACCCGAATCGCTTTGGCGATTTCCTTTAGCAGGATAGTCTTGCCCACTCGCGGCGGCGCGACGATAAGCCCACGCTGCCCGCGACCCAGCGGCGCCAGCAAATCCACCGCGCGCGCAGTTATGGAATTCGTCTTTGGATTTTCCAGAATGATCCTGCCTTGCGGGAACTGCGGCGTTAGCTTGTCAAAGTCGGTCGGCTCCGTCCATTCTTCGACCGCCCGGCCCTCAATTCTTGTGACTTTGTCGAGAGACAGGAATTTCCCGCGCTGCCCCGGTAATTGCACGGTCCCTGCAATCCTTTGGCCGGGCCGCAAATGATGTTGTTCAACGAGCACGCGAGAGACGCAGACATCCTCAGGGACAGGTAAAAAGTTCAATTTCGGCCAGCGCAACATGGCGAACGAATCGCCTACCTGGTCGAGGAAACCCTCCGCAGTGACAGCAGCGCCGCTGGCTAGTGCCGCCCGGAGGATATCGAGAATATGCTGATGACGCGAGCGGGCGGGGTGCAGATATACATCCAAATCCCGAGCCAGTGCTTCGAGTTCTTCTCCTGAGGACTCGTGGAGCTCGTTGAGGTCAAGTGCGAGGTCGGTTTTTAAGTTACCCTCTTCGTTGGGGCGCATTCTCGACGATTGGGGAGACTCCCCTGCACTTTGACTGGAGGTGGGCGGCACGCCCGCCTCCATAGTTTCTGTGTGCGAGGGCGAGCCTTTTAGCTTTTCTTCCATGATTGCTCTTGCCAAAGCGCGACAAGCTCCTTCGCTTGCTCCATGAGTGTCACACGGTCGCCGTTATTCCAGACAACATGATCCGCACGTTTCATTTTCTCCTCCAGGGGCATTTGTGAGTTAATCATTTGTTCGGCTTCCGAGCCTTCCAGAGATTTTCGCTTCGCCAACCGGTCTAACTGGACATTTCGTGAGCAGGCGACCACCACCACTCGCTCGCACGATGTTTCCCCACCGGTTTCATAAAGAAGTGGAATGTCAGCAAAGAAAAAATCCGAAGAATTACAATGCTTGTTCGCCTCCGCCATCCACTGGCGACGAATCCGAGGGTGAAGAATTTGTTCGAGCGCGCGTCTCTTGGCCGCGTCCGCAAATACTATCGCCCGAAGTTTCGCGCGATTCAAGTCCCCATCTTGCGAAAAAACCTCGTCGCCAAACTGACCGAGGATTTCCTGTTTCACCTCCGGAAGTTCGGCCAGTGAACGAGCTGCCAGATCGGCATCAAAGAATTTCGCAGCCGGCACAATCTCGCGCAGGCAGTCACGAAATGTGCTTTTCCCTGTGGAGATTCCGCCCGTGATTCCGATCGCAGGCATTGCGTGACCGTCAGCGCGGGGTGATGCCTTCGGCAAGATCAACGTGAAACGTTTGTTTCATCTTCGTTGTGCCGAAAGTTAATTCCGCTGAATAATCTCCACCGGGAAGAAGCCGCTTGGGATCGTCACCGCCGTATTCAGCAATTACGTCTTTCGTCGACCGCAGGTCCCAGTTCAATCGAGTAAAACCCGGCGTGCCCGGCGCCTTTAGATTCGCGACTGGCTGTCCGGTCGATTTGGTTACGACGATCTTAATTTCGTCGCCGGTAAACTCTCGCACCCAGACCGTAAACAACGCCCCCTCGGGTGGGTTCTGTCCGCGATAAATCCCCTTGCCGTTCGAATCGACAAATCCGGGTTGAAGATAAGCGCCGGTCAGCGAACGCACGCTAAACAATTGAGCCGGTTTGGACTGAATCTCCGGCGTGAATTCGCGAAACGGGACGCTGTCGTCAAGAATGGCGATGCTGCGACCGTGTGTTGCGATCACAAGGTCTGATGTACGCGGATGAATCTGGATATCGTCCACGCGTACCGAAGGAACATCGCCAATGCGAACCCAATGCGCGCCTCGATCGAACGACGCGAATAGTCCGAAGTGCGTACCCGCGTAAAGTAATTTCGAATTGACCGGATCTTCGCGGATCACTTCAACAGGATCGCCTTGCGGAAGATCGCCTGTGACAGATTGCCATGTTTTTCCCAGATCGGCGGTACGCAAAATCAAGGGGCGATCATCACCGGAGCGATACGCGTTGATCGCAACGTAGGCCACATTCGCATCGGCATTGGATGGCTCAATTCGCACGACCCATTGGCCGTGCGCCGGCTCCGGCAAATTGCTCGTCAATTCAGTCCATTTGCCACCGTCATTCTCTGTAATCCAAAGCCGCCCATCATCCGTCCCCGCCCACAAAAGACCAGCACGCTTGGGCGACTCGGCAAGCGAAAAGACGACCCCGTAATTTTCCGCGCCACTTCCGGTGGCGTTTGTTTTGGTCGGATCGTTATAAGTGAGGTCAGGACTGATCACAGAATATTTTTCCATCCGGTCGGTCAGCTTGAAGACGCAGTTACCGCCCAGATAGATCACACCCGGTTTATGCCGGCTCATGATCATTGGTGAATTCCAATGGAAACGATACCGCGGCTGACCTTCGGCTGGCTCGGGACGCAAACGGCGTATCTCGCCATTTCGCAAATTGATCCGATGCACTTCGCCTTGCTGACTTTCCGCATAAAAGGTATCGCGATCGGCTGGATCGAACAGGACATAAAAGCCGTCGCCACCAGCGAGCGCGGTCCAATCGCAGTTGCGAATGCCTTCCTTGCTCTGGACCCCGCTCGGTCCCACCCAGTTTTCGTTGTCCTGAAGGCCGCCCGCAATTCGAAAATACGGCGTCGTATCGTCGAGCGAAATCCGATAATATTCCCCCGAGGGAATCTTGTTCAGATGATCCCAGTTTTTGCCGCCGGCGAAACTTTGATACACGCCCCCATCTGTCCCGAGCAGCAAACGCTGGCAAACTGGTGGTTTCGGGGGCTTATTTTTGTCTTCCGGTTTGGGCGGCTTCGGCGGCGGCGCTGTTCCGGGTTGAATCGCCAGGGCGTGACAATCCGGATGAACTTTCTCGCTTAGGTCTTCGCGAAAATTCTTGCCGCCATCATCAGACACCAGCAGGGCAAAGCCCAGAACATAAACGCGCTGATCGTTTGCGGGATCAATACGGATCTGGCTGAAATAAAATGGCCGTGGATCCATGGCGCTCATGCGCGTCCATCTTTCTCCTCCGTCATCGGATCGAAAAACGCCGCCGGTCTTACTGCGCAGATCATCCAGCCTGCCAAATCCTCCTTCGTAACTTTGCACGACTGCCATAACGATCCTCGAGTTAGTTGCGCTGATCGCCAGACCGATGCGGCCCGTTTGAGTGGGCAAACCGCCGCCAAGCTTCTTCCAAGTCGTGCCACCGTCTGTGCTTTTGAAAATTTCCCCGACGTCTTCACCACCAGTCACGCCAGGGCCGGAAGTGAAACTCCACGGCGTGCGTTGTCGCGCATAAAGTGCAGCGTAAACTGTCTCCGCATTCGTTGGATCGATGATCACGTCGCCACATCCAGTGCGCGCATCGTGTGGAGCAGCTGCTTTCAAAACCAGTTTCCATGTTTTGCCCCCATCAGTGGTCTTGAATAATCCGCGTTCGCCACCATCCGCCCAGAGGTTACCCATTGCGGCGACGTAGGCGACGTCCGGTTTTTTGGGATCGACAACAATGCGCGCGATGGTACGGCTGTTTTTCAATCCGACGTTCTGCCACTTCTCTCCCCCATCAGTCGACCGATAAACACCATCGCCCCAGTCAGACGAATTCCGGTCGTTGGCTTCGCCGGTTCCCACCCAAATCACATCTGAATCCGATGGCGCAACCGCGACCGCGCCGATCGAGAGCAACGGCTGCTTGTCGAAGATTGGTTCAAAAGTAATGCCGTTGTCGTTCGTTTTGAAAACGCCGCCATGTCCGAGACCGACGTAGAAGACAAAAGGATTATGCGGATTAATCGCAATGTCCGAAACACGCCCACCCATCACGGCCGGACCAATCGAGCGGGCTTTCAGATTTTTGAAAAGGACATCGGTTAGCTGCGGCGGGGTCGGCGACAGAGTCGGAGTCGGAGATGAAGACAAAGACACCGTCGCGGTGGGAGACGCAACGGTGGCCGGCAAACGCCCGGGTTGCGCCTCCTCTTGTGCGGGCATGCTCGGAACCGCACAAATCGAAAAAAGCAAAGCGCACAAGTATGAAAATCGATTAGTCATGAGGAGGCTACCATCGCGTTCTACGGCTGCAGGGCAAGCGCTTCGCTTGCCGATTCCATGAGTGACAATCGAAGCGCCTGCCCTACAATCGCCCACCTTAAGCCCGACGGTTTGCGATGCGCCGAATCGCTGCAACCTTGTAACTTGTTTTAGCTTTCTTATGACACAGCAAGTCTTGGCAGGAAAAGTCGGCCTGGTCTTCGGCGTGGCGAACAAGCGCAGCATTGCGTGGGCGATCGCAAAAGCGTGGGCCGCAGCTGGTGCGCGCTTGATTTTCAATTATCAAGGCGAACGACTAAAGGAAAACGTTGAGGAACTGGTGGGCGAGTTTGGAGAGAACACCCCATTGTTTCCCTGCGACGTTTCCAGCGACGATGAGATCCACGCGTTCTTCGAAAACGTGCGGCGTGAGACTGATCGCGTCGATTTGATGCTTCACTCGCTTGCTTTCGCGCCTCGGGAAGCGTTGGAAGGCGATTTTGTGAGCACAACACGCGAAGCGTTCCGCATGGCACAGGACGTGAGCGCATACTCGCTCGTGGCGCTGGCCCGCCAAGCGGCGCCTTTGATGGCAAATGGCGGCAGCATCGTGGCTATGACTTACTACGGATCAGAAAAGGTCGTGCCGCACTACAATGTAATGGGCGTAGCCAAGGCCAGCCTTGAAGCGAGCACGCGCTATCTTGCCTACGACCTCGGCCCGAAAAAAGTCAGGATAAACTGCATTTCCGCCGGACCGGTCCAAACGCTGGCTGCGCGTGGCATCGGGGGGTTCACATCGATGTTGAAGCATTATCAGGAACGCGCGCCTTTGAAACGCAGTTGTGATCCGGCCGAGTTAGGCGCCACAGGAGTCTTTCTTGCCAGCGATGGAGCCGCCGCAATAACCGGCCAGGTCATCTATGTCGATGGTGGGTATCAAATAATGGGAATGTAACCAGGGTCCGCGCCTCACTGTCGCTCATGCTCTTAGTCGAAATCGAATGCAGCGCTGCGCCCTCATAATGACATATGATTGCCCGAATCTGGCACGGCTGGACGAAACGAGCGGACGCAAACATGTATGAGGACATGCTGCGGGACGAAATCTTCCCGAGCATCGCTGCGCGAAACATCAAAGGCTATCGCGGCGCAGAATTGTTTGTCCGCGAAGATGAAGATGAAATGGAATTCGTCACCCTGCTTCGATTCGATTCACTGGATGCCGTGAAAGAATTCGCCGGCTCCGATGAGACCAAACCTGTGATTTTTCCGGGTGTCGAAAAACTCCTTACGCGGATGGGGCCAGCGCGACATTATCGAATCGCGATTTAGTCTCGCGCTCGTGCTCCTGCTCCCAATCGGCTAGTTTAGATCGAGCATGAGCACGAGTCTTGCATCGAAGCTGCGCGATTTTTTAGGCAACGAAATTGTCGCGGACGATCCGGATACCCTGGCAGCGCACAGCGGGGATAAATGGTTTGCAACTCGCGAACCGGATGCCGTCGTTTTCGCGAAATCGACAGGGGACGTCAGCAAACTTCTTGAGTTCGCATCGCGTGAAAAAATTCCGGTCACAGCGCGAGGCGGTGGATTTGGTTATGTAGGCGGATGCGTGCCGGCACGCGCTGGAATTGTACTGTCGCTGGTACAGATGAACCGGATCAAAGAAATCAGTTTTTCCGACGCTGTTGCGATTGTTGAACCGGGAGTCTTTACCGCGGACCTGAAAGCGGCAGTGCGTGCACAAAAATTATTCTACCCGCCGGATCCTGCGAGTATGAAAGATTGCACCGTTGGCGGAAATGTCGCCACGAACGCGGGCGGACCGCGTTGTTTGAAATACGGCGTTACGCGAAATTACGTCATCGGGCTTGAAGTGGTGCTGGCCAATGGCGAAGTGCTGCGAACCGGCGGTCGCGTGCACAAGAACAAGACCGGATTCGATCTGGTTGACCTGTTCGTTGGCTCGGAAGGAATGCTGGGGGTGGTTACCGAGATCACCCTGCGTTTGCTTCCGCTTCCACCGGCGCGTGCGACGTTGTCGGCTGCGTTTGCAACTGCGGCGAAAGCTGCCGAAGCGGTGCAAGCAATTTTTGCGGCGGGGTTTTTGCCTTGTTCACTGGAAATCGCCGATCACTTCACGCTGGAAGCGGCCCGACGTGACCTGGGCAAAATGCTTGTGCCCGAGGGGAACGCGCATCTGCTGGTCGATCTCGATGGCCAGGAGGAAAGTGTCCGCGCCGAATCTGCAGCGATTCGTAGATTGCTGGAGAAAAGAAAACCAAATGCGCTGGAGACGGCGATCGGTGAGGCCGATTGTGAAAAGCTCTGGGCTTTGCGCCGGCAATTCAGCAATTCGCTTCGCGCGACCGGACTGACGAAATTGAATGAGGACGTGGTCGTGCCACGCAGTCATCTGGTCGATCTGATGGAATTCGCGGAGACACTGCAGACTAAATATGGATTTTCGATCGCCTGCTTTGGTCACGCCGGAGACGGCAACATCCACGTCAACATCATGGCCGACCGCTACAAGCGCGACATCGCTGTGCGTGAAAACGTCGAGCACGCTCTCGACGATCTCTTCGCACAGGTGCTGGCGTGGGGTGGCGTCATTACGGGCGAACATGGGATCGGCTTGGCCAAAAAGCGCTGGTGGCCGGAGGCGACCAGTGAGGTGGCACGCGAGTTGCATCGCCGAATCAAACTAGCGCTCGATCCAAACGGAATTTTAAATCCGGGAAAATTTGTTGACTAATCTGAATCCGCACCGAGATTCCGCGAGCATTTTACGGCGCATCGAATTCGCCGCGACTGACGCGCATCCGCGTCCTCGTGAACGAAAATAAAGAAAGATGCATTTCTTCCTTTTTCTCGCTGCTTAACAACACAACAATGAAACCAGGAAAACTTACTCACACGATTGCGGTCATCCTTTCGTCGATCTCATCCCTTTTTGCTCACGGCACGGGAGAAAAGACTGAACCTGCCAAAACTAAGTTCAGCAAGAAATCCGACCAATCGGCAGACGATCGTTCAAGTGGCGCGACTTCAATCGCATTTATCCCGGGCCAATTATTTAAAGCACGATCGGACTCCGCACAGCGTTTTCCGTGGAAAAGCAATATCGTGACAACAGTTTTCTGGATTGGTGAGCAAGCGGCAGGGAATAATCTGGTGCCCAATCATACCAGCTGCTGGGACAAACAATGGACGAAAAATTATGGCGGCAGTGACGATCCGAATCCTGCCCACCGCAGCAATTATATTCCGGTAAAATTTACTCCGCGACAGAACCCCTTCTACTGTGCGCTTCCGTATAACGACAAGGCGCGCACCGGTCATCGGGCGGAAGCATCGCGCGTTGTTCCGTGGTTCAAAGAAACGTATCAAGGGCCCGCCGCCTCAACTTGCAAGGGGCGATGGGTCGCCATCCGCAAAGGTGATCGGACCGTTTACGCGCAATGGGAAGACGCTGGCCCATTTCGCACCGATCATTGGCAATACGTGTTTGGCAACGAGCGCCCAAAGCCGAACCTGAACAAAGGCGCTGGCCTCGATGTCTCGCCTGCTGTGCGCGATTACCTCGGATTAAAGGAAACGGACGTAACCGACTGGAAGTTTGTAGATTTCAGAGAAGTGCCGCGCGGTCCGTGGGCCACTCACGGCGAAAATAATACGTTCGTGATCAACGATCGGAAAAAAGGTAAAGCGGTTGCGGAAAAGCTGGGCACGATTGCGCGATAAGAAATCTACTGTGAAGGCAGCCGTGTCGGCTGCATAATCCATTCATTCGCAGGCGGCACGCCTGCCACTGCAGTTCGACAATCCACGCGATCGCCGACTGCTACCCGATTCCACAGAGTGACGTGGAATCGCCGATTGGCTCGCCTTTTTTCTTCGGTCTCAATCGTCTTCGCCCTTGGTATCGCCGCGTCGAGCACTACAGCCGCGGAGACTGGCACTCTCCTCACCGGCAAGGCTGCCATGAGCGATTGGACAAGCGATGCGCCCGGGGTGCGACGCAAAATCACTGTCCAGGACTTGCCTCCGCCGAGTTCGAATATTCTGGCAATTAACCGGGCGCGCGTCGTTGATCGTCCTGCAAACGCTCAGCCTCAGGTTCCACCCGGTTTTAAGGCCGAATTGTACGCCAGCGGTTTCCGCGACCCGCGTTTTCTGCTCACGGCGCCCAATGGCGACATCTTCGTCGTGGAAAGTCGTGCAAATCGAATCACGGCGCTGCGCGCTTCCAAAGACAGCGGAAAGCCAGACGTCGCCGAAACATTCGCCCAACAGGGTTTGAACAAACCGTTCGGCATAGCCTTCTATCCGCCGGGCAATGATCCTCAGTATTTGTACGTGGCAAATACCGATGGGATAATTCGGTTTCCCTATCGTAGCGGCGATCTCAAAGCGCGCGGACCAGCGCAACAACTAGCCGCTCATCTTTCGCCCGGCGGATTACTGCGCGGCGGCGGACACTGGACACGCGACATCATTTTCTCGCCGGATGGCAAAAAAATGTACGTGTCTATCGGTTCACTCTCGAATGTCTCCGATAAAGCCGCGGAAGAAAATCGTGCGCGCATCTTCGAGTTTAATCCCGATGGCACGGGGCAAAAGGTGTTTGCCTGGGGAATTCGTAACGCCGTCGGGATCGCATTTCGTCCCGGCACGAATGAGCTGTGGATGAGCACAAACGAGCGGGACGAAATCGGCGAGGATTTGCCACCCGACTACATCAGCAGCGTGAAACCCGGCGGCTTCTATGGTTGGCCCTGGTTTTATATTGGCAACCATCCTGACCCGCGACACAAAGGAAAACATCCTGAGCTTGCTGCCAAAGCCATTGTTCCGGATGTGCTGGTAGAGGCGCACTCTGCTTCGCTTAATTTGTGCTTCTACACTGGCGACCAATTTCCGTCTGATTATAAAGGCGACATCTTCGCCGCTTTCCACGGTTCGTGGAACCGGATGAAACGCACCGGCTACAAAATCGTGCGCGTCCCATTTGATCATTCAACAGGCAAAGCGCGCGGCGAATATGAGGATTTCGTGACTGGTTTTGTAACGGTCGAAGGCAAGGTCTGGGGTCGCCCGGTGGGAATCACCGTTGCAAAAGATGGCAGCCTTCTCTTCAGCGAGGATGGGAACGGCACCATTTGGCGCGTGAGCTACGGTCGATAATTCAGAAGCTGTTAACCCCGGCAAAAGAAAATTGCCGCAGGCGATGTTGCGCATAACCTGCCCTACCGCAGCATGAAGATTGGTTTTGCTCAAATTAACCCGACTGTCGGGGATTTGAGAGGGAACTGCGAACTGATCATCGGCGCTTATGAGCGACTTGTGGCCGCAGGCGCGGAATTGGTATTGACGCCGGAACTAGCCATAACGGGATATCCTCCGCAGGATCTGGTTTTTAAGTCGCGATTCGTTCCGGAGAATCTTGCTGTGCTGGAGAAGTCACATGCCCGCGTTGGAAACGTGCCGCTGCTGGTCGGATTCGTTGATCGTAATGAGGGGCGCGGCAAACCCTTTCATAATGCCGCCGCTTTGCTCGAACGCGGCAAACCCATCCGCAAGACGTACAAGTCGCTTTTGCCCACGTATGATGTTTTTGATGAGGACCGTTATTTCGAGCCGGCGACGCGCGTCGAGCCGTTTGAGGTGCAAGGGAAGAAAATCGGTGTGACCATTTGCGAAGACATCTGGACGGATGAGTATTTGCCGCGACCGCTTTACGACGTCGAGCCGGTACGCAGTCTCGTGGAGCAAGGCGCAGAGATCATTCTGAACCTGAGCTCGTCACCGTTTCGCCTTGGGGCACCAGCGTGCCGGCTTGAGATGATCGCAGCGCAAGCGCGCGCGTATCGGCGCCCGATCTGTTATTGCAACGTTGTAGGCGGCAATGATCAACTCGTCTTCGATGGAAACTCGATTGCCGTGAATGCTTCCGGCAATTTGATCGCGCAGCTGGCACCGTTTCGCGGAGACGAGAAAATTGTTGATACGAATTCTGCTGCTGTGATCCAATTTCACGAACGCAAAACGCCGGAGCAACTTTTTGCCGCTCTGTCACTCGGCCTGCATGATTATTGTCGTAAGTGCAACTTCCGCTCTGCAGTGGTGGGTCTGAGCGGCGGAGTCGATTCGGCCGTGACCGCGGTTATCGCGGTAAACGCGCTAGGCGCGGAAAATGTGACTGGTGTTTCCATGCCGAGCCCGTACTCGTCTCGCGGCAGCATCGACGACGCGCGCGCGTTGGCCCGCAATTTGGGAATTCAATTTCTGGAAATCCCGATCACCGACGCCTTCAAGGTTTTCAAAGGACAGTTTAAGGACATTTTCAAAAGCCTGCCGGAACACGAGACAGAAGAAAACATGCAGCCGCGCCTGCGCGCGATGACTTTGATGGCGCTCTCGAATAAGTTTGGTCACCTCGTGCTTAGCACTGGCAACAAGAGCGAGCTGGCCGTCGGCTACTGTACGCTTTACGGCGACATGGCAGGCGGGCTGGCCGTGATCAGTGATGTGCCGAAAACGATGATTTACCAGTTGGCGCGCTGGATGAATCGCGATCGCGAGATCATCCCGAAATCCACAATCGAAAAACCGCCCAGCGCAGAGTTGAAACCAAATCAAAAAGACCAGGACACGTTACCGCCTTATGACATTCTCGATGAGATCCTGCAGCTTTACGTAGAAGAAAACTTGAGCGCGCGCGACATCATTGCGCGCGGCTTCGATGAGAAGACAGTACGCTGGATCCAGCGCCGCGTTGATCTAAATGAATACAAGCGGGAACAAGCCGCACCCGGCTTGAAAGTAACAAGCCGCGCCTTCGGGATGGGCCGAAAGATGCCGATCGCACAGCGATACGTCGATTAGGCGAATATTATGCACCGTGCAGGAATCGAACCTGCAACCCAGTGATTAAGAGTCACTTGCTCTGCCAATTGAGCTAACGGTGCAAAATTTAAAAATTTCTGGATTTCGAATTTCGAAACGTTGGCTTAAATCGCAACCGGAAAATTCAGGTTTCGTCGCTCGACAAAAAATTAGTCGGCAATCTGCCGGAGCCGCGGGAGACGCACACTGCCAAGTGGGTGGACCGGCGAGGTGGGAGCTGATCCTCACTTCGAGCTGTCGATGATCTGCTGCGCGTTCTTGATCGCGGACTCGTCCGGCGCTTTGTCTTTCTTCAGGACGTCGATCGCCTTTTGCGCCGAGGCGGTGGCTTCTTTCTTGTTGCCAAGCTTCGCCTGAATCTGCGCTTTCTTGTAGTGCATGAAGTAGGCGTCTGGGTTCTTCTCCAGCGCCTGGTCGATCCACTTCGCCGCCTGGTTTATGTCCCTGTTGTTGTCGTAGTAAAAGGCGGCGGCCTGATAGGCGGTGCGCGGGTCGAGCGGAGTCGCTGCGCTAGCGACTGCATCGAGTTGCTTGCTTACCTGCTCGACATCGTCCGTGGTCAACCTGACCGGCACGCGCGTTTTATCCCAAAGGAAATTAAGCGTTGCGGAAGCGCCTTTCACATCAGCCAGCGCGATAGTGAACGTCTCGATTGTGAGCGGAATGGGTTCCGGCTTCGCCGTGAGACGCGCGGCATCGTTCTCCTGCTTATAATCGGCCGTGCTCTGCACCTTCGCGTCCTTCGAGACGATGATGGTCCACTCGTCCGCTGCCGGAATCGTAAAGAGTGCGTACTCACCGGCCGGGATCTCCTTGCCGCCCAGCGTTACCGCGTGGCTAAACTTAATTTTGGTGACCGCGTTGGCGCCTGTCCGCCAGAGCTTACCATAAGGTACCAGGCCGCCGAAGATCTCGCGGTCGTTCTTGTTCGGGCGCGAATAATCCACCTCGACATCGGTCAACCCGACCCGCTGTTTTACTGTCGAGTGCTGGCTGGCTGAGGGGAACTCTATTTTTTTCTCCTCTGCCGCCTGCAGACTGCCGGGTAGGAGCGGTTCCGCGACGAAGGAAAGTGCGAACAAAGCGGACAGGAGAAGCGAAGGAACACGTGAGGATTGGATCATAATGTGCGGGATATTCAAGAAGTGCCGATTTAAGCGGAGAAGATACCGCGAAGCGGCAGGAGTCAAATCGGCTTGGCCCAGCCTTAGCCTTTCGTCGAATCAATTTTAGCCCCCTGCGTCCTGAAGATTGGCAATTCTGCATGAACGATTAGCCCGAGCTTGTGTGTGCGTCGTCGCGCAGATGGCTGCAACGGCTGCGCAATCCGTTGCTTCACGAGGTGGTAGCTGAACTGTTGCCTCTAAGTTGCGGATTCGAGCGAGCGACGGACTGTCAATCCGCTGTTTTGGTCACCCGAACAGGACGACGCGTATCCACCCGACCAGCAGGAAAACGATTGCAAATCCCCCGCCTACCAACCAGCGAAGGTCGGGGACGAGCGTGCCGCTCGAAACCGGCACCAAGTCAAGCTCCACGGCTATAAGCTTGTAAGGTGCAAGGGGCGCATACGCGGGGTGGGAAATCAGTTTCAAAAACGTGCGCCGGCTGGGAT